>Ga0209538_1001189_pt1 | contig 13948 bp, 12 predicted proteins | sample BarGraNGADG00211_2_FD_184492 | JGI IMG/M metagenome (GOLD analysis project Ga0209538, IMG submission 184492) | Arctic peat soil microbial communities from Barrow, Alaska - Barrow Graham LP Ref core NGADG0004-211 (SPAdes) (version 2) | ecosystem: Environmental > Terrestrial > Soil > Wetlands >... | reverse complement strand
GGCGGGTACGGACCAGGAGCCGCGCGGCCACCACATCGGCGGCGAGCGCACAGTCGAAACGAGGGACAGCGTGACCGAAGAGACACCGACCGACTCGACTCCAACCGAGCAGCGGCCGAGCGACGAGATCGCGCACGGGCGCATCGATCCGGTCGACCTGCAGCTCGAGATGCAGCGGTCCTACCTGGACTACGCGATGAGCGTGATCGTGGGCCGGGCGCTGCCCGACGTCCGCGACGGCCTGAAGCCGGTGCACAACCGGGTCCTCTACGCGATGTTCGACGGCGGCTACCGCCCGGATCGCGCGTTCTCCAAGTGCAGCCGCGTCGTCGGCGACGTGATGGGCAAGTACCACCCGCACGGCGACACCGCGATCTACGACGCCCTCGTCCGCTTGGTCCAGGACTGGTCGATGCGGTACCCGCTGGTCCAGGGTCAGGGCAACTTCGGCTCGCCCGGCAACGACCCGGCGGCCGCTCCGCGGTACACCGAGTGCCGGATGGCGCCGCTCGCGATGGAGATGGTCCGGGACATCGACGAAGACACCGTCGACTTCCGTGACAACTACGACGGGCGTACCCAAGAACCCACCGTCCTGCCCGCGCGCTTCCCGAACCTGCTGGTCAACGGATCGGCGGGGATCGCCGTCGGGATGGCCACGAACATCCCGCCGCACAACCTGCGCGAGGTCGCGGCGGGCGTGCAGTGGTACCTCGACCACGCCGAGGCCACCCGCGAGGAGCTGCTCGAGGCGCTGATCGAACGCATCCCCGGCCCCGACTTCCCGACCGGGGCGCAGATCCTCGGGCACCGCGGCATCGAGGATGCCTACCGCACCGGACGCGGCTCGATCACGATGCGCGCCGTCGTCGTGGTCGAGGAGATCCAGAACCGGATCTGCCTCGTGGTGACCGAGCTGCCGTACCAGGTGAACCCGGACACCCTTGCGCAGAAGATCGCCGACCTGGTCCGTGAGGGCAAGGTCGCCGGCATCGCCGACATCCGGGACGAGACCTCGGGGCGGACCGGGCAGCGCCTCGTCATTGTGCTCAAGCGCGACGCCGTCGCGAAGGTCGTGCTCAACAACCTGTACAAGCACACCCAGCTCCAGGACACCTTCGGCGCGAACATGCTCGCGCTCGTCGACGGCGTCCCGCGCACCCTGAGCCTGGACGGCTTCGTGCACCACTGGGTCGCTCACCAGGTCGAGGTCATCGTCCGGCGGACCAGCTTCCGGCTGCGCAAGGCCGAGGAGCAGGCGCACATCCTGCGCGGCTACCTCAAGGCGCTCGAAGCGCTCGACGAGGTGATCGCCCTGATCCGGCGCTCGACGACGGTCGACGAGGCGCGCGAGGGCCTGATGGCCCTGCTCGAGGTGGACGAGGTCCAGGCGACCGCGATCCTCAACCTGCAGCTGCGCCGGCTCGCTGCCCTCGAACGGCAGAAGATCATCGACGAGTTCGACAAGCTGCAGCGCGAGATCGCCGAATACCGGACGATCATCGACTCGCCCAAGCGTCAACGCGCGATCATCGGCACCGAGCTGGGCGAGATCGTCGGCAAGTACGGCGACGCGCGGCGCACCACGATCCTGCCCTTCGCCGGTGAGGTCTCGATGGAGGACCTCATCGCCGAGGAGGAGGTCGTCGTGACGATCACCCGGGGCGGCTACGCGAAGCGCACCCGGATCGACAACTATCGGCAGCAGCACCGCGGCGGCAAGGGCGTCAAGGGTGCCCAGCTTCGCGCCGACGACGTCGTCGAACACTTCTTCGTCACGACGACGCACCACTGGCTGCTGTTCTTCACGAACCTCGGCCGGGTGTACCGAGCGAAGGCTTACGAGCTGCCCGAGAGCGGCCGCGACGCAAAGGGCCAGCACGTGGCGAACCTGCTCGCGTTCCAGCCGGACGAGCGGATCGCCCAGGTGCTCGACCTGCGCGACTACGAGCAGGCGGACTACCTGGTGCTGGCGACCCGGCGCGGACTGGTCAAGAAGACCAAGCTCACCGAGTTCGACTCGAACCGGAGCGGCGGCCTGATCGCGATCAACCTGCGCGACGACGCCGGCGGCAACACCGACGAGCTCGTGGCCGCACGCGTGGTGGACGAGGATGCCGAGCTCATGCTCGTCTCGACCAAGGGTCAGGCGCTGCGGTTCGTCGCCAATGCCGAGCACCTGCGGGCGATGGGCCGGGCCACCTCCGGCGTCGTCGGGATGCGGTTCCGGGAGGGTGACGAGCTTCTCGCGATGGACGTCGTCGGCCCGGAGTCCCACCTGGTCACGGTCACCGACGGTGGCACCGCGAAGCGTTCGGACCTGCACAAGGTGAACAGCGCCGGGAACCTTGACTACCGGGTTACCGGCCGCGGCGGTCTCGGAGTCCGAGTGGCCAAGCTGCCGGACGAGCGCGGCAGCCTCGTCGGCGCGGTGATCGCTGAGCCGAGCGATGAGGTGCTCGTCATCATGCAGGGCGGAAAGGTCGTCCGAGCGTCGGTGCTCGAGATCCCCGTGCACGGGCGCGACACCACTGGCGTCATCCTCGCGAAGCCCGACAAGGGCGACCGGATCATCGCGGTCGCGCGGAACACCGAGCGCCATCTCGATGACGAACCAGGTACCGTGGGCAAGTCCACCGCGTCGGCCGAAGCCGAGGCGGGCGTCGAGCCAAGGCCCGAGGGAGAGTTATGAGCGAGGAGACACCTCAGCCGAGGTCGTACGCGCCGCAGGGGACCGCGACCGGAACGGCCCCGTCGGCAGTCGGTGCCCGGCCGGTCGGCGGTTCGGCACCGCCTACCGCCGCTCCGCCCACCGCCGCTCCGCCCACCGCCGCTCCGCAGCCGCGCGGCGCGACCGAGGGCGTCACGTCGGCGTTCAGGTCCGCACTGAGCGCCGTGGCAGCTGGAGCCCCCCGAAGGGGCGAGGACCAGCACCTACCCAGCGCCGGTCTGACTGGTGGGTCGAACGCCGCGGGCCCCCGTCGGGTTCGTCTGGCGGTCTCCCGGATCGACCCCTGGTCCGTGATGAAGCTCGGTTTCCTGCTTTCGATCGCCATCGGCATCATGACCGTGGTGAGCACCGCCGTGCTCTGGTTCGTCCTCGACGGCATGCACGTCTTCAGCTCGATCAACAAGACGGTGACCGAGGTCGTCGGCACCGAGAGCTTCATCAACGTGCTCAAGTACGTCGAGTTCGGCCGGGTCATCTCGCTCGCGGTCCTGATCGCGGTGATCAACGTCGTCCTCCTCACCGCCCTCGCTACGATCGGTGCATTCCTGTACAACATCGTCGCGGCGCTCGTCGGCGGAATCCATCTCACGCTCACCGACGAGTGAGTTGGGCGCCCCGGTTCGGCTGGGGTAGTCTCATCCGGCGTTCGGGATTCGTCCCGATGCTCCGGGCCTATAGCTCAGACGGTTAGAGCGCTTCCCTGATAAGGAAGAGGTCACAGGTTCAAGTCCTGTTAGGCCCACTCCTCGATACCCGCGGAGGGGAGGACACATGAAGAAGATGCTGTTCCTGCTGGCTGTCGCCGGTGCCGGCTACGTCGTCTGGCGCCAGATCGCCGAGGATCGCGACGAGCGTGACCTCTGGGCAGAAGTCACCGACTCCTTCGAGTGATCCGCACCCGGACCGCTGACCTCGAGTCAGTCCCTCGGGGCCATGGCGCAATTGGTAGCGCACCTGCTCTGCAAGCAGGGGGTTAGGGGTTCGAGTCCCCTTGGCTCCACCAGGATCCGAGCGCGCAGCGGCGCACCTCACTTGTCTTCCGCAGCAGCGCGCCGCTCCCGTCGTGCGCTGGCGGGTCAGACTTCGGGCGCTTCAGCAGCCTGAGCCGCGGCCTTCTTCGCCGCACGCGTCGCCGCACGCGTCGCCGCGGCTTTCTTCGCCGCCGCGCTCCGGGCCGCCGACGCCGCGGCATCGGCCACGGTGCTCGCGGCAGCCTTCGCGGCGCTACCGACCGTTGCCCCGCTGCCGGCTTTGGGCCGCGTGACCTTGCCGGCCGCCTGACGGGCTGCCTCGGAGGCGCGCTCCACCTTCTCGACCGCCGCACGCCCGCGCTGGGCGGCCTTGCGGGTGGCCTCGCGGACGTCCTTGCTCACCCGCTCGGAGACCTCGGAGACCTTGGCCATCGCGACTCCGGCGGCCTCGGCGGCCTCGCTCGCAGCGTCGCCCATCTCGTCGCGAGCCTCATGGGCATGGGCCCGGAGCGCGTCACGGCTCGTGTCCGGTGCCTCCCACGGCTCTTCGGCCCAGTGGTCGGTCTTGGGCAGGGTGCGGCGCCAGGCGGCAAAGCCCGCACCGATGGCCGCGGCCAGGGCGAACAACCAGAACGTGCGTGCCCCGTGGCGCTTCTTGGCGACGGGCGCCGGTTCGGCGACGAGTGGAATCGTGGCGCCCCGCGCGGCTTCGGCGGCGGCAGACACCGCGGCGACGAGCTTGGGCAGAAGCGAGTCGACCAGCTTGTCGTGGGCCGTGTCGATGAGCGGGACGGCCCGCTCGGCAGCGCGCTCGACCTTGGGCGCCGCCGCGGCCACGCCCTGCTTGATCGCCCGCTCGACCCGCGGGGAGGCCCAGTCGATCGCAGCCTCGACCCGTGGGGAGGCCCAGTCGATCGCAGCCTCGACCCGTGGCGCAGCCCAGTCCTTTGCGTGGACCGCCGACTCCTTCGCGTGCACCGCGGCCTCACGAGCGTGCTCGGCGAGCTCACGAGCGTGCTCGGCGAGCTCAGCAGCGGTGTGAGAGGCGTGGTCGCCCGCCTCGGAGAAGCTGGCGGCAAGGCCAGCGGCCTGCTCCTTGAGTCGCTCGGCATCGACGTGCTTCGGTGTGCAACAGCGCGGACGCTTGGACATGTCAGCTCCTTCTTCAAGGCCGTACGGCTTCCTCCCATCGTGCCACCTCGTCGGTCGCGGCGCCGGGCGCGGTCCCGTGCGAGGATGGTCGCCATGTACGCGACCCTGCACACCACTGCTGGTGACATCCGACTTGAGCTGTTCCCGAACCAGGCACCCAAGACGGTGGCGAACTTTGCCGGGCTCGCCACCGGCGCGCGTGTGTGGAAGGACCCACGCACTGGCGCAGAGCGAACCGATCCGTTGTACGACGGCGTGATCTTCCACCGCGTGATCTCCGGGTTCATGATCCAGGGCGGCGACCCGCTCGGCACCGGAACCGGCGGACCGGGGTACAACTTCGACGACGAGATCCACCCCGAGCTGGCGTTCACCGAGCCCTACCTGGTGGCGATGGCCAATGCGGGGCTGCGGCGTGACCCCATCACCGGCAAGTCGGCCGGCACCAATGGCTCGCAGTTCTTCCTCACGCTGGCGTCGACGGAGTGGCTGACCGGCAAGCACACGATCTTCGGCAAGGTGGCCGATGCCGAGAGCAGGGCAGTCGTCGACGCGATCGGGAGCGCGCCGACCGGCGCCGCGGATCGCCCGCGCACCGACATCGCGATCACCTCGGTGACGATCGAGGAATGAAGCGCATTCCGACGCACCGCGGGGGCGCCCGATGAGCGAGCACTACCCGAGCGGGACGGCAACCCCGGTCTGCCCGCGCCATCCCGACCGGGTCTCCTATGTGCGGTGCCAACGGTGTGGCCGGCCGACGTGCCCGGAGTGCCAGCGGCCGGCGCCGGTCGGGATCCAGTGCGTTGATTGCGTGGCTGCAGCGCGAAACGCGATGAAGGCTCCGCACACACCGTGGGGAACCCAGGTGCGCGATGGGCGGCCCGTCGTCACGATCACGCTGATCGGCCTGTGCGTTGTCAGCTACGTGCTCCAGCTGGCTACCTCCGGTGCGTGGACCGAGCAGTGGATCTTTTCGCCCGCGATCGGCCGGATCGAGCCCTGGCGGTTCCTGACGGCTGGGTTCCTGCACTCCGAGGGCTCGATCTTCCACCTGGCCTTCAACATGTACGCGCTGTGGATAGTCGGACCGTTCCTCGAGCAGATGCTCGACCGGTGGCGCTACCTCGCGCTGTACCTGCTCTCGGCGATCGCCGGGTCGGTCGGCGTCCTGCTGCTCGCGAACCCCGCGTCGCCGATCTCATGGCAGGGCGGCGTCGTCGGCGCCTCGGGCGCGGTGTTCGGGCTGTTCGGCGCGATCCTGGTGGTGATGAGGCGGCTCGGGCGAGACGCGAAGCAGATCGTCGCCGTGATCGTGCTGAACATCGCGATCGGCTTCCTGTTGCCGGGGATCGCGTGGCAGGCGCACGTGGGCGGGCTCGCCATGGGCGCCTTGCTCGCGGTCCTCTACGTCCACACCCCGGCGGAGCGGAGCCAGGTTGTTGCGGTCGTCGCGACCGTGGGGGCTGCGCTCGTCCTCCCGCTTCTTGCGGTCCTCAGGTACGCGTCGGTGTGAGCCATCCCCGGGTCCGAGCGTCTCGGGGAACTACACCGGTGTAACTATCCACAGGTTATTCCACTGCTGGGGATAACCTCCGCGGCTGCTGACCTGACTAGCGCCAGCGCGTCGTCAGGCCGAATCCGACCAGGATGAGCGAGAAGCCGACGAGGAGGTTGCCGTAGCCGATCACGGGGATCGGGTACTTCGTGTTGGTCCAGTACGTAACGACGATCCAGAGCAGGCCGAGCAGCATGAGGCCCAGCATCAACGGCACGAACCACGGCGGGTTGGGCTTCGGGGACGCCTTCGCGGGCGGCGGGGTGTAGGCGGGCTTCTTGCGCGGCTTGGACTCGGGCACTGCGGACCACTCCTGTGTCTATGCGCGGGGCTACTCTCGACGTCCGGGTGTGCGTCGTCGCGACCCGGCACCACGAATCTGCCGTGGCGTGATCTAGCGTAGTGGTGCAGTCTCCCGGGCCGGGCCGGGCCGGGCAAGCGAGGCGTGGCCGGGCAGCGATCGAGTTGACGACTGCGCGGGACCCGACCGGAAGGACGGCGAGGTGGACGAGCTGACGGACGAGGCAGAGGTCGCGTCGTTTCCGACGCCGCTCGACCTGCCGGACGCGGTTGCGGCCCCTGTTGCGCCAGAGCCGCCGACGGTGCCGGGTGATCCCGCCTTCACCCATCAGCCCCATCACCGCAGGGCCGGGCGTCGCGGCAGCGTCACCGTCGGCAGCGTCCTCGCCCTCGCCGGCCTGCTCTTCACGGCGAACGCGCACCTGGCGCAGACGACGAACATCCGAGGCGGGCAGGACCTCGCGGGTCTGGTGGAGCGCGAGGGCGTGCGCGTCGACCAGGTTTCGGCAGAGGTGGACGCACTGCGGGTGCGGATCGGTGCCCTGACCGATCAGCAGAACACGACCGGGCCCGCGGCCGATCCCGTGGAACAAGCGCAGACGGAGTTCGCCGCGGGAGTCGTCGCAGTCCAGGGCCCCGGCCTGACGGTTCAGCTCTCGGATGCGCCGGCCGGCGGTGGGAACGCCCTCAATGCGGCACCCGACGACCTCCTCGTTCATCAACAGGACGTGCAGGCCGTGGTCGACGCGTTGTGGGCCGGCGGCGCCGAGGCGATGTCGATCCAGGACCAGCGAGTCACCGCCACGACCGCGGTGCGATGCGTCGGGAATGTGCTCCAGCTGGAGGGCCACACCTATTCACCGCCGTACGTCATCAAGGCGATCGGGGACCAGCGGTCCTTGTCGCAGGCGCTCTTCGCCTCCCCGGACATCCGCACGTACTTGCGCTACGTGGACAGCGTCGGCCTGGGCTGGTCCGTCAGCCGGGAGACCGGCCTTGTGATCAACGCCGGCACCCTGCTCGACCTCCAGTACGCGCACCCACTCACGCCTGTCGCGGCGACGCCGACGCCGACACCCACGCCGACGCCGAAGACGAGCTCGACGCCCACCCCCAAGACGAGCTCGAGCTCGTCACGCGCACCGTGATCCGCCCGGGTGCCGCTGCCCGGCACGATCGCCGGGCCACCGCCGCACCGGGGGTCGCGCTGATCGGCGTCGTCGGTGAGCTGCTGGTCACCCTCGGGGTCGTCGTCGCGCTCTTCGCAGGGTGGCAGCTGTGGTGGACGGACCTCGCGGCTGGCCGCAGCCAGGCTCAAGCGATCAGCGGTCTCGACTGGCCGGAGGCTCCGGCGGCGGTCCCTGGGAGTCCGGCCGAGCCGCACCGCGAGCCGGCACCGACGGTCCCGGAGCCCCACGCGGGCACCACCTTCGGCGAGCTGCACGTGCCGAGATGGGGGCCGGACTACCAGGTTCCGATCAGCGAGGGGATCGACCGCGCGACTGTCCTCAACGTGCTCGGCATCGGTCACTACCCGGGCACGGCGATGCCCGGTGCGGTCGGGAACTTCGCCGTCGCGGCGCACCGGACCACGTACGGCAAGCCCTTCAACCGGATCACCGAGCTCGAGGTGGGGGACTCACTCGTCGTGCGCACGGAGCAGAACTGGTACGTCTACCGTGTCACCGGCCACGAGATCGTCCGGCCGTCACAGGTCGGCGTCATCGCGCCGGTGCCGGGACAGCCCGGCGCCACGCCGACGACGGCCACCATCACGTTGACGACGTGCCATCCGATGTATTCGGCTAGTCAGCGCTATGTCGTTCATGGTCTCCTCGACTACTGGATGCCAGTCAGTGACGGCACGCCCGTCGAGCTCGGCACCCGTACGGCGAGGGCATGATGTACGGGTGGATCTGGCGGCACCTGCCGGGCAGCACGACGATCCGCACGGTGGTCGCGGCGCTTCTGCTGGTGGCCGTCGTGGCAGCATGCTTCCTCTGGATCTTCCCGGCGATCGCTCCGTACATGCCGTTCAACGGCCAGACCGTGGGTGAGTGAGATGACAAAGATCCTCGTCGTCGACAACTACGACTCGTTCGTCTACACGATCGTCGGCTACCTGCAACAGCTCGGCGCCGAGACGACCGTGGTCCGCAACGATGCCGTGCCGCCGGTTCACGACCGAGGCGGGTACGACGGCGTCCTGGTCTCGCCCGGCCCAGGTACCCCGATCGAGGCAGGCGCGAGCATGGCGGTCATCGAGGACTGCGCCCGCGCGGGGCTGCCGATGCTCGGGGTGTGCCTCGGCCACCAAGCGCTCGGTGAGGTGTTCGGCGCCACGGTCGCGCACGCCCCGGAGCTGATGCACGGCAAGACGAGCCTGATCGAGCACCGCGGCCAGGGAGTGCTCGAGGGCCTCCCGACGCCGTTCACCGCTACCCGCTACCACTCGCTCGCGGTCCGGCCCGAGACCATCCCGGCCGAGCTGATCGTGACGGCGACCACGGCGACCGGCATCGTGATGGGGCTGCAGCACCGCGACCTCCCGCTGCACGGGGTCCAGTTCCACCCGGAGTCGGTGCTCACTGAAGGCGGGCACCGGTTGCTCGCGAACTGGCTCGCGGTGTGCGGGGCGACGGATGCGATCGAGCGCTCGGTCGGTCTCGCGCCGCTGGTGCGGCGCTAGTCGGCGGCGCTGCCGGGCCGAGACAGACGACCCGCCCGAGGCGCGCGCCCGCGAATGCCAGGCACGCGGGTCATGGCACCTACGGGGACGGGCACGTGGCTTTGTAGATGTAGAGGATGACGTTGCTTCCCGGAGGCACCGAGCTTCCGGCTGGCGGGTCGGTTCGCGTTGCGCTCCCTGGCGTGACCGGCGGTGGGGGCGTCGGCATGGTCGCGTCGCACTTGGAGGTGACCGTCAGGCCCAGTTTGGTGATGTCGGTGGTGGCCTGCGCCTCAGGTTCGCCCGCAACAGTGGGGACCGTGACCGGCGGCTGTGCCGCGGCGATCGTCAGCGTGATCGTCGAGCCTTGCGGAACGGGACCCGGGGTCCGGTCCTGCGCCAGTACCTGGTCGAGGGTCTTGTCGCTCGGGGTGGGATTCAGCACCACGTTGAGTCTCAACTCGTTCAGCTTGGCGAGGGCATCGGCCTTCGCCAAACCCACCAGGTTCGTCAGGTCGACGAGCCCACTCGACTGGAACAGCGTGATCGTGTCCCCCGGAGCAACGGTGGTGCCCGCGGGCGGGTCGGTCTTCGTCACGCGGCCCTTCTCGATGGTCGGGCTGTTGTCCTGCTGTGGCGTCCCGAGGACCAGGTTCTGTGCCTTGAGGTACGCCTGGGCATCCGCGAACGTGTACCCGTTGAGGTCCGTCAGCTTGACCGAGGCCTTGCCGGTCGAGATCCACACCTTGACCGTCGAACCCGGGTCCACCAGCGTCCCAGCAGCAGGATCGCTCCGGGTCACCTTGCCCACATCGACGGTGTCGCTCGTCTCCTGGTTCCCGGCGTAGACAAGCTTCAGCTCGGTCAACCTTGCCTTCGCCGCGGCCTCCGTCATCCCTTCGAGGGACTGGAAGGTGATCTGCTTCGGCTTCACCGGTCCATCCGAGTTGGTGAGCACGAACAACGCCACGATCGCGCCGACGGCGAGCACGCCGAGCGCGATGAGCGCCCACATGAGCCCGCGACGGTGCGACGAGTCCTCTTCATCGAGATGGCTTCCGGCGCTCGGCGTCGAGAGCGCCCCGATCGGTGACCACCCGGGTACCGGTGCCGCGCCGCCCACCTGGGTGGCCGCCGCGCCCGGCGAGAGCACCTGCGTCGATGCCGTGACAGGGCCTGTCTGAGCCGCAAGTGCAGCGGCTCCACCGGCGACGATGGCCGGGGCGCCGACGGCTCCGCCACGAGCAGCAGCCTCGAGGTCGGCCCGGAACTCCGCAGCGCTGCCGTAGCGAGCGTCCCGCTCCTTCGCGAGGGCCTTGACCGTGATCCGGTCGAGCACCTCGGGCACGTCAGCGGCGTACATGCTGGGGTGCGGCGCGGCCTCTCGAACGTGCTGGTATGCCACCGAGACCGCCGAGTCCCCGACGAAGGGTGGCCGGCCGGTCAACAGCTCGAACAGGAGGCAGCCGGTCGAGTAGAGGTCACTGCGGGCGTCGACGGTCTCGCCGCGCGCCTGCTCGGGAGACAGGTATTGCGCCGTGCCGATCACGGCCTGGGTCTGCGTGATGCTGTTGGCGGCGTCGGCCACGGCCCGCGCGATGCCGAAGTCCATCACCTTGACCGCGCCCGTCGGCGTGAGCATCACATTCGCGGGCTTGATGTCGCGGTGGATGATCCCGGCGTGGTGCGAGTACTCGAGGGCCGAGAGCACCCCGGTGGTGATCTCGATGGCCTCGTCGATCGGAACGGCGGACCCGTCCTGAAGGATGTCGCGGACCGTGTGCCCCTCGACGTACTCCATCACGATGAACGGAACGTGCGAGACCGAACCATTCGCTTCCGTGACCTGGTCCTCGCCGGTGTCATAGACCGCGACGATGGCAGGGTGGTTCAGCGAGGCGGCCGCCTGCGCCTCGCGGCGGAAACGGGCCTGGAAGGTGGGGTCGCGGGCGAGGTCGGAGCGCAGGACCTTGATCGCCACGGTGCGTCCGAGCCGGGTGTCATGGCCGATGTGAACCTCGGCCATGCCGCCGCGGCCGATGAGGTCGCCGATCTCGTAGCGTCCGGCAAGGATGCGGGGTACTTCGTCCGCCACTAGGTGTCCTTCGTCGTTGGCAGTTCGGTCGCACGCAACTCGTGCGAGACGACGATCGGGATGATCATTCCATCCCGATGGCTGTGCCCGGGAGATTCTCTGTCATCGGTCTGGATCTGTGAACTGGGCGACCGGGGTTGTGAGGGGCTGCCAGCGCCGTGGATGCGGGACGCGACCAGCGCGCCGAGCAGTGCGACGAGCACCAGGAGCAGCAGGATGATCCCCGGCGTCGTGAGCGGGCCGAACCTCAGACCCGTGGTGGTCGAGGTCCACCGGGACGCGAACCTTCGGACGGCAGGCTTGGCCTTCGGCAGGCCCTCCTGCTCCAGGTGCCGCGCCCCTCGGAGGTCTCGGCGAGGGGGGTAGGAAGGCGGGATCTCCGATTCGGGCTCGAGGTGCGCCCGCCGGCCTCCCGATGATTCGTCACTGTCGGGAAGCGCACCGGTGGGGGCGACCGGCTCGGGGCGCCGGTCGGGGGTTGGGCCGCCGGCACTCATGGCGGCGGCCACTGAGTCGCGCGCGGGGGCCGCCGGAGTGCCCTCCGCGGGGGTGTGCGCGACCATGGCGTCGAGCATCCGGGCCAGCGACGCGGCCGAGCGGGGTCGGTCGGCCGGCTCCTTGGCCAGCATCCGCATGATGAGAGCGTCGAGCTCGGGCGGCACCGGCTCGGTGATCGGCGGCACTTCCTCCTTGACGTGGGCGATCGCGATGTCCACCGAGGTCGCCCCGGTGAAGGGCCGGTGTCCCTGGATCGCCTCGTACGCGATGATCCCGAGCGAGTAGATGTCCGAGGCAGGTGTGGCCGGCCGGCCGATCGCCTGCTCGGGCGAGAGGTACTGCGCCGTGCCCATCACCATTCCGGCGGCCGTCATCGGCACCTGGTTGGTGGCCAGCGAGACCCCGAAGTCGGTGATCTTGACCCTGCCCTCACGCGAGAGCAACAAGTTGCCGGGCTTGATGTCGCGGTGCACGACGCCGGCCACATGAGCGGCATGAAGGCCTCGCGCGGTCTGCGCGAGGATCGGGAGCAGGCGGTTCACCGGGAGGATCGGCTCGCGTGCGAGCAGGTCGGACAACGGCTCGCCACGGATGAGCTCCATCACCAGGAAGCCCGAGCCCTCTTGCTCGCCGTAGTCGTACAGCTGCGCGATGTTCGGGTGGGACAGGAGAGCGCTGTTCCGCGCCTCGGTGCGGAACCGGTCCAGGAAGCCTGGGTCGCCCGCGAACTCCTCGCGCAGCACCTTCACGGCGACGTCGCGGGCCAGCGAGTCGTCGTGGCCTACCCACACCTCTCCCATCCCGCCGACGGCCAGCCGCCCGCGCAAGCGGTACCGCCCGCCGAGAATCAGTCCGATCGCCGGCTTCATTTCTTCAGCACCGCCTGGATGACGGCGCGGGCGATCGGCGCGGCGACCTGCCCGCCGGTGGCCTCGTTGCCGAGGGTCCCGCCCTGCTCGACAAGGACCACGACCACCACGGTCGGAGCGCTCGCGGGTGCGAACGCCGCGAACCATGCCTCGGGAGCCCCGCCCGGGACCTCGGCGGTTCCGGTCTTGCCGGCGACGTCGACGCCGGCGATCGCAGCCGCTCGCCCGGTCCCGCTCCGGACGACCCCGAGCATCATGTCCGTCAGCTGGGTCGCCGTCGTCGCGGAGATGGGTCGCCCGAACTCGCTCGGGGTGGTCCGTGAGATGACCTGGAGATCCGCGCTGCGCTCCGTGGCGACGAGGTACGGCTTCATCAGGACGCCCTGGTTGGCGATGGCCGACGCGACCATGGCGACCTGGAGCGGCGTGACGCGGTCCTCGAACTGGCCGATGGCGGACATCGCCGTCTGGGGGGCGTCGAGGTTGTCAGGGAACGTGCTCGGGGTGACCCGGAGCGGGATGTTCAGGGTCTGGCCGAACCCGAAGGCGCGCGCCTGGTCGCGCAGCGCCTGGTCACCGAGATCGAGACCGAGCTGCGCGAAGCTCGTGTTGCAGGAGATCCGGAGCGAGTCCGCCAGGCTGAGCGTTCCGTTCGGCGAGCACGACTCGCCACCGAAGTTCTGGATCTTGGCGCTGGTCAGGGGCAGTGCGAGCTCGCGCGGGGCTGGCAGCAGGGTGTCGGGCTGGTACCGACCGGACTGGAGGGCGGCCGCCGCGGTCACGAGCTTGAAGATCGATCCGGGCGGGTAGGTGTCGCCCGAGATCGCACGGTTCACGAGGGGGTCGTTCGGGTCGTGCAGCAGCGTCTGGTAGGCGGTGTTGACCGCAGTGGTGTCGTGTCCCGCGAGGAGGGTCGGGTCGAACGACGGCGAGGTGACCATCGCGAGGATCGCACCGGTGCGCGGGTCGAGCGCGACCACGGCACCCTTCTGCGTGCCGAGGGCGGCCGCGGCTGCCTTCTGAACCACCGGGTCGATCGTCAGCTCGACCGTCGCCCCGCGCTGCTGCTTGCCGGTGACGAGGTCCTGGACCCGCGTGATGAACAG
>Ga0209538_1001187_pt1 | contig 13950 bp, 10 predicted proteins | sample BarGraNGADG00211_2_FD_184492 | JGI IMG/M metagenome (GOLD analysis project Ga0209538, IMG submission 184492) | Arctic peat soil microbial communities from Barrow, Alaska - Barrow Graham LP Ref core NGADG0004-211 (SPAdes) (version 2) | ecosystem: Environmental > Terrestrial > Soil > Wetlands >... | reverse complement strand
TCGACTTCGACATCGAATGGGACTTCGAAAACCGCATCTACCTATGGGGCCTGCGCGTCCGACAGTGCCAGGATGACTCGACCGCCGTTTTCGACCCGGTCGTCTCGTACGAGCCTCTGGACGATGCCGGCGAAGGCGCCCTCGCGGCACAGTTCGCCGACCAGCTGCGAACCGTCATCACCGACGCCGAAACAGCCGGCCGAACTGTGCGGGTCTTCCACTGGTCCGATCCTGAACGAAGCCGAACCCGCAAGTACGGCGAGATCGACGAACTGCTTGAGAGACGAGCGTTCGACCTCCTCGCGTGGTTCAACAACCACTTCCTCACCCTCAAGGGCGGCTCCCTGAAGGCCGTGGCCCCGATCTTCGGGTTCGAATGGTCGGTCGAGGACGCAGGGGGAGCCCAGTCCCAAGTCAAGGTGGATCTCGCCCGCACAGGCGGAGACGAAGGACGAGCAGCCAAGGAATGGCTCCACAACTACAACGAATGCGACGTCGCCGCCCAGGCAGCCATTCGCGACGGATTGCGATCGGCTCGCGACATCGCGACGACTGACATGATCAACCGACAAAGTTGAGAGCTCCTCAAAAACGGGTTCTGCTCCCCGCCCGGCTGGATCACCTACCCTGCGGGACGCACCCATTTGACGCAGAAGGCGGCAGAAATGAATGACGAAGTTCATTTCACCCCGGAGGAGGACCAGCAGTTCCTCGACTGGATCAACTCCGTCCACTTCATCCAGGACGACGGGCAGCTGCACCCGGTGTCCTACGACGGGGACGCCGACGAGGACGAGGACTGGGATGTGTACGAGGATGACGGTGCCGGTGAAACGATGGTCGATGGTTCGGAGCACCTGACGAGTGAGACCGTGAAGCCCATCCTTGTTCAGCTCCAGGACGTCACGAAGGTCCTCGGCGCACTAGATATCAGCGACCCGCTCTATCGACAGAACTCAGTCGAGGCCTCACGCTTGTTCCTCCGCCTAGCCGACGGGCTGAGACATGACACCGATCCGACCCTCATGCAGATGCAGGTGGATGCCGAGTCCGCCCACCAAGGGATCGAAACCTTTCTTGCCATCAACTGGGAGGGCCCTATCGAGGGCAGGTAAGGGACTCACAGACACGGACGTTCTCGCCATGAACCGCGCCGACCATTCCGGAGCTTTGGTTGTCTGGCAACTCCGGATGATCCTCCGACGTGTTCCGGCTATGGACTCCAACCTTCCCAAGCTCTGGAGTCTCGGGACACCCCCGGGGGATTCAGTCCAGCGACGGTGGCTACATTGAACATCGTGCCTCTCGCGATGGTCACGGGCGGGAAGTACCGGCTGCAAAGGGGAGCAATGAAGCTGATTCACGCAGCGGACATCCACTTGGACAGCGCACTTCGTGGGCTGGACCGCATCGGCGCGGACAACGCCAACGAGGTTCGGGGGGCGACGCGCCGGGCGCTGGAGAACCTCGTTGAGCTGGTGCGCCGCGAGAAAGCGGACCTACTTGTCATCGCCGGAGACCTGTACGACGGCGACTGGAACGACTACAGCACCGGGCAGTTCTTCGTGAAGCAGATGGCGATCCTGGCTGACCTGGGCATTCCCGTGGTGATTGCTTCCGGGAACCACGACGCGGCTAGCCAGATCACCCGTAGTCTGCGCCTGCCCGATCACGTGCGGATGCTGGGTAAGGACGCGCCCGAGAGCATCCGCTTTGACGACCTGAACGTGGTGGTTCACGGACAGAGCTACGCGCAACGCGACGTGCAGGCGAACCTCGCCGCCGCGTTCCCGCGACGGGTCCCGGGCGTCGTCAACATCGGAGTCCTGCACACATCCGCGGCGGGGTATGACGGGTTCAAGACCTATGCGCCGTGCTCGAAGGCGGATCTGGAGGGCTTGCGGTACAACTACGTGGCGCTGGGTCACGTCCACACTCGTCAGCCTGTGGTCGAGGGGGAGTTCCCGGCCTGGTTCAGTGGCAACCTGCAGGGTCGGCACGTCCATGAGACCGGTCCCAAGGGCGCACTCGTCGTGGATCTCGACGTGGACAGGCCAGCGGAGGTGAACTTCCGGGCACTTGACCAGGTGCGGTGGGAGCGACTGGCGGTGGATGTCACCGGCCTGAAGTCGGCGGATGACGTCCTGGACGCCGTCGGCGAGACGGTGCGTGCCGCGCAGATCGCAGCCGATGGGAGGACCCTCGTGAGCCGGTTCGTCCTTCAGGGAACCACGCCCGCAGCGAACCGGTTCCAAGACGACCAGTGGGCCCTTGCGGAGATCAGGTCCATTACCGAAGGACTTGGCGTCGTCGTGGAGAAACTGGAGGTGCGAGTCGGGGCGCCGCCGCTGCCCGACCCTGATGCGGACGAGGTCCGTGCCGCGATCGTCGGGATCGCCCTGGAACTCGCGGAGGACGACGCCGGGCTGAAGGCGATCGCTAGCGAACTGGAGCGCAAGTACCGAGAGGTCGCTTTGGGCGATGACGATGGTCTTGTCACCGGGATCGACCTGTCCGATCGGGACACGCTGCAAGACGTCCTCGGCCAAGCGCTCGCCGGTTTGGACGCGCGACTGGCGGGAGGGATGTCGTGACCTGGCTCGGCGGACTCTGCCTCAAAGCCTACGGGGAGTTCACGGATCTGTGCCTAGACTTCGGCGAGCACCTGACGGTCGTGTACGGCACAAACGAAACAGGCAAGTCAACCGCGCTCGACGCTCTCACAGACTTCCTCTGGGGCATCCCCGTGCGGTCGAACCGAGCGTCGTCGTTCGCGCGTGCGAAGTTGGTCCTTGAGGCCCAGGTCCACGTCGGCAGCCAGACGATTCGGTGCGTCCGCCGCGCCACCGGTCTGGTCGACCACGCCGGAACTCCACTCGGTCCCGGGCCGTGGAATCCAGACAACGCCTTCGATCGCGAATGGTGGCATGCGCGATTCGGGATTGACCACAGGGCCCTGAGGACCGGGGGAGCGGCGGTCCTGGCAGCTACACAGGGAACCCACGACATCTCGGACCTGATCTTCATTGCCCGGCGAGGCGAGGTCGCTCAAGAGGTTCAGGAGACTCTGACCAGTCAGCTCGAGACCGTCTATGTCGCCGGCGGGCGGCGCAAGTCGGCTCTGCGCACCGCGTGGGAGGCGCTGGAGGAAGACAAGCGACGCCTTCAGGACAAGCTGATGCGTGCCGGCGACGTCGATCAGCAGCGCTCCCTGTACGAAGCAGCCGAGCGGGACGTGCGGGCGGCCAGCAAGGAGCTCACTGTGGCCCAGAGCAGCCTGAGCACAGCACGCGCCCACGCCCGCGTCATCGACCACGTGCTGGCCCACGTCGCCGCCGAGGCGGAACTGGCCGAGCTGGATGAGGCCGGCCCGAGGCTCGATCCGGACGAGTTGGATCGGTACCGGGAAGCCCTGGCTAGGCGCGCCAAGGAGGACGAGGCCACCAAAGCCGCGAGTGAGAGCGCGTCCGAGCTGCAGCGCCGGATCGCACAGTTGGCGATCGATCCCGCTTTATTGGCAGCCGGCGAAGACATCGACGCCCTCGCGCGCGAGCTCCAAGCCCGGCTCGAAGACCACGACGAGCTGGTCGGGATGCACAGGCCCGCCGCGGAGCGGCACCAAGCCGCCCTTCGGGAATTGCTGACTCAACTTGGGGTCGACCTCTCCGAGGGAGTGGAGAGCGCCCTGGAGCGGTCGCGCGTCCGTGTCGACCTGGCCCGGACGCTCGACGATCTGGCCGTCGGCATCGAGGCCGCCGATCAGGAGCGGGGGACGCATCGCGGGAACCGACAGAGCGCCCTTGCCCGGTTGACGGATCGGGGAACGCTCCTCGACCTCGGCATCAGCCAGCCTCTCCAGGAGGCCGACGTGGCGCGGGCGGAGCACGAGCTGCGGCAGGCCCAGCAGACCTTGGACGACGAGCAGCAGGCTCTCGACCGGCTCCGGGACGAGATCGCCGAGATCGCCGAGGCAGAGGACGTACTTCCGCTGGCGACCACGCTGTCGCGGCAGAACTTGGAGGCTGTCCGCGCGGCACGCGACGCTGTGTGGGACGACATCCGGCAAGACTGGACTCATGGCCCCGATAAGTCGGTTGAGGAGCGATACACGCTGGCAGAGAGTTTCGCAGGCCTGCTCAAGAACGCCGATGAGACTGGCGACCGCGAAGCGGTCGAGCGTGAAAGCGTCTCGGCCCGCCGAGCTGTCGCCGAAGATCACGATGGGCGCCTCCAGAGCCTCGGGGGGCAGGTCAACTTGCACGCCGCGAAACGCGAGGGCGCCGCCACCCGGCTGAAGTCGGCTATGGACGACTGGGCGAACCTATGGGTGCGCGCCGGCATTACACCGGCACCGCCGATCGATATCGCGAACCTGATCCTCGGCGACCTGAGCCTGGTCCACAAGGAATCTGCGGCGGTACGGGATGCTGACGAGCGCCTGCAGGCGGTGATGGTTCCATGGGGGGCCCTTGCAGGGGACGCAGGCTTGCCCGAGTCCGCGACGCCCACGACCTGGCGTGCACGGTCGGCGATGCTGCAGAACATCGACCGCACGCGGACCGAACTCGAAACGACCCGCGCCGCGATCAGCGGCATCGAGCATCAGTGGGAGGATTTCCGCGCCAGGTCGCTCGCCGTGCTGGCGGCCCTGGAGCCCTCGAAGGCCACCCCGCCCAGCCCGCACGACCTCGCGAGCAGCATCCGCGGGCTGCGTAGCCGGCTCACCGACCAGCGCGCGCAACAGGCCCGCGCCGGGACCCTCCAAGAGCAGCTCGCGACCCAACAGGGCACAGAACGCCGATCGACTCAGCGGGCCCTCGACGCGCAGAAGCTGATCGATGCAATCCGGGACGCCCGTCAGGTCGACGATGACGCCCTTATTCGTATGGCAGCGAGGGCCGAGCTGGCCACGGCGCCGCTCCAGCACATGAACGACGCTGTGGCGGCCATTCGTACCGCCTGGCCCGAAGCGGCCCCCCACGAGGTGATCCTGTCGTTGCGCGGCCGGGACCAGGCGGCCATCGAGGCCGAGCGCCAGACGGCGCAGGAGACATCCGACAACGCTCAGGCGAAGGTCGGTAACCTCCGCGAGGACCGGGCAACGCAGCTGATGCTGCTGAAGCAGGTGGAGGGCAGAGAGGGTGCCGACGAATCGCTCGGACGGGTTCGCGAGGCGGAGGCGACGGTTGCTGAACTGTCAGGCAAATGGCTGCAGCTACGGCTGCAGGCTGAATTGCTAAAGCGGGTGATCGCAAGTCAGGGCGACGAGGGTGCTTTGCCGTTGCTCGCGGATGCGGGGGAGATCCTTGAGCGTTTCACCGACGGACGCTGGGTCGCCCTGCAGCCCACGCCTGGCCACGGGGCGAGGGCGCTGCGGATCGTCCGGGCCGACGGCATCGAGGCAGGGCCGGACGAGCTGTCCGAGGGCACGTTGGACCAGGTGTACCTGGCGCTGCGGCTGGCGGCCGTGCGTGAGCTGCATCGGCAACGCACCGCCGAGGGTAGGCCTCCAGTGCCGCTGGTGCTCGACGACGTGTTGATGGCCTTCGATGTCGAGCGGACCAAGGAGGCGCTCGCGCTGTTGTCCGAGTTGGCGCGCGACCTGCAGGTCATCGTGTTCACACACCACTCTTACGTGGCCGACGAGGCGCGCCAGCTGCCGGACGTGCATGTGGCCGAACTCCCCGCCCCGAGCCCGATCATGGCCGACCGGGACACTGAGCAGTTCCGAGCTGCATCTACGCATTCCAGCCAGATGGCCGCTGTGGACATCCAGCCCGCGCGGGCGGCGAGCGGCACGGCTGACATAGATCCGAGCGAGGTGCGGGCCTGGGCCGAGGCCCAGCACCTGATGGAACCCGGGCGGCGGGGCCGGATCCCCGCAGCCATCCTGGAGCAGTACCAGCGCACGCTCCAACTGTCCTGAAAGCGGGTGGGCCCGTGAGGGGCCAGGACCACTGATCGGCGTAGCCTTCCCGTTCCCCCTCATCGAAGCCAACTGCTAGCGACGCGACGCCGCTGCCCGATTCAAGACGATCGCTGAGCCTCGTCAACGTGCCTTAGGCAGATCAGAGAATCGGCACATTAGTAACTCGCCATATTCCCGGATCCTTCGCGCGGCTCGAGACTGACATGACTACAGTCGTCGCTGTTGCTTGGCTGTCGCTATGGGTCAGTTATCGACGAGAATACGGAGCAATCGCCTGGGAGGGTCAGCGGTGTTGTGTGCTCGGTGTGGTCACTACTTGGCGTATCATGCGACCCATTGCCCGCAATGCGGCATCTGGATATCGGGCCAATTGAGTCAAGGGCAGGGTGCTTCGGTGCCCAACCCCGGATTGCAGCCCATCGTCCTGAGCGGCACGGCGGGCAACCTGCGCCGGGGCCTTCTGGCTGAAGCGTCACAGCGGGCGAGGGGGGAGGCCCCGGCCGGGTTCTACCCGGCCGCACCTGTTGCTCCGAAGACGCATGCCACGCGGTGGGTGATCGTCCTTGGACTGGTCGCAGTGATCGCTCTGGCCAGCGTCATGCTGGGTCCGGGTCTGTTGAGGTCCGTCTCCGGGGGTATGGCGGAATCGGCGCCTGCGCCGTCGGTGTTTTCGCACGCGCCGGCCCCCTCAGCCAAGGCACCACTCCCCGCGGGCCAGGTCCTTCCTCCGAGCGCGACCGCCGACCAAGCCGCGATCATGGTGAACCCGGGTCTCGACGCCTCAATCCCGCTTGTTGTGGAGTACTTCGACTATCAGTGTCCCGCATGTCGAGCCACCGATCAGGTCTTCGGTGCCCGTCTTGCGGATCTCGCGAGGAAGGGTGTGATTCGCCTGGAGTTTCACGCGATGACGTTCCTCGACGACAACTTGAGCAACGATTCTTCCACTCGGGCCGCTGTTGCGGCCGCGTGCGCAGACATTGTGGGCGCGTACGGCAGCTATCACCGTGTGATCTACGCTAACCAGCCCGCCAAGGAGGGGGCTGGGTACCTCGACAGCCAACTTCGTAACGACTTCGCAGCCCGTGCGGGTATCACTGGACCTGGGCTACAGAATTTTCAGAAGTGCTATGACTCGCGCGCAACCGCTACCTTCGTTGCCGGCGTCGATCAGGCAGCCAAAGACGAGGGAGTCCACAGCACTCCTACCTTGAGATTCAACGGCAATGACATCCGGAACAAGCTTGATTTCAATGACGCCTCGAGCCTTGACCGCGTTCTCGGCACAACCGGCCGGTGATTTATCCCCGGAGCGCTCTATGCGCGCGGGGCGCCCATTGGGCAAAGGCAACATAACTCTAAGAGGCGGAACTCTCGGAATCCTCGATAGGCCGCGGCGCGGAAAAGTTCGACGGCCAAGTCATCCACTTCGGCAAGGACGGGACGCACAAGACCTGGCCAGATGTCGTGGCACTGCTCAGGACGACAGGCCTGAGGCGCGTCAGGCTGCCAAGAGTCCGCCACGATCGTGGTGGGCCCAGCCTCACACGTCTGGGCCGCGACCCTAGCTTCGGACATGTCCCCGGCTCCGCACTGACCGCTCGGACAGACGGTGTGGGCTTCATTGACTCCCCATAGCCTGGCGCCCTGCCACCGAAGCAGGAACGGGCGCACTGGCGCCGTCCACGCGCGCGCCGCGGCTAGATGAGGATGGGTTGGCGCCAAGCCGGTCGACTGGTTCAGACGGTGAGCTTGGCTAGGCGCGTTGCAATCTGACTTCCGGCGCGGCGTTCCGGGGGGCAGTGATCGATCCAGCGTTGGAGGACGGCGATCTCCTCGTCTCTCTGCTTGAGCTTGCGATGGATGATGGCCGCATCGATCGTGTATGCCGGAGCTGGTTCACGTCCGTCGCGATCGTTCTCCGCACCCTGAATAGCCTGGTAGCAGAGCTGAAGAGCTTCGTCCAACCTTCCCTCACGCTTGAGCTCCTTGATCGGCTCAACAAGCTCGAGGTAGTGAACTCCATTGACCATGCCCGCTCGGAACTGTTCAGCTTGCGTACCACCCCCAGCCAGTCCTTCGGCGACCATCCTTTGACGCTCGTCGTGGGCCTCCTTCGCGCGTTCCTCAGTAGTCGTCGGCGGACAGCTTGATGGTCCGTAGCGCCACCGAGGTGCACCTGGACCAAGCCATGCCCACGCGTCGACGCGCCTCCCCTTCGGACCATTCGCTGAGAACAGTTGCACGAGGACCGGAAGCGACAATCCGGGCTTCAGTGCGAGTTCTTGAGTCTTGTAGCCCGGGAGGGCGCCGATCCGGACTCCATCCACGAGCACGTCCGCCGTTGGTACGTCCTCCTTCGAGGGCGCGCCCACGACAACGCCCCGTACCTCCGCATAGCCGTTGGTGCGGTCCGCGTGTCGAGCTGCAGCATCGATTGCGCCCTCTTTGGCGCGTGGTTGTTCCGGCGATCTGGACCAGGTCTCCGGTCGAAATCAAAACAGAGACTTCGTGCTGTTCGCCTGAGTTCCGCACTCGCGCGAAGAGCTTGCCCCACAGTCCCACAGCAACTCCTCCCGCCAGGCCGGATTCAATCCAATTCAATCATGCCTCCGAGCTTCCCCAGGAGCCGCAGTGCGGCAGATGTGCGCGTTGGCAATGGCTTGACACTCACCCGTGACACAAAGCGATACGCCCTTCAGGTCATCCCGGGGGGGTCACCGCGCGGCGTGACCGGAAGTGTTCCTGCTGTCGTGTCCTGTTTGGGTGGAGCTGAACGCGGTCAAGCGCATGTATCGCACTGACCGCTCAAAGGCAGAACGAGGTGGCAGGTGGGGCAGACTCGCTCAGGAAGTTCGGCTTTCGAACGGCCGGGTGACGAGTGCTTCTGGACGAACAGCTCCGTCATCCCGGGAACTGCATCCTCAGGTACGGAACGGCAATACGCTCGGTAACAAGTCAGACGGTCTTCGGCTGCGATCTGCTGTAACAGGGCGTTGTCGTTGATGCTGCCCTGTGGGTGATCTCGGTTGTAGTAGCCGTCGCCAACGCCACCACTCTCCTTGCGGACGACAAGCGAGGTTAGTGGTGGAAGGCCCTCGCGAAGGGTGCGCAGCAACACCATCTCGAGCACCTTGCCGATCCAGTTGCCGAGCAGCATCCTGGTTCGGTAGCCCGTCTGTTCCTGGATGGCAGCGGCGAGGTCCTCGTAGGTGATGGATCCACCAAAGACGGCTGCAACCTGCTTCAGCTCCGGCAAGGTCGCATCCGCCCAAGCCTTGGTCGCTTCGGACCAGTCGATCTGCTTGGCGGGGTTGCTCTCATGCCACGTTCCGGGAGGCACCATGCTGCTCCTTTGCCTGGTGCCCGAACCAGCTACGTAATGTGCGGTACCGGCCGGACACCCGGTCCGAGTAACGCGGAGTCAACAGCGCGCCTTCCCGGGCACCAAATGTAGCGCGAGAAGAGCGACTTGTGATGCTGCCCTCTCGTGGCGCCTCAGGCCCAGCCGGATGGCGCCACGCGGGCCAAGTAGGCCGCGATGTCGAACTCCACCAACCCCAGTCTCTCTTCGGCGGTCTGAATCTCTTCGAAAGTGAAGAGTGGCTGGTACCAGGGGAGGATGACGAAAGCCTCCACAGAGTATTCGAGGCGGTGATTCTCGAAGAGCTTTTCGAAGCCGTACTGGTAGCCGGATGTGGACAGTAGACGCTTGGCGGCACCTACGGCTCCATGGTCGCTCAACATCCGTATGAACACCGTCGGATGGTAGTTGAGCTCGCGGGCCATCAGGTCGACGGCTCGCTTCATGTCAGTTTGGAAGCGGACGGACAACTCATCGTGATTCACAGGATCATTCTGGCGGAGCTCATCGAGAGAAGCACCCGCCTGCACGATCGGCAGGATCGACCGTGGCTTTGACGGCTTCAGGTGAGAGCCGTGGGTCAGGGTGTCGTTGTCAGTGCTCGCTCCTCCCGCTTGCAGGAGCGCTGTGCCCGAGGTCGGTGCGGATGTCGAGGTGGCATCAGGACGATCGTTCGTCGAGCCGCTTAAGTGTCCCGCCGCGGTACGCGCACTCGGCCCCGGCGTCCTTCGGCCATTGCCCGGGTCGCTTGTCGAGTCCGTTCTCGACAGGGCGCAGGTCGTAGCCAGCGGGTAGTCCCCTTGCGGTGGCCAGGCACGACCGCTGGACGTCGGGCTGGTGGCCGGCCTTGACTCAAGGATTGGGCGCGCCGTCCTGTGCGTGCTCCTGGTCACTGTTTGGGGCCCTCAAGCGCTGGCTGTTCGGGGCGTCCCCGACCCGGTCCGGCCAGAACCTTCATGAGGGGGTCGAGTCGGCCGTTCACCGCTTGGCTGTAGGCGGTGGATATCTGGCTCCACTCGCGCGCGTCGACGGAGTCCGGCTTCTCTTCGCCGCGCAGCCACCGGCATGCCTTCTCCAAGAGCGCCAGCTTGTCCCTTGCAGCCTTGGCCGCGTCAGACTTCGGATCGATCGACTCGTGCGCCGCCACCCGCAGGGACTGCTGAGCTTGGGCATTGGTGCATGCCAGGAGCATCTGGTCCCGCTGAGTCGGGAGCGTGAGGCGTTCCTGCGCAGCCACCAAGGTGAGAAGCGAAATCAACAGGCTGCGCAATGTCTCAGGGTCCGCCGAGGCGATCGCCCCGTCCAGTGCGGTGGCCAGCAGATCGGGTGTGATGCGGGGCACCCCGGACGCCCCCAGGGCCGCGCCGGCGGCGGCCATTGCTGAGCCCGCGCCCGCCAGAGCGGCCAGTGTGGCCATCCCTCCAACCATGCCGCCGGGGCCGAAAGCTGCGAGAGTGGACGTGATGACAGCGGCCCCAACCAGGCCGGCCGGGGCGGCGACCGCAAGGCCGACGCCGGTTGCCGCCAGCATGATCACACCCGCGGCGAGCAGAGCGGCCGGAACCCACGATCGGCCCGGGGCGAGAAGGTCAATGATCGTGGGTCTCGTAGAGAAGATGGCGTCCACGATGTCGACGTCCGTGATTTGGGATCTGTGCTCTCGGATCAGACTGAGGGTTGAGACGAGTGCCAGCCGGCGCTCCTCAGTGTCCGAGGCCTCCTCGATCTTGAAAGGAGGGGCGGGTGGGCCAGATGCCAACATGATCGCCAGGGCGAGCACGGTTCGGTCGTCCCACGCGCCCCGAATGTGCGCGTCAGGGCGCTGGAGGAACTCCAATGCCGGCAGCGGCGCCGTTGCCGGGTTCCGCTCATGGACGAGGGCCGCAGCAGATACATGACTGGCGGCCGTCACCTGGCGCGCCCGCTCGAGGCGCGCCAGGCGGTCGAGGTCGTCGGTGGGCAGGCGCTTGGCCAGTTCACGGAGGTGGAGCGACTGGAGCAACAGCAGTTCCAACCCTTTGACGCCGGGCGCGGGCTCGGCACCGAGCGTGGCCAAGTCGGCCCCGAGGAGCGCCCCCGTGATTGCCGCCGCCACCGCACCATGCGAGCAGTAGTACGCGGCGCCGTGCTGATGGATCAGAACGGGGAACACCCAGTCCTGCAGGGTAACGGGCACGTCGATCGCCCAGGGGTAGTGCCCGCCGATCCCTCTCCCGCCAGTGACTGGGTCCCGCGGTTCGAACAGGTTGACCCACGCGGAGAGCCGATCGCAGGGGTAGTCGTCCAAGTCACGGGACCGGAACTCGGATATGGAACCCAGCGGACTGCCGATCGTCACGAGTGCGGAGAAGCGCAGATTGCCCGGTAGCTTCTTGATGAGGTCCGCGGCGATGACAGAGCCAAGGCTGTGAGCAAGGATGACGATCCGGGAACCCTCGGGAACTGCTTCGAGGGACTGCAGCACGAGTTCATGCACAGCGGCCCGGACGTCGGCTGAGCGGGCGTAACGCCTGGCGTCATCGACCAAGGGGCCGACTGCGGGCACGTTGGCTAATCCCGGCGGCTGCACCCAATCGGGAATCGCATTCGAGAGTGGTCTGATCCGTGTCTCCAGGGAAGCCATCCGAGCGAGGTACTCCGTCTTCGCGCGACGCCACTCGTCCTTCGGAGGGCGCTTCCAGGTGGTTCGCGCAGCCTGCGCCCCAGTGGCCTCCCCGCGGAGCGCAGCGCGGTAGTCCGGGGTAAGGACGCGTTCGCTGGGGAACGGCTCGTACCCGAACCGTGTGATCGCGTCATTGAGAGGGACGCGCCAGGGATCGTCGTCGTTGGCATTGATCCCGTGGAGGAACAGCAACCATGGTCGATTCATCGGTACGTCTCCTGTGGCCTGTGGCCCGGGGTTGAGGTCGACATCACTTGGCCGCGGCGCCTGAATATACAAGGAAGGCTATCGGGGCGTTGCCCAGAGTCGGACGGGGGTCGAACTGAACGCGCCCGCCCGCTACAGCCCGCCGGCTCGGGTGAGAACTTGGCCGCGAAGATGGCCTTCCACGTAGGGCTCGTCGAGGTCGCAGTCGGCCAGCTTCTGGGGCCGGTGATCGGTCGCTGATGACCTGCGGATCACGAGCGATCCCGGCACCGTGCAGCTTGGTTCGCCGCGTCTCGAGCCAGTCTGTCGGCGACGCTTGAAGATGAGGCCGTAACGACGGGGGTGGTTTCCAGCACGTCGCAACGGCCCCAGATTCGAGCGTCGTCGACACCAGTCATCGGCACGCTCCTGCATCGTCCTCGCAGTCGGCCTTCTCCTGGCCTGTCGTTCGCCGGCGGAGTCCGCCTGTCGAGTTCGATCAGACGCGACCCTCAAGTGGCGGCTCGGGTGTACTCGCGTCGCGACGGAAGCATCCCTGTCTGGAGACTCAATAGCGTTCGGGTGGACCTTGCCCCGGATTTCGGTGATCAAGGCAGGTTGAAATAGCTGGGCCGGGGCGCCCGAGTTCAGCCCACGGACGGCGCAGCCTCGAACCCTGTCGGGCAGCCCCAGACAAATTCGATGTTGGTGGACGACCTTGTCTCCGGCCGCATGACGTCGGCGGCTGCGACGACACGCTCATCGACGCGGACCTGAGTGACCCGTTTCGGGCCGCAGATGATCTACTGGCCTTGGAGCGTGGGAGGCAGAGGGTGCAATGACAACAAGCATGTCGAGCTACGAGCAGCAGGCGTGGGAGAAGCTCATCGCTGACGAACGATCTCGGCGCGGCAGTTGGCTGGGGCGGGGGGCCGACAAGGTTTCTGGGGTGATGTCGGCCGCTGGTGATGTGGTGAAGAGGATCCCTGGCGCCGAACGGGTGACCGATGCCCTGGATGACAGCGTCAAGGTCGCGCTGAACGGAACGGTGACGGCGATTTTCATGCCAGCCGTGTCGTCGGTCTCGATCGAGCGGCGAACTAGGGGGCTCCGCAAGCAGCACCCCGAGATCGGCGATGCTTCCCCTTTCGAGGTCCTGGACCTCAGGGCACTAGACAGGGGCAGACCAAAGCAAATCCTCCCCCTCGTCGGCGCGATGGGGTCGGTGACCGCGTCACTGGCCATCACGGGTGTCGAGGTGTCTACGACTGTGAGCGGTGGGGCTACCGCGGGAGTGATACTCCTAGCGATCGCCGCAGATGTCAGCGCGTCATTGGCGCTCTTGGGCCGTGCGGTTGCTCAGGTTGCGGTCCACTACGGCTACGACCCGAACGAACCCGAAGAGGAGATATTCCTGATGGGGGTGCTGTCCTACAGCACAGCGTCAAGCCTGGAGGGGAAGACGGCCGCTCTCGCCGCACTCTCGCGGTTGAGTCAGCAGATGATGCGACATGCGACGTGGAGGGAGCTTCAAAAGGACGTCCTGGTCAAGGTCATCCAAACTGTTTTCACCAAGATCGGCGTTACCCTCACGCAACGACGTCTGGCGCAAGTCGTGCCTGTGGTTGGGGGAGTAGTCTCTGCGGGCCTGAGCTACGACATGCTGCATCGCGCTCTGAGGGATGCGACGCGTGTCTACCGGGTCCGGTACCTCGCTGAGAAGCACGGCTTATCGTTCGAGGACTGGGTTAAGCGGGCGATGGCAAACGACGCGGCGGAGTCGAGCCGCGACGACTCTACCGACGAAGA
>Ga0209538_1001186_pt1 | contig 13952 bp, 11 predicted proteins | sample BarGraNGADG00211_2_FD_184492 | JGI IMG/M metagenome (GOLD analysis project Ga0209538, IMG submission 184492) | Arctic peat soil microbial communities from Barrow, Alaska - Barrow Graham LP Ref core NGADG0004-211 (SPAdes) (version 2) | ecosystem: Environmental > Terrestrial > Soil > Wetlands >... | reverse complement strand
TATTTATGTGCCCCAAAAACTGGTCAATATTGTTGTTGCCCAATAAAAAAGAGGTGACTTTTATGAGAAAACAAAACCGGCGATTATTTATTAAAACCGGAGTGATTTGTCTTTTTTTCGCGCTGATACTGAGCTGCGGCTATGCCTTTGCCCCGCAGGGCGAATATATCGACAAACGCATTACTACAGTTTATGTCCAATCCTTAGAGAATAAAACGTCAGAGGCGGAGCTGGAAAATTATGTGCGCACAGCATTTATCGATCAGTTCATTCTCTCTGGCCGGTTTAAAATTGTGCAGAATGTAGAGTCGGCAGACGCCATAATCAAGGGCAGCGTCCTTAATATCAGCACATCGCCTCTTTCTTATCGCGCCAATACTCTGGTGGCCGAAGAGCGGGCGACGATGACACTGGAAATAAATTTTCGGGAAAAAGAAAGCGGCAAAACTATCTGGAGCTCGAAAAATGTAACCGGCCAAGTGGACTATAAAATGGAAAACAATATAAACATGTACCCCACCACCAGAAAAAATGCTTTCATTAAACTATCCAACGATACAGCGGAAAAAGCATTTAACATGATGATGTCCGGATTTTGACAAACTATCGCTGCCATAAAACTATGACGCCTTTAGCCTTTAAATTTGGCAGGTATTTGCTTGCGGCTGTGGATGATGAAAAAGAGGCGATAAGCGTATGGCCAGTTAATGTTTTGAAGATTAAGAATATCCACGATCTTTCTTCTTTCTTAAAAATAATATCAGGGAAATATCTGCTGGCCGTAACAGGCGGAAAAGAAATCAAGTGTGATGAACAATCGATGCGCCGTTTGCTTACGATTGCCAGCGATACGCAAGCCGGGATCATCTATTCAGATTTTATTGAACAGAAGAAAAATAATTTCATTCCCCATCCACTCATAGATTATCAGCAAGGCTCTATTCGCGACGATTTTAATTTTGGTCATGTTTTACTTTTTTCGATGGCGGCCATTAAAACCGCCCTGCAGAAATACCACCCTCTGCCCCTGGATGAAAATGTTGCCTTTTACGATTTACGCCTGAAAATATCTATTGATCACGACATCTTGCACGTTCCGGAATTTCTTTACACAGTTCCACAACCAAAGGCAACTGCTGCAAAAAAAAGCACTGATCAAACTGAGGGCCATTTTGCCTATGTGGCCGCGGAAAATTTCGCGCGGCAAAAGAAGCTGGAAAAAGTTGCCACAGACTATTTAAAGCTAACCGGCTCATATTTAAGAGCACGCGCGCGGAAAGCTCCCCACGCATCGGAGCGCTTTCCGGTAGAAGCAAGTATTGTTATTCCCGTGCTCAATCGTAAAAAGACAATTAATGATGCCCTGCGGAGCGCTTTGGCTCAAGAAACAAATTTTAATTTTAACATCATTGTTGTGGATAATCATTCTGCAGACGGAACCACTCAGATTATTAAAAAGATGGCTTCACAAAATCCCCAGATAGCGCAGATCATTCCTGAGCGCCGCGATCTGGGGATTGGCGGTTGCTGGAATGAAGCCATTTATTCGCCGCACTGCGGCCGCTATGCCGTCCAGCTTGATTCCGATGATCTTTACAGCTCGCCTGCCACGCTGCAAAAAACTGTTGATGCCTTGCGTAAAGGGAATTACGCGATGGTTGTTGGTTCTTATACAATAGTCAATGAGCAGCTGAAACAAATTTCTTCGGGTCTGATTGATCATCGGGAATGGACACAGGCCAACGGCCATAACAATTTGCTGCGCGTAAACGGAATGGGCGCTCCCCGCGCTTTCAACACAGCGATCATCCGTAAAATCGGTTTCCCCAATGTCAGCTATGGTGAAGATTATGCGGTGGGACTGCGCATTGCCCGAGAATATAAAATCGGCCGCATATACGAAAGTCTTTATCTGTGCCGCCGCTGGCAAGATAACACCGATGCCGGCCTTTCTGTGGAAAAACAAAACCGCAATGATTTTTACAAGGATAAGCTACGGACGATAGAGATTAGAGCGCGGCAGGCAATGAACATATAAGTCTGTCATTGAGAGGGAATCGCGGCAATCTCGATGATGTCGGAATACGATGTAGGGAACGGTCACGACCGTTCCCTACATTTTCAACACAATCGAATGACTTGAAGGAGATCATTTGGAAAGACATATTTTTGTCGAATATCCCGGAAAAGATAATTTGCCGCTACCCAATCTCTGCGAAAAATTATTTGACGCGCAAAAGAAAAGCTGGCCAAGGCTGGCTAACGCCTGCCGTGATTTGGCTTCCCTGCGTACGAAGGAAATTATCTGCGGCAGTTATAATGTTCATCTGCAATACAATCCCAATCGCGCGGTAAGCAGCGGCGCGGCGGTCGATGCAGAATCGATCAAAAAACGCCCGTGTTTTTTATGCGCCGATAATCTTCCCGGCGAGCAGCAGGGCATTTTGTACCGCAAGGATTACATGATTCTTTGCAATCCGGCACCGATCTTTGATCAACATTTTACTATTGTAACGCTGCAACACCAACCGCAGGAAATAGGCTCATCACTGTCCTCGCTTTTACAAATGGCCGCCGATCTATCGCCTGGATATACAGTTTTTTATAATGGTCCGGCCTGCGGCGCTTCCGCTCCCGATCATCTGCACTTTCAGATGATCCCGGCAGATGCTCTTCCTTTTCTCAATACATTAAAAACTTTACCTTTGGTGAAAGAGATTCCGTCTGTCCGGTTTTATAAAGGAGATAATCTTGATCGCTGTGTTGTTATTCTGGAATCAAAAAACCGGGAAGCCTTGCGGGAGCGGTTTGCACATTTTGTTAAAGTGACGCAGAAAACAGTTCCAACAAATAACGAACCACTGATGAATGTTCTTTGCACCTGTGAAAACAACACTTGGCGTCTGGTGATATTTCTTAGGCAGAAACACAGACCGGATGCTTATTCCGCGGAAGGTGAAAAAAAGATTTTTATCTCACCTGGCGCTGTGGATATAGCCGGAGTGATTATCACGCCGCTGCTCACCGATTTCAATCGCCTGGATTGTGACACTATCCGCGGCATCTATCGGGAAGTATCACTGCCGGAAAAAATGATGAATATAATAATGAATGAACTATAACGGAGATTAGCCAATGACTGATAACGAAGAAGTAATTGTCGACAGCGCTATAAGTTTTTCTGACGCTATTGAAGGGACGAATGCTCCGGAACAAATAGTGGATTCCCTGGCGCTGGTCGATGTGTTTTACTATTCGTTTGATGACAAAAGGCATCAGGGGCAGATTATTGTGAACAACGATCTGGAAGAAGATGTCTATGAAATCTTTGCCTTGATTGAAAAAATCAAATTTCCTGTAGGCCGTGTCATTCCAATTGTTGCTTACGGGTGGGATGATCACAGTTCCATGGCTGAAAACAATTCTTCCAGCTTTAACTTTCGCGTAATTGAAGGCACAACAAAACTATCATTGCATTCTTTCGGACGTGCTGTGGATATTAATCCGGTGCAAAATCCCGTCATTTATCCCAAAGGCGTTATCGTACCGGAAGGCGCGAAATATTCCCCACCAAATGCCGGAACATTCAGTGCGAAAAATCCGGTTGTGCAGAAATTTGTGAAACGCGGCTGGCACTGGGGCGGAAATTTCGAACAGTCGAAGGATTATCATCATTTTGAAAAGCCGTGACACCAATTCCACATCAAAGCGCTATCGGCGTTGGCAGCGTCGTCGGCTTCCTCAATCCGCCGCGGCGGACCTGCGTCGCCTCTTCCTCGCCGCCTTGATATCATCTTTGATTTGAAATCGGTATAACACAATTTACTCGGTCATCGAAAGCATAGCGAAGCAACCTCTTGCTAAGAGGCGGCGATATTTGGTGTTGTCAGGGGGGCGCTATCACCAGCTATTTTTGAATTGTGATTATGGGCCATCAGTAGATACATGGCCGGAACAACAAACAGCGTGAACACAGTGCCGATAGCGATGCCGGTGGTGATCACCAGACCCATGTTGTAGCGGCCCGCCGCGCCGGCGCCGGAGGCGAATACCAAGGGCAGCACGCCCAGCACCATAGCCGCTGTAGTCATCAGAATCGGCCGCAGACGAGTGGCCGAAGCCTGTTCAATAGCCTCGTGCTTGCTTTTCCCCTCACGCTGCAGGTCGTTGGCAAACTGCACGATGAGGATACCGTGCTTGCTGATGAGACCGATGAGCGTCACCAGGCCTACCTCGGTATAGATGTTCAGGCTGGCGTCGCCGATGCCGAGGCTGATGAAAATCAGCGCCCCGCAGATGGACATGGGCACACTGATGAGCACAATGATCGGGTCGCGGAAACTTTCGAACAACGCGGCCAGAACCAGGAAAATAATGATCAGCGCGAAGGCGAATGTGATCAATAGCGCGCTGGACTCCTTCAAATACTGCCGCGACTCTCCGCCATAGTCGATACTGTAACCCTCAGGCAACACCTGCCCGGCAATGGTCTTGAGTTGATCGAGCCCTTGCCCCAAGGTGATGCCGGGGGTGAGGATGCCTGATATCGTTGAGGAGTTGAGCTGTTGGAAGTGGTTGATAGACACGGGCACCACGGCGGTTTTGAGCGTGGCAAAAGTGGAAACAGCAATGTCGTCACCGCTTACGGTCTTGATATGGTAGTCCAGCAGCTGTTCTGAGATAAGTCTTTCGCTCTGTTTGACCTGCGGGATAACTTTATAGGAACGGCCGGACATACTGAAGTAGTTGACGTAGCCCCCGCCGAGCATGGAAGCCATTGCCGCGCCGACATCCTGCATGGTCAGGCCCATCTGGGCCAGCTTGTCGCGGTCCACCTCCAACATAGTCTGTGGCTTATCGATTTTGAGGTCCGCATCCACATACATAAACAAGCCGCTTAAGCGCGCCTTATCCAGAAAAGCCTGTGATACCTCATTGAGCCTCGTGAAGGAATCGGTTGTACCGATGACAAACTGCACCGGCAACCCATGGCCCGTGCCGGGTAAAGGCGGCGGTTGAAAGACCACCGCGTTAGCGCCGGCGATCTGGCCGATCTTGTTTTGTATTTCCGGTTGTAGTGCCTTGGTTGTGCGGGTCCGCTCATCCCACGGCTTGAGCACGATTCCGGCAAATCCTGAATTAAGGCCGGAGAATCCCTCGACCTGGAAAAGATGCGCGATTTCCGGAGTGTTCGACAGAATTTGCGCCAACTGCAGCGAATAGAGCTGTGTCTGCTGGAGAGTGGCATCGGGGGCAGCCGTGAGCATGGACATCATAAAACCCTGATCATCCTGAGGCGCAAGTTCGCTCTTGGAATTGACAAACAGGAAATAATTGCTCCCGAGGATGATGGCGGCAAAAACCAGGACCACGGGCAGAGAATTGAGTGCTCCTCGCAGTAGCCCGGTATAACCATTCCGAATCCGGTTAAACTGACCATCGATAAATTCCGTGAAGCGGTGCCGCTCATTCGGTCCGGAGACTTTCAGAAAGCGCGAGCACATCATGGGCGATAGCGTCAGCGCAATGATGGCCGACACGAGCACGGCGCCGGCAAGTGTGTAGGCAAACTCGGTAAAAAGCGCACCGGTGAGACCGCCCATAAATCCGATGGGCAAATACACGGCAATCAGCACAACCGTCATGGCGATAATCGGCCCTCCAAGTTCGCGGGCGCCCAGAATGGCCGACTGTAGAAGCGGAACGCCTTCCTCCATGTGGCGGTGCACGTTTTCGACCACAATGATGGCATCGTCCACAACCAGGCCGATGGCGAGCACCAGGGCCAGCAAGGTCATCAGATTGATCGTGTAACCCAGAGCCAGCATGATGAGAAACGCGCCCACCAGCGACAGGGGGATGGCTACTGTGGGGATAATCACCGAACGGACCGAACCTAAAGACAGAAAGATGACCAGAGTGACAATGAACAGCGCCTCGAGAAGCGTAATTACTACCTCTTTAATGGAACTGTTCACATAATCGGTTGCGTCATAAACAATGCGGCCGTCAAGTCCCTGAGGCAATTGATGTTCGATGGATGGAAAGACTTTGCGAATGTCCTTCGCAACAGAAAGCAAGTTGGCGTTAGGCGCAACCTTGATGCTCATGAATACGGCTGCTTTGCCGTCGAAGCGCACGGCCGAATCATAGTTTTCCGCACCGAGGGTGACATGAGCGACATCCTCCAGTCGGACAATGGCGCCGCCGACTGACTTGATCACCAGATTGCGAAACTCACTCACCGTGTGCAGGCCTGTGGCCGCCGTGATATCGACCGTCACCATTTGTCCCTGGGTCCTGCCCAGCGCCGATATGAAGTTGTTGGCGGCAAGCGCGTTGCTCACATCCGTGGCGCTTACACCGTGGGCAGCCATCTTAGCCGGATCAAGCCAGGCCCGCAGGGCAAATTCCTGCTTGCCCAGAATCTCGGCCGTCTGAACGCCTTCCACCGCTTGTAGCTTGGGCTGCACTACCCGAATCAAATAGTCCGTGATATTGGTGGTGGGCAGGTCTTTACTGTAGAAACCCGCAATCATGGAACCGATATCCTCGCCGGTTGAGATAGTGATCACCGGCTGTTGTGATGCCTTGGGCAACTGGTTGAGTACTGCATTGACCTTGGTGTTAATTTCGGCAAGCGCTGCGTTCGCATCGTAGTTGAGACGCATGTTCGCAGTGATGTTGCTGACACTTTGCGTGCTCGACGAGGTCAGATAGTCGATGCCGTTGGCCTGGGCGATGGAGTTCTCCAAGGGTGTGGTGATGAAGCCGGACACCAGTTCCGGGTCGGCCCCGATATAGACGGTGGTGACATTCACCACGGCGTTCTGGGTTTTGGGATATTCTCGGACAGGAAGCAGATTAATGGAACGCAACCCCAGCACCAGAATCAGCAGGCTTAAGACTATGGCCAGCACCGGGCGTTTTATGAAGATGTCGGTGAATTTCATGATCGTGGTTTCTCCATTACGGCTCCGCAGGGACAGGATTGGCGTCACTTGCCGGCTGCACCTGGTTATTGATCACAACCGGGTTGCCGCTCTTGAGTTTGAGCTGGCCGCTTGTGACTATGCGTTCACCCTCTTTGACTCCTTTGATGATCGCCACCTGGTCGCCCCGCGCTGGTCCCAAAGTGACGAACGTTTGTCTGACAAACAGCGATGGCTTACCGTCTTTCGTCGCGCCTTTTTCCTCCACAATATAAACGGTCTCGCCGTAAGGGTTGAAGGTCACTGCCGTCCGGGGAATCGTCAGATATCGTTTGGCTTTGCCTGCCTGAACCTTGATTGTGGCATACATGCCCGGAAGTAGTTCATGCCGCGGATTGGCAATGAGGGCTTCAATCTGGACATTGCGCGTTTGCGAATCAACCTTCGGGCTGATGGCGGAAATCTTACCGTTAAATTTTTTATCGCGGTAGGTATCGGTTGCGGCTGCAACGGCTTGCCCGGATGAAACACGGGAGAGCTCCTGCTGGGGCAGATAGAAATCAACGTAAATCGAATCGAGCGCCTGCAGAGTAACGATCTTGTCTCCCGGGTTCAGATACTGGCCGGGATTAACCGAACTGATGCCGAGACGGCCGGCAAAAGGTGCGCGGATGGTCTTTTTGCTCACCAGGGATTCCTGCTGGGCCACTTGCGCCTGTTTGATCTTGAGGTCGGCGGCATCGGCGTCCAGCGAGGCCTTGCTTACGGCCTGGGCAAGAAATTGTTTCTTGTTTCGTTCATAGATACTCTGGGATAGTTCGCGGGCGGCCGTGAGTGTTTGCAATTGGGCGATGTCGGAATCGGCGTTAAGCTGCACTAGAAGTTGACCAGTCGTAACAGTGTTGCCTGATTTAAAATGCACGTTTTGCACCAGACCGGCAATTTCATTGGCCACCTCGACGCCGCGCACGGCCCGCAGGCTGCCCACCGCCGATATTTGCGGCTGCCATTCGCCCGTGACGGCAGTGACGGCCGACACCGTGACCGCCGGGGCAGTGGCCGATGACATGTATTTTTTTATCATGTAGGATCGAAATTCCAGATATCCGAAAATTCCGCCAAAAATCACGCCGACAATGATCAGCATGATGACCATTCGCTTAGTCATTCTTCATCACCTCGTAAGGATAGCTCAAGCCAATGTCCACCGCTTAATCCGCCTTTTCTTTTAATTCGGCATTTGTGGGCATCGATTGCCGGTTCCACCAGCCGCCGCCCAAGGCCTGGAAAAGCGCAGCAGTGTCCGCGTATCGCTGCGCCTGCGCAGCAATCAAATTCATCCGTGTTTTCTGATAATCCCTTTGGGCGATCAGCAACGACAGATAACTCACCGCGCCCAACTCATATTGTTTTTCAATCAGCGCAAGCGTCGCTTTCGCGGCGGTCTCGGCCTCGGCCTGCGCTTGTAATGTCCGGGCGTCGGTTTCCAGTGCGCGCAGGACATCCGCCACATCCTGAAAAGCTTTCAAGACCGTCTGCCGGTATTCGGCAGCCGCCTGATCATAGGCAGCAATAGCGCTGCGCCGCCGGGCGGTGAGTTCTCCGCCACGGAAAATCGGCTGCAAGAGACCGGCGCCCAGGTTCCAGACCACGCTTTGTCCGTTGAAGAGAATGTCGGTGGTGATGGCCTGAAATCCGTAACCGCCGCTCAGGGTGATCTGTGGATACAGATTGGCCGTCGCTACGCCGACTGCCGCGCATGCCTGGTGCAAGAGTGCTTCAGAGGCACGAATGTCGGGACGTTGGCGCGCCAGGAGCGAGGGCAGGCTGACGGGCAATTCTTCCGGCAAATTCAATGATTCCAAGCTGAATTCAGGCAGTTTCCCTTCGCCGGGGAACTGTCCGATCATTACCGAGAGAGCATGACGGGTCAGGTCAAGCTGCTTTTCGAGGGGCGGCAATCCCGCTTTGCTAATGGCCAGTTCCGTCTCTTGCGACAGCACCGCCGTTTTAGATACCGCGCCCAGTTCAAATTGTTTTTTAATCACATCAAGTTGTTTTTGCTCGGCCGCAAGGATTTCCCCTGTTGAATTAATCTGCGCCCGCGACGATGCTTCCAGGATAGCCGTCGTCACAATATTAGCGGTCAGGGTCAGATAGGTCGCCTCAAAGATGTAGCGCTGATAATCAACTTGAGCCTGATACGCTTCGATCTGGCGTCGTCCGCCGCCGAAAAGATCAAGGGTGTAGGACACGCTGACGGAAGCGTTGTAGAGATTGAAGGTGTCGCTGGGTCCCATGTCTGCATTGCCGGAGGTGCGCTGGCGTGTCGCCTGCAGACCAGCATTGACAGCCGGATACAAGATCGATCCGCTCATCGCGCGCAGATCTTCCTCGGCCCTGCGGAGTGCGGCCTGGGCGGCCGCAAGCGTCGGACTGTCGGCAAGACCTTGTTTAATCATCTTGTCCAGCACAGGGGAGCGAAAGAGGGTCCACCACTGAGCTGGCAGATCTTCGGCAAAGGCGAAACGCTGCGCTGCTCCGCTCTCTGACTGCGCGCTGGCCGTTTGTGCAGGCAGAGGCGCTGCGATATAGTGGCCGGGTGTCGCCATATCCGGAGAACGGAAATCCGGGCCGACGGCACAACTGGACAAGGTGACTAAGGCGATAATGATAAAGGATGTGCGTGGGAAAAAGGTTTTCATGACTTTTGGCTCTTTTTCAATGTTGTTTCCTGCTTGGCCGGAAGGCGTGGTTCCAGACCAGCCATCATGGTCTCCACATACTGACGGATCCGGGCAGCATTGGGTTTTTGCTCCATCAACTGGTCATCCATGGCCATTTGAACACTGATCATACACAAGCATTTTGCGGCAGCCTGGGGAATAACGCTTTCGGCAACCCGCCCCAACCGCTGCTCCGCAGCCAGATACACGGCCAGCCCTTCGATGGCGAGTTGCGGGTCAATCTCTCGTTCTTTCATTATTTCCTGCATACGGGCACGCAACTGATGATCGGCAAATACCGAGCAGATGATCGGCACGATCTCATAATGGGAATGATAGACCACGTGCAATACTTCTTCTAAATTTTCTGACAACGTGCGCAGTCCCACCTTCAAGGGCATGTTCTGTAGCACGTTCTTGGCATCATTCACGCGTCGCTCAACCACCTCATAGATCAATTCCGCCTTGTCCTTAAAGTGGTAATAAATCAACCCCTCCGCAACTCCCGCCTCGCGGGCAATTTCGCGCGTGGTCAGGCGGGCCAGACCATGTGTCTGCAAAAGGTGCTCTGTGGCACAAATGATGTTCTGCCGGGTTTCGTTCATCCTTACATTTCCGCTCTCAGGGGTCTCTGGGGCTATGTTGCTACGACATTATCAGCAACGGAACCGCAATGCTTTATATTGAGTATTTGATCAATTATATTAATCAAACGCTCAACAATTGTCAAGTTATTTTTATTTCATTTGTCCAACACAATAACTAATATCTGATAAATTAAAGACTTATCCCCACACAGGAAAAGGCTGTAAAGTGTATAATAGCCTGCCTAGATATTAATAATGCTATGAAAAACGTGCGATGATTATGCCGGTAAACTTTTTATTTGATTTCAGGTAAGCAAGAAGTGTTTTTTTAGAGATGACTACTCCGCCTTCTTTACTCGAAGCGTGCAGCAGATATAAATTCTTGTCCCGCCAGCAGGCAAAGCCGGTATGCGCCACATCCAATCCTTCCTGATTTGTGGTGAAGGCGATAATATCGCCGTTTTTAATCTGTGCTTTTTGCCGGCTCGCCTTATCCTTGCCGATGATATGAAAAACTCTGCGGGAAAGATTTTTCTCAACCAGCAGCATTTTCTGAAATTCGTCTTCATTGCTCAGCGCGGCATAGGATTCCCGGTTGGTGGTCATATAATTGATTTTTTTATGCTGCGCTTCGGCATCAAAGCGCCGCGAGATATTCAGCAATATTTTCTTCTCTTCGTTATCGCGCAACCAATCGATAAAGTAATGCAGGCGGGAGGCATAACCGGCGATAGTTCCCTGACGGTAACGGATGAATTTTAAAGTTTTGCGAAATTCAGCCGGTGTGATCTTCCCGTGGATGGCGCATCTGGCCAGAGCCAGCACTGCTTCCACAAAAGTGGTGCAATCAAAGCTCGATAAGTTGACAATCAGCTTTTCTTTACCCGGCGCCTCCAGTGTTGCGGCCTGGTATGGAGCGTTAATAAACAAACTACCGATGGCGATGACCAGATCGCCATAAGCCAGATCATTTTCCTGCAAATGGTTTTGGATCTCAGTATTATCTAAACTGTATTGCTTTGATTTCACTATTTTCCACCTATTTCAGGTTCATTTTTAAACCATTATTCCCATGAAAGCAAACCGAATTATTTTATCTGATACCAATTCGCTTTCTTTGGCTAACTTTGTTGGCAGCGCCTGCCCGGCAGGGAACCCCGGCGAATGAGACTGTGTCGCAATGTCTTTGCGGTGAGCCGAAGCCCCGAGCAAAGCGTGCGGGGGAATGTAATGAGCGAAGCAATCTCATAAGTATCAGAATATATTTAGATTGCCACGTTCACTGTCGTGAACTCAATGACAAATGAGGATTGCGACACAGTCTGGGCATGCCTGGGCATGCTGGGTCGTCGGCTTCCTCAACGTATTTGTAGGGAACGGTCGCGACCGTTCCCTACACGCCTCCTCCTCGCCGAAGCTGATCCTTTGAAAGCAATGGTATGATCTCCATACAAAATCAACCCAAGTAATTTCTCCAGGCACGTAGTTGTTGACAATATTCGAAAAAATGTCATAATAAAAACCATTCCAAACAGGAGAAACTGTTTATGCCTTTTATTCAAGCCGGAGAAGTAAAACTGCACTACGTCGAACATGGTTCAGGAAATAATATTGTTATTTTTATCCACGGATATTTGGGCTGTGTTCAATGGATGGATTTAATCTGGCCCAGACTGCCCAAAGATATTCATGTGTACGCAATTGACTGGCGCGGCTGTGGAGACTCTGAAAAACCGGCCGTCACCGGTGATTTTGAAAATTATTCAATCAAGCAGCACGCAAAAGATATGATCAATGCCATCAATGCCTTGGGCATCAGCAAGTGCAGCCTGGCCACTCATTCTACCGGCGGCCTTATCAGCACTTACATGTTGCTTGCCCAACCGCAGTTGTTTGAAAAGGTGCTTGCTCTGGATCCGGTAAGCCCCACAGGGTTGCAGATTCCCGGCGATTCCCGCGCCTTTTTTCAGGCCCTGAAGGAAAACAGAAATTTTGCTTTCAAAGCGCTGGCTGTTGTCGCCCCAGCTCTCTTTGTCCAAGAATCTTTAAGGCCGGGGACAAAAGCGGAATTTAAATCGGGAACAACGGCCCAGCAAAGAGATCTTTTTAATCTGATTGTGGACAAGACAAGAATTTTAAGCGATGGCGCGGGAGTCGGCACACCGTATCATCTGCAAAAAGAACGCGACACCGGTACATTAGCCAAAGAAGCTCGACGGATTAAACATCATCATTTGGTCTTGTGGGGAGAAGATGACATGCTTATTCCTCGCAAAGATATGGAAGAAATGACAAAACTTTTACCCGATTGTCAATTACAGTTAATTAAAGATGCGGGTCACGCCTTAACGATTGAAAATCCTGATTTATATGCCCGGATATTTACGGAGTATTTTTCTCAATAAAAAAGTTTCGCCTGTAAATACGAAGCAATAAAATAAAGCGGCCAGTCTTGAAGCTGGCCGCTTTATTTTTTATTATTTAAGGGCGTTGACTTTTTTGGTCAGACGGGAAATTTTGCGGGAAGCATTTTTCTTGTGAATCAAACCTTTAGCTGCGGCTTTAGCCAGCGAGGGAATAGTTGTTTTCAGCGCTTTTACTGAATTTTCCTTATTCTTATCTTCTACAGCTGCAAGCACTGTCTTAACTTTTGTTTTGATCGCGGACTTAGCGGCGACATTGCGCTCGCGGCGGTTTACGCTCTGACGATCACGTTTTTCTGCTGATTTATGTGTTGCCAAAAGAATCCTCCTAAACTTCATTTTTATAAGTTGACGCTGTTTAGCTCAATTATTTCAGGCTGTCAAGCGCAATTTGGGTGTTTAATACCATTTATCCTCAGAAGGCTTCGCGGTTTCAGTACCTTAAAAAGAAAGCGGATATATTTTGCTTTCATGGACGCCGGTATTCGATCCGTCTTGTGCAAGAATATCCATACCATCTCATAAGCACTTTGAATTGAAATAACAGGCACTAGAGAAGATCGTAAGCCGAGTTTTGTCCCGTGTTTTGGTTACCCTCAACGCGGTGATGATCATTCATCTGGGACAGCAGTTGCCTGCTGCCTCTAGCGACACTACCCGAGAACATCAGGCGGGCCGCCCTTAAACGTTCTCCTATTTGGTCTTGCTCCGGATGGGGTTTACCATGCCTTTCCTGTCGCCAAGAAAGCGGTGAGCTCTTACCTCGCCTTTTCACCCTTACTCGGGCATTAGCCCGGGCGGTATATTTTCTGTGGCACTTTCCTTAGGGTCGCCCCCAGTCGCCGTTAGCGACCATCCTGCCCTGTGGAGCTCGGACTTTCCTCCGGCAGATAAATTCTACCAGCGATCATCTGATCTTCTCCGGCCTGAAATACAGCTTACACTTGATTAATTTTTCTTTCAACCTATGTTCATACCATTCGACGACCTCGTAAAAAGCTCCAGAGGCAAGGCGCGCAAATCACGAGGAATGAGGCGTACTTTAGCGTACGCCGCAATAAGCCTGCCCCGGCGAAGGCCGGGGAGGGATGCAGTGCAACGCTGCATATGGACTTTTTACGAGGCCGTCAATAAAAAAGCCCCTCTGATTTCTCAAAGGGGCTTCATGTATTAAATCCGGCGGCACCTACTCTCCCACACAGTCACCCATGCAGTACCATCGGCGCAAAAGAGCTTAACTTCCGTGTTCGAGATGGGAACGGGTGTGACCTCCCTGCGATAGCC
>Ga0209538_1001183_pt1 | contig 13968 bp, 15 predicted proteins | sample BarGraNGADG00211_2_FD_184492 | JGI IMG/M metagenome (GOLD analysis project Ga0209538, IMG submission 184492) | Arctic peat soil microbial communities from Barrow, Alaska - Barrow Graham LP Ref core NGADG0004-211 (SPAdes) (version 2) | ecosystem: Environmental > Terrestrial > Soil > Wetlands >... | reverse complement strand
CAATTTTAGCCAAGTTTTAAAAGAGCAATTAAAGTCGATCTTGATAGGCAATCGTACACCAATAGTTTTCAACTATAATGAAAGTAAATTAAATACTAAAGTTTTAGGTGTGGCGGAAAAAATTAATTCTCCGGAAAAAGACGCGACAGTGGAGATTAAGGACTTAAATCCAGTGGTTGTTGAGGAGCAAACTGGTCAAAAGCTGAATTTCGATCGAGCGATCAATGATATTTTGGCTTCTTTGGGCAATATCAAATCTTCTAGCAGTAATAAATCTTCAGTGGCATTAGTGGTGGATCAAAAAATACCGAAAGTGAAAAAAGCGGCGGCGATGATGGCAGCCGATCAGGTTAAAGAAATTTTGGTTGGTCCGATTGTTCTGAAGTCCGATAAAAAAGAATTCACAATTCCTGCTTCGCAATATGTTGACTGGTTGAGTTTCGTGGGGGTGCCCTCAGGGCAAAGTTCTACAAGTGGGGTCCAAAAGATTGATCTTAAAAAAAGTGGTCAGGATACAAGCGATCAGAGTGGCTGGTCATTAGAAGTTAAGGTCAATCAAACCAACGTAAATTCTTATATTGAAAGTATTGCCGGTGAAATTAACCAGGAACCCAAGGATGCAAAATTCGGTGTGTCTGGTGGTAAAGTATCAGCTTTTCAGGTTTCTCAAACGGGTTATGAATTGGATAAAGAAAAGTCATTTGAACTTATATCTACAGCAGTTTTAACGATAAATAAAACAGTGGCTTTGCCAGTTAAGGTAATTCAGCCAGCAGTTGGGTCTGATTCGGCGGCAGGCATGGGAATTGTAGAATTGGTTGGCGAGGGTAAAACTTCTTGGCGGGGATCACCAGCTAACAGAATTCATAATTTAACTTTGGGAGCCAGTAATCTTTCTGGGATTATTGTTAAACCAGGTGATGAATTTTCCACTGTTAAGTCAATGGGTCCAATTACTTCGGAAGCAGGATTTTTGCCAGAATTGGTGATTAAAAATAGTACTCAAGTTACACCGGAAATTGGTGGTGGTTTATGTCAAGTTTCAACCACTTTATTTCGAGCGGTGTTGAATTCTGGTTTAAATGTGACCGATCGGTCGCCACATTCTTTTAGGGTTAGTTATTACGAACCGCCAGTGGGGATGGATGCGACCATTTATGATCCGGCGCCAGATTTTAAGTTTGTTAATAATATGAGTACGCCAATTTTGGTTTGGGCTTTTGCCGATTCTAATAGTTTGACTTTTCAAATTTATGGCACTAAAGACAATCGTAAGGTTGAAATATCTGATCCGGCTCTCTTTAATTATACCGATCCGCCAGCGCCGGTCTATACTGAATCTGCGACCATGGAAGCGGGTACTATTCGTCAGGTCGAAAAAGCAACTCGTGGTGTAACGGCGTCTTTTCACTATAAAGTGACCAATACTGCCGGCAAGGTTTTACAGGATGAATCCTATGTTTCTAAATATGTGCCACTACCCAATAGTTATTTATATGGTGCAGGCTACGCGCCACCGACACCGGATGCGCCACCAGAAGGATAGAAAAAGAATTAAGCATCTAGAATAATGTATCAAGGAAGAAGATACAAAAAACTTATAGATAGAATTTATTTATGAAAAAAATTATTTTTGTTCATGGCTATACCTCTTCACCGAAAAAGAGAAAATATCAAATCATCGCAGAAGAGTTGGAAAAAATCGGAGTAAATTTTTCGATGCCAGAGTTACCTGGCGGAGAACATCCTCACAGTGAAAATTGGTTGGAGATCATCGATAAAGAAATTAAGTCTTCTGGTGAAGATGTAATACTCGTTGGTCACAGTTTAGGGACAAGAGCGGTGCTTTTATATTTAGATAAATTCGATCAGAAAGTCGATACAGTCATATTAATTGCATCTTTTAATAATAATGTTAAGGAAAATAAAAATAGAAAAAATGATCATTATTCTGATTTTTGGGATTATGAATTAGATATTGATAAGATAAAAAAACTGGCCAATAAATTTGTAGTTGTTCACTCAAAAGATGATAGGTCAATTGGTTATCATCAGGGAGTCGAAATAAGTAAAGAACTTGGTGCTAAATTATTGACTTACGAAAATATGGGTCATTTTAGTGGTGAAGAAAACGCAGAAGCAAATGCTCGAGAATGGTTAAAAGTCATTAAAGATTATTTATAGTTATTTAAGAGCGCTTTTGATGAACTCTAAAAACAACGGATGGGGATGAAGGGGACGGGAGAGGAACTCGGGGTGGAATTGAGTGGCAATAAAGAAGGGGTGGTTTTTTAGTTCAATGATTTCAACCAGTAAATTATCAGGTGAAGTACCAGATATAATTAAACCTTTCTTTTCTAAAATTTGGCGATATTCATTATTAAACTCGTAACGATGGCGATGGCGTTCTGAAATAAGGTCAACGGACTTCGGACTACGGTCTACAGATTTTTTGCTGTGGTCAGTAGTCTGTAAGCTGTAGGCACGCCATGTTTTAGTATCTTCTATCAATTTGCAGGGATATGCACCCAAGCGCATAGTTCCGCCGTAATCGCTTTGCAACATCTTTTTTTCTTGTTCTGGCATAATATGAATAACTGGGTTGGGCGTTTTGGGATTATTCTCGGTCGTATTAGCGTCTTTTAAACCAGCCACATTTCTAGCAAACTCAATTGTTGCCAATTGCATGCCGTAGCAAAGCCCTAGAAATGGTATTTTATGTTCACGGGCATATTTGATGGCGCTAATTTTTCCTTCCACTCCGCGGCCGCCAAAGCCGCCTGGGACTAAAATACCATCGTACTCTTTAAAAGTTTTACTTATTTGTGCCGGTGACATTTTTTCCAATTCTTCGGCGTCGATCCAGTCAACGTTACTCTCGACGCCTTGCCAAATACTGGCGATCTTCAAACTTTCAGTCACTGAAAAATAAGTGTCTTTTAGACCCATATATTTAGCAATCAGAGCTATTTTAATGGTTTTTTTTCGGCCCGAGGTCGATCCACCTTGGGTGGACTTATCGATACCTATTTTTTTAACAAATTCATTCCATTTACGGTTGTTATCATGCTTAATTTTTAGTTTTAGCTTGTCTGCAACAATTTTTTCTAAATCAAATTTTTGTAAAATTTGCGGTACTTTATAGATAGAATCAACCGTTTCAAGGGGAATAATAGCATTTTCGGCGATACCAGTAAAAAGGGCGATTTTTTTAATCAAGGATTTTTCCACCGGGTGATCGGCACGGGCAATCAGAATATCCGGCTGGATACCTAAACCAGTTAAATCGTGAACGCTGTTTTGCAGCGGTTTGGATTTTAGCTCGCAGGAAGCGCCAAGGTAGGGTAAAAAGCCGACATGGACATAAAGAACATTATTTTCACCAGCATCATGTTTCATTTGCCGAATAGCTTCAACAAAATGCAAGCCCTCATAATCACCAATGGTGCCGCCGATTTCGGTGATGAGAATATCGCATTTACTTTCTTTAGCTGCTTTGGTAATGCGTAATTTTACTTCATCGGTGACATGGGGAATAACTTGTATGTCTTGGCCAAGGTATTTACCAGCACGCTCATTTTCCAAAATGGCCTTGTAAATTTGGCCAGTCATCACCGAAGAAGTACGGTTTAAAGAAGTATCGATAAATCTTTCATAATGGCCCAAGTCCAAATCTGTTTCAGCACCGTCGTCTAACACAAAAACCTCGCCGTGCTTATTAGGGTTAATAGTGCCGGCGTCAACATTTAAGTACTGATCAAATTTTTGCATCCAAACGCTGAAACCTTGAGACCTCAAGAGATTGCCAATACTGGCAGCGGTTACCCCCTTGCCGAGTCCGGAGAGAACGCCTCCGGTGACAAAGATATATTTGGTCATAATTTCTTCAAAGATTTCCGCGATCAAAACAGTGTTGTTTTGATCTATGATGATAAACTAAACTTATCAAACGGGCATTAAGATTGTCAAATTATCTCGAAACGATTAAAATTAAATTACTAAACTATGAAAGGATTTTGAAATGGATGAAACAATTTTTAAGTCATATGACATTCGAGGGATTTATCCTGAAACAATTAATGAGGAACTATCCAAAAAAATTGGTCAAGCTTTCGTCGATCATTTTAAATTGAAAAAAGTGGCAGTTGGCCGAGATGGACGTTTATCGTCACCGCAATTGGAAAAGGCCATATCATCGGGGATTATTGCCGCTGGAGCTGATGTCACTCATCTTGGTTTAGTTTCAACCGATATGATTTATTTTGCCGCTGGTGCCTACGATTATGACGGTTTATTGATTGTCACCGCTTCACACAATCCCAAAGACAATAACGGTTTCAAAATGGTTCTAAAAGGAGCGATTGCCGTTTCGGGTGAGAAAGGTTTGACTGCAATGAGGGACCTGATTAAAGAAGATAAATTGGAAATAGCCTCAAAGCCAGGGAAAGAAGATGAGAGAAATATCTACAATGATTATGTTTTGAAACTTCATTCGCTTGTCGATAAAAGCAAACTAAAATCGCTCAAAGTAGTGGTGGATGCTGGTAATGGTGTTGGTGGCTATATTTTTGCCATGGTGGCTGAGGGTTTACCTATTGAAATGATTCCACTTTATTGCGATGTAGATGGCAATTTTCCAAACCATCAGCCAAGCCCAATTGAGGACGAAAATTTGGTGGATATTAAAAAGAAAGTGATAGATGAGGGCGCGGATTTGGGGTTGGCTTTCGACGGCGATGGCGACAGAGTTTACTTGATTGATGAAAAAGGGCAGGCGATTAGTGCGAGCGTAATGACTGCAATGATTGCCAAAAGAATGCTAGACCGTCAACCAGGTGCGCGGATTTTGTATAACGTCAATGTTGGCTGGATTGTGCCGGAAACTATCAAACAAAATGGCGGGGTACCAGCCATTACCAAGGTTGGTCACTCTTTAATTAAAGCTCAAATGAGAGAGGAAGACGGCTTGTTTGCTGGCGAACACTCGGGTCATTACTATTTTAAGGACTTGTACTACGCTGACTCTGGTATGCTGGCGGCGTTAACGATAATCGAGCTAATATCAGAATTTGATCAACCCTTGTCAATAATTGCCAAACCATACGATAAGTATTTTTTGTCTGGCGAAATAAATACTGATGTGGCTGATCCCATAGCCAAAATCGCTGAGATTAAAGAAAAATATCAGACATTTCAAGGCGGTAAAATTTTAGAACTAGATGGTTTATCGGTAGAATATCCCGATTGGCGCTTTGTTTTGCGTCCATCAAACACTGAACCGCTCTTACGGTTGTGTGTGGAAGCTAAAACCAAAGAAGTGATGGAAGAGAAAAGGGATGAACTTCTAAAGTTAATTAGAGAATAGTTAACCCACATACACCTCGAAGGTGTATGTAAATGGTTAAGTTATTGGCAGGATGTTTTTGAGGGCAGGATTGTTGTGATCTCGTTATTGCGTTTATTTGCATCGGCGCAAAATAATTTGTCTGTCGAGGGGAGTTTGGCATAAATAACATAGGTCTTATCACTTAAACCCTGAACTATAATTTTTGAGTTATAGGTGGTGGCCTGATTTTGAGCTTGTGGATCTATAGTAAAACCAACATAAGTATTTTTAGTGTCAAAATAAACTTCTGTCTGGGTTGCTGTACTATTAACTAAACTTTTGATTTGGGCATCTTTAGCTTTATCTCGAGAACTACCCAAACTAGTAATAACCATCGCGGCTAAAATGCCAACAATGGCGAGTAGCGGCAAACAACCGACAAGGGCAACAATAATCCAAACTTGTTTGTTGGATTTTTTAGGTTGATTTTGTGATTGATCAGATTGTGGCTGTGGGGTGATCGGCGCTGCCGGTTGAGCTGGTTGAATTGTTGGTGGATTTTGATTCATTTTTTTCTCCTTTTCCTCTATTTTATCAATTCATTTAATATGATACAAGAGAGGTATGACTAAGTTTCAAAAAGAATATCTGCGGCGGGCGAAGGTGGTGGCTTTTTGGTTACAATTAGCGCCGTTTATTAAAATGGTGGGGTTGAATGGGTCGTTATCCAGAGGTGAGGCTAAAGAAACATCGGATATTGATTTTCTAATTATTACTGGAAAAAACCGCATTTGGACTTGTCGAATTTTGGTTACTTTTATTACTGAATTGTCGGGTTATCGCCGGCAAGGCGAAAAGATCGCCGGCATGATTTGTCTCAATCGTTACCAAACCGATAATTACTTAACTATTCTGCCCAAAAACGAATATCACGCCCGGGTTTTTTCACAGTTGATTCCATTGATCGATATTGATGATACTTATGATCTATACCTAAAAAAGAATGCTTGGATGGCAAAATTAAGTTGGTCGGTAAAAGAAAATAGAACAATGATATCGCATAGTCGGTTCTTATCGATACTGCGAAATTTTCAGGAGAGATGTCTTTCGGGTAGTTTTGGTGATTGGTTAGAAAAAGTTTTGAAATATTGCCAAAAACGAAGGATTTTAAGGGATAAAAGAACTATGACAGCGGCGGAAGGGAGAATTAGGGTGTCGGATAAAGAATTGTGTTTTCACCCCGAGTGAAGTGAAATGGTTGACAATTTTGGTGCTTTTGGTAATATAGAGGGTGCTGGGAGATTAGTCTATCCCCCTTGGCTTTTTCTCTCAGCACTTTAAATACAAAACTTCAAGGATGGAGTTTTTTTATTCTTAATAAATAATATTTTGGAGGAATCTATGCAACTAAAACCGTTAGCGGACAGAGTGGTAGTTAAACCCATCGAGCAAGAGACGAAGACGAAGTCGGGTCTTTATATTCCAGACACAGCCAAGGAGAAATCGCATCAAGGTGAAGTGATTGCGGTAGGACCAGGTAAGATGGATGACGGTGAAATTATCGCCATGAATGTTAAAGTAGGCGACACGGTACTCTATAAAGAATATGGTGGTGATGATTTTAAGCTAGACGATGAAGAAGTGGTGATTCTTAAAGAAGACGATATACTCGGAATAATTACTAAATAACAGGAGTAAAAAAAATGGCCAAACAAATCAAATTTTCTGATGATGCCAGAGATGGGATTAAAAGAGGGATTAATATTTTAGCTGATACAGTCAAAGTGACTTTAGGTCCCAAGGGCCGCAATGTAATTTTGGACAAAGGTTTTGGTTCACCAATCATCACTAACGATGGTGTTTCCATCGCCAAAGAAATTGATCTTGAAGATAAATTTGAAAATATGGGCGCGCAGTTAATTAAGCAAGTGGCTGAAAAAACCAATGATGATGCCGGAGACGGCACTACGACAGCAACTTTATTAGCCCAAATTATGGTTAATGAAGGCTTGCGCAATGTGGCTGCGGGTGCCGATCCCATGCAAATTCGTCGTGGAATTGAAAAAGGGGTGGAAGCAGTAGTAAAGTCGCTTCAAACTCAAGCTAAACCTCTTCAGGGTAAGGCGGAAATCGCCCAAGTGGCTTCCATTTCGGCGGGTGATACGGAAGTTGGGGCGATGATTGCCGAAGTCATGGATATGGTCGGTCGCGATGGTGTTATTACGGTTGAAGAATCGCAAACTATGGGTGTAGATAAAGAAGTGGTTGAAGGCATGCAGTTTGATTCGGGTTTTGTTTCGGCCTATATGATGACCGATACAACCCGAATGGAAGCGGTTTTGGAAAGTCCTTCAATTTTATTAACTGACAAAAAGATTAGCTCGATTGCCGAAATTATGCCAGTTTTGGAAGCGTTAGCGACTTCGGGTAAAAAAGAAATTATGATTATTGCCGAAGATGTTGATGGTGAAGCCCTAGCCACTTTAGTGGTTAATAAACTACGCGGTACAATTAATGTTTTAGCTGTCAAAGCACCAGGTTTTGGCGATTCGCGCAAGGCCTATTTGGAAGATATTGCCATACTAACCGGTGGCCAAGTTGTTTCAGAAGAGCGCGGTATGAAGTTGGCAGAAACCACTTTAGAAATGTTAGGCGAAGCGCGAAAAGTGATCGCTGATAAAGACAAAACCACTTTGATCGAAGGTAAAGGTAGCGCCAGTAAAATCAAAGATCGTGTCAAACAAATCAGAGCTCAAATCGAAAAAGTTACCTCCGATTATGATAAGGGTAAATTGGAAGAACGGTTGGCGAAATTGTCCGGCGGTGTAGGTGTAATTAAAGTTGGGGCTGCCACAGAAGTAGAATTAAAAGAAAAGAAAGATAAGCTTGATGATGCGGTTCATGCCACAAGAGCGGCAGTGGAAGAGGGTATTGTTTCCGGCGGCGGCGTGGCCTTGGTTGATTCAATTAAATCATTAGATGGCGTGACAGCCACTGGCGATGAAAAAATCGGCATCCAAATTTTGCGCCGGGCTTTGGAAGAACCGATGCGTCAAATTGCGATCAACGCCGGTAAAGAAGGCGCGGTTATTATTGAAAAAGTGCGTGAGTTAGAAAAAGGCATAGGTTATAACGCGGCTAAAGATACTTATGAAGATCTGATTTTAGCCGGTATCATTGACCCAGCCAAAGTGACCCGTGCGGCTTTGCAAAATGCCGCATCTGTGGCGGCTTCGATTTTAACGACTGAAGCGGCTATCACTGACCTACCAGAGAAAGATAATCTGCCAGCTGGTGGAGGAATGCCGCCAATGGGTGGTATGGGCGGTATACCGGGGATGATGTAATCTGCCATAGGCAGATTACAAGAATAAAGAATAAAGTTTGAATTTAAAAAACGGCCGAGAAAAACTAATGGCCGTTTTTTTTGATATCATTTCTAATGTATTATGTCCAATTATTCAACATACCATCCAGAACCTTGGCCGTTGACTTCAAACCAAATTTCATTTGGCACAGGGTAATTGTCGGGGATTCGGCAGCTAGGAGTATTTCCGCAGATTGCTCCACCGGTATCACCTTGAGTCCATGAATAAACATAAGGAGGAGTTCCGCCTGAACAGTAAAGGCTGACAGTCTCTCCTCGGTGTACTGTGATAGGGCTACTTTGAGTGCAAAAATCCCCTGGGTTACCTCCGCTAATTTCAGTGGCGACATCGCTAATGGCGGCGGTACCGGGAATGGCCGGATTAGAAGGAGGAATAGCAGGAATAAGAGCCGTACCAGCAACATTTACATCTGGCCCCTCTTTTGTCACCCCCTTGTAGTCAACACCAACAGTGGCATCGCTATTCAATTTTGCCGAAATAGCCCATTGATCCTTGACGCCATAACAACCTTGGTGATCATTTGTGTTTGCTGTCGGCATGGTCAAACCGTTTTGCTTGTTAATATCGCCAATTAAAGTTTTATGTGAACCAGAATTTCCATCGTCACACCAATCGGCCCAATCGTCATTGTTAGCAAGACCATATTCGCTAGCGTTAATCGCCAATTGGTGAATATCGGACCTGATGCGGGCGTCTTTGGCTCTCGTCCGCGCTGTATTTAGGGCGACCAAAATCATGGCGGCTAAAATACCGATGATGGCAATAACGACTAAAAGTTCAATCAGAGTAAAACCTTTACGAGTTCGCGACATAAAACCCTCCTCATTTAATATGTTATATCAATTATACTATATTGCTTTATATTTTCATAATATTTTCAAAGAAAATTCTGCGAGTCCTTTAGGGCTCTATGTTTACAAAATCTAATGTCTTCCATCACTAAAATTCGTTCTTTGATTTTTCTTCCTAAAGCATAATTACCAATTGAACCGTCGGAGCGAATGCCTCAGTGGCGGCTTCGATTTTAACAACTGAAGCGGCTATCACTGACCTACCAGAGAAAGATAATCTGCCAGCTGGTGGAGGAATGCCGCCAATGGGTGGTATGGGCGGTATGCCGGGGATGATGTAGGGGAAAATTGATTTGACTCATTGTCCAAAGATGTGCGCTTTATAGTGTGTCGAGTACTCCTTACTATGCGCTTGCGACCCACTTTGGACTTCTGAGTCAAATCAAATAGTGAGAAAGAAAGAAATAAAAAAAACGATCCAAGGGAAACTGCGGGTCGTTTTTTATTTTAGATTCGGGAATTTGATTTTGTGATTATCGATTTAATTTTTTATTCAACGTGTCTTTAAGAATATTAAGTGAAATTTCGGGTAGTTTTGAGAGAAATTTATAATTAAATAGAAGGTCAAAAAGATCGTCTCCTGAAAGACTAGAAAGATCTTTGATATATTGATCTATTTTTGGATCGTTCGTATCGGAATAGACATAATTAGAAAGGGCAACACATTCTTTCCAATTATTTTTTGAGTAATAATCATGCCATAAATGATTAAACTTATTTAATTTCTTTTTTGAAAAATCATTTTTGGCAAAAGCTTCTTTTAGTACTTCAGTAGCAAAATGAGCGGCGTACATACCATGTCTTATACCTTCACCACCAAGAGGATTGACATGGCTCCCGGCAGTGCCTATTGCCATAAAACCGTCATTTACGAAATCGTCAAAATCTAGTGAGAAGGTTAAAGTACCACTATGAAATTCAACCGATTGACCATCTTTTAACCAAGGAATTTTGCTAATAAAATCTTTTAAGCCTTGTTTGAGATCAAATTTCTTATCAGCGATCAGGTATCTTCCAATTCCAACTTTTCCTAGATTTGGAGATAGTGGGAAGACCCAGCCGTAACCATTTGGAATATAATAATCGCCAAGATAGAAATAAAGACAATCTTCTTGAGGAAAAGTCAAATTAGTCATTTCTAATTCTAGTCCGATTGCTGATTCTCTGGTAACTGGTTTTAGTAATTCTGGGCGGCGAGCTAAAACAGCGCCGCTTCCGGTTGCATCAATTACCACTTTAGCTTTAAATTGACCTTCTGAATAAATTCCCTGATAATTTAATCCAACAATTTTACCGTCTTCAAAAATTGGTTCTTTAATAGTTGTACCAACGGAAATTTCTGCGCCATTTTTAGCTGCATCTTCTGCTAGCCACTGTCGAAGTTTTCTAAAGTCAAAAACATAACCGGTATTTTCTTTCATAATTCCGGTAAATTCCTGATTAGCTGATTTTAAATATATTTTATTCCACTTATAAGGAGCAATTTCTTGTGGAAGGTCAAAGACTTTTAGTGTTTCCTCAGGGGTACCAGCGGTGGAGAAGTTGGGCTCGCCAATTTCTTTTTGTTTTTCAACCACCAAAACTTTGATATTTTCCTTGGCGAGTTCACGCGCGCACTGCAGACCGGCTGGACCGGCGCCAATAATTATAACATCGTATTCTTTCAACATAACCTCCTTAGAGAATATAATATTTAGTTCATACCAAGTTTATCAATTTTATCTCGTGATTATCAACTACGTGGCCTTCTTTTTCCAAAAGTTCTTCTTTGGCTTTAATGCCTTTGGCATAGTTACCAATCTGACCATCAGCGCGGATAACACGGTGGCAGGGAATAATTTGGCCGCGAATGACTGGTAGTTGCCACTCTTGCTCGCGGTAATTTCTGTTTAAAATATTACCGACAGCACGATATGCTCTCGGAGAGCCGGCTTTTTTGGCCACAGATGAATAGGTCATGAGTTTGCCGGTGGGAATACTGGAAACAATTTGCAAAACTTGCCGCGTAAAATTTTTATCAGCCATGGTTAAACCTAAGCGCTCGACGATATTTGTCCATCGAGGGTTTAGAATTTTGTTCTCGGCCACCCTATCCAACCTAGTCTCGAACTATGTTCGGGACACCGGCACTTCACAAAATCCCAAACCCTCGACTCCCTTGATGTTTTAAAATTAGAAATTGAAAATTGATTGCCTTTAGGCAAATCAAATTGTAAATTTATATTGTGGCACTTTGGACTCCTGTGGGGATTTCGGTCGCATCATCTTGAAAAACCACTGTCTTGTCAATTTTAATCACCCTGTTAGATGGAAAAACCCGTTCATCACCAAGCAAAATATTCTTAATATAATATTTAGCAACCGTTAATGTATCAGTATCAATTAATAAATTTTCAATCACACCTAAATTTTTACCACTTTCGGTTTGAGCTTTTAATCCAAGAATAACTAATTTTTGATCCACAATCTCTTTTAGACGAACAATTTCATCTACTGGAACAATATGATTGACACTGCCAATCACTAAACCATTGGGGTCCCATTCCCGAATATCCACAACCGAAAGAGCTTTGGACTGCGAAAAGATGCCGCCGGAACGGACCAAAAAACCTAAAAGAGAACCGTTTTTGGGGTCAATCACTAACTGCAAAATTTCTCCAACTTTAGATTTTTCTTCAATGGAGGCGATCGAGAGTCCAATAATTTTAGTCGCTTCGATAAACATGGTAGCCCCATTATAGCACTTGAATACAAGTACGCGGAAATTTGCTTCGCAAATTATAGCATAATGGGGAAATCCAAAGGCAAAATGCCAAATTACAAATAAAATCCAAAATCCAAATGTCAAAAATTTGGGCTTTAGATTTTGAGCTTCATTTGATATTTTTAATTTTTAATTTGAAATTTAGTTCGCTATCCGCGTTCGACATAGCTACCATCGCGAGTGTCGATGACAATTTCATCACCTTCTTTAATAAAGAGGGGAACGTTGATTTGACTGCCGGTTTCTAAGGTGGCCGGTTTGAGAACAGTGGAAGCGGTGTTGCCTTTAAAACCTGGTTCGGTATAAGTGACTTTGAGTTTGATTTTAATGGGAAGTTGGACATTGATGGCATTGCCATCAAAATACAAAATATCCACTTCTTCACCTTCTTTTAAGAATTTGCCGCTATCGCCGATTTGTTTTTCACTCAATGAAAACTGTTCAAAATCAGTCGGGTCCATGAAGAAATATTCATCTGTTTTATATAAGTATTGAGCTTTTTTAAGTAGCAATTCAGCCGGTTCAATTTTTTCTGCTCCAGCAAAAGTTTTATCGACAGTCGAACCGTTAAGCAGATTTTTCAATTTTGAACGCAGAATTCCGCCGGCGCGACCCTGTTTTGAGTGTTGCGCAAAAATAACCTGGTGAGGTTCACCATTAAAAATTACCTTAGTGCCGATTTTTAGATCGTTTATATTGTACATAGTAACAGTCTTAAAGTCTGTAAAGTCGAAAGTCAATAAAGAGTTATGGTTTCTCTTTTGGGACTTTAAGCTTTTAGCTTTTGACTTGCGCTTTAGCGCTTGACGTATGGCATTAGAGCCATATAGCGGGCTCTTTTGATGGCTTCAGCTAGGCGGCGTTGATGACGTGAGCAGACACCGGTATCATGACCGGCCTTAACTTTGGCCCAAGCCGTTAAATAGCGACCTAAAAGATTGGTATCTTTATAGTCGAGATCATCAATTTTTTTCTTACAAAAGTAGCAATGTTTTTTTTGGTTGGAAAATGTTTTTTTCATCATAGTAAATCCTTTTAAAATGGAATATCGTCTAGGTTAATTTCATCTAAATCATCACTTTTGGTAGATGATTTTTTTTCATCTTGTGCTTTCGGCGCAGCAGAATCATCAGGCACTTCTTCGATTTTAACTTCTTCTTGGGTTTCAGAATCATGCGTCATGGGTTCGCCTTTAGGAGTTAGAAAAATCATATTTTCAGCCACAATTTCAGTGCGATTGCGTTTAGTACCGTCTTGGCCATCCCAAGTTCTGGTTTGCATCCGGCCTTCCAAGTAAACCTTATTGCCCTTTTTTAAATACTGATTGGAAATTTCGGCCAATTTACCCCAAGCCACGACATTATGAAATTCGGTTTGATCTTGGTTATTGCCGTCTTTATCTTTCCAACGACGGTTGGTAGCGACGGAAAAGGAAGTGACTGCTTGACCACTGGGGATATTGCGCAGCTCCGGGTCGCGAGTTAAATTACCAACGATTTGTGCTCGATTAAGTGAAAACATGTTTGCCTCCAGTTTAAAGTCTGTAAAGCTAAAAGTCTATAAAGAGTTAGGTTTCTCTTTAAGGACTTTAGTGACTTGATGGACTTTTGACTAATCCTTAAGTAATTCGTCTAATTT
>Ga0209538_1001180_pt1 | contig 13988 bp, 7 predicted proteins | sample BarGraNGADG00211_2_FD_184492 | JGI IMG/M metagenome (GOLD analysis project Ga0209538, IMG submission 184492) | Arctic peat soil microbial communities from Barrow, Alaska - Barrow Graham LP Ref core NGADG0004-211 (SPAdes) (version 2) | ecosystem: Environmental > Terrestrial > Soil > Wetlands >... | reverse complement strand
CCCGGTTACCTGGAGGTAGGGACCGCCCGGGAGGTTGATGGTCGTTGGCGTGCCGGCAATGTCAACCGTTTCGTTGACCGCCACCGCCGTTTGGTTAATTCGGAAGCCGAAGGTGCCGCCCACCGTGAGCCCCTGGGCATTGATTTCCAGGGTGACGGTTCCCTGCCCCGCCAGCCCGGCATTGGTAAGGATGAAAGCCCCGGAACCGTTGGTAAGGCTCAGGAGGTTGGTCACCGTCACCGTTCCCAAGTTGAAGCTGACATTCGAGGCCGACACCGTCACCACCTTGTGGCTGGCGTTGGTGGTCTTGGTTTCAAACGTGAAGTCCCCGGTCACACCCACCGACAACACGGTAAGCTGGGCGTGGGTCCCCGCAGTTGCCCCCGTGGCGTTGACCCGAACATACGGCCCGGCCACCAGGGCCGGCAGGTTGACCGTCGTGCCGTTGGCGTCGACGCTCCCGGCGGCGACCGGGGCGTTGGTGTTGTTGAACAGGACTTGAAAGGCGCCGGTGACGGAAATGCCGGGGATCGCCAGGCTGAGGTTGGCCGAGGCCAGCCCGTAAAGCCCGGCCGAGGTGATCACCAGCGCGCCAGACCCGTTGGTGATGTTCAAGAGCGGGTTCAAGCCGTCGCTGAAGCTGAACGACAAATTGGCGAACCCAACCACAGTTTCCTCGTTGCCGTTGGCGGGGTTGCCGTCCGTGTTCCTCGGCTCGAAGACGAAATCCCCAGTCAGGTTCACCTGGGGCGTCGCCAAACCGAGGATCGCATGACCCGAAACCCGGTAATAGGGTCCGGCGGGCAAATTCACGGCTGCCCCGTTCACAGTGGCAACGGCTCCGGTCGAAGTATTCAGAGCCAGGGTGAGAGTGGAGCCGGAGAGAGTAAGGCCGGGAATGTCGGGACCCTGGGCGATGGTCAAGGAAGCCGTTCCCGCCAGGTCACCGCCGAGGAGAACGAAGCTGCCGGTGCCGTTGATCGCCTGGAGGATTCGCTTTTGGCTCCCACCGGCACCTAAATTAATATCAAGAGAGACATTGGAGGCGAGCAAATCGGTTTCCGTAGCCGTCTTCTTGAAAGTGAACGTCCCGGTGAGCGTCTGGTTCAGAACCGTCAGCGAACCGTTAGTCACTACGGTGACATCGGGGGTGGAACCGTTCAGGATGTCCGGGGAGTGGATTTCAACGCTGGTGGTCCCGGCGAAGGTCACCGCGAACCCAGTCAGGTTTCCATTGAGGGTGAAAATGGCATCCAGGGAACTGGCCTGGGAGAGGTTGAAGGCGTTGCTGACGTTCGTCGCGCTGCTGGCGATGGTCGTCAGGGTGCTGCCGGAGATCCGGGCGCCGGTGATGGCATTGGGGGTGAGAATGCTGCTGTCCGGGGTGGCCGTGATGGCGGCCGAAAGGTTGACGGTGCCATTGGTGACGCTCAGGCTCAGCGGGCCGCCGGGAGGGGCGAGGTTGAAAGGGAAGCCGCTCAACCCGCTCACGCTGACGTTGGCCGAAGCCGTCAGGTGGTCGAGTTTGAGGAAGAAGCCGGCATCGTAACCGAAGCCCATCGCCAGGTTCAGCTTGCTGGTGACCTGGACCGAAGGAGCGGAACCGAAAGTCGCCCCGAGAGCGGCGCCGGTGATATTCTGTAGCGTCCGATTCACGGCGACGGGGATGATGTCCAGGTTCACGTCCCACCAGAAAGGACCACTGCCCGCGACGTCATAGTGACCGAGCACGCCGTTCACCTTAATAGTGAACCCGCCAACCGAAGTGTTGTCCCAGGATTGGATGAAAGAGGTGACCGCCGCTTCGGCGATGTTCGGGGCGCTGGCGAAGAAGTTCTGAATCTGCTGGGCGATGCCGTTGGTGATCGCCGAACCGGAATTGATGAAGCCGCTAAGCTTGTCGCCGATGAGGGGAATGTTCTGGGCGAAGCTGCCAATATTATTCAGCAAGTTCCCGATTTGCCCGAGGGTATTCAGTCCATTCTGAATGGCCGTCTTGGCCGCGGAGATGATGTCAGGATCTTCGACAACCTCGATTGTGAGGTCATTGGCATTGTAAATCGGCTTGAAGTAATAATCAGGATGCCCCGGTATCCCGGTGGTTCCCAACCAGTTAGAGAACTCTCCTGTCCTAGCCCCCCAAGTGATAACCTTGAACCTCTGGCCGGCTTCAAGAACAAAACCATTCGCCAGCTCAATCTTGAGCGTACCATCCAAGCGAGCCAGCCCGCTAACATTAATCTGCGTCCAACCATCGGGCTCAACGCCCGGTCCAGCCGGGCCGCCGATTTTAATCACCGTCCGGTCTTCCGGACCCTGACTGAAGGTGGTGAAATTCGCAGTCGGCGGCGGATTGTTTTGGCCAGTCGGGGGACCGTTGGCCGCCTTCAGCGTGGTCGTCAACTGCTCGGTAACGGAGCTTCCCACAACCTGGGATACGCCCGTCACGGCGGCAGCATTCGAGTTCGAAACGGAGGAAATCGGGTAAGACGCCGGGCCGCTCATCGCAACCGTCACGGCGGGAAGCTGAGCCTTTTGGACGGTCGCAGCCGGACCGCTTTCAGACGGCGAACCAGGACCCGATGCCGCGGATCCATTTTCAGAAACCGCCGCGGAGGGCGCCCGGATCTGACCGGCCGGCAAAATGCTCCCCACCTGAGCCATGGCATCGTAGGCACTTTCGGATTGAGCCTGGCGGGCGACGGGGCTGGGCATTTGTTCTTCAGCCACCATCAGGAGGGCGTGCGTTGCGATCGGGGTAGCGACGGCAACGAGAGCGGCCCCCGAGAGCAGGCATCTCGGCTCCAGCAACTCCAGCTCAAACCGGCGTTGGTTCGAGGCCCCGTTCACAATTAAAGTCCAATGGTCATTAAACAAACCGGCCCCTCGGCCGGATCTTAGACAGAATAATGTGACAAATAAGACCACCTGTTGCCAGGGTTGTCAAGGGTGCTTCGAAAATAATTTGAATCTTAACCTCATTCCATCCGATTGTCCCGGAGCCACCTTTAATATGAGGCAACGCGCGGGGATTGACCCGACCTAGCCAAACGCGCCATGCCCAGCTCCGTAGGAGCGCCATGGTTATAGCAACCGTCCCATTTCATGATCCTTCCCAGCCCCAGCGGGGCGGCATGGATTGCCCAACGAAACCCCGTGCCACCCCTACGGGGCTGAGGAATTTTTTTTCTGTACATCGATGGCTATAAACATGTCACCCCTATGGGGTTTAGCCCGCGCCTCGCGAACGGTTCAGAAACCATCCACGGGCGCGAACGAGAGGCTTTCGTCCAGCCAGGTATCGGTTTGCAGCACGGCTTGCCTGGCTTTTGAGGCCTGGCTCTGTGCCCGCGCTTGAGCCAGGGTGAAGCCACCCTCGGCCAGCTTCCGCCAGCCGGCCAGCCCGCCCCTGGCGGCGCGACGCAAGGCCCCGCGCACCGCGCCGGGCAGATAGCGCCGGGCAATCTCATCCTCCAGGCTGACAAATGCCTGCGCGCTGCCGGGATCACCCTGACGTCCCGCGCGGCCAAAGAGCTGCCGGTCCACCCGCCCGGATTCGTGGCGTTCCGTAGCCACCACGTGAAGACCCCCGAGCGCGACCACGCCGTGGCCAAGCTTGATATCCGTGCCGCGCCCAGCCATGTTCGTCGCGATGATAATGCGGCCGCGCTCCCCGGCGAGAGCAATGATGCAGGCTTCGTCCCGGTGACGCACGGCGTTGAGGATGTGGGAATCCAACCCGCGTTCCTTGAGCACCAGGGCCAGTTTCTCGCTGGCGTCCACACTACGGGTACCCACCAGGATCGGCCGACCGGTGGCATGCAGGCTTTCAACCGACCGGGCGACCGCCTGCCACTTGGCCGGCTCGTCCAGCAGCACCTGGTCCGGCCATTGTTCCCGGCGGCAAGGCCGGTTGGTGGGGATCGTGAGGACCGGGAGCCGATAAATGTGCCAAAACTCCGGTCCCGCTTCGAACGCCGTGCCGGTCATCCCGGAAAGCCGGTGGAAGCACCGGAAGAACCGTTGAAAACTCAGGCGCGCGACGGTCTCCGCGGGATCGGATTGCGGCAGGCCCTCCTTGGCTTCAATGGCTTGGTGGAGTCCTTGCCTCCAGGTGCGCTGCGGCATTTGGCGCCCGGTGAACTCATCGACGATCACCACTTTGCCTTCGGAAACAATGTACTGTTTGTCGCGGATGAAGTACTCCCGGGCGGTCAGTGCCTGGCGCACCAGCTCATCCCGACGCTCGCGGCCGCGCCAGATCCCGGGCAGGTCGCCGCAGAGGGATTCCAACCTGGCCCGTCCCGCCGGGCTCAGCTCGACCTCTCGATATCGCTGGTTCAGGCGATAGTCAACGCCCGCCGTCAGGGAGTCGGTGATCTTTCGGGCGACGCTGATGGCCCCTTCCAGAAGCGGGTTCTGGTGGGGAACAGAAATGATGAGCGGGGTGACGGCTTCATCGATGAGCACGCTGTCCGCTTCATCCACGATGGCCGAATGCAGACCGCGCATCACCAACCCGTCGTCGCTGGCGGCGGCGCGCGGCCGGATCAAGTCGCGGAGGAGCCTTCGGGATGGGTCGGAGAGGGCGCCTAACCGGAGCCGGTCGCGGAGGAAATCGGCCAGTAATTCCTTGCTCGTCACATAGGTGACATCCGCATCATAGTTTTGGCGTCGCTCCGCCGGCGCCAGGGCGGCCGTAACCCAGCCCGCGCGCACGCCGCAGAACCCGTAGAGCGGGCGCATCCAATCGGCGTCGCGTTCCACCAGGTAATCGTTCACCGTGACGATATGGCAGGGCCGCCGGGTCCAGCCGGAGAGGACCGCGGCCAACCCCGCCGTGAGCGTCTTGCCCTCACCGGTCGCCATCTCAGCCAGATAGCCCCGGTGCAACGCGAGCGCCCCGGCCAACTGCACCAGGAAGGGCCGCAGCCCCAGCTTGCGGTCGGCGGCTTCCCGGATTCCCGCGAGCGCGGGAATGACCAGCGAGTCCGCCTGCTTTCCCCCGCGACGAAACTTTTCCCGGAGCTCCCGGAGCCGCTCCTGGAGGTGGTGGTCGCGCAGGCTGAGCCACTCGCCCGCCAGCCCGTCGATTTGTGCCGCCTGTTCCATCAGGCCGGCCAGCACGGCGGAGCGCCTCCGGTAAAGCCCGCCCAGACGGTTGACTTTCGCATCGAGGCCCTTGAGCAGCGGCGGGGGCTGGCGAAAGGCCAACGGGTGGTAAACATGGGCGGGAAAGTTCATCGCTTTGGCTAGGCGTCAAAGTTGGTAGCGTTTCTGGAGCAGTTGCTGCAGCCGGCGCAGCCAGCGCGGCAGCAGCGGCTCAGGCTCGAGGTCGAACCGGATGGTGCCGGACCGGCCGTGGAGGAGGGGAACCCCGGCGGCGGGATGAAGGTCCGCCCGGATCTCAAAGAATGGCTCCCTGGCTTTCTCGGGCTCATTGGGCGAAACGGGAACTTCGCCGCCCGCCGCCCAGCCGAGAGCCGGCGACGGCAGCATCTGCTTCCCGCCCGGCACCACGCTCCAGCGTCCGATTTCGAGGCTCGTGTCGGATTGGCCCCGGAGCCGGACCTGTCCGCCCCGCGGCGGACGCGCGAAAGCGGCATCCGCATCGGTCTGGGCGATCGTGGCAACAAACTCGAAGCCGCGGGGATCCACCAGCAGGCCGAGCGGCGAGCCGCGCTCAACCCGCCGCCCCACGGAGTCGTGAATGCGCGGCGCTACCCAGATCCCGTCGTGCTTGGCGCGCACCACCAGGGATTCCTGGTCGGCCTTGAGCTTAGCCAGACGCTTGCTGACCGATTCGAGGCGGCTGCTGAGCGGCTTGAGATCGGCATTGGTTCGGATCAAAGCCTCGCGGTAACGAGCCTCCGCCTCCCGGCAGAGCCCCTGAGCAGCGACCAAGTCCAGTTCCAGTTCCCGGTTGGTCAGCCGGAGCAGAGGTTGACCTGCTGAAACCGGGCTCCCGGGCTGGGCCACTACCTTCACCACCACCCCGGCGATATCGTTCACAATGCCAGTGCGCCGCTGCGCCTGAACTACCCCCGGCGCGCGGAAATGGCTGGGAAACGGCACGGCCGCCAATAGCAACAACAGCAGCACCGCCAGCACCGCCGTCACCGTCACGGCCCGCCACCGCACCCGGTGTAGGCGCGGGCTGCTGGCGAGATAAACCAGGAACTTTCCCGTCGGCACGGTGACCCAGGAAACCGCGCAAACGCCCGCCATGATGAGCCCGAGCAACAGGAACCGGTCCGCCACGAGTAATAGCACGCCGCTGAAAACGATCACGCGGTAAATGCCGCTGGCGATTCCGAAGACCACCAGCCAGGAGGCCTCGCTCCACGTCATCGCCGGGCTGGAGGATCCCTTCACGCCGAAGACGTAATGCTCCCAGAGGTGGCGCAACTGCTGGCTGGCCCGCTGGGCCAGGTTCGGAATCTCGAGCAAATCCGACAGGATATAATAGCCGTCGAAACGGAGCAGCGGATTGGCGTTGAAGACGACCGTCGAAACCGAAGCGACGAACATCAGGTTGTAGGCCAGGCTGTGGAGGGTGCCGGCACCGGTTCTCGACCAGACCAAAGCCGCCAGCGAAGCGACGAAGAGCTCGACGATCATCCCGGCCGCGCCGACCAGCGCGCGTTTCCATCGGCTCCGCAAACCCCAGCTCGAAGAAGCGTCCAGATAGGGAACGGGCGTGAAGATCATCAACATGACGCCCATCACATGAACCTCGCCTCCGAACCGGCGGCAAAAAAACGCATGCCCGAACTCGTGGAGGGTCTTGAGGAGAACCAGCCCGGCGTAGAGCAGCGGAAGGTTTTCCGGGGCGAGGATCCCCTGGCTCTGCATCCGCAGCGCCGGCCACTGGTCAGCGGCCGTCTTAAGTCCTAGGGCGACGACGGCCAGCCAGAGCAGCGCTCCCCAGCCACTGATCAGCCAGCCCACCACCGGCAAAGTCCGCACCAGGAACCGGTCGGGATCCAGCAGCGGGAACCGCATGAACATCAGGTTCAGGAGCCGGGAGGAAATCTCCCGCTGGCGGCGCTGCTGGTAACGGGCAAAGAGCTGCGCGCTATCGGCGGCTTTTTCGTAGTGCAGGAGGTGGGCGTGATAAAGCTGGGAAAGCAACTGCAGGACCGCTTCCTGTCCCGGCGCGTCGTCCGGGAACCGGTCGATACATTCCTGCCACACTTCCTGCACCGTCCGATCCGGGCGCAGCCGGCCCACGAACTCGTAGGCGCCGGGGCGCAGCCGGAAATACTGGTTGCTGAAAGGCTGCTGCAGGACCATCCAGCGCTCCCCACGGAAGCTCTGCCGCCGGGCGGTGACTCCCGGCCGGAGATAGACCCTTTGCCCCGCGATGCGGTACCACGATTCGCTGAATGTCCCGAGCGGCTCAGACATGGCTCAGGCTTGAAGGTTGACGGCTTTCACCACCACAGTTTGAGCCTCAGGAAGTCCACCGTTCGGTGGGTCAGGATCCAAATCAGCGGGCGCCGCTCGACCTCGAACTTGCAGACGCCGCTCATGCCCGGCCGCCACCAGGGTTCCGGGTTTCGGCCGAGCGCACACCGGACGAGGAAAACATTGGCTTCGCTCTTGGGAACGGCCGCCTGCTCCACCGCGCTAATCCGGACCGGGAACTTGTTCTTCGGGCGGCTGACAAAAGCGATTTGTCCGGCGGACTTGCCCAGGATCTCATGCACATCGCGTTCGTTGACCTCGGCCTCGGCGTAAAGCGTATCGATGCGGGCCACCTTGAAAAGCACTTCCGCCGTTTTCACCGGTGATCCGAGGCGTTCCCGCAAGTCCCCTTCGACCACCACCCCGGCCAAAGGGCTCTTGATCACTGCATGTTCAATCCGGTACCGGATCGTTTCCAGCCGGGCGCGCGCCTGGTCAGCCATCGCTTCGGCAATGCGCATGTCCGCCAGGGCCTTGGCCGCCCGCGCTTTCTCCGCCTCCCGCTGACACCGGTTCAAATCGGCCAGGGCAAAAGACTCATCGAGTTCGAGTTCCGCGGTTTTCAACTTGAGCAGCGGGGCCCCGGCCGCCACGGCATCGCCCGGCCGCACCAGCACCTGGTCGATGAAGGCTTCGAACGGAGCGGTCAGATAAACCAGCTCATCGCTGCGGAGCGTGAAGTTCCCCTCCACGCGATAAGGGACCCGCAGGAAAATGAGGAGGGCCAGCACCACCACAACCAGCAGCGCCCCCAGCTTCGCCCAGGTATGTTCCGGGCCGAGCCAGGAGCCGGAGCGCTCGCGGAACCAGGCTGCCCACCTGGCCCCGAACCAAAGATCATGTCGGTGGAGGTCGGCCAAACGGGGCGCCGCCAGGTCGCACGCCAGCCGAAGCTGCTGCAACTCGGTTTCAGTAAAGGCCCCGGTTTGACGCTCACAGACCAGCACCGCCGCCGGAGCCTTGGCGACCCGCACCGGCAGCGAGCAGAGGTTGGCCACCTTCTGGTCCTGGGAAAACCGCTCGTGATCGCGGCTGACCACCGATTGGCCAGTGGGCGCGGGCCAAACGACTTCTTCGTCCTGGTCCAGGGTCTCCTCCATCGCGAGCTCGAGCGCCTGCGCCGCGGCCATCTGGCGGTCAAAATGTTCGGTGTGACTGATCGCCCGCAGGCGAATATACCCCCGCTCCAGCCATCCCAGGCTCACGCGATCGCACCGGAAGCGGTTGGCCACCTCGTTGCAAAACGCCAACGCCGTGGCGAGAAAACGGCTGTCCGAATTGACGCTGACCGCCAGGCTCAGCACCCCGGACAGCTTTTCCACGTCCTGGGCGGCAGCGCGCACCGCGAGCCGGGCCTGGTAGAACTCGGGGGCTTGCACGGCCAGGCACAGCCTCACCAGGGCTTCTCGGGCGGCCACCTCGCTGACCTCCGACAACAGCACCGTCAGCACGCACTCCTGTTGGGCGTCGAGTTCCACGCGGCTGCCGGCCAGGAAAGTCCGGGAGGCGGGCGAAGCTTGGCCGTCCAACGGCGCCACCACCCCTCCGGCCGCAGCGGCTTTGCCCGCGAACTCCTCGAGCTGGCTGAAGAAAGCGCTGAGCATGCGCGAAGGCGAAGACTCGGCCGGCCATTCCATCAGCCGTTGCCAGGGTTGACCTTCCCGGCGCGCCAGCAGGACCAGTTGGTCGCCCCCGGTCAACTGCTGCAGCACGGCTAGAAAGCGAGGCCAGAACTCCCCGGCCGGCCCGGCAAACTGCCGCAACTGCCCGAGTTCGGCCAGAGCCGCCTCCATGCCCGGCATTGCGGGTGGGTGATTCGCCATAACGCTCTATTCGCGGAATATTTTTCCCACCAGGCCGGGACGCACTTTCCCGTCCGCGTTTTCGAACAGGGCCTTGACCTTTTGGAGCCCGCTGGCCGGATCGATGACCGGGGAAATGAAAACGATCCTGGCCTCCACTCGGAGGGAAGAATTGCCGTCCTCGAGCTCCAGGCGCATGGGTTGGTTGACCTTGAGACCGGATGAAATTCGCGCCTCGATATGGCTGATGAAATAGCAGCGCCGGGTGTCCACCACCCGGACGACCGGCTCATAAGCGGCGCAGGCCTCGCCGACATGCAGCTTCACCTCGGCCACCACCCCTTCTCCCGGGGACAGCAGGTGCCGTCGGCGAAGCTGTTCCTGCGCGGTCTCATATTCGGTCAGGGCAACTTTGTACTCGGCTTCCTTCTTGAGCAGCTCGTCCCGGCTGACGGAGGAGCTCTTTTCAAACACGGTACGGGTACTCTCCCAGTCGGCTTTACGGTTGTCCATCACCAGCTTCCGGCGCTCGACCTCGAGTTCTTCCAGGCGGTTGTCCAGCTCCAGAATGACGTCGTTGGTGTGGACCAGACTACCTTCCTTAACCGACTGCGTCAGGATAATCCCCGGCACCGGCATGCTCAAGGCAACATCGAACACCGCCTCGGTGATGCCGGTGCCGCACGAAGACTCCGCCCTGGCTGGCACGGCCAGCGCGCACCCTGCTGCCAGCGTTACCCCGACGATGAAGGTCAACCACCGGCGGGTCCGAACGTTAGTTTCTCGATCCATAGCGATTCCGGAGCAACCCCTTGGTGGCGGCCTGCAGCTCGGCTTGGGTGATTTCCAGATGCCGCCGCTGAAGCAGCGCCCCCTGGATCATTTCGAGTTCCAGCGCCGCCAATTGGTAGCGGACCAGCGATTCGGCCACGGAAAGTCGCGATTCAAAGAGATCCGCCTCGATCTCGAACACTTTACGGCTTTCCAGCTTGCCCGCCTCCAGCCGGGCCAGGGCGGAGTCCAGCAGACTCCGGTTATACTGCACCGAAGCCTGGTAATTGCTCACGCTCGCTTGCGTGCTCTGGAGCTTGTGCCAGGCCGTGTCCATCCCGTTGACAATCTCGGTATGCAGCCCGCGCAGAGACAATCGGGCAGAATCCAAATCCAGCCGAGCCGCCGCCAGCTCGTGCCGGCTCCGGATTCCACCGCTGAGCGGGATCCGCAATTCGACGCCGACATACCAGGATGGCTCATCCTGATGCTCGATATCCGTCCAGGCATCCCCCGGGATCCGGCCCAGCCCGTTCAATCCGTAGCTGCCCTTGAGATCCAACTGGGGCAGACGCTGGTTTCGGGCGTAGCCCAAGCGGACCATGCTTTGCTGGATCTTGGCCGCCGCAGCCAGGTAATCCGGATTCAGGTCGAAGGCCACCTCGCGCAACCGGCGATAGTTTGGCAACTCCTGGCGCAACGCGGGCGTATCGGCCGCCCGCACCATCCCGCAGCCTGGGGAAACTTCCTCGGCATACAGCGAGACTACGCGGTTGGCAGCTTCGAGCACTTTCTGGCGCGCTTCACCCAACTTGGCACGGCGAAGTCCCCGTCCGGCCTCGCTTTCCATCACTTCGAGCTCGGACCCCTTCCCCGCTTCGAGCCGGGTACGGTTGTCCTTCAGGATCGTCTCGGCGGTCTTCACGGATTCCTCGAAAAACCGCACCTGCTCCTGAGCGAGAAAGAGGTTCCAATAGGTCCCTTCCGCCGCCGAAACTACCGCCATCAGCCCCCGTCGGTACTCCTGGAAGGCGAGGTTGTTTGAAATGGCCGACAGCCGGATGGCTGCCATGGTCGCCGCGGTGCCGAAGTTTTTGAGCAGCGGCTGAGAGACGGAAACCCCGAAGAAACTCTGGTATTCGCTATTGGTAACACCCCGGAGCGGCTGCAGATTGTTATGCAGGTCCCGAAGATTGTAGCCAAGGTGAAGCCGGGCCCCGGTGGGAATCAGCGCATCCAAACCACTCTCGTACACGTTGTTAGTCTCGTGGAAGGAAGGCGTCAGCAGCGAGGTCTGCTGCTCCGCGGTATTCTTCCGGTTGTTCACCTCGTGCCCGACCGAACCGGTAAGCTCCGGCTCGAACATTCCCCACTCGCCGCGGGATCGCCGCCGCTGCGCCTCAAAATCGAGGACCTTGCTCTGGATCGTCTCATTTCTCTCCAGCACGCGCCCCACCAACCCGCTGAGCGTCAGAGCCATCGGGGCAGCCGGAGAGGGCTCCGGCGGGTCCGCCGAGTAGCCGGATGCCACCCCCAAAAACCAAACCGCCGCCACTGACAAGATAGTTATTCGTCTCACTTGGCCTCACTTCTGATTACGGCGCCGCACGGAACCAATCGTCGAGTCCACCGACCGCCAATAGATTCTCCCGGCCAACCCAACGCCTGCACCCCACCCCCGTGCCGAAGCGTCCAGACCTGGAGAGCAAGCCGCCGGCTCGCCCCAAACCAGGCATGCGTTCAGAACGAATGGCAGGGGAAAGTACTCCAGAAGCCGCCTCTGTCCACAGAATAATTCTTCAAGATGAGACCGACCGGGTCGGTCCTGTGGGTCGGGCGGCCCGGAACCACCATGAATGCGAACACAAGTGCTTGCCCCGGCGCGAAATTGTAGCGGATTTTTTATACAAAATTCCCCAATCCTGTGTCTATTGGTTGAATCAGGTGCATATCGGCCCTATAAACGCTAACGGTTGGTGCGAGCAACTGTATGAGGATCAGGCGGCGAAACTGATCCTCTACGGCCGGGCGCTGGGCCTTAGTCATGCCGAATCCGAGGATGTCCTGCAGGAAACCTTTATCGCCTTGTTGAAGCTGGACGCCCCGCCGGAGCGCCCCGAACACTACGGTCTGCGCAGCTTCCGGAATCGCGCCTTAAATTACCGGCGCCATCTCTGGCAACGAATCCGGCGTGAGTTCGAATCCCATCGGTGGTTCGAAATCGTGGCCGAGGAGACGCCGCACGAGCAGGCCGCGATGCGTTGCCTGGCGGGGTTGCCCCGGGAACAACGCGAGGTCATCGTGCTCAAAATCTGGCATGACCGGACCTTCGAAGAAATCGGCGCCTTGCTGGCGGTTTCGCCCAATACCGCGGCGGGACGTTACCGCTACGGCATTCAAAAAATACGAACTTATTTCGAGAGAAAACATTATGAAGCCATCGACTCCCTGGGAAAATCGGTTGCGCCGCTGGATCCCGCGCCGCCCTGCCTCGGCACTTAAAGAACAAATCTTTGCTCGTGCCACACCCGCAACAACCGCGCCGGCGATGGCCCGGGTTTCACTCTGGTGGACCCCGGCGCTGACCTACGGCTTGTTGATCATGGCGTTTTTAACCAATTGGACTGGAATCAGTTATATTCACAACCAGCCTTCGGTTTCCGGTCTTTGGGCCAACACCGACTGGCGTAACCAGGATCTGGCCTGTTATGCCACCGCCACCCTGCACAGCGATCGGAATGCCCTGCCTGAACCCATTATTCGATGGACAAACGGGGGTCTTTTCCCTTCAAGTAGAGCCTCATTTTTGCTTTTGGGCACCAATGGCCAGAGGCGCTAATTAATGAGTATGGAAAACCAAAAAACAACACCGTCACCCGCGACCGCAAAATCAAAGCCGGTTTCGACCAGCCGCACCCTTTCCAATGCGAAGCCGCCTCTGCCGCCACTTTTCCGCACCATCGACTGGGTCACGTTTTTCCTCACGACCCTAGTTGTTTTTGTTGGTTATCTGGCGACCCTGGCGCCGGACCTGACGCTGGAAGACTCGGGCGAACTGGCGGTAGGTTCCTTTTACGCGGGCGTGCCGCATCCTCCCGGCTATCCGATCTGGACCATTTATACCTGGCTGTTCACCGTGCTGGTTCCGATCTCCAATATCGCCTTTCGCGTGGCGCTCTCTTCGGCCGTGGCGGGCGCGCTATCCTGCGGTCTGATCGGCCTGATGGTATCCCGCGGCAGCAGCATGATCGTGGAAGGCATGGCCGAGTTGAAAAACCTCGAACGCCGCTGGGAAAACGCCCTGTGCGTGGTGTCGGGATTGGTCGCGGGCATGATCATGGGCTTTAACGGCTTTTTCTGGAGCCAGGCCATCATCGTGGAGGTCTATACCTTCAGCGCCTTATCCATGGTAGGCGTGCTCTGTTGTCTCATGCGCTGGATCTACGCGCCCACCCAAAACCGCTATCTTTACTTGGCGTTTTTCGCATTCGCCATCTGCGCCAACAACCATCAGAGCCTGGTGGTGGCGGCCATGGGCATCGAATTCGCCATCATCCTCGTCAATCCCAAGCTGGGCCGCGATTTGCTCCTGGGCAACAGCCTTTGCTATTTTCTGGGATTGATCCTGAAAGCCAACCGGACGACCGCCTCGCTCGATAACACCTCGATTTTTATCATCTTTAACCTGGTGGGTTTGTGGTCGATCAGCCACTGCCTCTGGCTGGTCATAAAAACCAAGGGTCTGCTATCGGAATGGAAATCGGTGCTGAGCATTACGGGCGTCTTGGTCGCCGGGTTGGCCTTCTATTTCTTCCTGCCCATCACCTCGATGACCAATCCGCCCATGAACTGGGGCTACCCACGCACCGTGGAGGGATTCTTTCACGCCCTGACCCGGGGACAATATGACCGCGTCAAACCCTCCGGTAGTTTTCAAGCGGTTTT
>Ga0209538_1001179_pt1 | contig 14002 bp, 15 predicted proteins | sample BarGraNGADG00211_2_FD_184492 | JGI IMG/M metagenome (GOLD analysis project Ga0209538, IMG submission 184492) | Arctic peat soil microbial communities from Barrow, Alaska - Barrow Graham LP Ref core NGADG0004-211 (SPAdes) (version 2) | ecosystem: Environmental > Terrestrial > Soil > Wetlands >... | reverse complement strand
GATCAGCGCAAAGATGAGGAAATTATTTTACTTAAACACCAACACCCGTGGGTTTTAGCTAAGTTGGGTTTAGTTATTGTAATTTTAGCGGCACTGGTATTTTTAGCGTTTTTGATTTGGGGTGCAAGTTTGTATAGTACTATCGTTTTAATCGCCGCAGTTTTAATTTTAGCGATCTATATCTCTATTCGTGTTTTTTTATATCGCAACAGTTTGTTTATTTTAACTAATCAAAGAGTCATTTATATTTTGCAAAGCTCTTTATTTATTCGACGAGTACAGGAGACGGAATTAGAAAATCTTTATAACTTGCAATACCGCATGGAAGGAGCAATGAAAAGTATTTTGAATTATGGTGACCTTGATCTTACAACCGAAGGTGAGTCAGAAGATGCTTTTCATGTCAAAAACGTCGAAAACCCTCACGCTGTTTTTGAACAAATTTCAAATGCGCGAGTTAAAGCTATCGCTAAAAAAGAAGCAACTAAAAAATGAGCTCTACTTGAGTGTCTTTTCTACCTCGTCTTGATCAAAACCAATCAAAACTCTATCATCGATTTTGATAACCGGCACACCCATTTGGCCGGAAATTTTGATCATTTCTTGGGCTTTAGTCTCATCACTTGATACATCAATATCTTCAAAAGCGATTTTTTTTGACTTAAAATATTGTTTGGCTGAAACGCAATACGGACAGGTTGGGGTAGAATAGATGGTAATTTTCATATAAATCCTAAGATCAAATGTCAAATTACAAACAAAACCCAAAACTCAAAATCCAAACATTTAGTCATTTAGGTATTTGAGCTTTATTCGACATTTTTAATTTTAATTTTGATATTTAATCAGAAATTTTAAAATTAGGCGTATTTTTCAGCCATATCGCCGATGATTGGCAACTTGTACTTTTCGCCGTTGTAGGCCTTCATGAGTAATACAATCCAAAGGGCGAAAACGCCAAGGTAAACAAGCCAAGTGATAAAGAACAGAAATGGGGCGACTAAGGAAAGAGCAAAGAGTACTGCCCAAAGAATACCGATTGCGACGCTCAACATGATGGATTGCATAGCGTGGAAACGCACGAATTTGTCTTTACTGATGGCAAAGAAAACGATTCCACCAACGAAACCAAGTAGGTAGCAAAGCAACGCCGAGACCTTGGGATCTAGACTGGTATTACCACCTGGAGACGAGCTGGGTTTTTGTTCGTCCATAATACTCCTCCTTATGGAGCTGATTAATTAATGAATACGTCTTTATCATAGAAAACTAAAAAACTATTGTCAAATCTAAAATTTAAAAAGGCCTTGGACTAGCAGTCCGAGACCTGTTGAAAGATTCGTTTTCGGTGGGTTACTAGATATTCCATGGCAATAGTAAATTTTTTACCAAATCGTCAACAACCAAAGGTGACTTGATTGGTTTGCCCTCTTGGACACAATCGATGGAGATAACTTCTTCTTTATATTTGAAATGATCAACGATCCTGGATAATACTTCTAGGATTTGATCAGCCGGTACAGGCATCCCGCTCATTCTACCATCAATATTATCAGAAAGAGAAAAATAGCATAATCTACTACCATCATAACTAATCTGAAGATTTATCATCTCTTTACCTCCAGTACAAGTGGTGGGAAGGTATATTAATATAACAAGAAAGATTTCAAAAATCAAGGGATAGTTAAATTTTCATAGAAGTAAAATATGTATAAGGAAATCAAAGGAGACCAAAGGAAAACAAGAAAGTTTATGATAAAATAAAAGTAACAAATACTAAGATAAGGGTTTGTTATCCCTAGTTATCCTTGGTCATCCATATGAGAAATCCTTTGGGCTATAAAGTCCTTAGAACTTATCAGCAGGGCGAAGAGATTTATGAATTGGTGAAAAAATTCACCGCTTTTTATTTGCATCCAATTCGTGACTCTCGGCTGGTTGGCCATATGAATGATTCCGGGCGTAGTGTACCAAGAAATATCTCCGAGGGCTATGGTCGTAACAATACTAAACAATATTACGAGTTTTTAGGATTTTCTTTTGGTTCACTTTTAGAACTATTAGAAGATAGTTTGGAATTGGAAAAAGATATCAAAGGAGGACAAAGGAACACGAAGGACAATGATGGAGCACTAAGGGATTTGTCGAGGATTATTAAATTATGTATGGGCGAGAAGACAATGTTAAAGAATCAGATGGACCAAATTGAAAAAATGGCAGGGGAACAGGGACTGGTTTCTCAAAATCGGAAAATTGCTGAAGTGATAAGTGAAAGCCGACGAAAAGAAGCTGAATTTGATACTTGGCTCAAAAGCCAGATAGATAAAAAATAAGATTAAAACCAAAAATCCGCACCTGCAAAATCAAAATATTGACAAAAACATAGGGAGAGAGTTAAATGGAAAATAGGAAGGCAAAAAAGGCTTTCTACTAATTAGGAGGACGAGATGGCTGAAGATAACATCGAAGAAACAACAGGGGGCGAAAATCCAGAAGATTTTGTGGCAGAGGAAACTGGCGAGAGAAAATCACTGGAAGAAGAACGACAAGAGCACTCGGATACTAAAGTTGGTGAAATACGAGCAAAAGTTGAAACGGCGCCAGCGAGCGAACCGAAGTTCGAGATTGAAGGAGAAGAATTTCCTGTTTTTATGCTTGAAATTGGTGGCAAAGATAAGGAAAGATTAAAAATCGAACTTAAGAAAGGTGGTTTTGTTATATCCGACGACGCCAAAGCGATGTTTGATAATCCCGAATTTACAACATTAGAAAATCCAGAACAAATTGATCTTGTGCGACTAAAAGTTTCTGATCTTGGTTTTCCGGATGGAGCGACAACTGATCAAATCTATGCCAAAGCTCAAGAATTAGGGTTAGAACTTTGTCCGGCTGAAGTCGGACCGCATCAACGATTAAAAGATACCGATCAACCAATAGGCGAATGGTATAGAATTGCGACGAAACAGATAGTTGACCGGCATGGCATTCCGGGTGTCTTCAATCTCTTTCGCCCCGCCGATGGTTCGTGGCTCGACAGCCGTATCGCCTATCCTAGGCTCAAGTGGGATGCTGTTGATCCGTTTGTGTTCCGTCTTCCGCAAGTTTCTCAAAAATCTTAGACTCTTAAATACTTTATTAACTTTTGACCTGCCTGCCGGCAGGCAGGAACTTAGAATTTTTGATTCTTTGATTCTTTGACAATTGAGCGGCGCGTAGCCGCTCTTTTAAATATCACAAATTTTTACTATCCCAACCTGCATAATATGCCACTTCCAAGGTGGCATATTATGCAGGTTATCTAAAAGACAGATTGCCACGCCATGAACAAAGTCGAATGGCTCGCAATGACATCGAGAATAGGTTCTAGTCGAACACAATTCGACCGGTGGGTAGGAGTTCTTTGAGCTGGCGGAGCATGGCTTGGTCCTGACTGACTTTGGTTTTGGTTTTGATTTCGGTAAAACCGCCATTTTGGGCGATTTTTAAAATTACGGGTAAATCGCCGGGGAAGAGAGCAAAGATTTTTTTAGCTTCGGCAAGTTTTTCTTTTTTAGTGTCTTTACCTAATTGTAAAAGTAATCGGGTAGGGGCGGCGGTAGTTGCATCATTATCTGATTCGGGATTATCTAAAAGAGATGCTTCGTTGACAATGACTTTCATCTGCCCATCTTTATTGTTGAGCCGGCCAGATAAACGGATGACTTTATCTGGTTGCCAAAGTTCGCGATCTTTGGCAAAGACCCTAGGAAAAACAATGGCTTCAATTTTGCCGGAGCTATCCTCAATATTAGCAAAAACCATCGGCTCGCCTTTTTTGGTGGTAATTTTTTTAGCTGTCTCAATCATACCAGCTAAACGGACGGTATCTTCGGCTTTTTTGTTTTTTAGGGACGAAATTGGAACACCATTTTGAGCGATAATTTTTTCATAGTTGACTAAAGGGTGAGAAGAAATATACATACCTAAAAACTCTTTTTCCCAAAGGAGACGGTCTTTTTCATTAACTGGTATAGTGGGGACGAGTTGCAGTTCGGCTTTGATCGGTTCAACCGTGGTGCCGCCAAAAAGATCTAATTGATTTTTAGCTCCCCCATTCAGACTAGATAGAAATTTAGTGATGACTTCAATATTAACTAAGACCTGGTTACGTTCGGCAAAATTATCCAAGCCCCCTGATTTGGCTAAGGCTTCGATGACTTTTTTATTTAAAACTTTACCTCCAAGACGAGTCAAGAAATCGACAAAAGAGGAAAATGGACCATTCTGTTTTCGTTCTTCGGCAATCGCTTCGCTCACCCCTATCCCCACATTCTTAATTGCTGCCAACCCAAATCTAATATTTCCGGTGTTTTTAACAACTCCAAATTCTACAAAAGACTCATTAATGTCTGGTGGTAAAACTTCCAATTTCATTCGTTTTGCTTCAACGACTGCATAAGCGACTTTTTCAATGTTTTGTTGTTCGGCGGTAAGCCATGCGGCCATAAAGGCCGAAGGGTAATGAGCTTTGAGATAGGCAGTTTGGTAAGAAATCATGGCGTAACAGGCGGCGTGTGCTCGGTTAAAACCATAACGAGCGAAAGGTTCAACAAAATCCCAAACAGCCAAAGCGGTTTTGTCATTGGAACCGGTCTTAATTGCTCCGGCGATAAATTTCTCTTTTTGTTCTTCCATCAATTCTTTAATTTTTTTACCCACCGCTTTTCTTAGGATATCAGCTTGGCCATATGTAAAGCCGGCAAAGTGACGGGCAATTTGTAAAACCTGGTCTTGAGTAACAATAACGCCATAGGTTGGTGCCAAAATCGGTTCTAATTTTGGGTCAAGATAAGTGATTTTTTTGCGGCCGTGTTTGGCAGCAATAAAGTCGGGAATGGAATCCATGGGCCCAGGTCTGTAAAGCGCCACCATAGATAAAATATCTTCAAATTTAGTTGGTTTTAATTCTTTCAAATATCGTTTCATGCCCTCAGATTCAATTTGGAAAACACCCGAGGTTTCAGCACGAGCCAGGAGTTCAAAGGTTTTTTTATCATCGAGTGGGATTTTACTTAAGTCGATTTCAGTGTCAGCAATTTTCCGAATAATTCTTAAGGCATTTTTAATAATTGTGAGGTTAGCTAACCCTAAAATATCCACTTTAAGCAGACCGACTTCGTCGATATATTTCATGGAATATTGCGTTACCAATCCTTTATCGTCTCTCGGTGGGTGTTGAAGTGGTACATACTTGGTTAGTGGCTCTTGAGAAATTACCACGCCGGCGGCATGAGTACCAGCATTACGAGCTACATTTTCTAACCTTTTAGCCATATCAATTAAACGAGTAAAACTTGGTTCATTTTTATAAATAGTTTTGAGTTCGCTCACACTTTCCAGTGATTGGTCTAGGGTTTGGCCCATGGGGATCAATTTAGCGATTCGGTCGCCGTCTTCATAATTCATACCCAAAGCTCGAGCGACATCGCGAATAGCCATGCGCGCTTTCATTAAGCCGAAAGTAATAATTTGAGCGACGTGGTCGGAACCGTATTTTTCGCTGATATAAGTAATCACTTCTGCTCGACGGTCGTCAGCAAAATCCAAATCAATATCCGGCGGTGAAATTCTCTCAGGGTTTAGAAAACGTTCAAAGAGTAAATCATAATAAAGTGGATCGAGATCAGTAATACCTAAAAGATAAACAACAATGGAGCCGGCGGCGGAGCCTCTACCTGGACCAACTAAGATACCATTTTTTTTGGCAAAAATCACATAGTCGGAAACAATTAAAAAGTAATCTTCAAAATGGCATTTTTCGATAATAGAGAGTTCGTATTCCATACGTTTTTTTATATCTGGTCGCATAGCACCATAACGGTTTTTAACTCCTTCGTGACAAAGCTTTTCTAAATGGGTGAGGGCAGTTTCGCCTTCTGGTACAGTGAATTTAGGGAAAATTGTCTGGCCTAGTTCGAGGGTTAAATCACATTTGTTTGCAATTTTTTCGGTATTTTCTAATGCCTCTGGCACATCAATGAAATATTCCGCCATTTCTTCGGGCGAGGTCATAGATAAATCATATTCCTTTAAACTCATGCGAGTGGCATCATCATAATCCTTGCCGGTCTGAACGGCTAGCAAGACCTCGTGGGCATCATTATCTTCGTGGCGGACATAATGGATATCGTTGGTGGCCACAAGCGAAATATCGAGTTCTGAAGATAATTTAATTAAGGCTTTATTTACTTTTTTTTGCTCGGGTGAATTGGGATGATGCTGAAGTTCAAGATAAAAGTCATCTTTACCGAAAATGTCTTGATATTCCTTAATGGCGGTATAAATATGGTCTTTTTGGTCGCTCAAAATTGCTCGCGGAATTTCACCGCCAAGGCATGCGGTCATGGCAATTAAGCCCTCGGCATGATCTTTTAAATAGGTCTTATCGACTCTGGGTTTATAATAGTAACCTACTAAATGAGCGGTCGTGGTGATTTTGAGTAAGTTTTGGTAACCGGCAACATTTTTAGCTAATAGAATTAAATGATAGGGAGAGCTATCGATTTTTCCCTCTTTATCACTCATACTTCTTGGAGCAATATAAATTTCAACGCCGATGATCGGTTTGATGTCCTTTTTATGACATTCTTTGTAAAATTCGATCGCGCCATACATAACGCCGTGGTCGGTTAAGGCCAACGTTTTCATACCTAATTCTTTGGCACGTGAAACCAGATCGGGGATTTTTCCCAGACCGTCAAGGAGAGAATAATGTGAGTGGACATGAAGGTGGTTAAAATTTTTCATAGAAAAATTAGTGATTAGTTTGGCATAATATCTTCATTGGTATCTTAACATTGATTAAAGTTAGAAATCAAAAAACAATCTTGACTATTTAAGCAGATTATGCTTTAATAGGAGTACAAAGAGATTCGAAAAATTGTAAATTGTAAATTAGAAATTGAAAATTATTTATTATAGACAGACTCTGTCTGTCGCGGAATTTTCGCTGAAGGGAAAATATGGCACATACAAAAGGGAAAAGTACCACAAAATTAGGTCGGGATAGTGTCTCCAAGCGTTTAGGCGTGAAAGTTTTCGGTGGTCAAAAAATTAATGCGGGTGAGATTATTTTACGCCAACGGGGTTCCAAGTTCTATACTGGTGAAGCGGTTAAAAAGGGCGAGGATGATACTCTTTACGCTCAAAAAAGCGGCACGGTTGTTTTTGAAAATAAAACTGTGAAGAAATTTTCCGGCGCAAAATTTAACAAATCAGTGGTTTCGGTTAAGTAGGTTTTCATAGCAAACATTTCAGAACAGACTCAAGATGAGGGGGTTTGAGTCCTTTCTGATGTGAAAGAGGATGAGGGAAGGGAGGTTCCAGTAAACATGGAAGTTGCTGAAGGACCGTAGTTTCTTGCTTTCGGTTAGTGAACACAGTCTCATCTAGGAAGCAAGGAGTAGGAAACATGAGCATGCAAGGAATGGGTAGATCAAACAGAAGTGGGCAGAGTGCTGGACCACGTGTCGAGCACAATCACGGTTTCTTCTCCCGTAAAGGTGTGGTAGTGCAACTTGAGAGAAGGGGCGAGACAGCCAGGACGAAAGAAGTAGTGGATGTCCGTAACGCCTTCATCAAGGCCGAACGGCTGGGTACTGTCGGGCATTTTATGGCCCACCTCGACGATGAGCTTTTCGCTCGCAAGTTCTTGCTTTTCAAGCGAACTTTGGGTTAACGCCCGTGAGCGATTAGATCGCAAGAAGCTGGGGCGATACGCTCGCCCCAGCTAATTCTATCTTAAGGGGGCAAGATAGTGGTGCTTAAGAAGTTTCCTTTTGTCATCAGTAATGGTTTTTCAAAGACGGTAAAACGTAGATGGTGGTGGCTAAGAAAGTTCTTTTTTGGAAACAGGAAGAAGAATTTTCCTTACATCAAGTTTGTGGAACTTCGCATTAACTTCCCGCCTGATGAAATATGGATTAGTTTCCACCCGAACATCAAACAGAGGTTGGTCAATGATTTTGGCTACCCTCGGCTTTCTTTGCTCAACTGTAGTACTGGCAACTTCGGTAAAGCATTGAAAGAAGATCGCATTGGACTGGGGCATGTTTGGGCGGAAATATACACTATCATTCTGGCTACGATTATTGAGCGATTAGGGTTTGAACACATTTACTTTGGTGAGAAGTTTAATCTGATTAAGGAAAACGGCGGCTACGTTGTTTACCGGATCAGAATTATGATGAGTCAGCCATTCCCTTACGAATTAGTCAGTGGACTTGAACATCTAGTCAACGGTTATATGAACGCTTTAGCGATGGATCGAGATTTTGATGTTCATGCCAGGATCAATGAGTACATCAACTATCGACGAGGGTATACGTAGTGGTAGGTTGTAAAGTTTTACCTGCCACTTTTTTACATCTGGACAGAAAAAGAAGATTATGGTAGAATAAATTGTGAGAAAAAATAGTAGGAAAAAAAGTGGAAACAAAAAATTTAATTAAAAAATTTGGTAAGCAAAATATTCCAGCGGTCCGTCCTGGTGATACCGTCAAAGTTTATTTTAAAATTACTGAAGGGAGCAAGACCCGTATTCAGGTTTTTGAAGGAATTTGCATTGCTTTAAAGCATGGCCGCGGATTAGACGGTTCTATGAAATTGAGAAAAATTTCTGCCGGCGTAGGTGTGGAAAGAACTTTTCCTTTACATTCGCCACTGATTTCAAAATTTGAAAAAGTCAAAAGTATTGATGTTCGTCGGGCAAAATTATATTTTTTACGCGATTTAGTTGGTAAAAAGAAGAAGAAACGAGCAGAAACAAAATCTTATGAACTTTGGGAAGAAGCTTTGAGTGAGGAAGAGTTAGCCAAGATTGAGGCAGAAAAAGTCAAAGCGGCTGAAGAGAAAGCGGCGAAAAAGTCCAAACAAGAAGAAGAACTCAAGGCCAAGTTTGATCAAGCTATTGCGGCGCATAAAGAAGTTGAAGAAGAAAAACCAGAAGCTAAGTAGAATTATTGGTTAGGGTTTTGGGATATCATTTTGCTTTCGGCCTCCCTAACCGTCCTATTCCGCTGCGCTTCAACCGGCACTTCGCAAAATAATATCCCTTCAACCCTATTTAATTTTTTATTTAGTATCGAGGGCTAATGACCTATCAACGCAAATCTTTAGGTAATACGGGGGAAGAACTCGCAAAAGATTATTTGGAAAAAAAGGGCTATAAATTTGTCAAAAAAAATTTACGGCTTTTTTGCGGTGAAATTGATTTATTAATGGAAGATGGGAAAACGTTGGTTATTTGTGAAGTTAAAACTAAAACAAACGATGAGTTTGGTGTGCCACAAGAAGAAGTTGATTTTTTTAAGAAAAAAAAGTTGGTTCAATTGGGTAAGGCCTTGTGGCAACTTTACCCAACTCATTCTATTAGGATTGACGTAGTGGCCATAAATATGGAAAATGAAAGTATAGACCATATAGTCAATGCGGTCGAAGAGCATTAATAATATCAAATTTCTAATTGACCTAATTTCTAATCAAATCCCAATGTATAAATGACCAAATTGGGAATTGGGGAATTGGTTATTGATTAGATTAATTAGTATAATTAGATCAATTAGATTAATTAGGATAATTTTATGATAGATAATACAGAAGTTAGAACAAGAATTGCGCCGTCGCCGACGGGATTATTTCATTTCGGCAGTGCTAGAACAGCTTTATTTAACTGGTTATTTACCAAAAAACACCAGGGTCGTTTTATTTTGAGAATTGAAGACACGGACCGCGAAAGATCAAAAGAAGAATATGAACTCAATGCCGAAGAATCATTGACTTGGCTGGGTTTGGGGTGGGATGAAGGCCCAGAGACGCCGGATTTGCACGGGCCTTACAGACAAAGCGAAAGAGCGGCTATCTATGAAAAATATAGCGAACAATTAATTGAAGGGGGTCAGGCATATTATTGTTATTGTTCTTCCGAAGAGTTAGAAAAACAGGGTAAGGAGCAAGAAGCAAAAAAGTTGCCGCCCAAGTATGCAGGTCACTGCCGCAATTTAAATCAAGAAGAAATAGAATCTGCCAAGCAACGGATTCAGACAGAGGGCCGAAGACCAGTCATCAGATTTAAAGTACCCGAAAACAAAATCATAAAGTGGAAAGATCTGATTCATGGTCGTATGGAATTTGATTCCAATTTGATTGGTGATTTTGTGATCGTAAAATCGAATGGTGATCCGATTTTTCTACTTTCAAATATTATCGATGATGCTGAAATGAAAATATCACACGTTATAAGGGGCGACGATCATTTGACTAATACACCAAAACAATTGATGCTTGCTGAGGCCATGAACCTCCAAATTGCAGAATATGGTCATTTACCGATGATTTTAAATCCTGATAGAACCAAAATGTCTAAACGCAAGAACCCGACTTCTATCACTCACGACTTTAAAGATATGGGATATTTACCTGAAGCATTAGTTAATTTTATGGCTTTTTTGGGGTGGACGCCTGCTGGAGAAAAAGAATTTTTTACTTTAGATGAATTAGTAAATGAATTTGATTTAGCTGATATTGGTAAAAGTCCATCTATTTTTGATATAGAAAAACTTAATTTTCTAAACGGTTATTATATTCGTCAAATGGGCTTAGGTGAATTGGCAAAAAGATGTATGCCATATTTAGAAAAAGACGGCGTCACACAAGAAAAAAATCCGATTACTAATGGTGAAAAATTTTTAAGTGCGATTAGCTTGGTTCAAGAAAGAATGAAAAAATTGTCGGAAGTGTCAGAATTAACTTCGTTCTTCTTTGAAAAGCCTAAATATGAAGCCGAACTTTTAATTGCTAAAAAATCAACCAAAGAGATTACGATTAAAGCGTTGGAAGCTTCAAGCAAAGTATTAAGTGAAGAAACTGATTTTGGTCGCGATTCGATTGAAGCGCTACTGAGGGCGCTAGCTACTAAAATCAATGTCTCAGCAGGTGAAGTACTCTGGCCAATTCGGGTAGCTCTTTCTGGCAAAGACGCCTCGCCCGGAACTTTCGAATTAGTTTCACATTTTGGTAAAGAGGAAACATTAGCGCGTATTAAAACTGCCATAGAAAAATTGCACTCATAATTTTAACTTAACCAACATTTCCCCATTCCGGGAATGGGTAGAAATGGTGAAAAATTTAAGTTATAATTTAAGCATGATTCAGCTGTTAATTATTTTTTGTACTATAGCACTCACTGTTATTGTAGCGCGGCTAATAAGTTTTATGGTTCTTGAATGGAAAGTTCTACCTTTAAACATACTTTCTAATGGCAAGCGATCACACCATTTTGTTTGGGGTAATATCCTGATTGTTGTAACCAGTTTCTCAGTGATTGCTTTAGGTATTAATCCTAATAACTATTTTATCCTTGTTCTTTATGGAGTCGGATTGGGTTTAGTTTTTGATGAATTTCCTCACTGGGTAGGAAATACCAAAGAACTATCTCGAAATGTCCCAATTATTCCAGGAGCCATTCCTATAGTTATTACTTTGGAGTTATTCATTTTATTTTTAATTATTTTAAAATACTTTAAAATTTTCTAAAGAATTCTCTTTTTCCCAGTAAATTTGTTAAAATTACAAAATCGGCATACAATAAAAATGTACTAAGACCTCTAAGATTATTATTGCAACTCCTAATACCGCTATAGCGTGTTCGGGGGCAAATGTTTAAACGTAATATATTAAGCATATCTAAACATATAGAGAACAGGAGGATAAATGAGGAGTATACATGAGAAAAACTGGTGAATTAGGAAGAAAAATTTTGGAATATGCAGTCCTTGCCGGCGCTACCTATGTTTCGCTTTCTAACCCAAAATTTGTGAAGTATTTAGGGAAGGATTTAGTTAAGAGAATTAAGAAATTCAATCTTGAAAGATCGTTAAAGTCCCTTAAAGAAAACAAATTGATCGATCTTAATGAAATTCAAGATGGATATATAGTAAAAGTAACTAAAAATGGCAAGTCCTATGTTAGAAAATTTGACCTCGATAATTTAAACATCTTAAAACCGGCGAAATGGGATAAAAAATGGAGATTGGTGATTTTTGACATTCCGGAAGACAAGAAGAAAGAAAGAGATTTTTTTGCCAAGAAACTTAAGGAAATTGGTTTTTGCGCGATTCAGGATAGTGTTTTTATTTTTCCATATGACTGCGAAGAAGAAGTAGATTTTTTAAAAGAAGTTTGTGAGGTTGGAAAATATGTTCAGTTTGGGATTTTAACCAGTATTTCTAACCAAGATATTTTAGTAAAACATTTTGATTTATTGTAACTTTTATATGGTGTATCTTGTCTATTACTCCTTAACCAGCTATAGCGGTATTAGGGGCGGATTGAAAATATAGTATCATTTTGGTAAGTAGAACTAATTAGGGTATATTGAAAATGAAGGATCGATCAAGCATTTTAAAATCAAAAGTTTTATTGCGATAGAACTTGTGTTAAAATAAAAGTAGAGTGGAAGAACCTAACGACAAATCAATTCACTAATAATACACGAATTTTAAAATAGTATTGGTGATGATTCGTGAACAAATTAGTGTAAAGAGTGTTCAATATAAATTATGACAAAGCTCAAGATTCTTGAAATTATTGGTGACTCTTCTTTAGCCGGCGCGCCGCGCCATCTTTTAAGTATCCTGGAGGGTTTGGATTTAGAAAAATTTGAAATTCACTGTATTTGTCCACCGGGACCATTGGCGGGCGAAATTAGAAAAATGCGCCGTCAAATTGATCTGGAAATTATTCCCATGGATAATCGTTTTGACACCAAAGCAATTTCCAAAATTCGCAAAGAAATTAAATTTGTAAAACCTGATATTATTCATGTTCATGGCACCAGAGCGGGGGTTTTGGGTCGGCTAGCGGCTATTGGGCTTAGCTTACCTGTAATTTACACGGAACATCTTTGGACTCGTCAATTTAAATTACAAAGTAAATGGCTTAATTTTGTTCATTATTTCGCTGGTTGGTTTTTGGATATCTTTACAACTCAAAATATTGCCGTTTCTGAGGCGGTTAAGGATTTCATGGTTTCTTCCAATATATCGCGCTTCGAGAAAGTTAAAGTGATTTACAATGGTGTTCAGCCGTCTAAATACAAAGCAGAAATTTTTCCGAACGAGCAGGAATTTTTGATTGGCACAATTGGCTCTTTGAATGAACAAAAAGGAATGCAATATCTAATCAAAGCACTGCCTAAAGTTATCAAAGAATTTGCCGGCATTCGACTAGAGATCATTGGTGACGGGTTGTATAAACGAAAACTGCTCGAATTAGTTAAAAAGTTAAAAATAAAGAACTACGTTAAATTTACTGGTTTCGTACCTGATACTGACAAATATTTAGTTAAATTTGACCTTTATGTTCAACCGTCGCTTTCAGAAAGTTTTGGCCTAGCTATCGTTCAGGCTATGAGCGTGGGGTTACCGATTATTGCCACCAACACAGGGGGTATACCAGAAGTGGTATTGGAAGGAAAGTCAGGGCTTTTAGTGGAAGCAAAAGATGAAAACGCACTGTCTGATGCTATTTTGGAATTATTACGTCACCCTGGTCGGGCACGTAAAATGGGCGAAATGGCTCAAAAAGAAGCGAGATTGCGCTTTAATATTGAAGATATGATTAGTGAATTGGAGAGAACATATGAAAAAGTTGCGACAAATCGCGCTTTCACTGAATAGTTTACGTAAGTTTTTAGGTTTCAGCTTGTTCTTTCGCTCGACCAAATTTAATCACCATTTGGAAATTACAGACAATTTGGACTCTTTAGATTTTCGTCGGGTTTTGGTTTTATCTCCTCATCCAGATGACGATGTTTTTGGTTTGGGTGGAGTGATCGCTAAATTTACTGCAACTGGCGCTCAAGTGACGGTGGCTTATTTTTGTGATGGTTCTGGTGGAAGTAGAGAGGTTGGGTGGGAAAGAGATTTGGGTTTGGTTGAAGCGAGAATGAATGAGGCAAAGAGAG
>Ga0209538_1001178_pt1 | contig 14005 bp, 13 predicted proteins | sample BarGraNGADG00211_2_FD_184492 | JGI IMG/M metagenome (GOLD analysis project Ga0209538, IMG submission 184492) | Arctic peat soil microbial communities from Barrow, Alaska - Barrow Graham LP Ref core NGADG0004-211 (SPAdes) (version 2) | ecosystem: Environmental > Terrestrial > Soil > Wetlands >... | reverse complement strand
GACAGTGCTCTTGCCCGTCGCAGTCGGCGGCGACATCGGCGTGTATGCGCTGCTCCGCGCGTTTCACGAGGAGTACGGCTGCCGAGCCGTCGTCCTCTCGGCTGTGGCAACCCGTGCGGTGCGGGACTCCTCGTTCATCGACAACGTCGTGGTGCCGGGGATCGACGAGGCCGAGACCCTCGTCCACGCGCTCGAGTAGATTGCCGCGGCGCACCCCGGTGCGACCAAGGTGCTCGTCACGAATGCTGACTGGTATGTCGAGATGCTGGTCGCGAACCGCGCCAGGCTCGAGCCGCACTACCTAATGCCCTTCTGCAGCCCCGAGGTGCTCGCCCTGGTCTCGGACAAGGACGAGTTCGCCCGGGTCTGCGCCAAGCTGTCGATCCCGACGCCGCAGAGCGTCTCGGTGCATATCCCGGACCTCGCCGCGGCGGAGGTGCCGAACCTTCCGATCGACCTCGCCTACCCGCTGGTCGCGAAGCCGGCGTCGAGCGCCGACTACCACTACGTCGAGTTCCCCGGGAAGAAGAAGATCCACCACGTGGCGGACCGCGCGGAGCTGGACGAGCTGCTCCTCGCACTGGTCCACGCGGGCTATCGCGGCACGTTCTTGGTTCAGGAGTTCATCCCTGGCGACGAGACCCAGATGCGCTCCCTGACGGCGTACCGCGACAGCCGCGGCACCGTGACGCTGCTGGCCACCGGTCGGGTCCTGCTCGAGGAGCACACGCCAGGCACGCTCGGCATCCCCGCGGCGATCCTGACCGAGCCGTACGAGGACGCGATGGACGCGGCCTCGGCGTTCCTGGACCGGGTCGGCTACCTCGGCTTCGCCAACTTCGACTACAAGTGGGACGTTCGGCGCGAGCGGCACGTGTTCTTCGAGATGAACCCCCGCATCGGCCGCAACAACTACTACGTCACGGCGGCCGGCGCGAACCCGGCCCGATTCGTGGTCGAGGACCTCGACACAGGAACTGCGGTCGAGCCGGTGCGGGTTCGCGCCGAGATCCTCTACTGCGTCGTCCCGTTCCGGTGGTTGCTGCGTTACATCCTCGATCCAGCCTTGCGGGCGCGGTTGAAGCGGGTCGTGCGGCGCGGTGGCCTCGTGCACCCACTCAGGTACCCGGCGGAACGCTCGTGGCGGCCGCGAGCCACGGTTCTGGCCGTCACGGTGAACTACGTCCGCAAGTACCGGCACTACTACCCGCGGCCGAGGGCGAGCGGGGCGTAGCCCCGCCGGGCACGTCGGCCATCGCAGCAACGGTGCCGTGCGCTACCGACGGCCGCCGCGAGGCGGGGGATCGGGGCCCGGCGGGCGAGAACCCGCCCCGACCCCACCGCTACGCTGGGGTGGTCGCCGGGGCGTCCCGGCCGCGTTCCCGTCCGCGCAACCCGGAGCGTCATGACCCGCGACAGCGTCTCAGCAGAAGCCACCAGGATGCTCGCCGGACGCACGGGCACGGACCCGGGCGACTGGTACCTCGTCTTCAAGGCTCGGTACGGCATGCAGGTCGCCTTCCGTGCCATGGCGGACGAACGGGGCCCCGGGGACGTCGTCACCCAGATCTTCACGTGCTCCACCGCCGTGGACCCGATCCTGGCCGCCGGGCTGCACCCCGTGTACGCGGAGGTCTCCCCGACGACCGTCGCGATCGACCCCGACCGGCTAGCGGTCGGCGCGAAGACCCGCGGCGTCGTGCTGCAGCACACCTTCGGCATCATCGACGACGCCGCGGGTCTTCGCGTGCGGGAGGCCGCCGTCGCGGCGGGGGCCGTGCTCGTGGAGGACTCGTCGCACTGCGTCGGCCGGATGGCGCGCGGCCGTGACGGGGTCCCGGTCGCCGACGTCTCGATCCACTCCTTCGGCGTGGAGAAGATGCTGCGGACGCGGTTCGGCGGCGCCGTCTGGGTCAACCCGGCGATGCGCGACGGCGTGCTGCGCGCGCGGATCGTGGCCGACCTGGCATCGCTGCCGGTCGTGGGGCGACGGCTGGACCTGGTGACGCGGCTGTACCGCAGCGAGGTCCGCGTGCTCAATCGGCTGCCGGCTTCGCTGGCGGCCAGGACCCGCGGCGTGCTGACCAGGATCGGTGCGTTCGAGCCGCCGATCGCCACGGTCGAGCGGCGCGGTGGACTAGCCCACGAGCCGATGAGGCCGTCGGCATGGGTGACGGCGAGGATCGTCGGCGCGTTGCCGTCGCTGGGTGGCGACGAGGCGCGCCGCGCTGAGGTCGTGGCCGAGTACGTCCGTGCGCTGGCAGGCGTCGTCGAGATCCCTGCTGCGATCGGCGACGGGCTCCCGCTCGTGCGCTTCCCGTTCTTCGCGCCGGACGGCGTGACGGCCGAGCGGGTCATCGACTCCCTGGCCGCCGCCGGCTACTACCCCGGGCGGTGGTACCGCCCCGCGCTGTTCCCAGGCGTCGACGACCCGGCCGTCTACGGGTATGTGCCCGGCGACGGCAGCCTGGCCGTCACCGAGGACCTGATCGCGCGGGTCGTCAACCTGCCGACCACCGTGGACGTCGTTCGCGCCCGCCGGATCGCGGACGTCGTGCGGGCGGCTATCGGTTGAGGCGGTTCTTCGAGTACCTCAGGTAGTCCAGCGTGTGCCGCAGGTCGATACGCGCCACGTCGACCAGCCGCGCGAGCCCGCGGTCGCGGCGGTAGCGCAGCGTGTGCGAGACACCGCTGCGCGCGACAGCGCGCACGCGGGCCCGCAGGGCTCTGGGCGCGAAGGCGAGCACAACGGGGTAGGGAACGTTCACCCACAGCCGCTCGGCGGTGGTGGTCACCGCGGGGAGCTCCCTGCCGTACACCAGGTCGTCGACATAGCAGCGGGTGAGGTTGCCCCCTGCTGCCATCGTGTAATAGCTGCAGGCACCCTGACGCAGATTGATCTCAAGGATCTTGCTCGTGTCGTCGCGCCGGTCGTACATGATGTCGAAGTTCGCGGCGCCCACATACCCCACGCCGTCGAGCAGCTGACGGATCGACGTGGCGAGCCGCTGGTCGTCGATCGTGATGATCGCGTTGTAGTTACCGGCCCACCGCGGGTCGCGTTCGGCCAGCGCGACCTGGCCGACGGACAGGAACCGCATCCTCCCGTGCCGGTCGGAGTAGGTGTTCGCGACCCGCATCACCGTCTCGTCACCGGCGATGTACTCCTGCACGATGAGGTCGTCGGCGTACCCGGCGGCGTAGATGCGGTCGACGAGCGTGCGCAGCTCAGCCGCTTCCTGTACGAGATACACCTTCTGCTTTCCATCGAACGGGATGCGTGGGTAGGAGTCGGTGTCCGCCGGTTTGAGGATCACCGGGTAGGCGAAGGGGAGGTCTGACCCCAAGGACGCGTCGAGCCGTGTGTCGGGGGTGACGACGACCGTCGCCGGGTGCGGGACACCCAGCTCGGCACAAGTGCGGGCGAAGTCGGTCTTGTTCATGAGGCGCGCGGCCAGCTGCGCTCCCACGAGCGGGATGATGAAGTCGTCCTCCAGCTCGGCCCTGTGCCCGATGAGGACGTTGGCGTAGTACTCGACGTTCGCGAGCAGGAGCCGCTTGCGCCCGGGGAACTCCGCCGCCAGCGCCTTGAGCGTTGCGACGATGAACTCCGGCGTGTCGAAGTCGCGGTACGCGCGGACGTCGACGATCGCCGAGTGCGCCGTCTCGCGCAGCGCGAAGCGGCCCAGCGCCAGCGACCGCACGCCGAACGCCTCGTGCAGCGAGCGCGCCATGTTGTAGGTGTTGACGTTGGTCCCCAGGATGAGCGGGACGAAGTCATCGTTTCCGTACGTCATCCGGCCGGGGTCTCCGTTCGTCAGCAGGTGAGGATCGCTGCCACGCAATCCTAGAGGACCGCACCGCGAGACCGACGGGGACGGCGCTGGGGGTCGGCACCCTACGATGAGGTATGACCTCCTCGACCCACGAGCGCGATGGCAACCACCCGCTGGTCGGGGTCATCGGGGGGGTCGGCCCGTTGGCAACCGTGTACTTCCTCGACAAGGTCGTGCGCCTCACCGCGGCCGAGCGAGACCAGGACCATGTCGACCTCGTCGTGTTCAACCACGCGACGATCCCGGACCGCACCGCCTACATCCTCGGCTCGTCGAGCGAGAACCCGGGGCCGGTCATGGCGAGCGATGCGCGGCGGCTCGAGCGCTTCGGCGTCTCGTTCCTGGTGATCCCGTGCAACACGGCGGCCCACTTCACCGACGAGATCGTGGCCGCGACGCGCGTGCCGATCCTGAGCATCGTCGACGAGACGGTGGCCGAGGCGCACGCGCGACGCCCCGGCGTCCGGGTGGTCGGCCTCCTGGCGACGAGCGGGACGGGGGCGTCGGGCGTCTACCAGAAGTCGCTCGCGGACCGGGGCATAGCGTGCCTGCTGCCTGACGAGGGCGACCAGGCGACCGTGTCGCGCATCATCTATGAGCAGGTCAAGTCGGGTCAGCCGGTCGACATCGAGGCCTTCCGCGCTGTGGTCGCCGGCCTGCTGGCTCGCGGCGCGGAGCTGGTGCTGCTGGGGTGCACCGAGCTCTCGGTGGTCGCCGAGGACGAGGGACTGCTGGGCGACCCGCTCTTCGTCGACTCCCTCGACGTACTGGCCCGCCGCACGATCGAACGCGCCGGTGGGCAGGTGCGCGGCTGACGCTGCGCACGAGGCCGGTCGCCGTCAGCCGAGCTGGTTCGTCCCGGTGTACAGGTGCAGCACGGGAACCTTCAGCTTCTCGCGGGCTCGCGATGCCCAGTCGCGGTGGAAGGTGTCCTCCAGCGCGTGCGGGAGGGTGACGACGACGATCTCGCTCACCTCCCCGCCCGTGACGACGGCCCGCAGGGCGGGCAGCGGATCGTCCGAGACAATCACGCCGTCGACGGATGTTCCGGCGGCTGCGAAGGCCGCGACGCTCGCCTCGAGCTGCTCACGGGCGGTGAGCTCGGCACGGACCGGCTCGGGCTCACGTCCGAGGACCGCGTCGAGGGCCTCGCGAAGCTCACCGAGGCTGAGGTGGTCGACCAGCGAGGCGAGCATGTTCTGCTCGGTGTCGGCGGGCACCAGCAGGCGGTAGCTGACCTCCCGGCCCGCGTACAGGTCGGTGATGTTCACAACGTCCGTGTCGGTCAGGGCGTCCTCGGTCAGCACGACGATGATCTCGCTCACAGTCGGAGCCTAGTGCCCGGTGTCGGGCTCGTCGCGGAGCAGCCACCGGCCGAGCAGGACGCCGTCGGCGTGCAGCAGGTGGGCCAGCCGGGCCGGCCGGGCTGGGGTGAGCCAGTCGATCCCGGCGAGCACCCGCATCGCCGAGCCGCCCACCAGCTGGGGGCTCCAGGTCAGGCACAGCTCGTCCACCAGGTCGGCCGCGATCAGGTCGGCGAGCAGGTGCGGGCCGCCCTCGGTGAGGATCTGGCCGAGACCCGCGCCGGCGAGGGTGGCGACGACGTCCGCCAGGTCGACGGCGCCGTCGGACACGTGCAGGCGGTTGGTGGGCAGGTAGAGCCGCAGGCGGTCCAGGTGGGCAGCGTCGGACCTCGCGAAGACCCACGGCGACGGCTCGTCGGCGAGCATCGCCACCGGCAGGTCCCCGTTCGCGGTCACCACGGCCAACGTGGGGTCGTCCGGTTGGCCGCGTTCGCGGCGGCCGGGCAGCAGCGGCTCGGAGGTACGTGGGACGCGGTAGCCCTCGGCCCGCACGGTTCCGGCACCGACGAGGACGACGTCCGCCAACCCTCGCAGCACCTGGAACACCCGCAGGTCAGCGGGGTTGTTGATCGAGCCCGACCGGTGGTCGGCGCCGGTGGCCGCGCCGTCGAGAGCGCTGATCATGTTTGCGCGCAGCCAGGGGGGGCGTGGCTGCGCGAACAAGGCGCTGAGCCCGGCCTCGGCGGCGTCGGGCGGCAGCGGCGGCAGGCCGACGGGGAGCAAGACGTCCAGCGCGGGTTCGGCGTCGTCCACCCGCTGACGGTAGCCCGGATAGGCTCAGCGAGTGAACCTGCCGCCGCTGACCGAGCGGTACCCCGAGGTGCCGGCCGACCGGTTGCTCACCGGATTCGTCCCGCCGCGGCACTTCGCCGGCGCGAGCTTCGACACCTTCCATCCGGACGCGGCGCACCCCAGCCAGGAGGCCGCCCGGCGCCGGGTTCGGGGTTGGGCAAGACCCACCTGCTCGCGGCGCTCGCGCACACCGTGGGGCCGGAGCGTGGTCGGCCGGCTGTACGACCGCGAAGTGCCGGTGGTGCTCGATGGGCGCGGTGCAGCGAGCATCTTCAGTGACGCGATGCTGCGCGGTGGGTACCGCAAGAAGTACTTCGGGGCGCTGTCACGGCTGGGCGCGCTGGCCGGGCAGGGCGCGGAGCTCACCAGCTGAACCGCGGCCCCGCGAGGGGGCGCCCTGACTCACGCGGGCGGCACGTGCCGTGCCTCAGGCCCCGGCGAGCCGCTCCTTCTCGGCCTCGACATCGAAGGCCGCGGGTGGCCAGCCGAGCTCCATGCTCTCGAACGCCTCGAGGAGCAGCTCGGTCACGGCCATCCGCGAGTACCACTTGCTGTTGGCCGGGATGATGTGCCACGGCGCGACCTCGGTGGAGGTCTTATCGAAGACAGCCTGGTACGCGTCCCGGTAGGCGGGCCACAGCGCGCGCTCGTCCAGGTCGCGTGGCTTGTACTTCCAATACTTGGCCGCGCTCTTCAGGCGAGCGCCCAGGCGCCTCTTCTGTTCGTCGAGCGTGATGATGAACGCGACCTTCACGATGACGGTTCCCGCGGCCGCGACCTTCGCCTCGAAATCGTTGATCTCGTCGTACCGCTTGCTCCAGATTGCCTCGGGCACCAGCTCGTGCACCCGCACGACGAGGACGTCCTCGTAGTGCGAGCGATCGAAGACGCCCAGGTATCCGGGCGCCGGCAGCGCGCGGCGGATCCGCCAGAGGAAGTGATGCTTCAGCTCGACCGGCGTCGGCACCCCGAAGCCGCGGTACTGGACTCCCTGAGGGTCGACCAATCCGATGACGTGACTCACGGTGCCGCTCTTGCCGGCCGTGTCCATGCCCTGGAGGACGAGAAGGACGGAGCGGTGCCCGCTGGCCTTGCCGTCGGCGTAAAGACGTTCCTGGAGATCCGCGAGCGCCACGCCCTGCTTCGCCATGTGCTGGACGGCTGCCTTCGCGCCGCCCTTCCAGCCGGGCGTTCTCGTCGGGTCCAGAGCCTCCAGGCGGAAGCCCTCCGGGACTCTCAGCACCTCATGAGCGGGCTTCTTCCACCTGGCACGCGCCATCTCGGTTCTCCCTTGACTCCGGCTGGACGGATATCCCGTCCCGGGCACAAGGTCCATCATGGCGGGCGGGGCCGCCTTCGGGCTACCTCCGTCGCGCTCGCGCGCCGCCCACGACGTGGGGCGATACTCGGGTGTGCAGACCCAGCCGGAGATCGAGGTGAAGCTGGCGGCGTCGGCCGGCATCGAGCTGCCACTTCTCGACGGGTTGCCGGGCGTGGCCACGGTCGAGCATTCCGCTCCGGTGACGCTCGAGGCGGTCTACCTCGACACTTCGGACCTCCGCCTCGCACGGTCACGCACGACGCTGCGCCGCCGGACCGGTGGGACCGATCCGGGTTGGCACCTCAAGGTGCCGGTGGCACCTGACAGCCGGACCGAGTACCAAGCTGACCTCGGTCCGCAGGATGGTGGCGTTCCGGCCGATCTTGTCGCGCTCGTCCGGGCGAGAGCTCGAGGAGGATCGCTCGGGCCCGTCGCGTCGCTCACCACGACGCGGACCACGCACCGCCTCCACGATGCCGCCGGGCGCCTTCTGGCCGAGGTCTCGGACGATGAGGTCACTGCCCGCACGCCCGGTGCAGAACACCGCGTCATCGACCGCTGGCGGGAGTGGGAGATCGAGCTGGTCAACGGCGACCGCACCCTGTTGCGTGCGGCGAGGACGCTGTTGATGGCGGTCGGCGGCGTCCCGCCGGTGTGGTGGTCCAAGCTGGCGCGCGCGCTCAGCGACCGTCTGGCGGCCGCGGACGCCGGGCCGTCCGGTGATCCGAGTCGCATCGGCTCCGCCGGAGCCATCGTCCGCGAGCGGCTGCGGAGTCAGCTCGAGGAGCTGGTTGCCGGTGACCCGCTGGTGCGCACAGAGGAGCCGGAGAGCATGCACCAGGTGCGCGTCGCCACGCGGCGGATGGGAAGTGCGCTCGCAACCTACCGGCCGCTGCTGGACGGTCCGCGGAGCGACGAGATCCGGGCCGAGCTGCGCTGGCTCGCCGGTCTCCTCGGCGCGTCGCGCGACGCGGAGGTGATGCGGCTCCGGTTGACGGAGCTCGCCGCCGAAGAGCCCGAGGAGCTGCGCGACGTCACGGCGATCGAGCGTCTCGACACGGACCGTGCGGCTGCCTATCGGCGTGCGTGGGGCGAGGTAAGGGATGCGCTCGACTCGTCGCGCTACCTGCGCCTCCTGGCCGGTCTGGATGCGATCGTCGGCGATCCAAGCCCGGTGGCTGATCTGGAACCGGAGCCTGCGGCGGTTGTCCTCGCCGCGGGGGTGCGGCGGGAGGCGCGCCGATTGGCCCGCTCGGTCCGCGCAGCCCTGGCGGCTCCGCCCGGCCCGGCCCGCGACGGGCTGCTGCACGAGGCGCGCAAGGCCGCCAAGCGAACCCGGTACGCGGCGGAGACGGCGGAACCGGCGGTCGGGCGCCGCGCGGCGGAGTATGCGCGCCGCGTCGAGGAGCTGCAGACCCTGCTCGGAGACCACCACGACACCGTCGAGCTGCGCGCTGTGCTCCGCCGCGTCGGCGGCGAAGCACGTGGGGCGAGCGAGGACACGTTCCTCTACGGACGATGGCACGCGATCGAGCAAGGGGTGGCAGAGCGGGACGAGGCGGCCCTGCTCGCCGTCTGGGCGCCGATCAAGGCGGAACGTCGGCGGCGCTGGTTGCGCTGACCCGAGCCGCCGGACCACCGGCCGCCCGGGGCGTCCGGCTCACCGCACCGTACAGTGCGGATCCACCGCGCCGTCGCGGGTCATCAGGATGATGGGGCCCTCGCGGAGCACCTGACGGAAGCCCAGTGCCTCGGCGTCGGCGAAGGCGATGGCTGGCGCTGGTGCCTGCCATCCGCTCGTGACCTGGTTCAGATCGATGACCTCCCAGGTAGCCAGACCGTCGGAGCGGGTCGGCAGCGTGACGAGCCACCGGTTGGTCAGGTGCGGGGCGATCCGATCGTCCGCCTCGACGCACACGCCGAGCGGGAGATGGGTCAGTACGTCCGCGATCTGACGGGGCCGCGACGTCCGCTCGAAGGCGGCCCCGGTGACGAGGCGGTTCAGCGGGTAGGTCGCCGGAAACATCGCGGTGCCGATGACGACCGTCCCGATCAACCAGGCGATCCAGCTGCGGACCAGCCACCGTGGGCCCGATCGGACGGCGGTCTCGCCCGGGCCCGGGCGCCGCCGGCGGTCGACGAGCGCAGCGACGCGGCCGATCCCGTCGACGGCCGCCATGGCAAGGATCGGGGCAGTGACGGCCGAGTACTGGAACTGCACCAGCCACACCTGCGAACGCGAGTTGAGCATCCGCTCGGCGAGGACCGGAAGAGCGAGCAGCAGGTACGGCGAGGCTAGAGCGGTGAAGAGCGCGGGCATGAAGAGCATGAACAGGGTGTGCGCCTTGACAGTCGGCGTGACGAGGAGCTTGGCGACGCTCCATGGGCGCGTCAGGCCGTACCGGATGGCACTCGGGAGGTCGTGGCCAAGTGCCGAGTAGTCCCAGTACGCGAAGGTGCCGGACGGTGCAAAGGCTGGAATGAAGACGCTGGTGGTCAACCAGAACATGACCACGCCGGTCACCCCGAGCGCGGCGCCGATCCAGCGTGGATCGCGAAGGTGGGCGAGTCCTCGCGAGGGGGCCTCGGTCGCCCGGCCACGGACGACCAGCAGAACCCCGGCCATCGCGACGATGACGCCCATGTCCTCGCGGACAAGAAGGAGCGCGAGGCACGTGAGGACCGCCGTCCTGGTCGCTCGTCGATCAAGCGCGTCGACCAGGACGGCGAGGAGCGGAACGGCGAAGGCGATCTCGTGGAAGTCGAAGTTCACGGCCGCTTGCAACGGCCAGCTTGAGAGGTAGGCGGCGCCGATCGCGACGGCACCAGCACGGCTGAAACGCCGTTCCGCAAAACGCATCACGGGGATCGTGGAGAGGGCGAACAAGGCGGCCTGGGCCAAGAGCAGGGTGCGGGGGTCGTCCCAAACCCAGTACAGCGGCGCGAGCAGCGCGATGATCGGATGGAAGTGATCGCCGAGGACGCTGAAGCCGATACCCTTCAGCGGCGCGATCGGGGCCTGGAAGTGCGAGTACGCCCGGACGGCCTGATCGAAGATGCCCAGGTCGTACCCGGCGGTCAGGTACTGCGCGTGACGAGAAAGGGCGTAGACGCTGTAGACGGCGAAGCCTCCAGCCACCACCAGCGTTTCCCACCCGCGCTGCACGAGGACGCGACGCAACCGGTTGACGACGCGAGCGGACCAGGCCGCGGGTGTCACGAACGCGCTCCTCACTCCACGCGGGATGGATGGACATCTGGTTGGCGCAAGCACTCGGGGTGGCACCGTGCGGTCCACCTTAGAGGTCCGGTTCCCGGTCCCGTGGCAGTTCGCGGGGGTTCGCTGTCGGCCGGTGACACGCGAGAGGCCGGCTTCCGCTCGGGGAACCGGCCTCTGAGCCACGCCATCATGGTGGGCGATACTGGGATCGAACCAGCGACCTCTTCCGTGTCAGGGAAGCGCGCTACCGCTGCGCCAATCGCCCTCGTGCGAGGTGGAGATGGGATTCGAACCCACGTATACGGCTTTGCAGGCCGCTGCCTCGCCACTCGGCCACTCCACCACCGAGGCCTTGCCCGTGACAGCTCCGGGAGCCTGGGGGTGTCTGCCTCCGAGCGGACGACGGGATTCGAACCCGCGACCCTCACCTTGGCAAGGTGATGCTCTACCAACTGAGCCACGTCCGCACGACACCTGCACCGTCTCCGGTGCGTTGTGCGCGTCCCGAACTGTATCCGACCGGGGAGCGGGGAGTCCAACCAGTCCGGCCCGTGTCGGGATGGTCCCAGCTCGATCCGAGACCGGGGACGATCATCCGGCCGAGGCCTCGATACCGTGGGCGCGTGCAGACAACCGACAACGCGAGGTGCGCCTGATGCGCCCGGAGCAGCCGGCGATCGCGGGGCTTGCCGGTGAGGCGTGGTTCCGGGGCGTCCATGCCAGCGGGGCCGTCGAATCGATCGATCTGCGGGCCCAGTCGTGCCGACTCCGGGACGGCGGATTCTGGGTCGTCGTCGGCGACTTCGAGGGCCCGGCACGGGCCTGGCGGTTTGCCGAGGTCACGAGGTTCGACACCGACGACACAGCTGCGCCGACGGTCGACTCGGACGCCCAGGCACCCCCCGTCGACGCGGTGTCGACGGCCCAGCGCCCCGCCTGGGTCGGCCCGGCCGCGGCCGCCTGGGTGTCCTCGATGGACGCGGCCCGGTACCAGGACGCGGTCGAGCGGATTCGGGCCGAGATCCGGGCGGGAGAGGTCTACCAGGTGAATGTGTGCCGGGTGCTCAGCGCGCCACTGCCCGCTATCGATGGAGCCCAACCACCCGCTGCGGCGCTCGGCGCCGTTCTCGAGGCCGGCAACCCGGCCCCCTTCTCGGGCGGGATCCAGGTGCCGGGTGACGACCGGGTCGCACCGGCGTGGGTCGTCTCGGCGTCGCCGGAGCTGTTCGTGCGCTTGGCGGACGGCCGGGTGACGAGTGCGCCGATCAAGGGCACCGCCACGGTGCCGAGCGGGCTCACCAGCAAGGACGAGGCGGAGAATGTGATGATCACCGACCTGGTCCGGAACGATCTGCAACGCGTCTGCGAGCCGGGGACCGTCGAGGTCACTCATCTGCTCGAGCTCCAGGAGCACCCCGGCCTGGTCCACCTGGTCTCGACCGTCGCGGGCGACCTGCGAGCCGAGGTGGCGACGGGCACCGATCCCTGGGGCGAGATCCTCGACGCGTTGTACCCGCCGGCCTCGGTCTCGGGTGCGCCCAAGTTCGCCGCGCTGCGAGTCATCGGCGAGCTGGAGCCGGTTCCGCGCGGTCCGTACTGCGGTGCCTTCGGCTGGATCGACGCGGACGCGAACCGCGCCGAGCTCGCGGTAGCGATTCGCACCTTCTGGTGGGACCCGGGCGACGGCGGCCGACTGAACTTCGGAACCGGCGCCGGGATCACGTGGGGGAGCGACGCCGTCGCCGAGTGGAGGGAGACTGAGCTCAAGGCGCGTCGCTTGATCTCGCTCGCGAGCACGGGAGGCTGGATGTCATGACCTTGGTGATCTGGGCGGGCGGGTGCCTGCGGGACGAGTCCGAGCCGGTGATCGGTGCGACCGACCATGGCCTGATGGTCGGCGATGGCGTCTTCGAGACGTGCGAGGTCACCGGCGGCCGAGCGTTCGCCCTGACCCGGCACTTGCAACGACTCGAGGCGAACGCACGGGCGCTCGGACTAGCTCCCGTGCCTACGGACGAGGTGCGGTCTGCCGTAGCGGCGGTGCTCGACGCCGGCGGTGCTGCACTGGGTCGGTTGCGGATCACGGTAACCGCAGGCCCCGGGCCGATGGGCTCTGGCCGTGGCGACTCGGCGCCGACCCTCGTGGTCGTCGCTGGACCGGGGCGAGCCGCCGCGACCGCCCGGGTGGTTCGAGTGCCATGGGCGCGCAACGAGCGCTCCGCCATTGTGGGACTCAAGACGACGTCCTACGCCGAGAACGTCGTCGCGCTGGCGCGCGCGGTCGCGGCGGGCGCCGACGAGGCGCTCTTCGCCAACACCCGCGACGAACTCTGCGAAGGGACCGGGTCGAACGTGTTCGTCGAGCTCGACGGCGAGCTCCTGACGCCGAGCCTCGAGTCCGGCTGCCTCGCGGGGATCTCGCGAGCCCTCCTCCTGGAGTGGGCGGCCCAGGACGGCCTTCCGGTCCGTGAGGTCGATCCCGCGCATCTGCCCTACCGCATCCTCGACGACATAAGTGCGGGCCGTGGCGCGCTCGCGCTCACGTCGTCCACGAGGCACGTCGCACCCGTCGTCAGCCTGGACGGCGTCGAGCTCGCCGTCGGCGCAGTCTCACGAGCCGCGCGAGAACTGTTCCGCGAGCGCGCTGCCCTGGCTGTCGACCCGTGAGACGGGGCACCGCGGGGACGCCGTTGTCGCTCGCGGTACGTGTTTGGCCGCCAGACGGGCTCCAGCGTGTGGGCGAGGTCGGCTGAGTGCCGGGTCAGGCTGTGAACAGCATGGCGATGAGATCGGTGAGCTCGGAGTCCATCCGCGCGCCCTCGTCGCCGAAGGGGACCAAGGCCACGGTTGCGGCGAGGAAACGCTCGATCGCGATGGCGGGCGTGGCGAGCAGCGCGTTGCCCTCGACACCGTTCAAGGACAGGAGCGCGTAGCTCGGGTCCTCGTCGCGCCAGACCTGCACGTCACCCTTGCCGGCCGGGGACGAGATGGTCGAGAGGAGACCCTTGCTGAGGAGTTCGCGGCCGATGAGCCAGGTGGAAGCGCTGTTGGGGGCCGAGAAGAAGGCCCGCACGGTGTACGGGTCGTTGACTGCGTAGGAGAGCTCGGCGGTGACCGGCAGAGCGGTCCCGTCCGCCAGCACGAGTTGCATCGTGACGACGTGACACACGTCGCTCGTACGCTTGCCCATCCCCGCCCCCCCACTCGGTTGTCGCGGTGCGCGTCGAGGGTGCGCACTGTGGCGGTTCCAAACACAGCATCCTGCCAGAAACGCGTCCTGCGGTAGACGCACTTCTCGGTTCGGTATTCTCGGGCCGATTCGCTAGCATCCCTGTGGACGTCGCGCGAAGAAGTCTCCTCGTCGGCGTCGCGGGCGATTGGCTCAGTGGTAGAGCGCCTCGTTCACACCGAGGAGGTCGCTGGTTCGAACCCAGTATCGCCCACCAACCCTGGTCCAGAGCAATCACCCGAA
>Ga0209538_1001177_pt1 | contig 14016 bp, 11 predicted proteins | sample BarGraNGADG00211_2_FD_184492 | JGI IMG/M metagenome (GOLD analysis project Ga0209538, IMG submission 184492) | Arctic peat soil microbial communities from Barrow, Alaska - Barrow Graham LP Ref core NGADG0004-211 (SPAdes) (version 2) | ecosystem: Environmental > Terrestrial > Soil > Wetlands >... | reverse complement strand
CCGTTAATTTCTGGTACGGGCTATGGCACTTATTCCGCCCTTTTGACCGTTCATGATCGGGCCGGGAATATCTCTTCCAGCCCACTTAGCTTTATTTGGAACGTCAGCAGTGGCGGCGGCGGAGGCGGTGGGGGAGGCAATCAGTCTTATTGTACCGCGGTTGTCTATAGCGCTTGGGGAACTTGCAATGGAAACATTCAATTTAGAACTATCGTGTCGGCTACTCCGAGCAATTGCTCGCCTAGTTCCGCTCAGCAATTAGCCATATCGCAAAGCTGTTCCTCGGAAATTAATAATCAGTCTGGCGCGACCACGACGCCGATTACGACAGTTGTCACCAATGCTGCCGGCTTTGATATGGACGCGACGCAGATTATGGATAGCGCCCGGAAGTATCAAACCAAGACCGACCAGGCGCTGCTTAACAGGCTGACCGGTCAAATCTTGATTCAAGTGGAAGCGCATGGCTATGCCTGGTATGTCAATCCGGCCAACCAGCGTCGTTATTACCTGGGTAGCGCGTCTAACGCCTTCCAGGTGATGCGCCTCTTGGGTTTGGGCATCAGTAACAAAGACTTGCAAAAAATTCCGGTGGCCCTATTACCGGACAGCATTAAAGATATCACGGTCCAAGGCGACAGTTTAGCGGTTCGCTTAGACAAAGCGCTGGGCCAGAATTGGCAGACGACGATTAAGAAGATGGTCGCTGATCCGCTCCTGGTCAAACAATTATCCGGTAAAATATTGATTCAAGTACAAACTAATGGGGAAGCGTGGTATGTGGAACCGAAAACCAAGAAACGGTATTATCTCGGCCGGCCGGAAGAAGCTTATGCGCTTATGAGGATATTCGGCTTGGGTATCAGCAATAAGGATATCAATAAGATCCCGATTGCCACTTTTACAGCCGCGCAGTTGCAGAAAGTTAACGCCACTTTGCAGTCCAAAACTCAAACGAAATAACTATGCTCTCGGAAAATTTTCTCGTTTCTCTTGGCAAAGTCATCGTCCAAATCATCGGCGAGGTTTTGTATTTTCCGGTTTGGTGGTATAGCGTCGGTTTTGTTCGCCAGGTTAAAAATGTCTTTGGCCTTTGGCGCGGCGAGGAAGAAGCGCTCGGCTTCAGCGTCTGGGCTAAAAATATTTTTACGCCCATGTACGGGCAATATGATTGGGCCGGCCGTTTAATCAGTTTTTTTGTCAGGCTAGTCCAGATTATTTTTCGCGGCGCGATTCTCTTAATTTTTTTGGCCTTGGCTCTTTTAGCGCTCGTCTTGTGGCTGGTCCTGCCTTTAATCATTTTATTCGCCCTGGTGTGGCAGATTATTAAATAAGTGCCCTCCGGGGGCGGCAGTCTTAATTTATGGCCGAAGAAAAAACAACGGCGGAAAATACAGCGAGTAGTAGCCTGTCTTTTACAACGGCGGAAACCGGGGGGGCGCGCGGCGCTTGGTTTTTGGGGCGTTTCCTTTTTTGGGGCTCGCCGCTGAAGTGGTCGCTGATTGCTCTGCGCCGTCTGAAGGCGCGCGTGGTTTATGTTTTCGCGGTCTTTGATTGGCTGGCCGTGTTCGCCGGCTGGTTCTCCCTGGCCGCTTTTTTGTTTTTGAATCGCGTAGCTTGGCTGGCCGCGCCAACCAAATTATTATTTTTCTGGACCAAGTCCGATCCGCTGATTCTGGTCTTTCTGCTTTCTTTATGGTTTGATTTATATTTGATTTATCGCCATAGCGAAAAAAAAGCCCAACTAAAAAAAATCAATTATCGTTTATTCGCGCCCGACACTCGGGTTGCGCGCTCCAATCAGCGCGCGCGGCGTTTCCCTAAGAAATATAATGTCGCGCCCGCTTTTTCTCTTTCGGCCTGGCGCACCTTGGAGGACGCCTATCTTTTGGCCAATAAATTACGGCAGTCGGAAGTGGAGATTATCCATCTTTTCCGGGTTCTTTTAAAGACTAAAGAAGTCCAGAACTTATTTATCCGTTTGAATATTGATGCCAAAAAAATGATTGCTCTGGTCGATCACCACTTGGCTAAGCCGCAGGACGGTGATTCTCTGGGCCGGATAAAACTGTCCCCGGCTTTGCAGGAAGTTTTAATCCTGTCTTTTGTGGACGCGGTGGAGCGTCACGCCGACAGCGTTGATGTCCTGAACATTATTTTATTTTTCTACGACCATGATCCGCGCCTGGCGGAAATTCTTTATGAACTGGAAATCGATCAGGATAAAATCAGAAATACCGTGGAATGGTTCCGGGTTAATGAGCGCTTGACCAACAATTACCGCGCCTATCGTCGTTCGGCCATCCTTAAACCGGGGAGCGGTATGAATCGCGCCTATACCGCCATCGCCACGCCGGCGCTGGATCATTATTCGCATGACTTAACGGTCAAAGCCAAGTACGGCGGTTTGGATATTTGCGTCGGACGCCAAAAAGAAATTACGGCTATTTTTGAATCCTTAAGTGGCGGTCATAACGGCGTACTTTTGGTCGGTCCGACCGGCGTGGGCAAAAGTACGATTATCGACGGCCTAGCCCAGTTGATGGTGGAGGAACAGGTGCCGCAATTTTTAAAAGACAAGCGTTTGGTCCAACTGGACGTTTCCGCTTTGGTTTCCGGCGCCGATGCTTCGGCCGCCGAGGGCCGTCTTTTAACCTGTCTGAACGAAATCAGCCGCTCCGGCAATATTATTTTATATATTGATAATATTGAAACCCTGATTGGCATCTCGGCCGGCAGCCGCGAGAGTTTGGATTTGTCGGAAGTCTTGGCCGAGGCGCTCGGCCGCAAGAATTTATATTGTTTAGCCGCCGCCACCACGGAAAATTACGCCCATTATATTGAAGGCAAGGCGCTGGGCGATATTATGACGACGATCGGCGTCAAAGAACCGGAGACGAATGAAGCCATCCAGATGTTGGAAAGCAAAGTGGGCTTTTTAGAAAATAAATACGATGTCTATATCGTTTATAGCGCCATTGAGCAGGCAGTCCTCATGTCCACCCGTTATATCCATGACAAATTTTTACCGCTTAAAGCTTTTAACTTGCTGGAAAAAGCCGCTTTGATTACCGCCAAGAATGCCAAGAATAATCCCGATGCTTGTTTCTGTTCGCGTGAGGAAGTGGCCAGCGCCATCAGCGAGCTAACCGGTATTTTGGTTAGTAAAGTAACGGTTTCGGAAGGGAAGAAATTATTGAATTTGGAAACGGAAATCCATCAGCGTTTGGTTGACCAAGAAGAGGCAGTTACGGCCGTTTCGGCCAGTCTGCGCCGCGCCCGCGCCGAATTGAAAGATGATAAGCGTCCCATCGCCAGTTTTCTGTTTATGGGGCCGACCGGGGTCGGTAAAACGGAGCTGGCCAAAGCGGTCAGCCAAGTTTATTTCGGCGCCGAAGAATATCTCATCCGCTTGGATATGAGTGAATACCAGTATCCCGACAGCGTGCGCAAAATGATTGGCGACGTCGACGGCACGCTCGGCTATTTAACCGAAGCGGTGCGCAAAAAACCTTTCGCTTTGGTTTTGTTCGATGAAATTGAAAAAGCCCATCCCGATATTTTGAATTTATTCTTGCAAGTCCTGGACGACGGCCGCTTGACCGACGGCCAAGGCCGGACCATCAGTTTTGCCGAATCAATCATTATCGCCACCTCCAATATTGGAGCCGTTTATATTGAGGAGCAGATTAAAGCCAAAACGGCCTTGAACATCATCAAGCAGCAATTAATTGATAATGAACTAAATAAATATCTGCGCCCGGAGTTAATCAATCGTTTTGACGGCATTATCGTTTTCAAACCCCTTAGTCAGGAGGACGTTTTCGCGATTGCCGCCTTAATGCTGAAGAAGGTCAAGAAGAATTTGGCGGATCGGGGCATCAGTTTGAAAGCCGATCGTGATGGTGTGGCCATCTTGGCGCGCGAAGGCTATGATCCGAAATTTGGCGCCCGCCCCTTGCGCCGCTTGTTGCAAGATAAAATTGAGGATAGTATCGCCAATCGTATTTTAAGCGGCGATTTAAAACGGCGCGACACGGTAATTATCAACGCCCGCGCCGAGGTAGAAGTGGAGAAAGCGCCGGAATTATAAATTAAATATTGCCCCTCATGTTTTATGGCCTTATTTTTTTAGCGGCCCTGCTCTTAGCCGCGATTTTGACCCTTATTGTCAGGCGTATCGCCCTGACTTTTAAAATTGTCGACCAGGCGGGAGTCGCGTCCGCCAGCAACCGGAAAATCCATAGCGGTTCCATCCCCCTGCTGGGCGGCGTGGCGATTTTTATCGCTTATTTTTTATTTTTATTTCTCTTTGCCCCTCGTTTTTTGCACGGTGATTTAGGGCTTCGCCAACTGCTCGGATTTTTCAGCGGCGCGCTGATCATCATGATCGGCGGCTTTTGGGATGATAAATATAATTTGCGGCCCTGGCAGCAAATTATTTTTCCGGTACTCGCGGTTCTGGCCGTCATTATCGGCGGCGTCTCCATTAGCAAATTAAGCAATCCTTTCGGCGGAGTGATAGACTTAGGCACGCTTTCGCTGGTCGGCTCGCTCCTCATTGCGGTTTGGCTTTTGGGCATGATGTATACGACCAAGCTCTTGGACGGCGTGGACGGTCTGGTCACGGGTGTCACGGCCATTGGCGGCCTGATTATTTTTCTGTTCACGCTCACGACTCGTTATTATCAGCCGAATATCGCTTTTGCCGCCCTCTTATTAACGGCCGTTTGTCTGGGCTTCCTGATTTTTAACTGGCATCCGGCCAAGATTTTTTTGGGCGAAGGCGGTTCGCTTTTATTGGGCTATATTCTGGGTGTCCTGGCCATTATTTCCGGCGGCAAAATTGCTATCGCTCTTTTGGTCATGGGCATTCCAATTTTAGATGTCGTTTGGACGATTCTGCGGCGGCTACTATCCGGCCGCAACCCTTTCAAATTTGCCGACCAGAAACATCTACATCATCGCCTGCTGGCTCTCGGTCTGGGGCAGAGAAGGACGGTCTTGATTTTTTACACCTTGTCGCTCGTCTTCGGTCTGAGCGGTTTGTTCCTGCAGAGCCGCGGGAAGTTTTGGGCGCTGGTGGTTTTGCTGATTATTATGCTGGGAGTTGTCATCGGATTTTCTTGGGGGAAAGCGTCTAAAACGGGCAAGTAGGGTGTGGTCGCTCTGTTATTGACATAATATAATTTATGTGATATTGCAGTATATTGCTCGAAATATTGAGTATTACCCAATTTCGCTGGGAAGTGCGAGACGGTCATTTAACAAATTTCACCAAAACGGCCATACCCTAAACAAAGCCTTGTATGGAAGGTAAAATGAATGGAAAAAAGTAGCCAAAATCCTAGTTTCGGACAAGGGCTGGAACTTGCAATCATTGCCGCTAAGGCCATTGCCAGCGCCGCCAAGAAAAACAAGACAAGCGACGAGACAATTCAGAAGATTGTTCATAAGCCGGGAGTTGTCTTTGAATTCTTTGAAAAATTACTGGCCGAGGCCATTGAAGAAAAAAAGAATTCGATCCTTTCCCTGATTTCCGGTAATGACAAATTAATGATTGAAGCATCTGACGGTAAGGCCTACATTTTTGATGCCAAGAATATTTTTAAATCAGGAATCGATGGCGATTTCAAAAACTGGGGTCTTAACAAATCCGGTCCGGCCACTAAAGAAATTTTAGTGGATGTTAATGAAACAGTGAGCGACGGAACATTCGTCCAAATTTTTACCGGTATTTCCAGCGATCTCGAAAAACTGGTTATGACCCAGGCGCAAATTATTCGCTTCTGCGAAAAACACCCTACCTGGCTCCGTCAGGAAGACTATGCCACCCTCTTCTTAACAAAGGTTGGCTATGAGTATTTTGTGGTCTACGTGCGCGTGCGTTCCGACGGTCTGCTCGTCCGCGTGCGTCGCCTTGAGGATGACATCGTCTTGTGTGGTCAGTATCGTCATCGCGTGGTCTCCCCACAACTTAAGCCCTCGGTCGCTTAGACCTTTGGGCATTGTCCCTTTGTCCCTCGGATCCTTTGCCCTTAGTCTTAAACTAAGGTCTTGGATTCCGGGGGATTTTTTTGTGTAATGAAGTAGTTTCTTTAGTTTATAAATATAGCTAATATTAGTTATTTTATAGTTTAATTTAGTCAACTGGTAATATTATGATTGACATAAATTAGTATACGTGATATAATACTTTATTACTCAAAATATCGAGTATTTAACCGAATTCGCCCGGAAGCGCGAAAAGTATATTAATAATCTGTAAAAATTGGAGGCTAAGATGGCTACAACAAAACAGAATCAAATGATCGCTGGAAGAATGGTAGAATTCCAGGATAGGTTTAGTCCTTTACCGAACGATGATGCTCAATGGCTTATCCAAAATGCCGGTGAAGCGATAGACCTTTTTATAAGCGCTGTCGTTAATCGCGTTAAGGAAACTGCTAAGGCTATAATCACTATTCTCAGCGAGATCATCGCAACCGTGACCATTCCGGCCACAACCGAAAAATTTGTTGCTAAAGACAAATTTACGGTTGATACGAGTCGTAAAGCCAAGGTCAAGATTTCCTATCTTGGCGACAACTTCAAGGAATGGTTTCTGAAAAAAACCGAAGAACCTTTTGCCGGCAGTACCATCTACGGACGTAAACTCAACAAAGGTTCAGTTGATGGCCCTATCCTCGCAGAACTCGGTGGTCAGGAAAAAGCCGAAACCACTCTGTCTGAGATCTTCACCATGATGGAACGCCAGGCTAACGGTGAAGCAGGGGAACTGCTCACCAATGGTTACGCGAACATCTTCTATGTTCGTGACATCAATGGTACGCTGCGTGGCGTGCGCGTGCACTGGGACGACGATGGTTGGCGCGTGTATGCGTACTCCGTTGGGCATCCTCTCGCGTGGAACGCTGGCCGTCAGGTCTTTTCCCGCAATTCCTCGGTCTCTCAGACCGTTTAGGCTTTGTTCCTTTGGCTCTTTGACCCTTTGACTCTTTCTTTTTTCCTTTTTGGAAATTGAAAGGGTCCGAGGGTCTTTTTATTTTCTATTTTTGTTTAATTATCTCCCTTTAAATGCTATAATTATTTCTATGCCCAAACTTCTTCTCCATGTTTGCTGCGCGCCCTGCGCCACCTATATCAGCGTTGAGCGCTTAAAGCCGCGTTTTGATTTAACCTGGTTTTTTTATAATCCCAATCTGAATACGCGGGAAGAATATGAGCAGCGTTTGGCGGCGGTGAAGTTTGTGGCCGAGAAGTATAGTATTTCTTTAATAGTCGAACCATATAACCACGTTCCGTGGCAGGAAAAAATTGTTGGCCGGGAAAAGGAGCCGGAAAAAGGCGAACGCTGCCGCATCTGCTATGGCCAGCGTCTGGAAAAAACGGCCGCTTTAGCGCAAGAGAAAGGTTTTGCTTGGTTTGCGACGACTTTGTCCGTTAGTCCTTATAAAGATCAAGGCGCCATCGCCAGTATTGCCCGTCTGCTGGCCGTGGCTTATAAACCAAAGTTTTTGGACGAGGATTTTCAAATTGACGACGCTTATCGAAAATCGCAGGCTCTGGCCAAGGAATTGGGAATTTATCGCCAGAAATTCTGCGGCTGTGAATACTCCTTACAAAATTAAAATACTCATGAAACGATCGATAAATATCCTTCAATATTTGATCGTCTGTCTAGCCCTCGGCCTGATATTTTTTCCGTTGGCCAATCTTGCCCGCGCTGCTGATGCGGTTGATAAAAATAAAGACAGCGATCAGGACGGCTTGAGCGATTATTGGGAACAGAAATTTGGGACTGATCCCGCCAATCCTGATACGGATGGCGACGGTTTTAAGGACGGCCGGGAAGTTGACCAAGGTTATGACCCGCTGGCTAGTTCCACCAAAAGATTGCCGCAAAAAATTGTCATTAATTTAAAAACGCAGAAACTGGATTATTTTGTCGGCGGCCAATTGTGGCGGGAATATACCATTTCCACCGGCAAAGCCGCCATGCCCACGCCTCAAGGAACTTTTAAGATTATTAATAAAAGCTTAAAGGCCTGGTCTAAAAATTACGGTCTGTGGATGCCCTTTTGGCTGGGACTGGATCACGGTGAATTCGGTATCCATGAACTCCCGGTTTGGCCCAGCGGCTATCGCGAGGGAGCCGCACATTTAGGCCATCCGGTCTCGCACGGCTGTATTCGTCTGGGCATCGGTCCGGCGCAGTATCTATATGAACGTGTCGCCACGGGGACAGAAGTGGTGATAAGATAAAGCCCGAGCGCTAAAGTTTAAAAAACTATTGCGCGATTTTCTGCGCGATACTTGCGCGATTATTTAAAATCCTGTATACTATAGATATGTTTAACCCTCAATATAAAATTAGCAATCAGATTATTAATTGGCTGACGGCCATCGCGGAAGCCAAATCACTTATCGATCGCGCCAAATTACTGCCCAAACATGAATTAAGATTGCGCCGGCAGGCTTTAATCCGCATGACTCACAGCTCTACGGCCATAGAAGGCAATCTGCTCAATATCCGCCAGGTTGAAGATTTATTGGCTAATAAGAAGATTGGCGCTTCGTCACGGGATATTTTTGAGGTCCAGAATTATTTAAAGGCTTTAAAATATATTCAGCAGGTAGTTGGTAAGAAGCAAGCGATAACCGAAAAGATAATTTTAAAAGTTCATCAACTGGTTACGGCCAATACTTTGCCGGCTGGCCAGTCAGGTCATTACCGGCTCGGCCCGGTTTATGTCGTGCGCCGACGTTACGGCCAGCCGCAAGAAATAGTCTACACCGGTCCGGCCGCGAGTCAGGTGGCGGGTTTAATGAAAGATTTAGCGGTCTGGATTAAGCAAAGCGCTGAAAAAGAAATCCACCCGATTATTGTCGCCGGTATCGTCCATCAAGAACTGGCGGCCATTCACCCCTTTAATGACGGTAACGGTCGAACCGCCCGCGCCTTAGCCACCCTTATTTTATACGAAAGAGGTTACGACTTCCGTCGTCTTTTTGCTTTGGAAGATTATTATAACCAGGATCGGCCTAAATATTATGCCGCCATTAACATTGGTAAAAACTACGGGGAACGGCGCGTGGACTTTAGTCCCTGGCTGGAATACTTTGTTAAAGGCTTTAAACAAGAGGTTGATGGGATAAAAGAAAAGATCGCCTCTCTATCCTTAAGAAAAGTTGATGAGAAAATGCAGTCTAAAGTTTATTTGGATAAAGACCAAATGCAGATTTTAGACTTTCTTGACCAGGTTGGAAAAATTACCGTTCAAGATGTCGTGGATGTTTTGCGCTGCCCGAAAAGGACCGCGCAGTCTTATCTGCAGAAATTGAAAAAATTGGGGCTGATCAAACAAGTGGGCAAGGGTCCGGCTTCGGGGTATATTTTGGCTTAATAAGTCCACAAACATATTGTTCTTTACCCCCTCAAATGTTATAATATGGTTAGCAAATTCATACGCTAACTTTTTATTTATGTCAAAAAAAATCTGGCGTTTAAGCCTAATTTTACTGCTCACCGTAGTTTTTATTAGCGGCTGCACCTTGCCTTGGAAGAAACCGGCGGCCACCGCACCTAACGGGCAGAACCCCAGCGGTTCAAACAGCAGTATTAATACCCCGGATAGCGCGAACGCCACCAGCACCAACGCCGTAAAAAAGTTTAGCGATTACGCGGAATTACAAAAATTTTTGACTGATAATAATAACCCGGGTGCGACGTCCGGTTCTTTTGACAGCCGCGGTGCTAGCGTGGGGATGGTCACCAGCAGTCTGGCCCCGACGGCTAACTCCGCCAGTGTCGCGGGCGAGGCGGCTCAGGGGTCAGCAACCGCTCCCGCCGCAGTCGGTTCCGGCCAGCCCAATAACTCTTTGGATTACTCCGGTACTAATAATCAGGTAGCTGGCGTGGATGAAGCGGATATCATCAAAACGGACGGCAGTTATGTCTATGCTTTAGTCCGTAACGATTTATTAATTATTAAAGTGACGCCGGCGGCCAGCGCGCAAGTTATTTCTAAAATAACTTTAGCCGACCGTCCCCAGGACATCTTTATTAACGGAACGAGCCTGGCGGTCTTCGGTTCGGATAACCAAATCTACGCGCAGCCGCTTTACAAAACTTTCCGCCGTCAGAACCCTTACACTTTTTTCAAAGTTTTTGATTTGAGCGACCCAACCAATCCTAAACAGGTCCGTGACTTGAAATTTGAGGGCAGTTACGCGGATGCGCGCCTGATTAATAATTATGTTTATTTAATTACCAACACTTACAATAATTATTTAGCGGCTGAGCCGCTTGTCCCGCGCGTCATCGATAACGGCCAAGTCTTGTCTCAGGATTGCGCCGCGAGCAGCCGCTGCTATGCGCCGCCGGTTTTTTACTTTGACATGCCTTACGACTCCTATAATTATACCAACATCACGGCCATCAACATCAAGGATAATAACGAAGCGATCAGCGGGCAGGACTACCTGATGAATAACAATCAAAATCTCTATGTTTCGGCCAATAATATCTATCTGACCTACACGCAGTACATTAATGAATATGATTTGGAGCAAGACGTAAAGCGCCAATTGGTTTATCCGCAACTCACGCCCGACGATCAAAATAAAATTACGCAAATCGAGGCGGCCGCGAATTTTGTCCTGAATAAATTTGAAAAACGCGCCAAAGTCGGGCAGATAATCGATACCTATCTCGGTTCTCTGACCGCGGACAGCCAAACTGTTTGGCAGGGTAAGATAAGTGACGCCTTAAAGCTGGAACTGGCGGCCAAAGCGCAGGAAATGGAAACGACCGTGATTCATAAGATCAGTATTAACGGCAATAAAATCGAGTATCAAGCGATGGGACAGGTGAGCGGCCAAGTTTTGAATCAGTTTTCCATGGATGAAAGCGGCGCTTATTTCCGTTTGGCCACGACGCGCAACCAACAAAGCTCGCAGTTTTCGGATCAGACCACGGATTCTTACAGTAATGTTTATGTTTTAGACAGTAGTTTGCAAGTCGTCGGTCGTTTGGAAAATTTGGCCACGACCGAACGGATTTACGCCGCGCGCTTTTTCGGCGACCGCGTTTATCTGGTTACTTTCAAGCAGACCGATCCGCTTTATGTCATCGGCTTATCCGACCCGACCAAGCCGACGGTTTTAGGTGCCGTGAAAATTCCCGGCTATTCTAATTATCTCCATCCGGTCGATGCCAACGGCACTAAATTAATCGGCTTGGGACGCGACGCCACGGTCAGCGCCAGCGGCCAAGTTACGGTCAAGGGCTTAAAACTATCACTTTATGATTTTTCCGATCTAAGCAAGCCCAAAGAACTGGACAGTTATCTGATTGGCGATTCCTCCAGCGATTCAATCGCTTTGTCCGACCATCATGCTTTCCTGTATTCCGCCGCCAAAAATATCGTCGTTATTCCGGCCGTCCTATATTCGAGCGGCCAGTTGAATTTCGCGGGTGCCTTGGTTTTTTCGCTGGTCAATGATAGTTTCACTTTAAAAGGGCGTTTAGACCATTCGGCTGGCGGCAGCTTCACCCAAGCCGATTATTGGGACGGTTATAATTATTATGATAATTCCGTTAAGCGGAGCCTATATATCGGCGATAACCTCTTTACCTTTTCCAATAAATTTTTAAAGATAAACAGTCTGGCCGACTTAGCCGAAGTAAAAACTTTAACACTGACCGCGGGCGGCAGCGATTATATTATTACGCCCGGCAACACGCCCGGCAACACGCCCGGCAACACGCCCGGATCATCCTCCGGCGGAACCGGTACAACGCCTAGTTTCCCTAATCCCGGTTCGGCGGATGGATATGGTATCACCGGTGGTTCAGGCGCCGTTGCCCCTATTTCTGGGACCGGAACGCCCCCCGGATTACTACCATAATTTTATGACATACAAATATTTTATTCCTTTCGTCGTCGGCTTGGCTCTCTGGTTACTCAGTCAGATTTTTTTCTTTTTTCCCGTGGCTTTTTATTCTTCCTTAGCTTTGGGAGCGCTCCTGATTGTTTTTAGCGTTCGCTATTTTGCCCGCCGGAGTCCGGTTCGCCATTGGCCCCTCTTTCTGATCGCCCCGCTTTTCTTTTTCTTGAGTTTTTCGGTTTACGCCTCTCTTTTAACCGGACGTTTCTGGGTCCAATTTATTTTTCTGCTTGACGCCTGGTTCGTGGCGAACTACCTGCATCATTTGTCCGCTTATTTTGTTGATCAGTCCGCGGCGAGAGAAAAAAAACTGGAAAGTTTGCTTTTGAACGGCGTCTGGCTGACCGTTCTGGCCGTGGCCGCGTCCCTTTTTGGTTTGCCCGCCTTTATCAATACGCCCTTTTATCTCTTGGTCGCCTTGTTTCTGCTCGTTGTTTTCTTTTTATGGATTCAGCTCTTGCCCCTAGTCAAGGTTAAATTTCGGTCAGCGGCTCCTGTTCTGTTTGTTTCACTGGCTGTCCTGGGCGCTTTAGTCGAAGCGATTTCGCTCTTTCCCTTGAATTTTAATATTTTAGGATTTCTCGTCGCGATTTTTGCCTATTTTCTCCTGACCGTCAACCGTTTGTTCTGGCAGGGAAACTTGAATCGCCGCGCCCTCAAGTGGCCCTTGGTATTAAGTATCATTTTAACTATACTTTCACTCTTAACGGCCCGTTGGCTTTAAATTTATGTCGCAAAATGTGCCTTCGAATAAGCCTCGTTTTTTAAGTCTGATTATTTTGGCGCTGCTGGGCGGTTTAGTCGCCGGGGTTTTAGGCGAAATCGTCACTCGCGTTTATATTTTTAAGGATTTTTCCGTGCCCTATCTGTCCGGCGATCTCAATGTTGCGGACTTAGGCGCCAATCAGACGAATCTGGTAATCCGTAATCCGCAAAAAGTGGTAGTCAGCGCGGATGCTAAGATTTCGGAAACGCTGGGTTCTTTGCGCCCTTCTTTGGTGGGTGTTTTTAAGGCTTTGGATTCTAAAAATCAATCAACGAGTACGCCGGGTTATTATAGTTTGGAGCAGCCCTTGTTTATCGGCGCAGTTATCACCGCTGACGGCTGGATTGTCGCCAGCATCCCCACGGATTTGAAAAAAGATTTTAACCCCAAAAATTACATGGCCATTACCAGCGATCGTAAAGTATACGTCATTGATGAGCTAAGTACGCTCAAAAACTTGCCCAGCGACCTGCTTATCTTCCATTTGGCCAATGCCAATAATCTGGCCATTATTAAAATGGCGGCGCGAACCGATTTAAGTTCCGGCCAATCTTTATTGATTATCAACAAGCCGGCCGTGGCTTGGCCGGCAACTTTGATCGATCTCCAAAAAACCTCAAGCGCATCGTCCGGTAATTCCGGAGTTCAGTCCAGCGATTCTTTCGACGGCCAATTACTGGTCTCGGCTTTAGGCGGCCCTTTCAAGAATTCGCTGGTTTTTGACCTAGCCGGTAATTTATCGGCGCTCATCGGTGCGGCTGGCAATATTACGCCGGCCTTTGCTTACAGTTCTTATTGGCAGAGTCTGATCAGTCCCGCTATTTCCGTCGGCCGTCCGTCTTTAGGCGTTAATTATTTAGATCTAAGCGTTGTTAGCCCGCTCGGCCTTAATCTTTCGGCTGGCGCCCTGCTTTATCCGTCCGGGACGCAGGCGGCTGTTTTAAAGAACAGCCCGGCCCAAACCGCCGGGTTGGCAGCCGGAGATGTTATTAGCTGGGTTAATAATCAGGAAGTTAATGCCAGTAATGATTTGGCTGATCTAATCGCCGGCTATCAGCCCGGCGATAAAATAACTTTAACCTATCGCCGGGGCGGCGTTGACCGAACGATTGATGTTAAATTGGGCGAAGCTAAATAATTAAGCGCGAAGCAGCCATAAAATATGCGCGTTAAGTCCGTTCGACAATTGAAGAATTTGAAAAATAAGACCATTTTTTTGCGAGTTGATTTTAATGTGCCGCTTAAAAACGGCCGCGTGCAGGATGATTATCGCCTGGTGGCCGGTTTGGAAACGATTA
>Ga0209538_1001176_pt1 | contig 14030 bp, 10 predicted proteins | sample BarGraNGADG00211_2_FD_184492 | JGI IMG/M metagenome (GOLD analysis project Ga0209538, IMG submission 184492) | Arctic peat soil microbial communities from Barrow, Alaska - Barrow Graham LP Ref core NGADG0004-211 (SPAdes) (version 2) | ecosystem: Environmental > Terrestrial > Soil > Wetlands >... | reverse complement strand
GGTCGATGTCTTGGGCGAAATCCGAAAGCTGTTTGGCAGTTAGGGAAAAAAGATTGGAGTCAACGCTTCAACCCATGCGAGAGTGCCGGTCATGAAGTCAGCCACCAACAAGTTCGCCGCCGCCGCCGGCGTCCGTCTTGACATCAACGCGCTGCTAAACCTGCTGCAGGACACGTGGGCGGCGCATCTGCGCCGTGATTCCACCCTCTTCGTGAAGATCCCCTTGCAGGCTCGGTTATCGGCTGACGCTTGTCCTCGGGCCAAACTGACGCACGCGGTTTATACGGGAATGTGTTCGCTCAACCAAAAATCGGATGAAGCTTCGTTGCTGATCCCGGTCAACGAATCCATCGTTCTACAACACGCGGCGATGACGAGCCCCAGCCACGAGCATTGGTTTTTGCCGGGCTTTGGTTTTTTCATTCCGGGGGAATATTTGATCGGATTACCCCTGGGCCTGGGCGCTCAATTGAGATCTCTCCCGCCCCAAGCCTCCTATGTTCAACAGTTGAAACCGGAGTACGCCGCGACCCTCATGTGTCCCGGATGCGATTGTTTTGTCTTCAACCCGACATCCGAATTGCCCGCGCACCGTGACGGCACCCCGGCTTGACCGGCACCCGCCAGTCATGAGCGGATCATCGTCAGTATCATTTTAAACCGCTGGATTGCCTTGAGCGCGTGGGGCTGGCCGGCGGGCATCAGTATCATCTCGCCTCCCAGCACGCGCTGCGGCTGGCCGGCGATGCTGATTTCCGCCTCCCCTTCCACCACCTGCACCAGCGCGTCGAAGGGGGCGGTGTGTTCGCTCAAGCCCTGGCCTTCGTCGAAGGCAAAGACGGTCACGTTCCCGGTCGGTTTCTTGAGGATCTCGCGACTGACAACCGCTCCGTCCTGGTAGTTGACAAGCTCCGCGGCTTTAGCCACCTGGGCGCCGGGGAGTCCTTTGGGGTTCGCAGGGAGTTTTGGCTGCATATTCGATGGTTCGGTTTTCATGGTGAGGGCATTCCTGGGCCCATAGTAAATTCGCTTCTACATATTAGCACACGCCCTCGTCCGATGCTTGACTGAAATCAAGGTTTGCGAACTTGGCACGGCCGGCCGAAAGATGAAGGGGCCTGAGATGGCAGCCAAAAGCAATGGCTCAGGCAATTTTAGCCGTGCAATTCCCACCGAGGACATACAACCTCTGGCCGCAAGCCGTTGAACCCATTTTTCAGTCAATCATGAACGTTATGAATTCAGGCGCCGCCGGCTCGTTTCCGTGGCGCGCGGCCTTGGTTTTGGCTCTCATATGGACGTGGGGCGCGCAAGGGACCCTCCACCCCGCCGACTACGCCATCGGAGCCGACCTCTCCTTTTTGAAACAGGCCGAGGAAAAAGGCACGGTTTTCAAAGACAACGGACCGGCCAAGCCCGGTCTCCAGATCTTCAGGGATCACGGCTACAACTGGATTCGGCTGCGGCTCTTCCACACGCCAACGAGCCTGCCGAACAACCTCGAATACACCCTCGCCCTGGCGAAAGACGCCAAGAAACTGGGCTACAAATTCCTGCTGAATTATCATTACTCCGACACTTGGGCCGATCCCGGCAAGCAAACGATGCCCAAGGCCTGGCAGGGCAAGTCGCACACCGAATTGACCCAGGCGGTCTTCGAGTACACCCGCGATACCATCGCCGCCTTCCGTGACGAGGGTGTGCTGCCCGACATGGTGCAGGTCGGCAATGAGATCACTCCCGGGATGCTCTGGCCCGACGGCAAATTGCCGGACAACTGGAAGAACTTCGCGGACTTGTTACAAGCGGGCATCAACGGCATCGACGCTGGCCGCGGCAACGGACCGCGCCCCAAAATCATGATTCACATCGACCGCGGCGGAGACAAGACCGCCACCAAGGCGTTTTTCGATAAGTTGAATTCTTATCGCGTGAATTACGATGTCATTGGACAATCTTACTATCCTTGGTGGCATGGATCCTTGTTGGACCTGCGCGAAAACCTGGCTTTCATGGCCAACGAGTATCAGAAAGACATCGTGCTGGTGGAGGTGGCTTATTGCTGGCGGCCGACCGAATACCGGAAACGAAACGGGCCTTTTCCCGAAACCCCGGAAGGCCAGAAGGAATTCCTGGACGAGGTAAACCGGATCGTGCTAAGCACCCCGAATCATCGCGGCCTCGGGGTCTTCTGGTGGGAACCGGCGGTGACGGGCGGTTTGCGCAGCCGCGGTTTCTTCGATGAGGACGGAAACGCGCTGCCGGTGATGACCGTGTTCGACCGGTTCACCCGGAAATAGGTCTGCTTCAACCTACCGAACGGGGAGACGGAGTGGAGCGGCCGCACCCCGGTACCCGGACGCCAGCGCTGGGCCGTTTCGCGCTCAAGCCGCTCTGCCAAACCGAGGTGGGCTCCCGAATGCCCGCCGCGAGAAGAACCGCAATCAGGCAACGCCCACCTCACCGCCAAAAAGTCCCTGCCAACCGCCCAAACATTTTTTTGATCCGATCGGATCAAATTTATTTACTCGCAAACGGAAGGTGTTAGGCTGATTCCCGCTCTATGAAAAGTGAAACCGAGGAATTGCTGTATTACTTGCTTTGGACGGCCGAAGCCCTCATGCACCCCACTTTCCGCAATCTGACGGAATCCTTCGAGGGGTGGGCTTATCGTAATGGACATTTGCATACGTTGGCCCGGCTGGAGCATAAGGCCTATCTGGAGCGACAGGCCGGCCCAACTGTGCAGCGTATTTACCGGCTCACACAAAAAGGAAGGCTTCACGTCCTGGGCGGGCGGGATCCGGCGCAGTGGTGGAGCCGGCGCTGGGATGGACGATGGCGACTCGTCGTCTTTGATGTGCCGGAAAGCCAGCCAGGCGCCCGCTTGCGCCTGCGCCGACTGTTGCGAGCCCATTGGTTTGGCTGCTTGCAGAAAAGCCTATGGATCACGCCTTGTCCGGTTGATGAATTAGTTAAGAATCTGAACCCCTCGGGTGGCGATGTGAAATCGCTCGTCACTTTTGAGGCTACATCCGCTGGCGCCGACTCGGATAACGCCATTACGAGCGGAGCGTGGAATTTCGCCGAAATCAATCGGCGATATGAAAAGTGCCTGGCCGGGTTCCGGGAGTTCCCGGCTGACAAACTCAACAATGAGCCGTCGGCACTGCGGTTGCAACAGTGGGCACAGCGGGAACGCGTTCACTGGCTGGACGCCGTTGCCATTGACCCGCTCCTGCCATCGGCCCTATTGCCCACCCATTACCTGGGAAAACTTGTGTGGCAGAAACGAACCGACTTGTTGGCGCGGGCGGGCAGCCTAATATCAAAGGATACATTTTTTTGATCCGATCGGATCAAAAAAATGAAATGCTTCGAGATGGACATCGATCCGACGACGCCGGGGCTGGAGATTTTCTTGGGTGAAAGGATGGCAATCCCAGCGTAAAGAAGCTGGTCTTGGCAAGTCCCGGCTGAGGTGATAAGCTCGAAATTCAAGAAATGCCCTGGCGAATGTTAGGTTCCATAATCGTCACGCTGGTCGTGGGGAGCGGCTCGGTGTTGGTTTGGGCGTTGGATCCTGGCAAATGGCTGCACCCAATAACCGAATGAAACGTCTCATGGCCAGCGGGATTGCGCTCAGCGCGCTATTCCTCGGCGTCCCCGCCGGAAGCGCCGCCAACCAAGAACCTCTGGCCAAGCTGGCGGTGGCGCGGGGGATGGCACCGCGCCAGATGGAGAAGCTCGGGCGGGGGTTGGTGGCTATTCACCAGGGCGACGGCAAGGTTTACCTGGGATGGCGGCTGCTCGGAACGGACCCGGACAACGTGGCTTTCAATGTTTATCGGGTTACGGGCAGCGGCGCGGCCCTCAAGCTCAACCAGCAGGTCTTGACCCGGTCAACCAGTTTTACGGACCTCCATGCCAGCCTGGAACAGCCCAGCGCCTATTTTGTTCGTCCGGTGTTGAACGGCCGGGAACAGACGGCCAGCGCTCCTTTCAAGCTGCCGGCCCAGGCGCCGGCCCGGCCGTACCTCTCCATTCCGCTGAAGACGCCCGCGGGTTATGCGCCCAACGATGCCTCCGTCGGGGACCTGGATGGCGACGGCGAGCATGAAATCGTCCTTCATCAGGCGGGAAGAGGCCGGGATAATGCTCAAAATGGCATGACCGATCCGCCCATCCTAGAGGCCTACAAATTGGATGGCACGTTTTTGTGGCGGATTCATTTGGGCAAAAATATTCGGGAAGGCGCCCATTACACCCAGTTCATGGTCTATGACCTGGACGGCGACGGCAAAGCCGAGGTGGCCTGTAAAACCGCCGACGGAACGGTGGACGGAAAAGGCAAAGTCATCGGCGACGCCCAAGCCAACTACGTCAACCCGGCGACCGGGCGCATACTTGAGGGGCCGGAGTTTTTAACCATTTTTAACGGCGCGACCGGTGCCGAGCTCGTGACCGCTAATTATATCCCGCCCCGAGGCAAGGTTAGTGACTGGGGAGACAACTACGGCAACCGGGTCGATCGTTTCCTGGCATGCATCGCGTATGTGGACGGACGGCGGCCGAGTCTCGTGATGTGTCGCGGCTACTACACCCGGGCGGTGCTGGCGGCCTGGAATTGGCGGGCGGGCAAACTGAGTCGCGGGTGGACTTTCGATAGTGACGATGGCACGCCGGGGAACAGCGCGTATCGGGGGCAAGGGAATCATAACCTCAGCGTCGGCGACGTGGACGGCGATGGGAAAGACGAAATTATTTATGGGGCGTGCGCGATCGATCACGATGGGAAGGGACTTTATGCCACGGGCCTGGGGCATGGCGATGCCATGCATTTGTCGGACATGGATCCAAAGCCACCCCGATTTTGTGCGCCGATATTTTGGGTGACTGGCGGGAGGAAGTCATTTGGCGGACGGTGGACAACCAGGAGCTGCGAATTTACACGACCACCCTGCTCACGGAGCACCGTCTCTACACCTTGATGCATGACCCGCAATACCGGTTGAGCGTGGCCTGGCAGAATGTGGTCTATAATCAGCCCACGCAACCGGGATTCTATCTGGGGGAGGGCATGAAAGCTCCGCCCCATCCCAATATTACGACCAGGAAGTAATAGCAAAAGTGGGGCTCCCGGAGCTCGCCCCTCCGAAATGCGGGAACTTAGGCAACGCTCTATATGAAACATCGATTAAAATCGCTCTCAGCCATCGGGCTGGCGGCCCTGCTGCTCGGCGTGGCGCCGCGGTGCGCCGCGGATATCGATCAACTCCAAGGTCGTTTTGACCGGCCGCCGGACGAGGCGCGGATCATGATGCGCTGGTGGTGGTTCGGACCGGCGGTGACCAAGCCGGAACTCGAGCGCGAAATGAGGTTCATGAAGGAAGGCGGCATTGGGGGCGTCGAGGTGCAATCAACCTATCCCCTGGCCCTCGATGACGAGAAGACAGGAATCAAGAATCTTAAATTGATGTCGCCGGAGTTCCTCGCCGCCTTGGCTTTCACCGCGGCGAAAGCGAAGGAGCTCGGCTTGCGGATGGATCTGACACTGGGCAGCGGCTGGCCCTACGGCGGACCGCAGTTTCCGGCCAGCGAGGCGGCGGGCCGCTTGCGCGCCCTCAACGTCCCGATTGCCGCGGGTCAAAGCCGCGTCCCCGGGCCGCAAGTCCGCGAGGGCGAAAAAGTGTTTGCGGCTTTTCTGGGCCCGCGGACGAACACTCCGGCGGGTGACTTCCCGTTTCAAGAAGTGGAGATTCGCGACCGGGCCGCCCAGCTTCCGGCGAATCTCGCTGGGCAAACTCAGGTCACCTTTTTCGTGGCCAGCCAGACCGGGATGAAAGTGAAGCGAGCGGCCTATGGCGGGGAGGGTTTTGTGATCGACCACTACAACCCGAATGTGATCGCCAAGTTTATCCAGGAGATCGCCGAACCGGCCGTCAAGGCCTGCGGCCCCCATCCTCCCTATGCCATCTTCTGCGACAGCCTGGAAGTGGGCGGTGAAGATTGGACCGACAACTTCCTGGAGGAATTTAAAAAACGCCGGGGCTACGACCTGAGGCCCTGGCTGCCCGCCCTGTTCAACAACGTCGGCCCGCAGACCGCGGACATTCGCCATGATTGGGGCCAAACGCTAACCGAGGTTTTCAACGACCACTTTATTGCCGCCTTCCAGAAATGGGCCAAAGCGCAGGGCACGCGGTTTCGCCTTCAAGGCTATGGCACGCCACCGTCAGCGCTTTACAGCTATGCCGGCGCGGACTTGCCCGAAGGCGAAGGTTACCAGTGGAACGAGTTCCGCGAGTCGCGCTGGGCGGCTTCGGCCAGCCACCTGCTGGGACAGCCGGTGACGAGCTCCGAGACGTGGACCTGGCTTCATTCGCCCGTGTTCCGAGCGAGCCCCCTGGATCTGAAGGCCGAAGCGGATCGGCATTTCCTTCAGGGAATCAACCAGCTCATCGGCCACGGTTGGCCCTACACGCCGCCCGGCGTGGAGTATCCTGGCTGGCGCTTTTACGCTTCCGCAGTGTTCAATGAAAAGAATCCCTGGTGGCTGGTCATGCCCGACGTGGCGAAATACCTCCAGCGTGTCAGCGCCATGATGCGCGAGGGTCAGCCGGCCAATGACGTGGCGCTTTACCTGGCTAATAGCGACGCTTGGGCCAGCTTCACGCCGGGACGAGTCGCCATGAATGCAGCCGTCTCCAGCCGGTTGGGCCGCACGATCATTCCCCAAATCCTCGAGGCGGGTTACAACCTGGATTTCTTCGACGACCAACTGCTCGAACGGCGCGGCAAGGTGGAGGGCGGCGCCCTGGTGTTCGGTGACGTGAAATTCAAGGTCGTGGTGCTGGCCGGGGTCGAGCGCATGCCGCCCGCAACGATGCGCAAGCTGGAGCAGTTCGTGAAAGGTGGCGGCATCTTGATCGCGACGCGGAGCATGCCCTCGAAGGCGCCAGGTTTCCGAGCCTCCGATGAAGATCAGCAAGCGGTTCGCGATCTGGCGCGGCGCTTGTTCGAAGGACCGGACGCCAAAGGTATATTCGTTCCGGATGAAAACCAGTTCGGCGAGACGCTTGCCAAACGGCTGCCGCCGGACGTCAAGTTTGAACCAGCCGCGCCCCCGATCGGCTTCGTCCACCGCCGGACCGATGCCGGCGAAATCTTTTTTCTGGCCAACACCGGCAACACGCCCAAGAGCGTCAAGGCCACCTTCCGCGTGGCCGGCTTGAACCCGGAGTGGTGGAACCCGCTGACTGGAACCATCCGGCCGGCGGATGTTATGACAACCTCGGCGGGCAGCACGGCCGTCGCCGTCAGCCTGGAGCCTTATGAGTCGAGCCTGCTGGTCTTCACGAAGCGCGCCGTGCCGGCTCGGGCAACCGCCGCACCGGCGATTTCGCCGCCGCCCACTCTCGATTTGAGCAGCGGTTGGAGGGTCTCGTTCGGCTCGGACGCCAAACCCGTGATCGTGGACAAGTTGGGTTCGTGGACCGATAACGAAGCTACCCGCACCTTTTCCGGCGTGGCCACTTATGCGAAGCAAGTGACGGTGCCCGCGGAAATGCTCGATGCCAGCCTGGAGGTGCGGATCGATTTCGGCGAAGGCAGACCGCTGGCGGCCGCCGGCGAACGCGGCAGAGGGGAGCCACGCTTTCACGCCCTTCTCAAGGCTCCGGTGCGGGAGGCAGCGGTGGTTTTTGTGAACGGCACGCGCGCTGGCTCTGTTTGGTGTCCGCCTTACCGTGTCGAGGTGACCGGTCTGTTGCAGCGTAGCGAGAACGAAATCCGGATCGAGGTCGCCAACCTCGCCGTCAATAAAATGTCCCAGACACCGATCCCGGATTATCGGACTTTGTACCGGGATTTGATTGCCCGTTTTGGCGACCGGTTCCAGCCGCAAGACATGAACCTGATCCAACCCATTCCGGCGGGTTTGATGGGACCTCTCAAACTGGTGGCATCCGGGCGAAGGAAGCCGTAACGAAACAGCTTATTTATCGATGGCACGCATCGCTATGAAATCGCAAAGTAACAAAAACCATGAGCACCATCCGAGCTATCAAGGGCGACATCACCAAACTGGCGGTTGACGCGATCGTGAATGCGGCGAATTCCTCGCTGCTCGGCGGGGGCGGTGTGGACGGCGCAATTCACCGCGCGGCGGGTCCTGATTTGCTCACGGAGTGTCGGGAACTGCGCGGTTGCGCGACCGGGCAGGCGAAGATCACTGGCGGGTACAAGCTGCCAGCGAAGCACGTGATCCACACGGTCGGGCCCGTCTGGCGCGGGGGTCATTCGAATGAGGCAGCGCTGCTGGCGTCCTGTTATCTTTCGTCGTTGCGTTTGGGAGTTGCTCATACGGTTCGATCGATTGCTTTCCCATGTATCAGCACGGGAGTATACGGCTATCCTAGCGATCAAGCTGCTGCCGTCGCGGTGAGGGCCACCCGCGAGTTTGTGACGCAACATCCGGGGAACCTTGACGTGATCTTTTGCTGCTTCAGCGGAAGCGATCTTTCGATCTACGAGGCGTTGCTGGCTGCCCACGATACATGAAACGCGCTTTCCGAAACTTCAGCCGGGCGCACCTCTACTTTTTCGCCGCACGCTCCGCCGCTGAGACGGCGCGCGTGACTCCGACCCGCTTGGGCTGGACGAATAACTCGGAGGCCACTCTTCTTGCTGACTCCTCGTGGTTCTTCCACACCCCAAGCGGACAAGTTGTCCACGCTCCGAAAAACCTGAGTTGCGCCCATTGCCGACCCCGCGGATCCGTTCAGACTCGACGTTTCTTCTGGCTCGAGTAGTCTGTGGGTCATGACAAAACACGGTAAACGATCCGCTCGCACAGGTTTCCCCTTAATTGCCTACCCGAAGCAAAATCCCAACCGTCGTCGATTGACATCGCTTGCCTGGGTGGTGGTTTTCCTCGCCACTGCGCTACCCACCTGGTCGGCGTCCTATTACTCACAGCGGCTGGAGGATCCCAAGGCCATTTATGTTGCCGACCCCGCAGGCGGTGACGCTACCGCCGTTTTGCAGCAAGCCATCGATAAAGTCCAGGAAACCACCGGCCAGGGAATCGTTTTTCTCGCGCCCGGCCGCTATCGCATCACCGACACGCTTTACCTTTGGCCCGGCATCCGCGTAATCGGCTACGGCGCCACGCGGCCGGTTATCGTCCTTCCCGCCAACACCACGGGCTTTCAGGATGCCGCTCAGGAAAAAGTGATGATCTTCTTCGCGGGCGGTCGCCCCGGTTTCGGCCGCAGCCGACAACGCGCTCCGGAAGCCGCCAAACCGTCTGTCCCCGACGCCAGTCCCGGCACTTTTTATTCCGCGCTGTCGAATGTTGATATTGAAATTGGGGACGGCAACTCGGGCGCCGTCGCCGTGCGCGCCCGCTACGCCCAGCATTGCTTCATCGCCCACGTTGACTTCCATCTCGGACCGGCTCTGGCCGCCATTCACGAAGCTGGGAATGTCGTCGAAGACGCCCGTTTCTTCGGCGGCCGCTACGCCATCTGGACGTCGAAGCCTTCTCCCGGCTGGCAGTTCACGGTCATTGATTCTTCTTTTGAAGGCCAGCGTGAGGCGGCCATTCTCGAACATGAAGCGGGACTTACGCTCATTCGCCCTCGCTTCCGGCGCGTGCCCACGGCGGTCGCCATCGAGCCCGGGTGGGCCGACGAACTTTGGATCAAGGACGCCCGCCTGGAAGAAATCTCCGGCCCGGCCTTCGTCTTCGGTGTCGAAAAGAATCCGCGCAATGAGATCAACATGGAAGGCGTGTCTTGCCGCGCAGTGCCCATCTTCGCCGCCCTGCGTGACAGCGGAAAACGCTTTACTGCCCCGGCGGAAAACTATGTCGTGAAGACGTTCTCCCATGGGCTCCACTATTCCGATATCGGTGCTGAGCCACAGATGAAAGACCTCTTCGATGCGGCTGCGGCTGCTGCCATCCCGGCACCCGTCGCTTCCGATCTGCCAGACCTGCCCGCCCGCGATTCCTGGGTGAACCTGCGCGATCTTGGAGCCAAAGGCGATGGCGTCACGGATGACACCGAGGCAATCCAGAAAGCCATTGCGACCCACCGCGCCATCTATCTGCCCTTGGGGTTTTACCTGGTTCGCGACACGCTGACGTTGCGTCCGAACACCGTGTTGATCGCTCTCCATCCCGGCGCGACGCAAATCATCCTGCCGGATGGCACGCCCGCTTATCAAGGCGTCGGCGGGCCCAAAGCCCTGCTCGAAGCGCCCAAGGGCGGCAGCAACATCGTCATCGGTCTCGGCCTTTACACGAGCGGCAGTAATCCGCGCGCGGTCGCGGCGCTCTGGAAGGCAGGCGCCACCTCGATGATGAACGATGTCCGCTTCCTCGGTGGCCACGGCACGATGAAACCCGACGGATCCCGCGAGAACCCTTACAACAACACTCACACCGCCGATCCCGACCTCAATCGCCGCTGGGATAGCCAGTATCCCAGCCTCTGGGTCACCGATGGCGGCGGTGGCACATTCCTCGATATCTGGACACCCTCCACATTTGCGCAGGCCGGCATGCTCGTCTCCGATACCGAAACCGAAGGCCGCGTCTATGAAATGTCCAGCGAGCACCATGTTCGCTACGAAGTGCAGATCCGCAACGCCGCCCACTGGCGCTTCTATGCCTTGCAGACCGAAGAAGAGCGCGGCGAAGGCGGATTCGCCCTGCCGCTCGAAATCGATTCTTCGCACGACATCACGTTCGCCAACTTCCACATTTATCGCGTCATCAGCATGTACCAACCCTTCCCCTGGGCGGTCAAAGTTTCCAACTCGCGCGACATCCGTTTCCGCAACCTGCACTGCTACAGCAACAGCAAGGTGAGCTTCGACTCCGCCGTGTTCGACCAAACCCACAACGTCGAGATTCGCCAGCGCGAATTCGCCTGGCTTGATCTCACGGGTCGGGCGCCCAAGCCGAAGTCCGCCGCCAGATCCTCGCCGGTGGTTGCCCCGGGCGCGAAGATGGAGAAGCTCGCAGGTGGTTTCTATAACGTCTCCGGCGGCGCCGCCCACCCGCAGGGCGACTTCTTTTTCGTAGACGCGCACCGGCAGCGCCTTTTTCGCTGGCATTTCTTATCCCGCCAGCTTACAACCGTCAGCAATCTCCCGCCCGATCCGGTCAACTTGGCCATCGACAGGGCAGGCAACCTGATGTTCGTTTCCTATGCAGGCAAGGGCACCGTTTATAGCATGCCAGCGGGAAACACCAACCAGTTGCTAAAACCCGCAGCCGTGGCCTCCCAGGCGGGGAAGAGCTTCTATTTGCCCGTCAGCGATTGGCGAGTGAACCGGGATTCACTCGCTCATCCGACCGCCCATTTCGTCTCGCCTGACGGGACTACAATTCTGCCCGCCGGCGCGGACTTTCTCAGCGGAGCCATGAGCTGGGGGGTTAAATCGAGCCCGCAAATCCGCTCCTTCGGCCTTGCTTGCGCCACGCCGGGACAACCTTTTTTTGTCACCGACGAAGCTAACCTGACCACCTGGGCTGCCGACGTGAACCCGGACGGGAGCCTGGACAACTTCCGCCTTTTCGCGGAGCAAGGCGGCGAGGGAGTAGCGGTGGATTCGCGTGGCAATGTCTATATCGCTGCCGGCCAGATTTACGTTTACAGTTCCGCCGGCAAGCTCGTCGATACCATTAAGGTGCCTGAACGGCCGCTGCAATTGGTATTCGGCGGCCCCGACCGCAAGACGCTTTTCATCCCCGCCCGGACCTCCCTTTATTCGTTGCGTCTGCGCTACCCCGGGCGCTGACCGGGCCACTACGATTTCAATGCCTTCATCCCGGAGGGATGCCTGAGAATAGCCCAGCGTTTCAACGCTGGGACTGGGGTTCGGGTGTGCCAAGTCCCGACGGGACGGCTGAGAATCGCCAGCTCAGCCGTCCCTAGTACCTTTCTCTCCGTAAGCATCAATTAGAGGAACTGTCCGCAGGATTTCACAGTTCCTCTAATTGATGCTTACGGAGAGACTTTAAGTTTTTCCAAATTTCGGGTAAAAAAGGCCAGCCCTTGTTAGCGCAAGGGCTGACCCGTTGTGGTCAAGTTATCAATTCATAACCCAACCTCATTCAACCATGAATCAGCCTACCAGCATTTACGCAAATCAGCATCCCAAAATTCGAAAAATTCTCGAAGCTGCCGGTTCACCCAGCCGAGCCCTCTGCGTCGCCATCGACTACGCAAAAGCCCAGCACGTCGTGCTCTTTTGCAACGGGCTTGGTGATGTTCTTAAGAAACCTTTTGCTATTGACAATTCTCCGCAAGGACTTGAGAAGCTTTTGGAGGAGGTCCGCAGCACCTGTTCGCATCGGGGGATTAAAACAGAGCACGTTTTTTTTGGCGGCGAAGATAATCCGCCCTATGTTCAAAACTTCATTCAAGCCCTTGTCGATGCGGGCTATTTGGTCGCTCGCGTCAACGCCTGGGAGGCTAAACACCAGCGCGACAATCACCAGGCATCCACCGATAATCTGGATTTGCCAGGCATTGCCAAGACCCTGCTTCACAAAAGCTCTTACTCTGCCCAGGAAGAATCGAAAATCATCCTGGCCATTAAAGAGCTTTCCCGAACGCGGGCTTATTTTGTGGGGCAGCTCTCGGAACAAAAATTCCAGATTCACCATTATGTCAACCGCCTCTGCCCTGGGTTTCTCAATCAGAAGAAAAGCGGAATCGTCCCGTTTAGCCGGACCAGTCTAGCCTTGCTGGGCCAGCGCTTTTCGGCGGGCAGGATCCGATCCTGGCCCCGCGCCAGCCTGGTCAAATTTCTCCAGCGCCAAGGCCAGCATGAACCGGAGGCCGCAGCCGACCATCTCAAAACGCTGGCTGGCCAAGTGCTCGATCCATCCCCAGACATGGTGTCCTGTTGGCAAAATTCTCTGGGCCAGTATCTTCTTCAGTATCAGAGCCTTGCGCAATCGGTCAGTTCCCTTGAAAAGGAATTGGCCCGTTCGCTGGCTCAAACCTCCGGCGCATTGTTGACAAGCATCAGCGGCATCGGCATTGTTCTAGCTTCTGGGATACTCGCCGAACTGGGAGATCCCACCGCATGGCGCGCCGTGCGTTGTCTCTGTTCCTATTCTGGCATTGTGCCCCGCACCAGCCAAACCGGCGGCCCCGACAAGCCGGCCCAAACCGGCAAGGTCCAGCGACGCTGCAATCGCCGGGCCAAAAATTGGATCGTCCAGGCGGGCAGTCTGACGGGAAGATGCGGCCCGGCCGAACTTAAAGCCCAACACCAAGAACTTGAGCGCAATGGGCAGCATGCCGATTTTATCATGAGCAAGCGCCTCTTGCGCATCTTCAAGGACCTCATGCGCCGGGGCGCCCTTTATCGCCCAAAGCCGTTGCTGGCCCCAGAAACGCCCAGCGCCGATTTGGTCGCCTATTACCTGGCCCTGTGGGAACAGATCCTCACCAAATGGCAGGGGCACATCGAATGGGAAGTGCTGGTTGATCCGCGCTACCCAGTGGGGCAATGGCGTCAAATGGCGCAACAACTTTATAAAATTTCCTTGCCCGTTCCCAAAATCCGGACGAGCAAGGCTGCATAGTTCCAGAGCCATGTCAAAGGAACTATCGAGTTTGAGCGAGAGGTAGGGCGGTTTTGGTTTTCGTCCCTTGTCGCGGTCTTCGGACCGTCGATTTCCCGAAGAGCACCGGCCGTCCTCCCCTCGCTCTTGGCCTCATGCAGGCCAATCCGCTGTTCAAAGATACTTCGGTCCAAAAAGCACTTTTTGTGATCTCGTAACTAGGCTACAGGAAAAGGGAGGGCCACGGCCTTTCAAGCCGCCCTGCTCTTGTCTCAAATTTGGTGTTCCTCAAACAGAAGATCAGGAAATCGAAAATCGTTTTTACGATAAGGGCCCAAACTTTGTCTCGAAACTATTTTGCAAAAAAAACTTGCACCAAATCTGATACTCTTCGGGACTCAACCGTCGATCCGTCCGCACCCAGCGTTGAAACGCT
>Ga0209538_1001173_pt1 | contig 14051 bp, 13 predicted proteins | sample BarGraNGADG00211_2_FD_184492 | JGI IMG/M metagenome (GOLD analysis project Ga0209538, IMG submission 184492) | Arctic peat soil microbial communities from Barrow, Alaska - Barrow Graham LP Ref core NGADG0004-211 (SPAdes) (version 2) | ecosystem: Environmental > Terrestrial > Soil > Wetlands >... | reverse complement strand
ATCCGCCTGTTTGAAAATGGAGAATTTATAATCATAAGAAACTAAAATACTTTATCAGGGTCAATTTATCTATAACTTAATATTCAATTCCAAACTTTTCTGAACAAACAGAATAATTATCTGTTTGGTTCTTTGATTGATTTAAAAAGATAATGAAACCAGGAATGGAAAAACAATTATTCAGCATTCACACCACCGAAAAAGATGTTCTTCGGAAATGGTATTTCTTAATGACATTGGGACGAAAACTAGACGACAGGGCCCCAAATTATCTCAAACAAGCACTCGGTTGGTCTTATCATGCACCCTATGCAGGGCACGATGGAATTCAACTTGCCATTGGACAAGTATTTGAAAAAAAAGTAGATCATCTATTCCCCTATTACCGCGATATGCTCACGGCAATATCATCCGGAATGACAGCTGAAGAAATCATAATGAACGGAATTTCAAAAGCAGGTGACGTTGCAGGTGGTGGACGACACATGTCTAATCACTTTGCGAAACCTGAATGGAACATCCACAATGTCTCCTCTGCTACAGGCAACCACACACTGCATGCTGTGGGTGTTGCCCGTGGAATCAAAAAATACAATGCCCCGGGTGTCTCCATCAGTTCACAGGGTGAATCATCCACTTCCGAAGGATATGTTTTTGAGGCAATTAATGGTGCTTCGAATGAAAAACTACCCGTGATCTTTGTTATTCAGGATAATCATTATGGGATCTCAGTTCCCAAACGTGATCAGACTGCAAATTTCTTTGCTGCCGAAAACTATAAAGGAATCAAGAACTTACGCATCATTTACTGTGATGGCAAGAATGTATTCGATTCCATGAATGCCATGACCGAGGCCAAACGTCATGCTACAGAACTTCAACAACCTGTCATAGTGCATGCCAGCTGTGTGCGTATTCATTCTCATTCAAACTCTGATCGCCAGGATTTGTACCGCGATGACAATGAATTGCATTGTGCTTCAGCTGCTGATCCGTTGAACAGATATCGAATCACTCTTATCAAATCGGGCAAGTTTACCGAAGATGAATTGAATCAAATAGATACGGAAGCACAGGCTGAAGTTTCAAAGGCACACAAGAAAGCAATCGTTGCTGCTGATCCTGATCCCGCATCAATTTTTAAGTTTGTTACACCCGATCCTTATGTTTCAACAAAATATCCTGAAGGACTTCATACTGTTGAGAGTGGTGAAAAATGGAAATTCATCAAAGCCCTCAATGAAACACTGAAGGCTGAATTCAGACACAATCCCAATACATTTATCTGGGGACAGGATCTGGCCAACAAAGAAAAAGGGGGTATCTTTAATGTCACCAAAGGTCTACAACAGGAATTTGGTAAAGAAAGAGTTTTCAATGCCCCAATAGCAGAGGATTATATCGTAGGTACAGCAAATGGAATGAGCAGGTTTCGAGACGACATACGCATTATTGTCGAAGGTGCTGAATTTGCAGACTATTTCTGGCCTGCCATGGAACAGCTAGTCGAGTTATCACACGAATACTGGCGTACAAATGGGCAGTTCTCTCCAAATGTCGTCATACGTTTAGCTTCTGGAGGCTATATCGGAGGTGGTCTTTATCATTCACAAACCATTGAAGGTTCAATGACTACATTTCCGGGTCTAAGGGTTGTCTATCCAAGTTTTGCCGATGATGCTGCAGGCCTGTTGCGAACAGCTATTCGTTCTAAAGGACCCACTATCTTTATGGAACCCAAAGCACTTTACAACGATCCTGTTGCTGAATCTTTTGTTCCCAAAGACTTTGAAGTACCTTTTGGAAAAGCACGCATCCGTCGCCCTGGTACCGATCTCTCGATCCTTACTTATGGCAACACAACCCACATGTCTCTTGAAGTTGCTGAACGAATCTTCACAGAAACAGGAAAAAATATAGAGGTAGTCGATCTTCGATCCCTTTTGCCACTCGACAAGGAATCCATACTGGCATCTGTCCGCAAAACAGGTCGTGCACTTGTTGTCCATGAAGACAAAGTGTTTGGAGGTTTTGGAGGAGAGATTGCAGCAATGATTACAGAAGAAGCATTCACAAGTCTGGATGCCCCGGTAAAGAGAGTAGGTTCAACATTTACCCCGGTTGGATTTAACCGTATTCTTGAACACGCCATTCTTCCTGATGCAGAAAGGATTTACAATGCTGTAAAAGAAATTTTAGCTTATTGATTTCAAAAATATGTTTTACCTTTATTTGATAATTATTTGAAGAAGGTGTTAATATTAATTGATCAGGAATAATTGAAGGAGAATTCAGCAATACTTGAAGAATGGTTAATGGATACCCTAAGAGTATCCATTAAGTATCCTTCAAGTATCCTTCAAGTATCCATTAAGTATCGTTCAACTCAGAATTATCAATTCAGTATCTCAAAATTTTAAAAAGCAAATTCTTTTTTTTAAGAAACTCCATTACCTGGGGTTTTCTTTTTAAATGAAAAAATCAATTAACCTGATTTTTTCTCACTTCAGATGCCAATCTCTTCGCTTCTTCATTTTGAAAATTGAATAATTAGTTTTATGTTTGAACTTTGTCAACAAAATCTGATTACATGTCTTTTCAAAATTTTGTCAATACTACGCGAAAACACAATATAAATGATCGGTGGCTCCTTATCATCGGAGCACCTCTTTTGGGTTTAGTTCTTGCTGTCATGCCTTTTATGATCGTAAACAGGTATTTATCAGGAGTAAACATCTGGATAACTATCGGTATCAGTGTCCTCTTTTCAATCATTTGTTGGATTGGATGCAGACATATCGTTTTCACTCTATGGAAAGTTTTCCCCTGGGATAAAAAGGCTAAACTACATTTGCTGATCGAAGTACCCGGGATATTTGCGTGGGTAACTATTTTATGTACTTTCTTCAGCTGGTGGATTACTTCATACTTCTTTCATCAATCGTTTTCCATTACCTCCACATTCTGGCACAACGTATTGATAGCCAATTTCGTGGCTTTCTTTGTTACATCAATCCATGAAGGCATATTCTTCTATATTCAATGGAAATACAATATTCAGCGTTCAGAGGATCTTGAAAAGTCAACCTATGAGGCTCAATATGAAAATCTCCGCAGTCAGGTAAATCCTCATTTTCTTTTCAACAGTCTGAATACACTTGCTGCTCAGGTCGAATGCAACCCCGAAGCAGTCTCTTTTGTCGAAAACCTATCAGATTTCCTGCGCTATTCACTTAGCAATACCGGACGGGAACTGGTTCCGCTTAAAGAAGAAATCCAGATGCTTGAAAAATATAAGTATCTGCAACAATCACGATTTGGTCAGAATCTGGAAATCAATATTGATGTTGACGAAAAGTCACAAAAAGAATATATTGCTCCGCTTGCCTTGCAGATGCTTGTTGAAAATGCTATCAAACACAACATCATTTCAAAAGACAAACCATTAATTATCAATATCTTTATTTCAAATAATCACTATCTTTCTATAGAAAACAATCTACAGAAAAAAATTGAACCGGGACGCTCTACAGGTATAGGGCTGAAAAATATCAGCAACAGATACCAGTATCTGACTCCTCGAAAAGTGATATTCCTTGAGTCTTCACTCAAGTATAAAGTTTCAATACCTTTAGTAGAAATTGACTCATCAAGAGTCGAAAAGTAAATATATCCATGACCATGAAAGCACTGATTATTGAAGATGAACAGCATGCAGCTCAGAGGCTAATCAGCCTTTTGAACGATACGGGGCGTGAAATAGAAATACTTGATACGCTCGAAAGCATTGAATCTTCCATTAAATGGTTGAATGAAAATCCGGATCCGGATGTGATTTTTCTGGATATCCAGTTAGCCGATGGACTGAGTTTTGCAATCTTTGATCAGGTTGAGGTGAAAAGCCCTGTCATTTTTGCAACTGCTTATGATGAATATGCCATCAAAGCTTTCGAGATCAATAGTATAGACTATCTATTGAAACCGATTAAACTCGAAAGACTGCAGTCCAGTCTGGATAAACTGGAGAAGTTGAGACCAACCATGACACCAAATGATATCTCGACACAACTTCAAAATATGATTCTGGATTATCATGAAAGAAATAAGACCTATCGTTCACGCTTTCTGGTAAACAAAGCTGACAGCATGATCCCGATTGCAGCTGAAGATATTGCTTATCTCTATACAGAAGATAAAGTGGTGTTTTTAATCACCAGAGATAACCGTAGGTTTATGCTGAATTATAGTCTTGATCAACTGGAAAAGCAATTGAATCCGGATTCGTTTTTCAGGGTTAACAGGCAATTTATTATTGCCATGCGTAGTATTCATAAGATCCATAACTATTTCAACTACAAACTCAAAGTAGAATTAGCACCTGTTTCGGCACAGGAAGTTATTGTAAGTCGTCAAAAGGTAGCCGAGTTTAAAGAATGGCTCGATCATTAATGTTTCGATCGATTATGATTTAACCTTGATTTTAATCTCCTGTCCTGGGACTACTTCTTCCCCTTTCAGTTTATTCCATTGTTTAATTTTATTTATGGAAGTTGCATTTTTATTGGCAATGTCTAAAAGGGTATCACCAGGTTGAACTTTATAGGTAAGATATTGTGTTTCCCCCTGTTGTTTATTATTATCCGAAGAATTATCCTTCCTGGCAAGGTTTTCAGTTACATCAGGCGTTTGATCACTTGAGTTCTTCTTTCCGGATACCTGATTAGAAGCCAGGACATTTTCGTTGTATGTAGCTGCTGATTTGTTAACGATCAATTGTTGACCTCTTGAAATGCTTCCTCTTTTATTAAGATTATTCCATTCTTTCAACTGAGCAATCGTTGTATTGTATTTTTTAGACAATAAGGCAAGTGACTCCCCCGTTTTAACTTTATGATATAGATTGCCTTTTCTTGTTGCGTTTGATTCTTTACCATTTTCAGCCAGTAGTTTCTCAACATTCATCTTTCCTTTCCGATCACCGTATGCATACAGAGCTGTTTCATTATTTACAAAATCCGGTATACATCTTTTAGGAAGACTTAGAAGGTAGGATTTATCATTGGTTGAGGGAATAACCCCTTTGCGAAATTCCGGGTTAAGAAACAATAATTCATCTTTTGAGACATTTAATCTTTCAGAGAGTGCATCAAAAGATAAATAGTTTTTGACAACTACTGTGTCAATTTCGTGATATTTATAAATCGGCATGATCGGAACAAGGTTGTGATCGCTGGCATGGTTCATCACGTAAGTAACTGCGATGAAGGCAGGTACATAGTCACTTGTTTCTCTTGGCAGGAAAGGGCATATCTGCCAGAAATCGGTCTTACCTCCTGATCTGATAATGGCTTTGTTTACATTGCCTGATCCACAATTATAAGCAGCCATTACAAGCAGCCAGTTTTTGTGAATTTTGTAAAGATCAGTCAGATATTTACAAGCTGCAATTGTTGATTTGTAGGGATCACTGCGTTCGTCTACATATTTGTTTACACCAAGCTTGTATTGTCTCCCGGTAGCATTCATAAATTGCCATAGTCCTCCGGCACCAACAGGTGATCTGGCGATGGGATTCAATGCAGATTCCACTATTGCCAGATATTTCATCTCAAGCGGGATCCCGTATCTGTCCAGAAGTTCTTCAATCATTGGGAAATATAGTTGCGCAAAGCCAAGCATACGTTCAGTTAATGCACGCTTTCTTATAGCGTAAAGTTCTATCATATCCTTCACCCGGCTATTATAAATCAAAGGAATTGGAGAAGCCTTTGCCAACTGGGAAATACGGTCTATGTAAACATCATCTGAATAAGAGGGAACAAAATCATTGGCAAAATTATGCGTATTGCTATAGTTCAGATCATATAGGTTATTTGATTTATCGAAGAACTGGAGGTTTGAAAGACTGTCGAGCATTGCAGCGATAGGATTATCCGGCACATTCATATTTGGTTTCAAAAAAGAAGAATCCTTCTTTTCCTGTCCCACCTCAATTTGTGCTTTTGCTATTGATCCAATAAATAAAAATGCCAGTATTATGTAGAGAAATGTATGCTTCATGCTTTAATAAATATCTTTAAATAATCTTCCAGGTGCAGGATGAATGGCTAAAGATAGCATGAAAAAATATTTTCAGTCAGATTCAAGCTGAGATTTTAGAACTATTAACATTTCAATAAAAACTGACAACGTGTTGTTAACATATATATATTGCTGACCGAACCTTTAAAGATTAATTCTTACTGAACAATCGATGGAAGAACGATCTTTTGACATGACTTTTCAGATGTAAAGTTTTGCCGGCTGAAGGAATAGAATCTCCCGTTTCGGGGTTGAGTTCTTTCAATGCTTTTACCTGCACACCGGTAAATTGGGATATCGAATACCAGGTATCATTGGGCTTAACGGTGTAAGTATCGCGGATTCCCTCAGATTTCTTCTTCTCGAGATAAACGATCTGACCTTCTGCCAAGGGCTCATTGCGTTTCATGTCATTTAATCTGGCCAGTTTACCTGCTCTGACATTTACTGCGCTTCCAACTGAAAGGAATGAATCGTCTTTATTTGCAAAGACAAAAAGAATTTCATTGTTCATGTATACTTTTCGGCCTGATTTTCTATCTTCAACAAACGTAAATTCTTCAACTACCGGCTGAACATATCCGGGATGATAATACTGATATTTTGACTCGGCCATTGATGGTTTTTCCACTTTATAAGTCCTCGCCGGCAAATTCACTTTAAAGTTATCATACTTATTGAGTTCATAGTCTTCAATTACTTTAATCAAAATATCAGCATAACGTGGATTAGTAGCATATCCGGCTTTGCTTAATCCATTTGCCCAGGCTTTATAATCAAAAACATCGATCTTGAAAAGTGGAGCATATCTTGGTCGCTGTGTCAGAAACAGCGAATGATCCCTGAATGATTCATCAGCCGATTTATATTTTCTAAAGCATTCTTTTGGGGCATCATCATCCTGTGAGAAAGTGGCTCCATCCCAACCTTCGTGACATTTAATTCCAAAATGATTATTTGCTTTTACTGCCAATTCACTCTTTCCGGCACCAGATTCTATTAATCCCTGCGACAATGTAATGCTTGCCGGGATATGATATAGCTTCATCTCCCTGATGGCAACTGGTGCGTATTTATCAATATAATCAAGGTATATTTCACGTTTAGAGGTAGTTTGAGATTTACCTTCCAGTGCGGAAAAAGATAATAAAAGGGATAAAACAAACAGCTTAAGTGAATAGCATCTAAACATAATCAGTCATTTCAGGATGTCAAATATAGAAAAACTAGCAATTGGTTGGTATTTTTTTGATTATTTATTGCAAATAGATTTCTTTTAAAAATATTACTTTTGCAATCAACACTATGGATACTATACTTAAATATTTCCCGCACATCACTGACCTGCAGAAACAACAATTTGCAATGTTGCCTGAATTATATACTAACTGGAACAGTCAGATCAATGTTATTTCCCGAAAAGATATTGAACATCTCATGGAACGACATGTATTGCATTCATTGGGAATAGCAAAAATTGTCTCTTTTGTCAGGGGAACAGAAATACTGGATGTCGGCACCGGTGGTGGATTTCCCGGGATTCCTCTAGCTATCCTGTTTCCTGATACCGATTTTTTACTGGTTGACTCTATCGGCAAGAAAATCAAGGTTGTTAATGAAGTGGGCAATGCTCTGGAACTTCAAAATGTCAAAGCCCTTCAGACACGTGCAGAAGATATTAACCGGAAGTTTGACTTTGTGGTTAGTCGCGCAGTCACTGCGCTTCCTGAATTCATGAAATGGATATCAGGAAAATTAAAAGCCAAAAATATCAATGCCCTTAATAATGGCGTTTTATATCTCAAAGGTGGAGACATCGACAAAGAGCTTATACCATTAAATAATTACTGGAAAGTATACGAAATAAATGATTATTTTTCGGAACCTTTTTTTGAATTCAAGAAGGTTGTTCATCTTTGGAAACAGATTTAAAAAGCTTTTAAAATTATCAAAAACATTATTGTTAATGCATTAACAAAAAATTTATCTTAGTCACACAATTGTATACATAAACGGTTTACTTTTGCGCATTGTTATTCTTTAAACAGGAAAAAGGCACTTCTTTACCTGAATATTATTTAATACAATGAATAACAATGACTTAAACTAATTTTTGAACATTTAAAACTATGGTACCAACTCTTCAAAACACTCCAACAGATTACCTTCCTGTTCTTATGCAGGCTGCGGTAGTTATTGGATTTGTAGTAACAGTCATGCTGGCAACCCATTATTTAGGCCCTTCACGGAAAACAAAACGCAAACTACAAAACTTTGAATGTGGTATTGAACAGGTTGGTAATGCCAGAAGTCCTTTTTCAGTAAAATATTTTCTGATAGCCATACTATTCGTCCTGTTTGATGTGGAAGTAATTTTTATGTATCCCTGGGCGGTTAACTTCAGAGAGTTAGGAGCATTTGGTTTTTGGGAAATGTTGATTTTTATGGGATTCCTGCTTTCAGGCTTTCTTTATCTGTTTTTGAAAGGAGCCTTTACATGGGATCGTTTTAATAAGCCAGAAGGCCACTAATAAGTACTATCGATGGACTCAAATAATAATAATTTCACAGTTGTTGATGCTCCCGAAGGTATTTCAGGGAGTGGATTTTTTGCTACCCGGATGGATAAGGCAATAGGTCTGGCACGGTTGAATTCTTTATGGCCTCTCCCTTTTGCTACTTCATGCTGCGGTATTGAATTCATGGCAACCATGGCTCCACATTATGATATGTCACGGTTTGGAATGGAACGATTGAGTTTCTCTCCCCGTCAAAGTGATCTTTTAATGGTAATGGGAACGATTGCAAAAAAGATGGGGCCCATTCTTCAGGAGGTATATATTCAGATGGCCGAACCGCGTTGGGTAATAGCTGTTGGAGCGTGTGCAGCCAGTGGAGGGATCTTTGACACTTACAGTGTATTACAAGGCATCGATCGTGTTATACCTGTGGATGTTTATGTTCCAGGTTGTCCTCCAAGGCCTGAACAAATCATCAATGGCATTCTAAAGATTCAGGAATTGGTACACAACGAGTCAGGACGTCGAAGATATTCATCTGAATACAAAGAATTATTGGCAAAATACGGAATCGAATAATGTTCATAATTAACCAGGAGATTTTAAACCTGACTTCAGAAAAGCTCAGGAATCGTTTCGGTGAGGCCATTCTTACCGAAGAGATAGAAATGGATATGCCGGTTTATGTCGTCAAAAAAGAGATCATCGTTGATCTTTTGCGATTACTCTATGATGATGAGACCTTAAGATACAGGTTCTTAACTACACTGTGCGGTATTCATTATCCTGAAAGCGATCAGCCATTTGGGGTAATTTATCACCTCCACAGTCTTGAAAACAATCAACGGATCCGTATCAAAACATTTACTACGCTTGAAGACATTGCTATTCCTTCAGTAACAGCAGTATTTGCAGGCGCCAACTGGATGGAACGTGAAGCCTTTGATTTTTATGGCATCATCTTTACCGGGCATCCCAATTTAAAAAGAATACTTAATGTTGACGAAATGGATTATTTCCCGATGCGGAAAGAATATCCACTCGAAGATGGAACAAGAGAAGATAAGAATGATGATTTTTTTGGTCGTTAAACCAACCTGTCTGATGAACAGTAAGAAATCCTAATTTGAACATTGATGTTAGTTATCAGGAAATGAAAGAAGATATCCGAAAAAATATTGACCCTGAAGATGTTGCAGGAAGTGAAGTTCATGAGTTTGTAACACTCAATGTAGGACCAACCCACCCTGCCACCCATGGTGTCTTTCAGAACGTAATGACTATGGATGGGGAGTATATCGTTGATACGGTACAAACCATTGGATATATTCACCGTGCATTTGAAAAGATTGCAGAGCGCAGAGCGTATTATCAGATACTTCCGCTTACCGACCGCCTGAATTACTGCTCGTCAGCATTAAACAATACCGGTTATCTGATGGCCGTCGAGAAATTATTGGATCTGGAGATTCCCAAACGCGTACAATATATGCGGGTAATCATCATGGAACTGGCACGGATTGCTGATCACAATGTTTGTAATTCAGTGATAGGTGTTGATACTGGAGCGCTTACCGTCTTCACATATATGTTTCAGGATCGTGAAAAAATCTATGAGATCTGGGAACAGATTTGTGGTTCCAGATTGACTACAAGCATTGGCAGAATCGGAGGATTTGAGCGCAACTGGAATGAAAAGGCATGGAGTCTTCTTCGTACTTTTATGAAAGAATATCCTCCAAGACTGAAAGAATTTGAAACATTATTGAGCAGGAACCGGATCTTTTTAGACAGAACTGTTGATGTCGGCGCTATCTCAGCAGAGAAAGCCCTCAATTATGGCTTTACAGGTCCAAACCTTCGAGCAGCCGGCGTTGATTATGACGTTCGCATTGCAGCTCCTTACTGTTCTTATGAAGATTTTGAATTCATCATTCCTGTAGGCACAACCGGAGATACACACGACCGCTTCATGGTCCGTCAGGAAGAGATGTGGCAAAGCATGAGCATCATCAATCAGGCTATTGCCAAACTTGACGCTATGGATGACAAAGAGACTTTTAATGCAAACAATGATGCTTTCGTCATGCCTGCAAAAGAAAAGGTTTACAATGATATGGAATCGCTTATTTACCATTTCAAACAGGTAATGGGTGAAATCGATCCACCGAAAGGTGAGATCTATCACGCTGTTGAAGCAGCAAACGGAGAACTCGGTTTTTACATTGTCAGCGATGGTGGCCGTTCGCCATATCGCCTGCATTTCCGCCGACCCTGTTTTATTTACTATCAGGGCTATCCCGACATGATAAAAGGCAACCTGCTTTCAGATGCTATCATCACATTGAGCAGCATGAATGTTATTGCCGGAGAGCTTGATGCGTAAATATTTTAAAGTAATTTTTTAAACTGAACGATTGATTTTTTCTGAACGATGGATAATGAAATCAAATTTTCTGCTGAATCACTTGAATTGGTAAAAAGCATAATTGCACGTTACCCTGTTGGGAAACAAAAGTCTGCCTTATTGCCAATATTACATATTGCTCAAGCCGAGTTCGGTGGATGGCTAAGTGTAGAGACAATGAATTATGTTGCAGACATACTCAAACTGGAACAGATTGAAGTATATGAAGTTGCAACTTTCTACAGCATGTTCAATCTCGAACCGGTTGGTCAATGTGTTCTGGAAGTATGCCAGACCGGTCCATGCATGCTGAACGGTGCAGGTGAAATCATTCAGCACATCTCAAAAAAGCTCAACATCAAACCGGGAGAGACTACGGCAGACGGAAAGTTTACACTTAAGACTGTTGAATGTCTTGCAGCTTGTGGATCAGCTCCTGTGATGATAGTAGGAGATAAATATCATGAGAATCTTTCAACAGAAAAAGTTGATTCACTGATCGATGAGTGGTGTAAATGCGGAAAATCATCACACACTAACCCTTATAAAGACTAACACGAAGCACTCACTATAAATGGGTATCAAGATATTAACCGAGCATATACTCAACCCCGAACTCCATAAGTTAGAGGTTTACCGAAAAACCGGCGGCTATGCCGCAGTTGAGAAGGCTTTAAAAACCATGTCTCCCGACGGAGTAATGGAAGAAGTGAAGAAATCAGGCCTGCGTGGTCGTGGTGGAGCAGGTTTTCCTACAGGCATGAAATGGAGTTTTCTGGATCGTAAGTCTGAAAAGCCCCGTTACCTGGTCTGCAATGCAGATGAAGGCGAGCCAGGTACTTTTAAAGACCGCTACCTGATGGAATTCAATCCCCATTCATTGATCGAAGGGATGATTGTTTCAAGTTACGCGCTGGGAGTAAACGATGCATATATTTATCTCCGGGGAGAATTTTTCTATATCCTCCGCATTCTTGAGAAAGCAATCGCCGAGGCTACTGAAAAAGGTTATCTTGGAAAAAACATACTGGGTTCGGGCTTCTCGCTCAACCTTTATTGTCATCCGGGCGCTGGAGCTTATATCTGCGGCGAAGAGACTGCTTTGCTGGAATCACTCGAAGGCAAACGTGGAAACCCAAGGCTGAAGCCCCCCTTCCCTGCTGTCTCAGGGTTATACAATTGCCCTACTGTAGTCAACAATGTTGAAACATTGGCGCTTGTTCCCTGGATTGTAAACAATGGTGGTGATCAGTTTTCACAAATTGGAGTAGGTCGAAGCACAGGCACTAAACTTATTTCGGCCAGTGGTCATATTAAGCATCCCGGGATCTATGAAATCGAAATGGGACTCCCTGTTGAAGAATTCATCTACAGCAATAATTTCTGTGGTGGTATGAAGAATGGGAAGCCATTAAAAGCAGTTATTGCAGGCGGGTCATCTGTTCCTATCCTTCCGGCAGACCTCATACTAAATACGGCAAAAGGTGAACCACGCAATATGTCATATGAATCTCTCTCCGATGGAGGATTCGAAACAGGTACCATGCTGGGTTCGGGTGGATTCATTGTGATGGATGAGAGCACCTGCATCGTGCGCAATCTTTATAATTTCACCCGTTTTTACCGTCACGAATCCTGTGGACAATGCAGCCCATGCCGGGAAGGGACCAGTTGGATGGAAAAGATTCTGTATCGCATCGAGAATGGTGACGGAAGAATGCATGACATTGACCTGTTGTTTAATATTCAGAAAAATATCGAAGGAAAAACAATCTGTCCATTGGGAGATGCGGCAGCATGGCCTGTAGCCAGTGCTATCCGTCACTTCCGTGAAGAGTTTGAAGAGCACGTTACACGCAAAGGATGCTGGTTCGAATAGTTGTTGACCTTATTAAAAAATGACTGACTGATGATCAAAGTAACAATCGATAATATTGAAGTTGAAGTTGAAAAAGGAACAACTATACTCAATGCTGCCCGTAAAATAGGTGGCAAGGTAGTTCCTCCAACGATGTGTTATTACTCAAAACTAAAAGATACCGGGGGTAAGTGCCGCACCTGCATTGTCAAGGTAGTTAAAGGATCAGCTTTAGACCCCCGACCGATGCCAAAGCTTGTTGCTTCTTGCTCGACACCCGTTCAGGATGGAATGGTGGTTGAAAACAATATTTCCGAAGAAGTGAAAGAAGCCCGCAAGGGTGTGGTTGAGTTTCTTTTAACCAATCATCCACTTGACTGTCCGATCTGTGACCAGGCCGGAGAATGTGATCTGCAGGACCTCTCTTATGGATTCGGCGACGGCGAAAGCAGATATGAAGAAGAAAGACGCCGATTTGATATTATTGATCTTGGTCCCAATATTCAACTCAACAATAACCGTTGTATCCTTTGCTATCGTTGTGTTTATCTTTCAGCGCAACTCACTGATAAAAGACTAATGGGCGTTCTTTTCAGAGGCGATCATTCAGAGATTTCAACTTATATCAATGAAGCTGTCGAAAACGACTTCTCAGGAAACGTCATAGATGTCTGTCCTGTTGGAGCACTTACCGACAGAAAATCACGTTTCAAGAGTCGGGTCTGGTTTACGAAGCCCTACGATGCACATCGGGATTGTCCAAAATGTGCAGGCAAAGTGGTGCTTTGGGCAAAAGGCAATGATGTTGTCAGGCTTACTGGCCGGAAAGATGAGTTCGGAGAAGTCGAAGATTTCATCTGTAATGAATGCCGGTTCGAAAAGAAACTGGTTTCTGACTGGATCATTGAAGGCCCCCGACATATTAAACGAGAATCGGTCATCTCTTTGAACCACTACGAAAACATCAATAAATTAAAAACGACTCCACCAAAGGACTAATCCTTAATATTATCACTCAATGGAATTGAACGAATTCATTTTCAAGGCTGTATTGTTAATCGTCATCTTCACAATCTCGCTGGTAGTAGCGATGTACAGCACCTATGGAGAACGAAAAATTGCAGCATTCATGCAGGACAGGATCGGCCCTAACCGCGCCGGAATATTCGGTCTGTTGCAACCTGTT
>Ga0209538_1001172_pt1 | contig 14055 bp, 10 predicted proteins | sample BarGraNGADG00211_2_FD_184492 | JGI IMG/M metagenome (GOLD analysis project Ga0209538, IMG submission 184492) | Arctic peat soil microbial communities from Barrow, Alaska - Barrow Graham LP Ref core NGADG0004-211 (SPAdes) (version 2) | ecosystem: Environmental > Terrestrial > Soil > Wetlands >... | reverse complement strand
TTATTGATAAAACTCTTCACAATGCCCTCCTAAAATTTACTTAAAGTTACAAATACCCTTTGTTAGTAACAATTATACACTACGAAATATATTTATCAATACATAATATCAACTCTGTCAATAGACTTAAGAAAAGCTTAGTTAATACTGATATCAGAAGACTGCCACTTGTGACTGACGGGACGATTATGGCCCCAAAAAAAAGAGGTTTCCAGGTTTCCAGAGGATAATCCTCTGGAGGTTCCACTACTTCGTAATTGATGCTTCATAAGCGTAATTATTATGGTATAATATCTGGATAAAGAATAGGATAATTATTATGAAAATTAAAAATAAAAAAACACCGTATAAAAAAATAATCCTAAGTGTATCTATTGTGATAGGTATATTAATAATTATCCTGACAATCGCTTATATATTTTCTGTTAATAATGAAAATAAAATAATAACTACCCAGACAGATAAAACTAGTTCCATAAAGCAAGAACAAGCACAAGGAACTAGCACACCAAACTCAGACCTACCACAAAAAACACCAATCAACTCCGATGGTTCCATATCTGAAAGTAAGTCAAAAGTAGAAACCCCAACATCCCCCCCAGAAAAGCCATCACTTGATCGTGCCGATCAAGTGACAGACGGTAGCATAAAGATAGTCGCGACACTAAAAGAAGCGTCCAAGGGATATTGTGAGCTTCAACTATCTAAGACTGGCTCACAAACAATCAGCCACGAAGCATATATTGTTCTTGGGTCTATGTATTATTCATGTAGTTTTAACGTTCCTCGAAATGAAATGACAAGCTCTGGCCAGTGGAATGCTGTCGTTATACATCATATAGGTAGCGCAATAACAAGTTCAGACCTAAAGACCATTGAGGTTAATTAATAATGACGATAAGGTTTTTTAGACCTATAGTAATCGTTTCTGCTGTTGTATTTTGCCTGGCATTAATCAGTCAATTAATCTTGCCAATAAGACAAGTTAGCGCAGCCGATACGATTGGATTCAACCCAGGAAATATCATTTCTGACTATATTTTCACAGAAAACAGTTCCATGAGCGTAGCTGATATTCAGAACTTCTTCGTAAGCAAGGGTTCGACGTGTCTCGTAAATTTTAAAACCTTATCACTGAACGATGTTAATAATGATGGGCTTGGCGATGAACCATATGGCAAAGGCGTTGGCGAACAAGTTTCGGCTGCTACCTTAATCTGGCAAGCTGCTCAACTCTTCAGAATAAATCCGAAAGTTATTCTTGCAACGCTACAAAAAGAGAATGGGCTCATCACACGAAGCGACTGTCCGGATTGGCGATACAACACAGCGCTCGGGTTTGGTTGTCCAGATAATCAACCTTGTGACGTGGCTGCTTACGGATTTACTAGACAAATAGATTATGGAACGTGGCACTTACGTGGATTTTTTGATGACACATATCCATCGCCACGCACGACACCCGGAAATAGGCTTATCGCCTACAATCCTGATGATGCTTGTGGTGGCACAACTATTAACATCGAGAATCGTGCTACAGCCTCACTGTATAGCTACACTCCATATCAACCGAACACAGCAACGCTTGCTGCCGCGCCAGGGCAAGAGGTATGGTGTGGAGCGTACGGCAATTTAAATTTTTGGAGATATTTTACTGATTGGTTCGGCTCAACCCATAGGGATAGTCCTCTTGTGTCATCTGCCGATGGAGGGGTATATCTTTTAGAGAATGGGACTAAGCGCGCTTTTCCTACTATGCCAATATTTTTGAGCTATTCGTATAGCTGGAATGATATTACAATTATGAGCGATGCTGCATTAGTCGCCATCCCGAACGGTCCTAATATGAACCATTTCAGAGAAGGCCAACTCGTCAAAACTGCTGGCAGTGGAGTTTATCTTATAGAAAATGCGACCAAACGAGCTTTTCCAAGTGGATTAATATTTTTGAGTTATTCGTATAAATGGTCCGATGTCAGAACTATTAGTAGCGTAGAGCTATCCCTTCTATTCCATATCTCAAACGGAATCCCAGACATCCCAGACGGACCGATTATGACCTACAATAGAAACGGGCAACTGATATCATCTACAGACGGTGGCGGTGTCTACCTAGTAGAAAGTGGCAAGAAGCGACCCTTCCCTAACGGAACAATATTCTTAAGCTACTCATACAAATGGTCAATGATAACAAACATTACTGATGCAGAGTTGGCACTAACTCCAGATGGTGAAGTAATGCCGTATAATGCTCATTTCAGAGACGGCCAACTGGTAATGGCCTCTGGCGGTGTCTACCTAGTAGAAAGTGGCAAGAAGCGACCCTTCCCTAACGGAACAATATTCTTAAGCTACTCATACAAATGGTCAATGATAACAAACATTACTGATGCAGAGTTGGCACTAACTCCAGATGGTGAAGTAATGCCGTATAATGCTCATTTCAGAGACGGCCAACTGGTAATGGCCTCTGGCGGTGTCTACCTAGTAGAAAGTGGCAAGAAGCGACCCTTCCCTAACGGAACAATATTCTTAAGCTACTCATACAAATGGTCAATGATAACAAACATTACTGATGCAGAGTTGGCAATCATACTTGATGGTGCGCCGATGACAATGAAAACTTTGTAAAAAGTCTTGTTTCAGTAGCGAGTTATTTTCTTCTTATTTTTCCAAGCGCTTTCCTGACAACCTTTTCGCCAGTCAAGTAAACACCGTCTTGTTTTATACTCGTTCCAAGCCGTCGAGCCAATTTGCGCATTCTTGTCTGTGAACGCAAGCTTTTGTTAAGTAGTTGGGGTGATTTTATAGGAATAGTTTTATTGTCATCTATCAATTTATCATATTCTTGGATGATTCTTCGACGATCAAGGTTAGACAATTTTTTGTTTGATTCTACGATTGGACACACCTCGGATTGGAAAACTTTATAGAACCTTTCAACGTCGTTTTCATAATAATATCTCAGTATATTATTTAATATCATTGATGCTGTTTTTATATAACCTCTTGTTTTATATAAACAGTAATTATTCCACGAGTGTTTAATATTTGCCTTATCGTCAGAAAAATATTTTTCAAATCGTTCATATGAAATATTATTTAGAAATCCACTATGCAGATTGTCGCCAGCCTTTATCATCAACTCGTGTTTCAGCACACTGTCCTGCATCTCGTGCCTTCTTGAAATAACCAATGGCTTTTCTAATAAAACAAACTTATAGTTATTTTTCAGCCTGTTCCACAGATCGTAATCCTGAGTAACGGGAAGGTTAGTGTTAAACCCATTATTTTCAACTAACGCTTTTTTTGGGATTAAAAGCGCACAGCCGTTAAGACCGACGGACGCAGAGGTTGCTAGGAATATATCAAAATATTCGAAAGTTTTTTTATCGATATATTCTTTCTTTTTTATCCCACTTAAAAACAAAACACGGACGTTGGATGCGACAATAGTATCTTCCCCCTTAAATAAGCTAAGGAAATTAATCTGATCTTCAATCTTTGTTTTTTCATACAGATCATCGTGCGACAACCATGAAAAATAGCTTCCTTTCATCTTTTTAATACCAAAATTTAGCGCTGATGCTACTCCGCCATTTTTTTTTCTAAAATACCGGATCTTGTCGCCATATGACAGGGCTATTTTTTCGGTGGCTCCCTCGTCTTTGGAGCCGTCGTTAATAACAATAACCTCTATGCACCCATATGTTTGGGCCAAGGCGCTATCGACCGCCTCTTTCAGATAATTTGAGCCGTTGTAGACAGGAATTATTATGGATACTTTTGGGACAGATTTTCCAGTGTGATTCATAATAATATCACTATTTTATTATCTTTCTAACTGTTGTGCGAAGACCGTCGCTCTTGAGTGAACGAAGTACTTTACCGCCATTTGACCTAACAGACCTTATGTTAACCTTTCTTGCAATCTTACCGGTCGTCACGCGAAGACCGTCGCTCTTGAGTGAACGAAGTACTTTACCGCCATACGCTCTTATGGATCGGCCGCCCCCATGGCTAGCCGGTTGAGTATTAATGTCAGCATTATAGTCAAAGATAATATTCAACTCCGCAAAAATTTTCTTAGAGAAATCTTGGTCTGCCGTCACCTCACTTGATAATTTTTCTTTCAATTTCGACTTAATAGTTGTATCGTCGTCCCCGCTAACCAATGTATCAATTAGAAATTCCCATTTTTTGCCTATTATTGTTGCATCAAATCTTTTGACTTTTGCTATGGCATTACTTGAAAGTTTTTCCCGTAGCTTTTCGTCCGCTAGGATTTGACAAACACGATCCGCCATAGATTCAATATCATCCTGTTCGACAACATACCCATTCTCTCCATTCGTAACGAGATCTTCAAGCCCAGGAATCATGTTATATACCGTTGGTACACCAAAACAAGCGGCTTCATTAATTACCATGCCAAAACCTTCGCTATTTGATGCCAATACCAAAACACTGGCCTGCGAATAATATTCGTCGACATTATTAACTTCGCCTGCAAATATTAGGTTATTTTCATCGATACCTAGGCTCGCTATCATATCGTTGACCGTCACACCGTCCAAGGCTTCAATCGGCTTATCTCTTGTGCATTTACCAACAAGCATCAATTTTGCTTCAGGCTCTTTATCCGTTACGAGCTTAAAGCATCTCAAAATCCGATCGATTCGTTTTGTATAGTCATCAAATCTTCCAACGCATATTACTATTTTTTGGTCTTTTTTAGACAACTTGTTCTCATGAACCTTAAAAGCGTTCGGATTACCAATTAGATAACCATTTTCGCTACCTAGATTCTGTATAGCAGCGCTGAAGCTCGTTGGCCATACTACGGCATCCACATTCCTAAAAGCATCTAGCCTATTAAGGGCGACGTCTAGAACCCCTTTGTTCTTATACGGATAGAAGAAATATTCATGGTTTGATGCTATCGTTTTAATGCCAGTGCCTTTGCAAAGTCTATAGAAATCCAATTGACCGGCAAACATGTTATAAACCCCAACGGCCACGTCTACTTTCAACAAGGTTACATAAGACAAGATAATATTGTCGAATTGATAGTAGAACATCGCGTTCGATACCTTGATGTGGGTGACCTCTTTCGGGAGTTGAATATGGCTGTCTACACCATCAAATGGTGTCAACAAAAAAATATCATACTTCGTTTTCAATTCATCAAAAATGATCGACAAAACTCTCTCCATACCACCCGTCAGCCAATGAGTTGAGCTAAATAGTATCCTAGTTTTCTTGGACTTCGCGCCAACTTTCTGGATGATACTGTCTATATCATTCTCTTCAATATCTACGCCGTTGCCAATTAATTTGTTGTACATCAGTTCGTTAATCTGGGAGTTATTGTCGGTTTCTATTAAGAAATTTATCAAGCGGTTCATATAATAAACCGCGGCTCGTTTATAGCCACCTTGAATTAGAGAGTGATATACCTCGGTGCTGTCTTCATAACTTTTTGATAAGTATTTAATGATTTCAGTTTCCGAGAATTGGATGATGGAGTCTTTTAATAAATTGTCTAGTCTGGCGATTGTTTCGTCCATATTGCCATAGATTAAATTCAGCTGATAAAGCGCTCTTTGCAGAATGTCGGACATAACCAATACATCAATCTTTTCCTCAAACAAGTCTTTAATTATTTTGTCGCAATACGGAGCTGAATAATTAGATATCTCTTCTGTTATAAACTCTAGTGCAGGTATATAGCCGGCTTCTTTGAAAAACATTCTCATATCAATTAGGAAACTTAATTTATCCGGTGCAAGTAAACTTATGTCGCTATTTGATAATTTTTTTATCATTTTTATATATAACCTACTGTATTCAATAGACGCGCGAGGTTTAGCCCTACGACCCATCCTATTTGAAGTGTCCCTAGCAGTAACTAATATCTCTGGTACTAATTTGTGAGGATATTTTAAAAATATTCTGTAAAAATACTCGAAATCTTGAGCAACTCTTTCCCCGACATCAAACAGTCCGACTTTCTCGAAGCAATCCCGTGGTATAAGCAATGTGCAGCCATGTGTCTGGTTATAAACGACAGGGTATAAATATGATTCCGCTCGGGCGGGATAACTATTCATGTGAGCCTTAAAGTTTGTCTGATAAATTTTGTTGTGGTTCTCGTCTATACCGTCAAGTTCGGACATCATGATAGTGTTTTTATTCTTTAGTTTCGCTAACTCTTCAATTTGTCTCTGAATCTTATTTGGATAATACATATCATCATGGCTTAGCCATGAGAAATATTCGCCAGTCATCACCTTAATAGCTGCATTCAATGCCGTTGAGGCGCCGCCGTTTTCTTTTTTACCTGAATATATGATTTTTCCACCATAAGATTTCGCAACTTTTTCAGTTGCTCCATCATCATTTGATCCATCGTTGGACACTATTATCTCAAGATTTTTATAGGTTTGCGCCAATGCGCTGTCTATGGCTTCGCCTAAGTATTTAGATCCATTATAAACTGGAATTACTATTGAAACCTTTGGATTGAATTTTTTCATTTTTCTCCCTTGATTATCTAGGTTACCAAATTTTGCTAATTCCTTTTCGCAAAATTTTAGCGCGCCCTTATAAGGTGTCGTCCGCAGAAAATCTGCCATTTCAGAATAGAAATTACGCTCTGTGTTTTCGTATCTTATCTTATCATCAATAGGGAGTTCTTGAATCATACGAATCCACAATGAGTCGCGTTCAGATTTTACGATTGGCGCAACCGCGCTGTCTTGGCCCGCATGAATCCTAGTAACGGTCAGAACCTCCGCCATATGGATAAACTTATATTTTTTTTGGATTCTGAACCAATAATCATAGTCCTGGGTATACCTAAGCGCTGTATTAAACTGTCCAATCTCATCGATAATATTCTTCGGAATCAACAATGTTATACCATTGGCACAATCCCTGAGTAAAGAATATTTACTTTTCTTCACCAACATTTCGTAATCAAGAATTATTGGGATTATTTTTGAGTCCTTTAATATTGACCAGTTCATGTAAAGCACGACTTTTTTGTCTTTCAGCCCAGACAAGTAGGCAATCTGTTTTTCTACCTTGTATGGCTTATAGATATCATCGTGACTCAACCATGAAAAATATTCCCCAGTCATCTTTGAAATGCCTAGGTTCAAAGCGGTAGAAACTCCACCATTTTCTTTTTTGAAATATTTTATTTTGCTACCGTATGATTTGGCTATTTGTTCTGTAGCCCCTTCGTCATTAGAGCCATCGTTTACGACAATAATTTCAATGTTTTTATATGTTTGAGCAAGGGCGCTATCTATAGCCTCTTTTAGGTACTTAGAGCCGTTATAGACAGGAATAACTATTGATACTTTAGGGTTAAATATCTTCATGCTTCCTTCTAAGTACTGCCTGCATTATGTTGGCCGCCTTCGTTGCGAGTCTCCAGCGCTTGCTACTATAAACGGCTTTCAATTCTTTCTTTAAATCAGATATCCTCTGCTCAAGGCTACTAGCCACTTTAACGTACTCTTTCTTAAGCGCTTCGTATTTAGCGGTGTTGTTGTCTGCATCTTGTTTTTCTTTTAGTGCGGCACTAAATTTTACGGCAGGGCTTATACGCGAGAGGATTTTTTGGTATGTACTGTACTTCGGTAATTTACCCTTTTTCGGAGAAAGCACTATCATAAACTCCTGGTTATTTTGTTGAGTTTCACGAAAATCACTTATCTCGAAATCAAGCAACCCAGCTCTATCCATATCGTATAAGAATTTTACAAATTGATAGTCAGAAAATGGCCAAAAGTGAACATCATCTGGCAACTCGTTGTCAAATGTCTTCTCATACGATTGAAGTGCATCGTTAAATTTGTTTTTTGGCAGTATGTCGATGATATTTTTTCCATTCCAGAAAAAAGCAGGTGCATTTTCGTGTACAACATTGTAAGTAAAATCAAATACCGCTTTGCCATTTATGGACTTGTTTTTATAAACATCGTAGGCATCTATGAAGGTGGTGCCATTTCTGAAATGATCAAAACAATATCTTGCGTCCGGGTAGATAATGACCAGGTGGCCATCCTTTTTGAGTATATTTACTACATCTTTGAAAAAGAAAATTAAATCCGGCATATGTTCAATCACGTGAGATAAGACAACAACATCAAACTTTTTTTCGTTCTTAAAAGTATCTTTATAGCTTTTTGTTATTACATAATCCACATCAACAATCGAATCCAAATCCACTGATATACCAGTTGACTCGAGGTAGTCATTCGAAGTATATAGCTTTTTGATATCATCGGTGCTTCTGACATCTGCAAAATATATATTTGGAAACTTTTCTTTCGAAGCAATTGGTCTCGCCAATGGACCGAACTCGAGAATTCTATCGCTTTTTTTTAGTATTTCGCTCTTTATATATTCCCTAAAGTCCATTCTATTTATCTTTCTTCCAAACAGTCCTATTTATATAGCCTGTATAACTCATGATTATCCGAACAACCTTTTGAGAAACTTTGTCAGCGTTATAATCCTTAACAATACCCATAGCACCCGAAGTAACTACTTTAATCGCATCCAAGATTGTTTCTTTGTCTAGCCCAGTCATTATTAAAGTGCCTTCATCCATACCTTCTGGTCTTTCATGAGCCTGTCTGATAGTAATGGCAGGGAAACCAAGCAACGACGATTCCTCGGTGATAGTGCCGCTATCAGAGATTACACAAAACGCATTCTGTTGTAGTTTATTGTAGTCTGCAAAGCCAAGTGGCTTCATGGCCCGAACTAGTCCGTTTAACTTAATCCCGTGGCTATCGATTAGCTTTTGAGTTCTGGGATGCACAGAGAAGATGACAGGGAACTTATAAGTTTCACATATAGCGTCAATTGACTCGATCAAATCATTAAAGTTCTTTTCGTTATCGAGATTTTCTTCACGATGAGCACTTAGCAAAAAAAACTCTTTAGGTTTTAATTCTAGTTGTTCTAGAACTTGGCTATTATCAATATTTTCTTTGTTCTTGTCCAGAACTTCTTTCATACTCGAGCCTGTTTTGATAACTGTTTCCGCCGAAATCCCTTCGGCAACCAGATACCTACGGGCATGCTCGGTTAGGGTCATATTAATGTCACTTAGATGATCGACGATTTTGCGGTTAATTTCCTCTGGAACTCGTTGGTCAAAACAGCGATTACCAGCCTCCATATGGAATACTGGGATTTTGTTTCGCTTAGCAGAGATTACGGATAGGCAAGAGTTGGTATCGCCATATAGCAATACGGCATCCGGCTTATGTTCTTTAAATAATTCGTCAGATTTGATTATGACATTGCCGATGGTTTCGGCTGGCGTTTTACCGGCAGCATTCATATAAATGTCGGGTTTACGAATACCCATACCATCAAAGAAAATTTCGTTTAATTCATAGTCATAGTTTTGACCAGTATGGACTAAAGTGTGATCTGTATATTTATCCAGCTCGGGAATAACGCAAGCTAATTTAATAATTTCTGGACGTGTACCGACAATTGTCATTACTTTCATCGTTTTACCCTCTGGCTTTCTTCGTACAATTCTTTATGATCAGTAACCCACTCGCTCATCTCTTTCACCATTTGGTCGTAACTAGGTATCTGAAAATCAAAATCGGTGGTTCGTTTTAGGCTCTTGTCACTGACATAGTCACTTTTGCGGTTAATGATTATATCTTTATTAAAATGTTTTTTAAACAGAGATAATAAACTATACTTATCTATTTTCTCATTATTAACCACGTGTCTGAGACCGGATAAATTATTTTGAATAGCTTTTTCCATACATTTAGCAAATTCTATTGTAGTTACACCAGTCCACACAACCTTATCAAATCCGTTAGTTTCTTTTTCCTGATTCATAAACCATTGGAATAATCCAATCCCGTTTTTATTTACATCTGGTCCGACTATTGATGTACGCAAGGTTAAGCTTGATTCATTATTAACTTCACCGAGGGCTTTAGACTGACCGTAAAAACTAGTTGCGTCTTTGAAACTAGTTTCGGTATATTCGCCACTTTTGCCATCAAATACACAATCAGTTGACACATGTATGAATTTGATCCCATTTTTTTTACAAACCTCGTCAACATAATGCGGTAAATAGCTATTAATTAAAACTGCTAATGATTTATTTTCCTCGGCAACTTTATTTAATATACCAATGCAATTAATTACTGCGTCCGGTTTAAAATCATTAACAAATGATTCAAATTCATTAATATTTTTTGTTACATCAAAATAGTAATCACCACTATCAGAACGCGAAGTTCCTTTTACTGTATGGCTTTTTTCTTGAAAATATAATTTTACTACATGACCAAGCATGCCATCGGCACCTAGAAGAAGTATTTTCATGCTTCAACCTCGCCCATCTTTTCAAGCAATTCTATAACTCCATTTTCATCGAGTCTTTCCGTAATATCCGAGCTGTACTCTTTATATTCAACAACTTTTCCCTCACCCTCTGGATAGAAATTATTATAATTCATATCTCTATTATCCATTGGGATACGATAAAAATCACCTAAGTCTTCCGCTTTGGACATTTCTTCTCTTGTAACCAACACTTCATGCGCTTTTTCCCCGTGTCGGGTTCCGATGATAACAGTATCAACATTCGACTTTTTATACATTTTTATTGCATTGGCTAACACTCTAATTTCTGCAGCTGGCGCTTTTTGTACAAATAAATCACCTTGATTGCCATGCTTGAAAGCAAATTTTACCAACTCCACTGCATCATTTAGGGTCATCATATATCTAGTCATGTTAGGATCGGTGATTGTTAGCGGTTTGCCTTCTGAAATCAACTTGTAAAATAACGGGATTACCGAACCACGGGACCCCATTACGTTGCCATACCTAGTTAAGCAGATAGTTGTCGTATGATCATTCCCAAGTTGCCTAGCTTTTGCAACGATAATTTTTTCCATCATTGCTTTGCTGGTTCCCATTGCATTAATCGGGTATGCGGCCTTGTCTGTACTGAGACAAATAACCCTTTTAACTTTATTTCTTATGGCAGCTGTTAGTACATTATCGGTTCCTAGTACGTTTGTTTTTACTGCCTCTAGTGGGAAAAATTCACAAGACGGCACTTGTTTTAGTGCTGCCGCATGAAAAATATAATCGACATCCTTCATAACCACGTCTAAAGTGCTGATATCTCGTACGTCCCCAATGTAAAACTTTAATTTAGGATGATTGTATTTTTTTCTCATATCATCCTGTTTTTTTTCATCACGTGAGAATATTCTAATTTCTTTGATATCTGTGTCTAAAAAGCTTTTTAATACTTCGTTCCCAAAAGATCCTGTGCCACCGGTTATTAGTAATATTTTATCCTTAAACATTTCAACCTCTCTTGTAATTATACTTTATCTACTAGTCCTGCATTCAAAGGTAATTGATTTAGCTCATTATATTTACGGATTGCAACCTCTGGCTCGCCAATGTAATTTACTTTCCCATAATTCAACAAAGCTACGCGATTACAAAACTGTTCTACCGTGCCCATAGAGTGAGAAACAAACACGATAGTCTTCTTATCGCGTTTATATTTTTCGAACTGTTTTACGCATTTCTCTTGAAAATTCGCATCCCCAACCGCCAATACCTCGTCAAAAATCATGATGTCATTCTCGGCCTTGATAGCGATTGAAAACGCCAGTCGAACTTGCATGCCAGATGAGTAGTTCTTGAGTTTCTGATCCATAAATGGCTCTATTTCGGCGAATGCAACAATCTCATCATACATAGCACTCATCTGCTTACGATTAAAACCAAGCAATGCACCATTAAGATATACGTTGTCGCGCCCCGATAATTCTGGATTAAAGCCAACGCCCAATTCAATAAATGGCGTCAGGCCACCATTGATTTTTATCTCACCAGCCGTAGGGGTATACACGCCAGCAATGAGTTTTAGTAATGTGCTCTTGCCACTACCATTGCGACCAATTATTCCAAAAAAGTCTCCTTTATTTATATCAAAGCTTACTCCGTCGAGTACCTTTTGAGTTACTTTTTTATTTTTCTTTACAATATTAACAACCGTTTGTTTAAACGTGGTATTTTTATGTTGAGGTAAAATAAACTCTTTATGAATATCTCGAATCGAAATTGCAATCTCTTTAGCCATCTATATATCCTCCGCAAAATACTTTGATCGACGCTTAAAATAGACCCCGCCAACTACCGTTATAATAGCTATCACAATAAAAGGGGCAAGCACGGCAGCCGAATGGACTGTCGACCATATTGTAGTACTTGTATCCGTGACTATTGCATAGCGGGCATCTTGAATAATTTGCGTCATAGGATTAATAAAAAAATACTTCTGTAAATATTCTGGCACAGTCATTAGTGGATAAAGAATTGGCGTAGCATAGAACCCAGCCTGAATAACTATTTCCCAGATATAGGTGATGTCGCGGAATTTTACATACATGGCCGATAACAAAAACGATACTCCGAGTGCAAATATAAATAATTCAATAATAAGAGGTATTACCAGTAACCATTCAAATGATGGCGTGATACCGTTAAATAACGCAAAAATAAATACCACAATTAAACTAAGCACCAGATTAATCAGTGCCGAAAAGGAGCTCGATACAACAATCAGATACCTGGGGATACGAATTTTTCTTATCAAGTCTCCCTTCGCGACTATTGAACCAGCACCAATTATGGTTGATTCGACAAAAAAGTTCCACATCACGATACCAAGGAGAAGGTAGACTGAATAATGCTCAACCCCTTTGCCTAGAGGAATTATGTAAGTGAAAACTACATATAGAATAGCAAACAAACAAAGCGGCTTTAAAAGTGACCACATATACCCTAATACTGAACTCTGATACCGAACTTTGAAGTCCGTTCGTACCATCTCGCTCAAAATTGCGCGATTGCGTGAATGCAAATATTTCATCTCACACCATTATACCAGCTCGCTCACTGCTGTATACTATTAACTACATATATGAGTAAAAAACACGTCATTATTATTCGCAACGCCAAAAGCTATGATTTTGGAGGTGGCGAACGTTTTCCTGTGTTTTTAGGCGAAGTTTTGCAAAAGAATGATTTTTACCCAATACTCGTTACTCGACACCCTAGGTTGCTAGCTTTTGCTAACAGTCGTTCCATAAAAACCGTCAAGGGTTGGTGGTGGCCCAACCAGAGCTGGAACGGTCCAAGAGCCGTATTATTTCCTGTTTATTTTGTATGGCAAATTGCATTATTTTTTTGGTACTTGCAATTATTCGCTAGGGTGAAATCTGATATCATTCATATCCAAAGTAAAGATGATTTTATTGCTGCAACTTGGGCTGGGAGAGTATTCGGCAATAAAGTTATTTGGACTGACCACGCCGACCTGAAACATATTTGGAAGAATATTGGCATTTGGTATAAAAACCCAGTCGGGAAACTAGTTCACTGGTCTGCGCAATTTGCCGATACAATTACAGTTATCAGCAACAGCGAACTGTCTTTGATTAGTGCCAATCTAAACGAAAGTGATCCGATAAGAAACAAGATGAAGGTTATTTATAACGGTGTTACCGATGTAGTTGCAAATTACTCCGCAAAAACCGGTAAGGATTTCACTTATTGCGTTGTTAGTCGACTCGTGACAGATAAGGGGATTAGCGAAGTTATTGAAGCATTCAATCGTTTAGCTAACGAATACCCAGATGACAGACTATTGATCATCGGCGATGGGCCAGAAGCTAAAAAATTCGAAACTTTAGCAAAAAACAATCCGAACATCAAACTGCTTGGTTATCAAAAAGACCCCTTAAAATATGTCGCAAAAAGCGATGTGTTTGTCCATCCGGCTTATCATGAAGGTTTTGGTATTTCATTGATTGAAGCCAGTATGTTCAGCAAACCGATTGTCGCAACGGCAGTCGGTGGGATCGTCGAAATCATTACAGACCATAAAACTGGGCTGTTAGTCAAAGAAAAAGACGTTAATTCGCTACAAGACGCGATGAAATTACTACGCGATAA
>Ga0209538_1001170_pt1 | contig 14064 bp, 10 predicted proteins | sample BarGraNGADG00211_2_FD_184492 | JGI IMG/M metagenome (GOLD analysis project Ga0209538, IMG submission 184492) | Arctic peat soil microbial communities from Barrow, Alaska - Barrow Graham LP Ref core NGADG0004-211 (SPAdes) (version 2) | ecosystem: Environmental > Terrestrial > Soil > Wetlands >... | reverse complement strand
TTCTCGGGTCACTGGTATTTCCACCAGATTGCATGTCCGGATAAACCGGGCACACAATCTGGTGGAGCAACAGGGATTCGAACCCTGGACCCCCTGCTTGCAAAGCAGGTACTCTAACCAGCTGAGCTATTGCCCCATATGTATGAACTACCCTATTTTAGCTTAAAGACCCTTTTACGGCAAGGGTTAATGACAATGTTAGCGAGGGCGGTTTTGGTAATTGTAATTTCAATAACCCATGAGAGCCCAAGGATTTACGTCGCTAAAACGTGAAATTCTTGGCGCGGAGTAGGTTGTTGAAATTATAATTGCCAAAGAACCGCCAAAAAAGCCAAAACCACAAAAAACCTCCAGCTTTCGCTAGAGGTCCTCTATTATTAACAATTTAGTTGTGCAATCATCGTCAAGTTTAAGTCGAGATTTTTTTCGAACTTTGTCTTGTTCCTAATAAATTAGGAACTGCGTTATTATGTAAGCTCAACATAACAACAAGACCGACCTAGCTTCAGCAATAAATTACTCGTATTGCTGGCATAACTCTCCCTAGAAAGGAGGTAATCCATCCGCACCTTCCGGTACGGATACCTTGTTACGACTTAACCCCAATCATCCCCCCCACCTTAGGCCGACGAATCGGACTTCGGGTGTTGGTGACTTTCATGGTTTGACGGGCGGTGTGTACAAGACCCGGGAACGTATTCACCGCAGCATGCTGATCTGCGATTACTAGCGATTCCAACTTCATGCAGGCGAGTTTCAGCCTACAATCCGAACTGGGACTGGTTTTGATGCGATTTGCTCCATCTCGCGACTTCGCTGCGCATTGTACCAGCCATTGTAGCGCGTTTCTAGCCCAGGGTATAAGGGAAATACTGACCTGACATCATCCCCTCCTTCCTCCCCGTTACCGGGGCAGTCTGAATAGAAAAATACAACTATTCACAAGGGTTGCGCTCGTTGATGGACTTAACCAAACATCTCACGACACGAGCTGACGACGGCCATGCATCACCTGTCACTTGGCCCAATAAAGTACTCTCTGCTTTCACAGAAATTCCAAGGATGTCAAACCCTGGTAAGGTTCTTCGTTTATCATCGAATTAAAGAACACGCTCCACCGCTTGTGCGGGTCCCCGTCAATTCCTTTATGTTTTAGTCTTGCGACCGTACTCCACAGGCGGGATACTTAACGCGTTAGCTTCGCTACTGAAGGGGTCGATACCTCCAACAGCTAGTATCCATAGTTTACGGCGTGGACTACCCGGGTATCTAATCCGGTTCGCTCCCCACGCTTTCGTGCCTCAGTGTCAGAAATAGCCCAGTAACCTGCCTACGCCATTGGTGTTCCTTCTAATATCTACGGATTTCACTCCTACACTAGAAATTCCAGTTACCTCTGCTATTCTCGAGTTTACCAGTTTGAATAATAGTCTGTGTGGTTGAGCCACCAGATTTCACCATTCACTTAATAAACCACCTACGCAACTCTTTACGCCCAGTCACTCCGGATAATGCTTGCACCCTACGTATGACCGCGGCTGCTGGCACGTAGTTAGCCGGTGCTTATTCAAAAGCTACCGTCATATTCTTCACTTTTAAAAGCAGTTTACGACCCGAAGGCCTTCATCCTGCACGCGGCGTTGCTCCATCAGGCTTTCGCCCATTGTGGAAGATTCCTCACTGCTGCCTCCCGTAGGAGTCTGGACCGTGTCTCAGTTCCAGTCTGACTGATCATCCTCTCAGACCAGTTAATGATCGTTGACTTGGTGAGCCTTTACCTCACCAACTATCTAATCATACGCAGGCCATTCCCAAAGCGGATGGTGTTCATTTGGACTATCGAATACTGGCGAAATTGAAAATTATTGAGGAACATTTTCTGATAAACGAGAAAGAGTATAAGTATACTCTGACGAGTTTAGAAGGAAATGTATCCAAAAATTTTCAATTTTTAGTACAGGTTCTATAGTCCAAATGAACACCCCCTTTAATCCGAAGACCATATGCGGTATTAGCCACCCTTTCGGGCGGTTATCCCTCACTTTGGGGTATGTTCCCACGCGTTACTCAGCCGTCCGCCGCTCGTCAGCAGGTAATAAATTACCCCTGTTACCGCTCGACTTGCATGTGTTAGGCACGCCGCCAGCATTCATCCTGAGCCAGGATCAAACTCTCCATAAAAAAATGTATCGATAAATCGATACTTTTATATAACTCAATATAAACTGACGATGATTTGCACAACTAAATTGTCAAAGTTCTTTTCATCTGTTGCAACTCCACGTTGTTTCGCCAAATCTAAGCGACCAGATTGTTATCAATCATACCGCACAACTTATACAGTAGTCAAGAGTAATCTTTATTAAATCGTTGAGAAAAAGACAACTAGCCCAATTACCAAACCAAGAAAAGCTCCAATGACGACTTCCAGAGGAGTATGTCCCTTGGCGGCGCGGGGTAATTTTACTTTGCTTTTCTGCTCTTTAATTAACTCACGAATTGCTTCTCCTTGCTCACCGGACGACCTACGAACCTTCATCGCATCATACATAACAATCAAAGCGAACAATGTAGCTAGTCCGAATAATCCCGTGCCGACACCTTCGCGAAGACCAATAACCGTCATCAATGCCACTGCTGTTGTACTATGCGAACTTGGCATACCACCCGACATAAACAAATGCGATCTAAACCCATATTTCTCTTTTTTTATCAATCCAACAATATATTTGATGATATGGGCCCCAAACCAGGCCACAAAAATCGTAATTAGATACGGCGAAAATATCTCAAGTCTCATAGGTTATACCTCCTCATCTTCATCATTACCTTGATCTTGTTCTGGCATCAAACCGAGTGAAGCAACTTTGTCGCCTTCACGCATGCGCATAATCCGTACGCCCTGAGTAGTCCGGCCAAGAGTTGGGATGTCTTTCAAACCGACACGAATAGCCTGCCCTTCATTAGAGATAAGTAGCACTTCGCTGGCATTAGGCTCCAAAGTATGTACCGCTATTATCGGCCCAGTCTTGACGGTGACAACAGCAGCTTTTATACCTACTCCGCCACGCTTATGTGATGGGAAATTAGAAACCTTGGTCGATTTACCATAACCATTTTCACTGATTACTAGTAACTTGCGGCTATCATCGTCAACAATATCCATACCAACCACTTGATCGTTTGGACGTAAGCGAACTCCGCGCACGCCTCTTGCCGTACGCCCCATTGGACGAGCATCCTTTTCGTTAAATCGAATTGCCTGACCGGCTGATGTTGATATAATCACATCATTATCACCTGTAGTTTTTTGAATCCAGCGTAGCTCATCCCCATCGTCAAGCTTGATAGCGATAAGCCCATTCGTACGTATATTTGCATATTCCTTTAATGGCGTCTTTTTAACCGTACCCTTTGTAGTTGCCATAAACAGATAACCATCATCACTAGCATTTTTTTCGTGACGAATGATCGAGGTAATTTTTTCTTCCGGCTGAAGTTGCAACAAATTAACAGCTGCAACTCCCTTAGTGGCAAGACTGGCAGCAGGCACTTCATATGCCTTTAGACGAAAAATTCGGCCACGGTTAGTAAAGAATAGCAGGTAGTCATGCGTACTAGCAGGCACCAACTGATCAATAACATCCTCTGCCTTGGTGGCCATACCACGCTTGCCTTTACCGCCCCTATGCTGGCGATGATATTCACTAACCAGCGTTCGCTTAATATAATTCTCTACAGTAAGCAAGATGACACTTTCTTCTTCAGGAATCAGCTCTTCGTCGCTAAACTTACCTAGTTCATAATTAATCATCTGGCTTCGACGTTTGTCGCCATATTTTTCTTTCATTTCCAAAAGCTCTTCTTTGATAATTCGCAAAATCTCTTGCTTGTCGGCCAATATTGCTTCAAGTTTTGAAATTAGCTCAATTAATTCTTTTAGCTCATTCTCAATTGCATCTCGTTCCAAACCAGTCAAACGACGCAATTGCATAGCCAGAATTGCTTTGGCCTGAATTATTGATAGTTTGAACTTTTCAATCAATGCAGCTTCGGCATCTTCACTTGTCCTGCTTGCCCGAATCGTTTTGATTACTTCATCAATATGATCTAAGGCTATTTTGTATCCTTCTAGAATGTGGGCCCGTTCTTTGGCTTTGCGAAGCTCAAATTCCGTTCGACGGCGAACGACAACTTCACGATGTTTTACAAATTCAGTCAGAATTTCCTGCAGACCCAAAATGCGCGGCTGAATACCATCAATTAGTGCAAGCATATTATAATGGAAGCTTGTTTGCAGCGACGTTAATTTAAAGAGCTGGTTAAGCACCTTTTTAGGGTAAGCATCCTTTTTTAGCTCAATAACGATACGAACCGATCCTCTTGCACTCTCATCCCGTAAATCACTAATGGACGTAATCTTCTTATTTTTGACCAATTCGGCAATTTTCTCAATGAGTGTTGACTTATTAACAGCAAAAGGCATCTCCGTCACAATAATCTGACTACGGCCTTTTTTGGTCTCTTCAATATTCGCAACTGCACGAATCACTACACTACCGCGACCAGTTTGGTAGGCCTGCTTCATCGGTGCACCACCATACACGATGGCGCCTGTAGGAAAATCAGGTCCTTTCACGTGTTTTAGCAAGTCATCTAATGTTGTGGTTTCTGGATTATCAATCAGATAAATAGTTGCGTCAACGAGTTCGCCAAGATTATGTGTTGGAATACTCGTAGCCATACCGACGGCAATACCGATTTGTCCATTAAGCAACAAGTTAGGAAGTTTAGCTGGGAGTACTACCGGCTCTTGCTCGGATCCATCATAATTATCGCGGAAATCAACAGTGTCTTTATCTAAATCTGTCAGCAATTCATTACCGACTTTATCCAATCGAGCCTCAGTATATCGAGAAGCAGCTGCAGGGTCGCCGTCCATTGAGCCAAAGTTCCCCTGGCCATCGACTAATGTATAACGCATAGTCCATTCTTGGGCCAAGCGAACCATAGAATCATAAATGGCCGTATCGCCGTGAGGATGATACTTACCCATAACGTCACCTACGATACGAGCGGATTTAGTGAATTTCGTACCTGGTCGCATCCCCTGTTCACCCATCGAGAATAAGATACGACGATGAACAGGCTTAAGGCCGTCACGGACATCAGGCAGTGCACGGTCGATAATTACGCTCATTGAATAGCGCAAGAAGCTATCTTCCATCACATCTTCGACTGTTCTATCTTCGACAACACGCGAATGTGTTACAATTGTTGTATTTGTTACAATTTCACCTTCAATTGGTGTATTTTCGTCATCATTCATAATTAAATATCCAACTCCTCAAGACTAAGCGATTTAGCACGACTCTGTATAAAGCTTTTTCGTAGATCCACTTGATCCCCCATAAGCTTCGTAAAAATTGCATCGGCTTTCTCGGCATCTTCTACCCTTACTTGAATTAACACACGATTTTCTGGTTTCATAGTCGTTTCCCATAGCTGCTCGGCATCCATTTCACCAAGACCCTTATAACGTTGTAATAATGTAATACCAGCTTGCTTGGTTCTGTCCCCTTCATCGTCTACCTTGACACCTTTTTCTTTTCTGTCGGCAATTAAACGGTCAGTTATGGCTTCACGTTCTTCTTCGTCATAAGCATAGAATTTTTTAGCGCCAGCTCGCAATAGGAAAAGTGGTGGCTTAGCTAGATATATATAACCGCCATCAACCACTTCTCGCATATAACGAAAGAAGAAGGTCAACAAAAGCGTCGCAATGTGGCTACCGTCGACATCAGCATCAGTCATAATAACCACGCGATGGTACCTGAGACCAGAGATGTCAACCTGGTCTCCAAAACCCACCCCCATCGCTTTGATTAGGCTAACAATTTCATTGTTACCTAACATACGATCAAGCCTTGCACGTTCAACATTCAAGACCTTACCTCTAAGCGGTAAGATAGCCTGGGTTTTACTATCACGCCCAGATTTAGCCGATCCACCGGCTGAATCCCCCTCAACAATATATAATTCTGACTCAGATGGGTTCTTACTCGAGCAGTCAGACAACTTACCTGGCAAATTCAACCCATCTAGCACGCCCTTGCGCAAAACATTATCTCGAGCTGCGCGAGCGGCTTTACGGGCTCTGGCTGCAAGAAGAGATTTGCCGACAATGCCCTTAGCAATGTTCGGGTTTTCATCTAGATAATATGAAAAGTATTCATTCATCACCTGCTCGACATAACGTCGGACCTCTGGATTACCGAGTTTATTTTTAGTTTGACCTTCAAACTGAGGATCTGGTAATTTTACGAGAATAACAGCAGTCAGCCCCTCACGAATATCATCGCCAGTCAAATTATCTTCTTTTTCCTTTAACAAACCGCTCTTTCGGGCGTAGTCATTAATAACGCGTGTAAGCGCTGATCGAAAGCCTACTAAATGTGTTCCGCCATCTATAGTTAGAACATTATTTGCAAAAGGCTTCACTATTTCAACAAATGAATCATTATACTGTACGGCAATTTCAACCATCGAATCTTCGACTTGCTTCTCAACGTAAAACACATTGTCACTTACAACGTCTTTTCCGACATTAAGATGCCTAACGTAACTTTGAATACCACCCTCAAAATAGAAGGCTTCTCGCTGATTAGTCCGTTCATCTTTGACCGAAACGTAAACGCCCTTCGTTAGGTAAGCCTGATGCCGCAAATAATTCACAACCCACTTATAGTCAAACTCGATAATTTCTTTAAATATAGTCGGGTCGGGATAAAAAGTAATAGCAGTACCATTCAGGCGGTCAGTTTTGCCGAGCTTCTGAAGCTGCCCTTTTGTAATACCTTTTTCAAATTCCATTCGATAAAGCTGGCCTTCTCGGGTCACTTCAGCAATAAAATAGGTTGATAATGCATTTACGACGCTTGAGCCTACTCCATGAAGACCAGATGAAACTTTATACCCACCGCCACCAAATTTTCCTCCAGCATGCAGAATTGTCAATGCCGTCTCAAGTGCGCTCTTGCCAGTCTTGGGATGTTTGTCAACTGGTATACCACGACCATCGTCATCAATTCGTGCGCCGCCGTCTTTTAATAGTGTCACATCGATTCTTGTTGCGTAACCGGCAATAGCCTCATCAATCGAATTATCTGCAATTTCTTTAATTAAGTGATGTAGACCTTCATAACCAGTACTACCTATATACATTCCTGGACGTTTACGAACCGGATCAAGGCCTTCAAGCACCTGAATCTGTGCTCCATCATAAGAATTATCAATTTTTTGTTTAACCACTACCAACTCCCTCATCTGTTGCAGACTAATCTAGCTATTTACAATACTATCATTATAGCGAACAATTTGTGTTCACTCAAGCCATACTCGACTTACGTAAAATCCTCAATCTTCAGAAAGTATCTGACCGGCTGCAAACAATTTTTCTTCATTCAGCGTATCTACAGATACACCTCACTCGGATAAAATAGTTTTCGCTCGATCAGATATCATTCTGGTAGATAACGATTTTACGTAAGTCCAGTATTGCGCTGAACATATTTCTTATGCTAAAGTGTTACATAAGAGGTAAGCTTAAAAATTAAATACAAAAATAAAATATGTTTAGAAAAATAGTCTCTAATCTACCATTCAGCCCCGCGCTCGTAGGCCAACTTGGGTTTTATGCCAAGAGGTTACGCAAAGAAGAAACAACTAGACGCCTAGGATTAATATTTGTAGTCCTCGCTCTTATCGTTCAGTCACTCGCAGTGTTCCAGCCGCCCGAATCAGCCAATGCAGCTAGCCTGACGGATATGACCTCTAGAGGTTTTGGCTTAGATACTAGTAATGTATGCTCTGACAGCATTAACAATTCGCTATGTATTGGCCCTAACATTATTAAAATAATAACAGCCACTAATGCATCACAGGGGTTTGTAGATGCATCATCAGTTACTGCTTACGCGGGTGATCAAATAAGCTATACCATCACCATCGAAAATACCGGCCTCAGTTCAACATCGACCAAACTAGAAGACCATCTCGCAGATACATTAGAGTATGCGACCCTCGCAGATGGCGGCGGTGGTACATTAGATAAAAAAACAGGAACGTTGTCGTGGCCAGATGTAACACTAGATCCAAATACTAAGCAAACGAGGACATTTGTCATAAGACTGCTCGATACCATTCCCGCGACAGCACAGGGTGTAAATTATGCAAAATCATATGACTGTATAATATCGAATACCTTTGGTAATTCTATAGATGTCCGAGTTGATTGCCCAACACCAAAAATAATAGAAAGAACCGTCGCAGAACTCCCAAAAGTTGGACCAACCGAAAATATAATCTTCGCAAGCATAGTCCTAACTTTCACGGCATACTTTTATGCACGTACGCGTCAACTTAAAAATGAAATTCGCTTGATACGCCGAGATACCAATGCAGGAACAATTTAACTACTTAGAAAGTGAAGAACTATGAGTGATAATTCAGAACAATTACAGAGTATACAAGAGTATGGCATCGAAGCTCAAGCATCAGCCACCAAACAACTCGAGAAGCTGAGCAATAATCCGGAAACCTCCGTCGAACTCTCCCCTAGAGATACCGAGGCCCAAGCCGAACGAGCACGCATAAAAGCGCTAGAAACTGCCGCAAGTGTTGAGTCTGATAGCAAAGAAACAAAAAAATCCGAAAAGCGCCCAGCCCCATTGCGACGAGGACCAATCAGTAAGAAACAACTTAGTGCAAGTTATAGGCGGACTATGGAGCAGGTGCAAAATGAACTCCCTGCAGGAAATCGCATATTCAGCAAGATAATCCACAATAAAGTAATAGAAAAGACGAGCGATATCATAGGCAACACAGTTGCGCGACCTAACGCTATGCTAGCTGGTGCGGTTGTTGCCTTTGCGCTAACCTTGCTAACATATACCACAGCAAAAACTATAGGTTATACCCTCTCGGGATTTGAGACAATTGGAGCATTTATTGTTGGCTGGGTAATTGGTATTGTTTATGATTACTTACGAGTTCTTATAACTGGCAAAAGATCCTAAACATTACACCAACTAGCAACACTACTAAGAGCCTGACAAAATCCCCCTAATGCTATAATTCGGTTTAGTCCTAAAAGCTGTCGTCCATAGCGGTTCGATCCAGGATCGAGACGGAGCCAAATTGCTACTACAGGGAATCCAACTTGAGCAACCACTGCTAGAAAAGATCTGGGCGGATGGTGGTTACCGTGGTCAGCTTATTAGCTGGGTTAAAACGTTAACTGGGATTGAGCTAGAGATTGTCTATAATCAAAAAGCCTACTTATTGTAGGCTTTTATTCTTTGAAGTTATATATTTATTCAACTCTTTCTCTAAAACTTGGTCGAAATGGAGAAATTATAACAAGTAAAAAAGCCGAGAAATTAAATTCATCGGCTTTTGTTTATTACTTACCTCTAGAACTTATTCGAAGCCCTTGACGCCCCATGACGTCAGCTGATCGGTTGTCCCAATCCAGACCGGTGATCCAATTGGTACTAGTGCATAAAGTTGCGGGACATCCGAATTGTACATCCGGATACAGCCCCCGCTGACATGTGTGCCAATCGAGGCGTAATCTATGTTGCCGTGTATGCCGATTGATTCTCCTGGCCTTTTACCAGCTGAAGTCCCTAGCCAGCGACGGCCTAGGGGATTAGATGGATCACCGCCAGCAATCGTTGGTGAATTTTCATCGTGGGTCCACGGTGGGTCTATGAATTTATTCTAGATAACGAATTGACCAGCCGGAGTAATACACTCCTGATCAACTATCGCACCAGTCGCCACTGGATAAGCGACTGCCTTGACACCGTTTTTGAATTGGGTCAATTTGTTACTATCTAAATTGATAGTAACCAAGTAGTCGGTTACCGGTGGTACTATTTCCGCACCACTGCTGGGGGCAAGTTCCTCTTTAGGTTGAGGATTTGCGATTGCTGGTTCAGCTTTAGCCGGCTCGGTTTTCTCAACCTTTTCCCAGTTTATGTTGGAGATCGGCTCCGTTAAAGCCTTCGGACCTGAAGCTGTGTCAATCGAGGTAACCTTGATCTGTGGCGTGTTAGCCACGGTTTGTTGTGCTGGTAGCTGGCTCGTACCACTATTTGGGCTACTACAACCAAGTACTACACAAGTCAAAATTAAAGACAAAAACAACGGAAGAAAAAGTATAAACTTTTTCTTTTTCAATTTTACCAACCCCTTCATTTTTTAGATTTCGTTCTAGTTGTTAAGGTAATAAACACTTATCATTATAACACAATTATCTAATTTTGTATACATTAAAAACGGTGAGTTGACAGACATACTAGATAATTGTATTATGTGATTGTTAAGGTTTGTCGCGGTGGAGCTCGTGCAAGTCTAATACACCCAACTACGAGGTTGTCGTAGTAGTATTTTATGAGGAGGATGAATAGACATGAATAAAAGGATGGTAACCCTTCCCGGTGAAAAAGAGATGGTCAAATGTCTGTCGAAATTAAAATCAGAAGATGTGCCATTGCGCGAGCCGGAAAAGCTTTACGTTATCCTTTTGAGATAGGCAGAATATGAACTTGATGTTCCGTCCTTAGTCATGGCAATCATGCTATCGATTTTCGAGTATATGCATGTTGTGCCATTAGACATGAAAGACGAATCGTATGCGTTGATACCTGTTTTTGTTCGCGCTCTTGTTGACGATCCTAGTTTTGCTCAAGAAGCTCAAGAAGCAGAAGATCTTTACGAACAAGTTTTTTCAAAGTAAAGTTATCCCCTCGTCCAAGCCCCCCTATGGAATTCGTTTCATTCGGGGGCTATTTAACTGGACAAAGCAACCAAAGTATCGAGGGACGGTTCTTAGAATAATACAACCAGCCATAGAACCGTCCCTGTGTGTATATCATTAATTGGGGGATTTTGTCAGGCTCTAAGAATTATTATCGAAGCTTTATGGAAACCTCATCATCCGACCCGTGTTCTCGGATATGCAATGCATCACCACCGGATAACTCTGTGGACTTTCCGTTAACATTAGCATTGGAAGTATCATTGGGTTGGTGATCAACTCTGGATTCTACAGTAGCTATCTGTTGGCGCTTTGCTAGCCACTCATCCAAAAACGATGATCCACTATTTTTTACTGGACTACTAGATTGTCCTGGTGGGGATAATCTATTCATCTGATCCTGCTGAACTTTCTTCATAGCCTCTAATTTCGCCTTTTTGGCAACATCACCCGCACCTAAGCGTGCAAATATCTCTCTTTCAACCTGTGCCCGTGGACGTCCATACTTGGCTGCAGATAGCTTCTTGAGTGCATCACGAAGTTGAGGATTAGACTGTCCCATTGGTGGCACTAGCGACATACTGAAGGCAGCTGATGGCACACCATTAATCATCACTGATGCGATTGTTTGAAAGTTTGGTAATTTAGTTAAGTCTTCGGCGTCAAAGGTTGGGGCAAACTTTTTCTGCAATATGTCAGCGTCAGTTATGCCAATACGCCCACTAATAATAGTGCCTATATTACCAATGATTGCCTCACGAATATTATCTGTTAGTTGCGTCATAAACTGATTAGCAAGCACCAAGTTCAGCCTATATTTTCTAGCTTCGGACAAGATAGTCTGGAAACTATCAGTTGCAAAGTTCTGGAACTCATCAACGTAAAGTGCAAAATCCTCACGTTCGTCTTCAGGCACACTAGCTCGACCCATTGCTGCAGCCTGAAATTTCATCACGAATATCATACCCAACAGTTGGGAGTTAAGCTCGCCTGTCCTACCCTTCGAAAGATTAACCAGCAAGATCTTTTTATTATCCATGATCTCGCGCATACTAAACCCACTCTTGGTCTGTCCAATTATATTACGCATCATTTCGTTTGATAAAAAAGCACCAAACTTGCTGACAAACCAGCCCAGAACTTCAGACTTATTAGCATCACTCGTCTGAGCCATCTCTTTATTCCAAAAATCGAGTACCGTACGGTCAGTGACGTATTTCATCTTTTCATCAGTAAATGCCTGATCGTTAAATACCTGCGGTATATCAATAAATGTTGAACCATTCGGATCACTCATAATTGTAAGAGATGCATTACGGAACCAATGTTCATAACGCGGGCCAATAATGCCCGTGTGCCCTGGATCATATAGTCGATACAACATCGCAATCGCTTCTTGAATCAAGAAATCACGCTGGTCTTGGGTCTCGAACTCAAATAAATTCAAACCTATAGGATTATCCATATCTCCCGGACTAAAATAAATCACATCCTCGACTCGTTCCTTTGGCACCATACCTAGCAATTTCTCGACCGAATCACCGTGCGGATCAATAAATGCAAAACCACGGCCATCCATCATATCCTGAAAGGCCAAATTCTCGAGTAGGCCCGATTTACCCGTTCCCGTCTGTCCAATCATATAAGTGTGTCGGCGTCGGTCATTCGTACTAAGCCTAATTTGCTTCTTTGTTCCGCGAAACTCGTTATAACCGAGCAGAAAGCCCTCTTCCATTACTTGCGTCGGGCCATCAACCTGCTTGGCCATTTGTCGCTGCACCTGAGAGGTCGGGATGCTGTTTTGATCGGGCAAATGAAAGATTGTCGCAAGCTCAACACTATTTAGGATATTCTGCGTTAAGGCTTGAGGAAAAAAACGAAAGATATAGGCAGTAACTAATTCTTCGATATCTTTTGCAATACTAAATTTAAAGCCATTATTTGTTGTTGAATCAAATAATGAAAATGCAGCAATAATATTCTTAAGCAACGCCTGCGACCTGGCTGCTGTATTAGACGAAACAACGACGCGTATCAACACCTCATACCCTGGATGGCGTGTTTTTTCTTCGATCGCCTCTACTAACCCTTGTTCTAATGATGTAAGTTGCCTGTCCTCGGACTTTATTTCACCAGCTTCCGGTGGCTTCCATAAGGCCTCCATAAGACTCATCGGCTTGAACATACCACTCAAACCAGTATCTTTTGCCCCTTTGTCTTTTTTAATCTTGTTTGCGGCATATATTGAATTTTTCGTCCAACCTTCAGTCGCTGGCCTAAGCATTAATTGTACTGCAACCCCATCATCTCGAGTCACAGTAGATAAAGCATTTAAGAGCGCCCTGGCTGCATCACGCTTTGACTCTTGATATGTAGCAATAGGATATACATAGCTTTTTTTAAGAGTAAATTCACCGCCGATAGTCCCACTTATTTTACCAGCTTGGCTAAATATATTACGCTCTTCTACCTCTTCTAGCCGCGCCGACGGATAAGCGGCCGCAACCGCCTGTCGCACAACGTCAGTTAAGACAGTCGGTACAATAGCGTAATAATGCACCAATCCCTCGTGTGCCACGATTTCAAATGACAAGTGTCGTTGACCATATATTCGGCTTTTAAAACCCTTAAGGGCAGTGCTTGAAATAATATTATACATAACCTGAGCTTGCGAAAGAATTTCTTCCGTAATATCACGTTCATCGCGTCCATTGGTCTCTAGGTCATCACTCGACGGAGGGATATGAATATACATAGGCACCATCTTGAGGCCACGCTCATAATTCTTAGCTTCGCGCAGTGTTTTTCTATATTGCAAAAAAACAAACACGGATACTATCGTACCAACAACCAAAACAGTAAATAGCGTAATCAAGAAGCTTATCATATTACTGTTTTAAGTCCAGACAGCGGCTTACTCAGCAGCGCCTAGCTCCCTCCCGTAGCGTTTCTTTAGATAATCAACCTGTAGTTTATTGACTGCCTCTTCGCGCCGATACGGATCGTCTCGTGTTTCGGTCACAATCTTTTTCGCCTTATCAACCCACTCTTTTTCGATCAAATCGTCGTCACTAGCCACCATCGGAGTACCACCTATTGTTGTATTATCATCTACAGCAACACTGCTTATAACAGTGGTCGGTAGTACTGATGTAAGACCAACATCAGACACAATCGCACTCATTTCGGCCTTTTGTTCATAACGCTCAGCGCCTTTTTTAGTGTCTGTTTCAGGGCTC
>Ga0209538_1001168_pt1 | contig 14087 bp, 14 predicted proteins | sample BarGraNGADG00211_2_FD_184492 | JGI IMG/M metagenome (GOLD analysis project Ga0209538, IMG submission 184492) | Arctic peat soil microbial communities from Barrow, Alaska - Barrow Graham LP Ref core NGADG0004-211 (SPAdes) (version 2) | ecosystem: Environmental > Terrestrial > Soil > Wetlands >... | reverse complement strand
GGGGTTCGTGCGAAGCCGGAGCATAGATAGCAAAGCCTGCACCCATGTTGAAGGTTTCATACATTTGCTTGTCGGTCTGATGCTTCACATCTTGGATCAGCTTGAATTCTTCCTGTGGCTCAGGCACCATATCAACGATATAGGAAACTTCTGTATTCAGACGCATTAGTTTGCGCCAGCCGTGCCCCGTCACGTTGACAGTGTAGTGGACATCAATGCCATCATCGACCATACACTGGATCAAAGGACCATAGAGATTAGTCGGGGTCAGGATTGCGTCCCCGTATATTTGACCATTGCCGAGCTCGGTAAAGTAGCCGAATGGGAGCATTCCTGCCACTTCCCGTGCCATCGTCAGACCGTTAGCCATGATACCCGAGCTAGGTAGAATGAAAATGGCGTCTCCAGGCTCCACTCGTGGAGTAATCAACTTTGTTTTGGGATTTGCCCATCCGTAAGCCGAGCCGGAAAGAAGTATGGAGTCGGACGCAACGATGTCACGCAAAGTCGGCGTCTCTCCTCCACCCCAAGTGCAACCGGCGATGTTGCAAGCTCTCTTGCTACCGGCAATGAGGTCGGCAGTTCGTTGCTCATCGTTGAAGAACTTGGAGTCGCCGACCGCCCAGTGCATATTCAGTACAAGTGGTCGGACATTCAGCGTGGCCATGTCATTCAAAATCATGGCGATGTTATCGATGGCCAGACTGTCGTAGTAAGTTTTTCCCGTTTCTTGTTGCATCTGTCGGGCAACCATCCGCGCGATTTGGCGCCAGAGGTTGATGACATCCGCAGCCTTGTTCTTTGTGCCGAGCCCCTCTTCGAGGGAGCCCATCACATAGTCACCATGGTCGACAAGAAAAACGCTTTCTCCACGTGACCATTCGATGACTTTCAGACCGACATCGGCAATATTGCCGCTTGTTGATCGTGCTGCCGCCGAGGCCGCACGTTTGACTGGATCGAGATCGGCATAACCGATCAGTTGCTCATAATCTTCGGACAAGGACATACCCTCCAAAAAATTTACTTCAGTTCAAAAGAGCTGAAGATTGTCTTTCTTATAACATTTTGTGAACGAAGCGTCAAGAAAAGGAAATCTTACTACCACATTTCCATTTATACGTCAACGATATATACTCTTGACGGAGCAATCGGAGTAATGGTAATTTATACTTAAGACACAAAACAAGGCACAAAAGCCTTATATTTTTATGAAAAAAACACTCATTTTTTCTTTTTCACTGATTGGCCAAATTGGTTTTTCTGTGGCCATTCCCCTGCTAGCCCTAGGGCTTTTGGGTCGCTATATTGACAAACAGATCGGCACCACCCCATATCTTTTCCTAGCAGGATTAGCCCTAGCCACTGTCATCATCTTTTTCGTCTTGAAAAAATTAGTCAAAGAGGCCCTGAAAGAATTCGATAAAAATTAATGAGAAGAGTTAGACATCAAATGTTCAATTACTGATTTGTAATACATTCAAAGATTTATGGAAATAAGTTTAGCTGCTGAAAAGATCGCTCATATCGGAAGTTTTCCCATCACCAATGCCATGCTCACTTCATGGATCGGCGGAGTGATTTTGATCACCTTTGCTATTGTTGCCACTAGGAGAATGAAGCTCATCCCCTCCGGTATACAAAATGTCTTCGAATTTGCTATCGAAGCTCTCTATAATACAGCCAATGGCGTCCTAGATGATGAGAAAGCGACCAAGAAATATTTTCCTCTCGTGGCCACGCTTTTCCTCTTCATTATTTTCAACAACTGGCTTGGTCTCGTGCCTGGAGTCGGCACTATTGGAGTACATGAGCTGGTCCATGGCAAGGAAATTATTGTTCCCCTTTTCCGCTCCGGCAATGCTGATCTCAATATGACCCTCGCCCTCGCCATCACCACCGTCCTCTCTATCCAAATATTTGGTATCGCTGCTATCGGTGTCTTCAAATATGGCAAGAAATTCCTTAATTTTTCCAATCCCATCAATTTCGTCGTCGGTATCCTCGAGCTGATAGGTGAGATTTCCCGAATTATCTCCTTCTCTTTCCGACTTTTTGGCAATGTTTTCGCCGGCGAAGTCCTACTGACCGTCATCGCCTTCATCGTCCCCTTCATCGCGCCTCTGCCTTTCTACGGCCTCGAGCTTTTCGTCGGTTTCATCCAAGCTCTTGTCTTCACCATGCTAACTTTGGTATTTATTAAATCAGCCATCACCGATCACGAAGTTCATGAAGAAGCCACAGCACATTGATCACCAGATTGTTAAATTGTTAAATTGTTAAATTGTTCTGAGAGCAATATAGCAATCCAACAATTCAACAATAATAAATTAGAAATGGAGTAATTATGGATGCAGAATCAATGTCCAGCATCGCAGCCGCCGCTGCTATCGCTATCGGTGCCATCGGACCAGCGCTTGCTATCGGTATGATCGGTGGAAAAGGTCTTGAAGCCATTGGACGAAATCCAGAGGCAGCCGGCAAAATTCAGGGGCCAATGATTTTGGCTATTGCCTTCGCCGAAGCTATCTCGATCTACGCTTTGGTCATCGCCCTGATCATCAAGTTTGTCTAATAAGCCGGTAAGCATATAAGCATGTAAGAATTAAGCTTACTTGCTTACTGCTTACAAGCTTATAAGCTGGAGAATCATGGAATCACTTGGAATAAATTTAAAACTTTTAATCGCTCAAATCGTGAACTTCATCATCGTGATGCTTTTGCTTTGGAAATTTGCTTATACACCAGTTCTGAAAATGCTCACTGACCGCAAGGACAAAATCGCTCAGGGCATCTTGGACGCCGAGGCAGCTGCCAAAAGTCTGGCCAAAGCCGAAGAGGAAGCTAGCCGAGTTCGCGAGAAATCATATGTCGAAGCTAAGGAAATTTTGAAAAATGCTCGAGACGCCGCTGGAGTCGAAGCCGCTGAATTGGTGGCCAAGGCCAATGATCAAGCTGATCGAGTGGTCAAAACTGCCAAGGAAGAAGCTTCTCAAATGAAAGACAAGACTATGTCCGAAGCGAAGAAAGAAATATCCGACGTCGTCATCATTGCCTTGAATAAAATCGTTGGGCAAGAACTGACAGAAGAGCAAAAAAACAAGTTAACAAACAAGGCCATTTCGGAATTATAAATATCTGTCATTCGTATATTCGTATTATTAGTAATCTGTTTTTGAATAATGAAGATAAAGCCAAAAATTTACGCCGAATTGCTCCTAGAGAGTATCAAGGAAAAGGCCGACAAGAAAAAAGTCGCGGCCAATCTTTGGCATATGCTCCAGAAGAACAAACAATACAGGGATTTACCCAAAATATTAGATATATTAGAGATCGAATCAGCCAAAGCCGAAGGTAAAATATTGGCCAAGGTTTACTCTGAAAAAATACTGACTGCCGACGAGGAAAAAGAGATTATCGGTCAGCTCAAGCACAAATTCAATAAAGATATCGTAATCAAAAATATTTTGAAGACAAGCACCACTGGAGTCATTATCAAAGTCGAGGATATGATTATCGACCTATCTCTAGAGAATAAAATCAGCCGATTAAAGAAAAAAATTAATATAAAATAGTTTATAAGGAATACAATGTCACAAAGCAATCTGATCGATGAGTTGAAAAAAGAAATTCTGGACTTCGATGCTTCCGTCAAGGAAGAAACCGCCGGTGAAATCGCCGAGATCGGTGATGGTATCGCCAAGATTTATGGCCTCAGAGAGGCCAAATCCGGTGAGCTACTCGCTGTCGAGACCAAAAACGGCGAAGTCATGGCTATGGTCCTAAACCTCGAGGAATCATCCATCGGTGCTATTGTCTTGGGCGATTACAAGGACATCGAAGCCGGCGACAAAGTCAAAACAACCGGTGAGATTGCCAAAGTCGATGTCTGTGATGACATTATCGGCCGAGTCGTCAATCCACTTGGGCTACCTCTCGATGACAAAGGATCCATCTGTTCCAAGGACAGCAAAGGTATGAAATCAATGCCAATCGAGAAAGTCGCCCCTGGCGTCATCACCAGACAGGGTGTGACTGTCCCCCTCCAGACCGGTTTGAAGGCTATCGATGCCCTGATCCCGATCGGCCGAGGCCAACGTGAGCTGATCATTGGAGACCGTGGCACAGGTAAGACCGCGATTGCCATCGATACTATTATCAATCAGAAGAACTTACCGAAGGAAAAGCGACCAATCTGTATCTACGTCGCTATCGGTCAAAAGAAATCAAAAGTAGCTCGGATCATGGCCAAGCTCGAGGAGGTCGGTGCGATGGAATACACCATCATCGTCTTGGCTGGCGCCTCCGATCCCGCTTCTCTCTCCTATATCGCCCCCTACACTGGCTGTGCCATTGGCGAGTATTTTATGGAAAAAGGCATGGACGTGCTGATTGTGTTCGATGATCTGACCAAACAAGCTTGGGCCTATAGACAAGTTTCCCTACTCCTTCGTCGACCTCCAGGACGTGAGGCTTATCCTGGTGATGTTTTTTACCTCCACTCTCGCCTGCTCGAACGCTCCGCCAGATTGAACAAGGATTTTGGTGGCGGTTCGATGACCGCTCTACCTATCATCGAGACCCAAGCCGGCGATGTCTCCGCCTATATTCCGACCAATGTGATTTCTATCACCGATGGTCAAATCTTCCTTGAATCCGATCTTTTCTACCAAGGTATCCGACCCGCGCTTAATATCGGCATTTCCGTTTCCCGTGTCGGTGGTGCCGCTCAGATCAAGGCGATGAAGAAGGTAGCTGGTAAACTCAAACTTGAGATGGCTCAATACCGTGAATTGGCTGCTTTTGCTCAATTTGCCTCCGATCTCGACGCTGATACGAAGAAAACTATCGAACGTGGCAAGAGAATCACAGAAGTGATGAAACAGCCACAATACGTCCCAATGCCAGTCGAAGAGCAAGTCGTCATCCTCTACGCCGTCAATAGTGGCTATCTCGATGGTTATGAAGTCGCCGATATTGTAGAGATAGAAAAAGACATCCTGACCAAGGCCAAAACCGGCATCAAGGATGTTCTCTCCAATATCAAGGAAAAAGGCGAAATGTCTGATGTTGATGAGAAGAAATTGCAAGATTTCCTGAGTAAAAATACCAAGAAAGTCGAAGACGCAGAGGCAGAAAACAAGAAATAAATTTTAAACAGTAAGTAATATTGTTCGAACGTAAGCGAGAACTAAAACCTCATCCCACCCTTCTCCTTAGTAAGGAGAAGGAGCCTGCAGCGAAGTCCCTCTCCTTCACAAGGAGAGGCTAGGTGAGGTAAAAATCAGGCCGTTCTCACTCCGTTCGAACAATAAATATCGCACCTTAAAAGTTACGAAAAAGAAAATCAAAGAGTCGGCACCGAATAACGATGCCGACCCAGTCAAATTTACCTTATGCAAAGGTGTCGGTGCTACGCCAATTTCCTCATCTCGCGTAACCGCCTGAGATGATCGCTATATGCGCGTTCGTCCCAATGCAAAGGATAGGAACGGTGGCCACAATGGCCACAGTAGGGCTCGCCTTCAAGTGATGTTCGTTCACCACAATAAGGGCAGGGTGCCACATCACTTCGATAATGCTGATCACGCGATTCCCTAATCTCCTGTGCTCGCTTCTGATAGAGCTCTGGCCTATCTGGGAAAAGTTTATTCCCATCTTCAGTGCAGAACAGTTCTAATCCATCATCCCCAAGCGGAACTGTCGAAGAAAAACTAACGTGCGTAAGACAGATTGCGCAGAAAGCCTGTCCGCTCGAATACAACTTAGGGACACGGAAATATGTAATTAACACTATTTTCCCTCCTTTCACCTACTTAATCTTATACAACAAAAAAATAATTTATTCAAAATACAATGCCTTCAACACAAGAATTCCGACGCCGAATCAAATCGGTCAACAACACAAAGCAAATTACCAAAGCGATGGAGATGATCGCCTCTATTAAGATGCAAAAAGCGACTCGTTTCGCAACTATGGCTCGTGCCTATACTCAAAACGCTTGGAACATGTTGCAGAAATTAGCTGTCATCACCCTGCCCGAAAACCATCCTCTTCTAAATCCGCAGAAGGCCGGTAGGACCGCTGTGATTCTAATCACATCCGATCGTGGACTCTGTGGCTCATACAATTCAGAGGTAATCAAGAAATATGCTAGCTTTTCCCGAGATTCGAAATTTGATATTCAATCTTCCAATTTAGACGTCATCGCCGTTGGCAAAAAGGGTGCCGAATTCACCAGGAGATATAAGGCAGGCAATTTGATTGCCGAGTTCCCAGGATTTGAAAATAATATCACGCCCGAAGACGTCCTGCCTATTTCGAAAATTACCAGTGGCGAATACCTAGCCGGCAAATATGACCGCGTCGTCGTCATTTATTCTCATTTCGAATCTTCGATCAAACAAATTCCCGTCGTCAAGCAAATTTTGCCAATTTCTGACCAGCATATTGATAAGCCAGAAATCTGGACCCAGTCGGAGGAGGCAGAGGTTGAATACAAGTTTGAGCCAAGTCCAGACGCAGTTCTGGAGGGCGTATTGAAACAATTTCTTCAAGTTCAAATCTATGGCGCCGTCTTGGAAGCCAATGCTTCCGAACACTCAGCTCGGATGGTTGCGATGAAAAACGCCACCGATAGTGCCAGTGATTTGATCGATGAATTGAAATTGGTATACAATTCAGTCCGCCAAGGCAACATCACCCGCGAAATTGCCGAGATTTCCGGCGCAGCGGAGGCAATGAAATGACGGCTTTAGCCGTCATCCCCGGAAAAGACAAATAAGCACATTTAAAACTTTAACAAAAGAAAAAGGGCTAGGCGGCGTAAAAGCCACTTCGCCCAAGCAGACCCGAAAATTAAATTATTCGGCGGTAAAAAAGGTTAATCATCGCCCATCATGGACTTGCGCAGCGCGCGGGAAGTATATATCTCGATGACTTCAAGTCGGTCATCGAACGCAACGACAATGCAATCGTCTTTCCCGTCATTGTAGATCGCGCCCTGTTCACGCGCAAACGCTATAACCTGTGCCGGTGTATCATCCTCGGTTATCACGACATAGGGCACACCATACTGAGAAGAAGTACCTCCGATACGCATAAAACCTCCTTGCCGAGAGCTCAAAGTCTCCCAAAACAATAGCATATCTATATTATATAATAAATATATCAAAAAGTCAATATTATTCGCACCATAGTGAGCATTAAAGATCCTGAAACAAGTTCAGGATGACAAATTTAGTTCTCACTAAAGTTCGAACAATAAAGAATCAGCCCCAACCTCACCTAACCTCTCCTTCCACACTAAAAAGGAGAGGAACCGGAACAGGATTCCAAATTGGCAGCTAAGTCCCCTCTCCCTTACGAAGGAGAGGGTTAGGGTGAGGTTACAAATATTAAATTTAAATAAATAATAAAGGAAATCATATGCAAAAAGGAAAAATCACCCAAGTAATCGGCGCTGTCATCGATGCCAGATTCGAAGAAAAATTACCAGCCATTTATGACGCGCTTGAATGCGAGCTAAATGACAAAAGGCTCGTCTTCGAGGTTCAGCAACATCTAGACGACAAGACTGTCCGAGCTGTAGCCATGAGCTCGACCGATGGTTTGCAGAGAGGCATCGAGATTGCCAATACCGGAAAACCAATCACCGTACCAGTCGGCGAAACCTCGCTCGGCCGAATGTTCAATGTGATTGGCGAGCCAATCGATGGCCTGCCAGAGCCAAAAAGCAAGGATTATTATCCGATTCACCGTCCCTCACCTGAGTTCTCTGAGCAGAACACCAAGACAGAAATCTTCGAAACCGGCATCAAGGTCATCGACCTGATCGCCCCGATCACCAAGGGTGGCAAAGTCGGTCTCTTCGGTGGTGCTGGGGTAGGCAAAACTGTCCTGATTACAGAATTGATCCGCAATATCGCCTCCGAACACGCTGGACTTTCAGTTTTCGCTGGTGTGGGTGAAAGAACTCGTGAGGGTAATGATCTTTATAATGAAATGAAAGATTCTGGCGTTTTGGAAAAAACCGCCCTCGTCTTCGGTCAGATGAACGAGCCACCCGGAGCTCGTATGCGCGTCGCCCTTGCAGGTCTTGCTCAAGCGGAATATTTTCGAGATCAGAGCAAGGATGTTCTTCTATTTATCGACAATATTTTCCGTTTTACCCAAGCCGGTTCTGAGGTTTCCACTCTGCTCGGTCGTATGCCCTCTGCTGTAGGCTATCAGCCAACATTGGCTGAGGAAATGGGTAATCTGCAAGAGAGAATTACTTCGACCAAGAAAGGCTCTATCACCTCCGTCCAAGCGGTCTATGTGCCAGCTGATGACCTGACTGACCCTGCTCCAGCCACCACCTTCGCCCATCTCGATTCAACCATAGTGCTCGAGAGAAGTTTGGCTGAGCTCGGTATCTATCCCGCCGTTGATCCCCTGTCCTCCACCTCCGCTATCTTGGACCCCAATGTCGTTGGCGAGGAGCATTACAATGTAGCTCGTGAAGTTCAAAGATTGTTGCAAAGATACAAAGATTTACAAGACATTATCGCTATTCTCGGTATGGAAGAACTTTCTGACGATGACAAAACAACTGTTTCGAGAGCACGCAAAATTCAGCGCTTCCTGTCCCAGCCCTTCCATGTGGCTGAGGTTTTCACCGGTATGCCCGGCGCTTATGTTACGCTTAAGGAAACAATTACTGGATTTAAAGAGATTCTTGATGGCAAACACGATGACAAACCTGAAGCAGAATTCTATATGAAAGGAAACATTTCTGAGGTAGGGAAATAGAAAAATGATCAAATATCAAATATCAATGGTCAAGTAATTATCAAGTTATTAAGTATCAATTTTGGTAGGAAAATAAGAGTCCCATCCCGAGCGTCGTACGGCGATTAGCCGATAGACACTGAGGATGGGTGGAATAAGCTACTTGGCCTTAACGCCGGTCTCGCCGGTTTGCCCGATTGGGCGGTGGAGGCGGGGGGGGCGCCGGTCGCTTGGCGAAGATTTTCTCTTCAAAAATAGCCAAGACGACCGTGAGGATAAGCACTCCCAGGAAAGAAACTAGGCCGATCAAGCCTAGTCCGTTGATTCCTAGGATGATGAGGGCCAGCAAACTGGCCACCCCACCGACGACGATAATTATCAGTTTTCTGTCCATCATACCTCCCGGCAGAATCTCATATCAACTGATAATTTTATAACATTAATAATCGAGTATTTCAAATGAATTCATTCAAATTAAAACTTATTGCTCCTGACGGCGTCAAATACGAAGAAAATGCCACTGAGGTATCTCTACCGACACCAGATGGTACTATCACTATTTTGCCCAATCATATGCCCCTGATTACTCTCCTGAAACCAGGCGAAATCATTATAAAAAATGGCAGTCAGACTACTGAGCTATCGACCGAGGGCGGTATTATCGAAATTTCGAATAATCTGGTCAAAATATTGGCTGATACAGCCGAAAGCGTAGATTCTCTAGACGAATTGAAAATCACTGAGGCCAAGAAAACAGCCGAGCAACGCCTAGCCAATGCCAAAGACGAAGTAGAATTCACCGAAGCCAGCGCCGCACTCGAAAAACAACTGGCCAAGCTCAATTTCCTCACCAAACGCAAAAAGAAATACCACAATTAATAATTTCTAGACCTCTCTCTAAGCCTCAAATCTGTTCTACAGATTCAGTCTCCCCTGTATCCCCTTCGCCGAGCACTTTGGCGATGAGATGTGAGTATTCATAGATCAATTTCCTCGCCTTCGGCTGAATATCGGTGTTTTCGATGATGCTCGCTGACAATTCTTTGTCTTGGTCAAAAATTTTCATATAATCGGGATGGCCTACTTTCATCACCTCAGGTTCAATAATATCAGTCACTTTTTGTTGAAATTGGTTAAAAAGGACAGATAATTGTCTTTCTGGTTCGGTCAAGACAGTCCCCTTTCTCCTCGACTTCAACGACGAAAATAGCATAGCCATAATCCGTTGAACTTCCGTCAACATTCGATAGGTCGGCATATCTCGAAATTCCCCCAGTCTGAGCTCAACCCTTAGGGGCACTCTACCATGGTCATTATCTGATTCATTTTTGTTCTTCTTGGTGCCTTTGGCGTCAGATTTCAGATGCATCGCGTCATATGTCTTGCGACCTCTGATCCTCTCCGGAGAAGCATAAGCAAATCCAATAAGATTATTGGTCAGCGAAACGACATTGGCGAAATTATAAACATCACTACCCCTGATCTCTTCGGGAATGCCAAAGTTCAGATGAAGGGAGAGCATCTCATCCTCTGGCACTCGACCAGTCGCAGGATCTATCGGGATGCCACCCAAATCAGCTAAACCCTGCAAATACTGTCCCTGAGTCCATGAACTATATGAAGGTGGTGCCATCATCTCCCAAAGTGGTTTGGCATATGCATCTGTCTGGCTCTCGGCTTCATTAGGTATGCCACAAGCGTCCAAAACTCGTATCCGATCACGCGTCAATATTTCATCTGAAACCTCAATCTCAATACCGATAGTAGGCAAAATATTACCTTCTTTTGAACACTCCTTTTCCATCTTGGAGAATCTCATGGCGTGATTGATAGCTTGGTCTAATTGTTCCTGCGTAAAAGTTTTGTGAGAATTAAAAAAATTGAAAAGTGAAAGTTTGATCACAGGCAAAGCCGTCGGCTCGATATCGGCAATCCGCTCCACCACCTTCTCCATACTGGAAAGGGCAACAACTTGCTCCTTGCTTAGATCTTGGGAGGGTTGGGGATCCGAGTCGGGATTGTCTTCAGCGATATTAGATTTTTCCATCGTGTTGATCATATTGTCCTTATCTTACTTGACTGTGACGCTTTTAGCTAGATTCCTTGGTTTATCAGGATCAAGTTTTTTCTCTAGCGGCTTACCAGCTTATTGCTTATTGCTTACTAGCTTACTAGCTTAGTGTTCTATAAATATTTTAACAAATCTCTTCATTTCATCATAATTTGCCAGCCAGTTTATCTCTGGAAAACGGCGAAACCAGGTCATTTGACGTCGCGCAAACTGGTGAATACGGAATTTGAGTTGCTGTCTCATCAACTCAAATTCATTGTTATATTGCTTCATTGTTATAATTTTTTTCTTGTCATTTCGACTCCCCGACGCCCCTCTTGTCATTTCGACTCCCCGACTTGTCGAGGGCGGAGAAATCTCCTGACTTACAAAAGATCTCTCCAACTCGCCTAGGCGAGGGTCGAGATGACAATTTATAAGATAGCTCGTGATTTCCCGATATTCCAAACCAAGACCAATAAGCCATTCCGCACTCACCCCTTGACCCAACAATTCCTGTACTTCCTCCATCATCCCCTGATCAAATCTTTCATCCACCCTTTTATCTATCCTCTCATGTAATTCAGTCCGAGGCACATCCACCCCGATCTGTAATACCTCAAAATCAGGCTTAATTTTAATAGGTTTTAGACCATCTTGAGCCATTTCTATCGCCCGAATCAAGCGATGTATATTTTTTTTGTCCACCCTTTCTGCTGTCTCTGAATCAAGCTGAAGCAATAAATTGTTTAATTGTTGAATTGTTAGATTGTTCAATTGTTCTCTGGAATATTTTTTATTTGTCATCTCGAGCACAGTCGAGAGATCTTTTTTGGAAGATTTCTCCACCCTTGCCTCGCAAGGAGTCGAAATGACATTCGAAAGCGAAATTTGTTCTAGTTCAAATCCTTCGACAATTCCTTGCACATAAAGTCCCGTTCCCCCGACGATGATTGGTAATTTACCCCGCGAAAAAATGTCATCGATAGCCATTCTAGCCAATGGTAAATAATCGAAAAGAGTCATTTTCTCCTCAGGGTTGGCTATATCGATCATATGATATTTGATGTCACCGTATTTAGACAAGTCTTTGCCCGTGCCAATGTCCAGTCCACGATAAACTTGGCGAGAATCTGCTGAGATAATTTCGCCGTTAAACTCTTTGGCCAATCTGACTCCGAGTCCAGTCTTGCCGCTAGCAGTCGGACCAACGATGGCTATCACTTTTCGTTTGCTCATCTTCATATCTTTTATCACCATTATTTTAAACTTTTGACTTTTCGATTTTTACGCTATAATCGCATGAGAGGGATTTTACCAAATTTTAGATAAAAAATCTATTTATATGATTACCATCAAGAATCTAACAAAAAAGTATGAAGATCAGACCATCGTCGATAATCTCAGCCTAGAGATCAAGAAAGGCTCTATTTTCGGCTTTCTCGGACCAAATGGCGCCGGGAAAACAACAACGGTCAAAATGATTGTCGGCCTCTCAGTCCCCAGCAGTGGCCAGATTCAGATAGAGGGAAAAAAGATTGATCGTGGCCATATCGGATATATGCCTGAAGACCCATATTTTTACGATCGACTGACCGCGACCGAATTCTTGGATTTCGTCAAAAGCCTTTTCTCGAGCCAGAAAACTCTAGAAACAGACAAATGTTTATCGATGGTTGGGCTAGCAGAAGCCGGTAACAAACCAATTTATTATTTCTCAAAGGGGATGAAACAGCGTCTAGGACTGGCCCAAGCGATAATCAATGACCCCGATTACCTCTTCCTTGACGAACCCTTAGACGGTCTCGACCCAATCGGCCGGCTAGAGTTCAAGAAAATAATATTGAATCTGAAGCAACAGGACAAAACCATCTTCTTCAATTCCCATATTCTCTCCGACGTTGAAGAGATTTGTGACGAAATCGGCATTTTGAATCAGGGCAAGCTAATTTACTCTGGCTCAGTCAAGAAATTTTGCCAAAACCAAAAGTTAGAAGAAAAATTTGTGGCAATTATCAAGAATGGAGCGACGTTATGACATCGAATTTCAAACTCAAAGTAGCTGTTATCATCGAAAATGACAATAAGATATATCTGCAAAAGGAAAAATTTGTCAGTAAAGATGAACACCTTTGGAATATCGTCACTGGCAGTTATGAGGCCACTGACAGCGGAATTATTGAAACAGCCAAACGCGAATGTCTCGAGGAAACCGGTTTGAGAGTAGAGCCAACAGGCATTGTCCATATTACTATGATTAAAAAGCCTGACAGCTTAAGAATATATGTATTTATGACCGCCAAAACCCTTAGCACCGATTTTCGCCTACCAGACAGAGAAGAACAAATCAGATTGAATGAAAGTATTATTGAACAGGGCTGGTTTTCAAAAGATGATATCAACAAACTTGAATTTTGCTCAGACATTGTCAAGGAGACTCTGCTTAATTATTTGAAAGACCCTCAAATTTACCCTTTTGATTTAATCAATTATCAGGACGAGGAGATCAAATTTCTATGAGGAACATATTATCGATTGCAAAAAATACGTTCAAAGAAACTATTCGAGACCGAGTTCTCTACGGCATTTTGGCTTTTGCCCTTCTTTTCTTCGGCTCAATCATTTTCATCAGCTCCCTCTCTCTGGGGGAGGATATCAAAGTGATCAAGGATTTGGGATTGGCCGGTATCTACATTTTCAGTATTATTATCACTATTTTTCTCGGCTCATCTTTGATTCACAAAGAGTTGGAGAAGAAAACCATTTATATCGTCCTTTCCAAACCTGTCTCCACATTGGAATTTATTCTGGGCAAGTTCTTTGGTCTCCTTTTCAGCATCGAGCTAAATCTCATAATGATGACTATCGTCTATTTAGCCCTCGTAGCTATCAAGGGAGGTGGATTTGATTATTTATCTTTATTTGCCATTTTATTATTGATGTTTGAGATAGCTATTTTCGTCGCCCTGACGCTCCTATTCTCCGTTTTTACTACTCCATTTGCTTGCATGCTATATTCAATTATTATTTTTTATTCAGGACACTCGCTCTCCCTTCTGACCAACGCAGCGAACAAATCCCATAACATTTTGGCTAAAACACTTTCCAATATTGCCTATTACGGCTTTCCCAATCTGGAGAAATTTAATCTCCGAAATTCCGTCGTGTACGGCGTCCTGCCAGATACTAGCCAGATCATTTTTCCTCTTCTCTACTCCATCATTCTCATTTTCATCCTGCTTTGGTTGGCGACGATAGCCCTGA
>Ga0209538_1001166_pt1 | contig 14091 bp, 9 predicted proteins | sample BarGraNGADG00211_2_FD_184492 | JGI IMG/M metagenome (GOLD analysis project Ga0209538, IMG submission 184492) | Arctic peat soil microbial communities from Barrow, Alaska - Barrow Graham LP Ref core NGADG0004-211 (SPAdes) (version 2) | ecosystem: Environmental > Terrestrial > Soil > Wetlands >... | reverse complement strand
TCTGACGGACTTGTTTATACATACAACCAATATGAAATTGCGGCGTATGCCGTTGGTACGATTGAAGTGAAACTGACTTTCAAAGATTTAGAGGGTTTTATTTTCCCCGGAAGTCCCTTAGAAAAAATCATCCGATAATGGATCAGATCCTTTCCTATTTTCCGGAACTGAATACCCGACAGAGGGAGCAGCTGGAGGCCTTGTTCGAATTGTACTCGAATTGGAATGAAAAAATCAATGTCATTTCCCGAAAAGATATTGAAAATCTGTATGAACGGCATGTACTCCATTCACTGGGCATCGTAAAGTTTCTTCATTTCAAGGCAGGATCGAGCATCATGGATGTAGGTACCGGTGGCGGTTTCCCCGGAATTCCCCTGGCCATATACTATCCTGATGTTCAATTTCATCTGGTGGACAGCATCAACAAGAAACTGAATGTGGCTCGTGAAGTGGTTTCAGCCATTGGTCTGGAAAACGTCAGCATCCGTCATTGCCGGGTAGAGGAAGAAAAAGCAACGTTTGATTTCGTAGTGAGTCGAGCGGTAATGTCTTTTTCCGATTTAGCCATCCGTTGCAGAAAGAATATTTCCAAAGAACAGAAAAATGCATTGCCCAATGGCCTTATCTGCTTAAAAGGCGGTGAATTGGGACATGAAATGGCAGCCTTCAGAAACAAATCGGTAGAAATCAAGCTTTCTGATTATTTCAAAGGCGAGTTTTTTAAAACCAAGAAGGTGGTTTATTCCCCATTGGTCTGACGCTAACAATATGGAAATCAAACAATTCGTATTCAGTCCTTTCCAGGAAAATACCTATGTGGCCTATACGGACACTTTGGAAGCAATGATAATCGATCCGGGCTGCTACAGCACCCAAGAAGAAAAGCAACTTCGTATGTTCATTGAATCCAAAGGACTGAAGGTCATTCATCTGATCAATACGCACCTCCATTTGGACCATGCCTTCGGCAATAGTTTTGTGGAGGAAACCTGGAATGTCAAAACAGAGGCACATGCAGGTGATGCCTTTTGGCTGAAGGGTATGGCCGGTCAGTGCCGAATGTTCGGACTGGAACTGCGCAACCCCGCTCCCCACATCAGCAAGGAGTTGCAGGAAGGCGATGAGATTGGACTTGGTTCGGAAACATTTGAGGTTCTGCACGTTCCGGGCCATTCTCCTGGTAGTATCGTATTGTACAATGCCAAAGCGCATATCTTGTTCGCGGGAGATGTCCTGTTTGAAGGCAGCATCGGTAGGACAGACCTACAGGGCGGTAATTACGCGCAATTGATCAAGGGCATTCAGGAAAAACTGCTGGTATTGCCGGATGAAACGATTGTTTATTCCGGACACGGTTCAGCCACCACCATTGGAAAAGAGAAGGTTTCGAATCCGTTCCTGTAAACCCTCAAATGGTGCTCCCATACGGGCTGCCCTTTTTGATTTTTCCCATGCTTTATTGTTGAATTTTCGACTGAAAATGTCGTTCTTTGTCTGTATAAAAAACAAACATTTATGACTCAGGAGCTTTCGAGAAGATTGGCAAAAATTCGTGAACAATTGGTTATCAGCGGTGTGGATGCTTGTCTTCTTTCAACTACCGTCAATATACTATACGCCAACGGAAGCATTTTCAGCGGTTATTACTACATACCTGTCGAAGGCAGGCCGATGCGATTTGTTAAACGCCCTGTAGGACTTGTCGGGGCTGACATTTTATACATTCGCAAACCCGAGCAATTGCCCGAACTGCTGCTTGAAAGTGGCTTACTCATGCCAAAAAAACTGATGCTCGAAGGCGACGAAATGAGCCACGGCGACTGGATGCGACTGCAGGCTTGTTTTACAGGTGTGGAATTAATGAACGGAACCAATGACCTACGCAAGGTTCGCAGCATTAAAACCGACTTCGAAGTTTCGTTGATACGGAGTTCTGCTGAAGCCCATGTTCGGGCATACAAGCGCATTCCGGACGTTTATCGCCCTGGAATGACTGACAATGCTTTCTCCATCGAAATCGAGCGTTTGATGCGTTTGGAAGGCAATCTCGGCCTGTTTCGCACATTTGGTGACATGGAAGCCTTCATGGGCAGCATTCTGACGGGAGACAATGCATCTGTAGCCTCCCCGTACGATTTCGCTCTGGGTGGTGCAGGAACCGTTTCCAACCCTATCGGTGCAGCTGGCTTGGAATTACTGCCAGGAAAAAGCATCATGATTGATATGGCCGGAAATTTTACTGGATATCTGGACGACCTGACCCGTACGTTTTCCATCGGAAAACTGGCTGAACGAGCCTATAAAGCCCATCAGGTGTCCATTGACATCCAACAACGGCTCATGGAAGAAATGAAAGAAGGAGCTGTTTGCGAGGACCTCTGGGAACTATCGCTGAAAATGGCTACAGATGCCGGATTGGCCGACTGCTACATGGGCACCACACAACAGGCAAAATTCGTGGGACACGGCGTGGGCATCGTCATTAATGAATTACCCGTTATCGCCACCCGCTCCAGAGAACTGCTTAAAGCGAACATGACCATTGCGATCGAACCTAAATTCGTTGTTGAAGGAGTCGGAGCCGTGGGCGTTGAAGACACCTTCCTGATTGAAAAGAACGGCTGCGAACGCCTGACCAAGCTTGATTACGACATTATTGACCTTACGAAATAAACAGAGCATACCATGAGTGAATTTTCATCCCGCCACATTGGCATTCAGCCGGACGATCAAAAAGAAATGTTGGAAAAAATCGGTTTCTCCAACTTGAAAGACCTGATTCAGAAAACCATTCCTGAAGACATCCATTTGACAGAAGAACTGGATCTGGCACCAGCCATGACAGAAGGTCAATTTGCAGAACACATCAATGAAATCGCTGCAAAAAACAAGTGCTTCACCTCTTATATTGGTTCCGGTTGGTACGATACGTTCACTCCTGCAGTCATACAACGAAACGTCTTTGAAAACCCTTCCTGGTATACGTCCTATACGCCCTATCAGGCTGAAATTTCACAGGGTCGACTGGAAGCATTGTTGAATTTCCAGACGGTTATCACTGAACTCACAGGTCTACCTTTGACGAATGCTTCCATGCTTGATGACAGCACTTCAGCAGCCGAAGCGGCCAATATGTTTTTCAACCTTCGAAGCCGCGAACAGGAGGCTGCAGGTGCCAATATATTGTTTGTGGACAAGTCCGTTTTCGCTCAAACACTGGCTGTACTAAACACCCGTTGCATTCCGCAGGGCATCCGAATCGAGACTGGCGAATACACCACTTTTAAGCCGACAAAGGGCCACTTCGCAGCAATTATACAATTCCCCAATGCCGATGGCCAGGTAGACAACCTGGAATACTTCATCGATACGATGCACAAGTCCGGATTGAAGGTGGCCGTTGGTGCAGACCTGCTCAGCTTATGTCTTTTACAGGCTCCGGGCAACTGGGGCGCCGACGTGGTTTATGGCACTTCCCAACGTTTTGGAATTCCAATGGGCTTCGGTGGTCCTGCAGCCGGATTTTTTGCCACGAAGGATGATTTCAAGCGTTCAATTCCAGGCCGAATCATCGGTATTTCCAAGGATAAGAATGGTAAAACGGCTTTTCGCCTAGCCCTTCAAACACGTGAGCAACATATTAAGCGAGAGAAGGCCACGTCCAACATCTGCACAGCCACGGCGTTGATGGCCAGCATGGCCGGATTTTATGCCGTTTACCACGGCTATGAAGGCCTGCAGAACATTGCCAGACGCATTCACGGCATCGCTTCCTATTTGAACGACGCACTATCCGTTTATGGCTATACACAACTGAACGACAGCTTCTTTGATACGTTGAAGATCAAACTTCCTGCAACGATTAAAAACACGAAGGTGCGCGAACTGGCCCTCGAATACGACGTTAATTTCCACTATTTCGAAAGCGGAGAGATCGGCATCAGCATTGATGAAACCACCGATGCAGATGATGTGGACGTACTGTTGGACATTTTCGCCTCAGCCGCCGGCAATCAGGCCAGCTTTACTCATGGAGAAGATTTCACCACTATTCTGTCTTTGGACGACAGCCTGCTGCGAAAAGATAAATACCTGCAAGAAAAAGTTTTCAATGCTTATCGGAGCGAAACAGATATGATGCGTTACATTAAAAAGCTGGAACGCAAAGACATATCCCTCACCCACTCCATGATATCATTGGGGTCCTGCACCATGAAACTGAATGCTGCATCTGAAATGCTGCCTTTAAGCCAGGCTGGATTTATGAACATACACCCCTTTGCTCCAACCTATCAGGTGGAAGGCTACCTGGAAATGATTTCCAATTTAGAAAAGATGCTGACCATCATCACCGGTTTTGCCGGGTGTAGCGTTCAGCCGAACTCAGGAGCGGCAGGCGAATATGCCGGCCTGAGGGTTCTTCGCGAATATTTCAGCGAGAAAGGTGAAACGCAGCGCAAACTTGTGCTGATTCCGTCTTCAGCCCACGGAACCAATCCTGCCAGCGCAATTCAGGCAGGTTTCGACATACTGACGGTGGCTTGCGACGACAAAGGCAATGTGGATATCAACGACTGGGAAGCTAAAGCTATTGAAAACGCAGCCATTCTAGCCGGATGCATGATCACCTACCCTTCCACCCACGGCATTTTTGAAAAGCAAATTCGCCGTATGTGCGACATCATACATCAAAACGGTGGACAAGTCTATATGGACGGGGCCAACATGAATGCACAAGTCGGCATCACCTCCCCAGGATTCATTGGGGCTGACATTTGCCACCTCAACTTGCATAAGACATTTGCCATGCCACACGGTGGTGGTGGCCCCGGTGTAGGCCCGATATGCTGCGCTACGCATCTGGTGAAATACCTTCCTGGGCATCCGCACTCAGGCAATGCATTGAACACAGTGGCTTCAGCTCCATTTGGCAGCGCGATGATGTTGCCCATCAGTTACGGCTACATTTGCATGTTGGGAGCGGAAGGCGTAAAAAAGGTTTCAGAAATCGCCATCCTGAGTGCCAATTACCTGGCAGAATCGTTGAAAGATTTGTTCCCTGTTTTGTTCCGTGGAGAAGACGGATGCGTGGGTCACGAAGTCATTCTGGACTGCAGAGGTTTCAAAAATGCAGGAATAAGCGAAACGGACATTGCCAAACGATTGATGGATTTTGGCTTCCACGCACCAACGCTTTCGTTTCCGGTTCACGGCACATTGATGGTGGAACCGACCGAAAGCGAGAGCCTGTCAGAGCTTAAACGTTTCATTGAAACAATGGAGTGTATTTATAAGGAAATCAATGAAATAGAGAATGGAAAATATAGTCAAACTGACAATGTTCTGGTCCAAGCACCCCATGCCGAATACGAACTTACCGCCGACGAATGGAACCATTCCTACCCGAGAAGCAAGGCTGGTTTCCCACTGCCTTGGATCCGCGAAAACAAATTCCAAATATCGGTGGCGCGGGTAGATAATGCCTGGGGTGACCGAAATCTGGTTTGCAGTTGTCAGCAATAAAGTTGTTTTTTAAATAATATGTTCTATTTTTGCAAAAAAGTTTTGATAATACAATTGCATCAACAGAATAATTAATCAACATTTATGAAAAAAGCCCTGCTACTGATTACTTTGTGTATAACCGTGTTTTCAACCATCCATGCGCAGACCTACAGTGAAAAAGTCGATATGTATGATACCCACCAATATGTAAAACAGTTTGGTGATCCATACAATCCTGTCGTAGCTGGTGTCGCATCGTATTTCATTCCGGGTCTGGGCCAAATGATTTGTGATGAAAGCTCAAGGGGACTTTCATTTCTCGGAGGATACGTTGGTTGTGTAGCGCTATTTTATTATGGATATTTTGAAATGGCCAATTCATTAGTACAAAACGTTTATGAATATGACACGTCCAATTTTTCAAACACGAAAGGTGGTAGCAAAATGATTTTGGGTGCGGTCGGTGCGCTTGGGGTAAGTCTTTGGTCCATCGTTGATGCCGTACATGTTGCCAAAGTGAACAATATGTATTACCAGGACCACTACAAGCGTACTTCTGCCATTAATCTGGAAATTGCCCCCTATGCTGAACCGATCACCATGTACAACCAGGTGACTGTCCCGGTGGGTTTGACCCTGAAGGCGACTTTTTAAAGTCCGAACTTTTGACGGAATGCCTTTTCAAAGTCTGACAAGGAGTCTATAAACTTACTTAAATCCTGCCAAATCGTCCGAAGGGCGTATTCAGGCAGGATTTTTGCTGTCTCTTAATCGCGAATTAAAGAACTAGAAAAATGAAGCATACCAAATCAGAGACCAACACCAGACACACGGTGAAAGTTGAAGGCAATGAAGCCGTAAAAAAGCCAGTTGATAGTAGTGAAGCAGAAATACCTGCTACCGAAGAACAACCCGCCGAAAGCGTACTCGAAAGCACTCAAGAAGCCTTGGAAGAATTGCAGGCTAAGTACAATCAACTAAACGACAACCATTTACGCACTCTTGCGGAATTTGACAATTACAGAAAACGTAGTTTGCGAGAAAAAGCCGACCTGATTAAAAGCGGTGGCGAAAGCGTATTGGTCAATGTGCTGACCGTGGTCGATGACATGGAGCGCGGCTTGGCTGCTATGAAAGAAACGCAGGATGTCGTTGCTGTCAAAGAAGGCATGGACCTCATATACGTAAAGTTGCAAAACTTTCTGAAGCAAAACGGCGTAACCGCCATTGATACGGAGGGAAAAAATTTCGATACAGACCAACACGAAGCCATCACTACCTTTCCTGCTCCGACTCCTGATTTAAAAGGCAAAGTGGTTGATTGTGTACAAAAAGGGTATATTCTGAATGAAAAAGTGATCCGATTCGCCAAAGTTGTGGTTGGAGAATAAACAAAGCAAGCATGTCTACGAAACGCGATTATTACGAAATTCTGGGCGTTGCCAAGTCGGCAACCGGTGAGGAAATAAAGAAAGCTTACCGAAAAAAGGCCATTCAGTTTCACCCCGATAAAAACCCGGGAAACAAGGATGCCGAAGAACATTTCAAAGAAGCGGCAGAAGCTTATGAAGTTTTGAGCCACAACGAAAAACGTCAGCGCTACGACCAATACGGTCATGCAGGCGTTGGAAGTGCTGCCAGTGGTGGTGGCGGATTCGGCGGCGGATTCGGCGGAGATTTCTCCATGGAAGATATTTTCTCTCAATTCGGAGACATTTTCGGAGGTCATTTCGGTGGTGGGTTCGGTGGTGGTTCCAGAGGAGGTCAACGGGCCAACCGTGGATCCAACCTTCGGGTGAAAGTCAAACTCAACCTACACGAAATAGCCAAGGGCGCAGAGAAAAAAATCAAGGTTCGCAAAGCGGTCAGTTGCACCCATTGCAGTGGGACCGGTGCAGAAAGCGGCAGTTCCTATTCCACTTGTTCGACTTGTAGAGGAACAGGGGCCGTCACCCGTGTCACAAACACTATTCTGGGACGCATGCAAACTCAATCCGTTTGCCCCGATTGCCAGGGAGAAGGCAAAATCATCACCAAAAAATGTACCTATTGCAATGGTGAAGGCATTTCCACACAGGAAGAAGTCATCAGCATAAACATACCTGCCGGAGTAGCAGAAGGTATGCAACTATCCATGAGCGGCAAAGGCAACGCTGCCAGGCGCGGCGGAATGCCTGGCGATCTGCTCATTGTCATTGAAGAAGAGGTACATCCCGAATTGCTCCGTGACGATAACGACCTCGTTTATAACTTATTGCTCAGTTTCCCGACAGCTGCACTGGGTGGCACGGTCGAAATCCCAACCATTGACGGACGCGTGAAAGTCAAGATTGATGCCGGAACCCAACCCGGCAAGGTACTGCGCTTGCGTGGCAAAGGGTTACCTACTGTAAATCAATATGGTACAGGAGATTTACTGGTCAACATCAGTGTTTACGTTCCAGAAACCCTTTCCAAGGAGGAACGCAAGGCGGTTGAAAAGATGGAAGAATCGGAAAATTTCAAGACCAGCCCCAGCATCAGCAAGCGGATGTTTGAACGTTTCCGCAACCTTTTTGATTAAAGGCCTTCACACCACTCACAGTTTTCAGATGCCGATTCCATTTCGACAGTGGCATGGTGAATCCCTTTAGTTTTCAATAATACATGAGCGGCAGCCCGTATGGCTTGTCGCTCATTTTCAGTAGTGGTTTCGGGTAAGACCAAATGTACGGTCAAAACCAGATACTCACTATCCATCGTCCAGATGTGCAGGTCATGAATGCCCATTACAGGTTTCAGATTGAGCAAACTTTCACGAATATCCTCTTCGTTCACTTCGTCGGGTTTTCCCTGCAGAATGATCCGGAAGGCCTTTCTCATGTTGTTATAGACGTTATAAAGGATAAAACAGGAAATACCGATGGATAGAATGGGGTCCAAAATGCTTAGGTTGGTAAAAATCATCACGATGCTGGCAATCAGGACAGCCACCCAACCCAACACATCTTCCAACAGATGCAGCGATACGACACGCTCGTTAAGACTGACACCTTTATGAAGCCTTAAAGCAGCGAATCCATTCACCATAACCCCCATTATCGCGAGCAGCAACATGCCTTTGGCATCGCTGTGGACTGGGTTGAAAATACGTATAAAACTTTCATACAGAACAATACCAGAGCCACTGAGCAAAATCAGCGAATTCAGCAGGGCACTTAGAATGGAAAATCGTTTATAACCATAGGTGTATTTTCCGTCCGGTTTTCGTTTGGAGACTTTATGAAAGTACCAGGCCATGCCCAAAGAAACACTGTCACCCAAGTCGTGCAAGGCATTAGAAAGGATTGCGACGCTATTGGTCAGCAATCCTCCAACCAATTCAATGACGCAAAAAACGAGATTCAGGAAAAAAGCCATCGCGATATTACCACCTTCTGCAGTCTGGTGCGTATGATCATGAACTTTATGAGGAGTCATTTTTTTTACAAATATAATGAACATTTACCCATTCTAAATATACTCTACATTTTCTTAAAATTGAATAAATCTTATTTAATTATAGTTGATATGTGTATATTTGTACGTTAATCCAAACGAAACAATTCTGACATATGAAAAAAATCATCCTCTCTTTCTTGTTTTGCTTTCTGATTTTCAACGCAATGGCGACAGATCGACCAGCCTGCTTTGATGTGAAAGAATATAAACTCAGCAATGGCCTGACCGTATGGCTTAACGAAGATCATGACCAACCGAAGATTTTCGGTGCCGTTGTTGTAAAGGCTGGAGCAAAAGATTGCCCGGATACTGGTATTGCACATTATTTTGAGCACATGATGTTTAAAGGTACCGACAAGTTGGGGACAGTAGACTATCCTTCGGAAAGAAAAATACTCGATTCCATCGCACTTAAATACGACGAATTGGCTACCACGAAGGTCGATTCTGCCAGGCTGACTATTCAGAAAGAAATAAATAATTTAAGCATCCGCGCTGCGTCCTTTGCTATTCCAAATGAATTTGACCGTTTGATTTCCAAATATGGCGGAAGCAACCTGAATGCCGGCACGAGCTGGGATTTCACGCAATATTACAACGTATTCTCTCCCCAATACATCAACCAATGGGCAGAAATCAATAGTGAACGTATCATGCATCCTGTATTCAGGCTTTTTCAAAGTGAACTGGAAACCGTTTATGAAGAAAAAAACATGAGCGATGACCAATTGGCATCCATGGCTGTGAATAAAATCCTGAATCGTTTTTTTGCGCCACATCCCTACTCTTATCCCATTCTGGGCAGTAGTGAAAACCTCAAGAATCCGCAATTGTCGCAAATGCAGAAATTCTTTGAAGAATATTATGTGGCTGGCAATATGGGACTGATCCTTTGTGGTGATTTTAATGCAGAAGAAATCCTGCCCATTCTGGAGAAAAGTTTTTCGCGTATTCGTCCTGGAGAAGCTCCTAGGAAAGAAGTGATTCAACCTAAGCCTTTCAATGGAAAAGAATCCTTTGAAGCACTGGTAAACATCCCTTTGATTAAAATGCAGGCCTATTGCTGGCGTGGTACACCGGCCAATCATCCGGACGAAGTAGCCCTTGGCATAGCAAGCGGATTATTAAACAACAGCAACAGCACTGGTTACTTGGACAAATTAGTTGTAGATGGCAAACTGTTGATGGCTCAGAGCTTCAAGCTTGACTTGAATGAAGCAGGTTTATCAGCTCTCGCAGTTCTACCAAAAGTTGCAGGACAATCTTGTGAAGCAGCCAAATCGATAGCTTTTGCGCAAGTAGATCGTATCAAGAAAGGTGATTTCTCAGACGAAGCTTTTTTAAGTTTAAAGTTGGATGAACGCCGTAAGCACGAAGAAGCGCTTGAAACATTGAGTTCGCGTGCAGAAACGATGTTAAGCCTGTATTCCCAAGGAAAAAGCTGGAAGGAATACTTGAAAGAAATTGATGCCATCGATGCTTTGACCAAAGAGGATATTGTGAATGTCGCCAACAAATACTATACCGACAATTACCTTGAAGTGACCAAAAAAACTGGTCTTTACCCCAAGAATAAGCTAAAAAAACCAGATTTTACTCCAATTATCCCCAAGAACGGAGAGGCCAAATCGGACTATGCCAAGGGATTGGAAGCAATGCCCATCCTTCCGGCAAATCTGCGCTTTCTTGATTTTAACAAAGATGTTCAAACAGTTCAGTTGTCGCCAAAAACGACACTGTATACAACTCAAAATCCTGTAAACGATATATTTACGCTTAAGCTGGATTTCGGCAAGGGCGAAATGGATTCCAAACTCGTGGAACCTATGGCAGCATACATCAATTTTTTGGGAACAGACACCCTAAAATTCGATGCATTTCGAAAGAAACTGCAGTCGCTCGGCAGTACGTTTGGTTTCTCCGCTTCTAAAGAAAGCTTTACTATGGAAATCAAGGGTTTCGACCCGAATTTTGAGTCAACAATGGCACTGGTGGGTTACTTTATTGAACATGCTCAGGCGGACCCGAAAATCATGAAACAAGTGGTTGATGCTATTAAAGTTCGAAACAAGACAATTAAAGGTTCCAACGATAAACTTGCCGATGCGCTGCTGGAAAAGGTCTGTTACGGTGAGAAATCAAGCTATTTGAACCGTTTGTCATTGAAAGAAACAAAAAAACTGAAAGGGCCGGAGCTATTGAACGAATTTCAACAAATGCTAAAAGTAGCCTGTGATATTCATTATTGCGGAACGCTCCCTACTAAAAGCGTTGCTACTGTAATTCGAAAAAACTTTGCGGTTGATGGCATGATTACTCCTTCTTACAAACCCCATTATCAAGAATTTAGTCCGATCAGCGAACCTATTGTCTATTTCCTCAACTCACCAAATTCTGCGCAAAGCATTGTGTGCGGCGTTCTTCAGGGTGGAGTATCTCCAGATTTGGAAAGCCGATATCAAGGTACGCTGTTCAATAATTATTTTGGAGGAAGTATGAGTTCACTCGTCTTTCAGCAGATTCGCGAATTCCGTTCACTAGCTTACAGCGCCCAGGCCAATTACAGCAATCCGTCCTACAAGTTTAAAGACAAGCCCGGATTGTTGAAATCATACTTATCCACCCAGTGTGACAAGACTTTGGATGCCATGACCGTAATGGATTCGCTGATACGGTTTATGCCATCCATTGAATCGCGGGTTTCAAGTGCAAAGGAAGATGCCACCAATTCAGCTTGCAACAACTACCCGGACTTTCGCTCCCGTTCCACCAAGATTGCAGCACTGAAAACTGATGGCTATTCTTCCGACCCGAACAAAGCTTTGGTTGACTCCATCTCCAGCATGGGTTTGCAGAATATCGAACAATTCTACAAAAACAATATATCTGGCAAATCGACGACTTGGGTAATCGTCGGCAATAAAGCCAAAATTGACAGGGCAAAGTTGGCGTCTTTTGGCAAAATTGTATATGTTAAAGCAGAAGACGTGTATAAATAATGCGATATGCAGTGTCTCAATTCATCCGAACCAACTTTTGTAAAACCTTACAATGTTGCTTTATTTAAGCCACTTGTCGAGCCAGGCGAAGAACGTGCGCTGCCAAAGGATAGAGTTCTGCGGCTGAATGATCCAATGGTTCTCATCGGGAAAAATTAAAAGTTCAGCTGGAATGCCTCTGAGTTTGGCAGCATTAAACGCTTGCATGCCTTGCGAGGCCAAAATGCGGTAATCTTTTTCGCCGTGGATGCAAAGGATGGGCGTATCCCAGTTTTGAACGAATTTGTGTGGTGAATTGGCGAAGGTTCGCTGGGCAATGACGTTTTTGGAATCCCAAAATGCACCACCGGATTCCCAGTTCTCAAACCACATTTCATCGGTTTCCAAGTATTGGGATTCGCAATTGAATATACCACTATGAGCAATAAAGGCCTTGAATCGTTTGTGATGATTGCCTGCCAGCCAATACACGGAGAAACCGCCATAAGAAGCCCCTACACAACCTAAACGATTTTTGTCCACATAAGACTCCGCGGAGACAGCATCGATGGCAGAAAGGTAATCTTTCATATTCTGACCGGCCCAGTCGCCACTGATCTGTTCTTTCCATTTCTGTCCCATTCCGGAAACACCACGACGGTTCGGTGCCACTACGATATAGCCTTTAGCCGCCATTAATTGAAAGTTCCAGCGATAAGACCAGAATTGACCGACGGTTCCCTGAGGACCACCGGGGCAGAATAAAATCGCCGGATAGGTCTTCGTTGAATCAAAATCTGGTGGATAAACCACCCAAGTCAGCATTTCTTGATTGTCGGTAGTCTTGATCATGCGTTTTTCAACCCGTCCAATCTTAAGCTGGTCAAAGATTTCCTTGTTTTCATTGGTCAAAGCAACCAATTTTCCATTCGATGGCTGGATGCGGAAAATCTCGTTGGGATGGCTGATGGAATGCATCAATCCGATTAATTGATCGCCAGCCAGTTCCATTTGCTCAAAATCAGTGGATTCGTTGGTTATCTGTTTGATGGAGTTGCCCATCACGTCAACGGTAAAAATCTGTGTAACCGCTTCAACAGCACTCAAGAAATAGAGGTTCTTGCTGTCTTTTGTCCAGACAATATTGCTGACATCGCCGTCCAGGGAATCGCTGATGCAATGGTTGGTGCCCATGGCCAAGGAATGGATGAACAATCGGTCCTTGTCGGATTCATAACCGTCACGTTCCATACTTTGGAAAGCAATATATTGGCCGTCAGGCGAAAATACCGGATCCGTATCGTATCCCATCATTCCCTTGGTCAAATTGATGGACATCTTGTTTTCCAGAAAATACTGGTAAATATCCGAATTGGTGGAAAGGGCATATTCTTTTCCAGTTTTTTTACGACAGGTATAGACAATGCTTTTTCCGTCGGGCGCCCAGGCTATCTGCTCAATGCCACCCCAAGGTTTCATAGGAGATTCAAAGGGTTCATCCTTGAGGATGTCAACCACATTTGCCAAACCTTTTTTGGTCAGATCAGCCACAAAGGGATGTGGAATAGTTTCCACCCATTCGTCCCAATGCTTGTACATCAGGTCGTCTATGACGCGACCGGAGGATTTGTCCAGGTCGGGGTAACTATCTTTCACGCGTTTTCCGTACTGTACTTGTGAAACGAACATGACCTTGGATTCGTCCGGTGAAAGGCGGAATCCTTCAATATCTTTTTCGTATTTGGTCAATTGTTTGCGTTTGCTGCCATCGGAGTTCATTTTCCAGAGCTGGGCATCATACAAAAAATAAATATGCTTGCCGTCTGAAGACCATACGGCTTCGCTCTCGTTCTTTTTGGTCTTGGTGATGCGAACGGGTTCGCCACCGGCGACAGGAACCACATACAGATCCTTATTGCCCTTGTTTTGTGCAATGTCAAAATACTGAACACTATATAAAACACTCTGATTGTCCGGGGATACACTGATTTCGGATACTCTGCCCATGCTCCAAAGGACTTCCGGAGTCATCAGTCCTTTTTCGATTTTGACGGCCTTTTTTTCGATGAGCGCTCCTTTTTCGGAGTCGCCACCGTTGCAGGAAATCAATGCAAGTGTCAATGCT
>Ga0209538_1001165_pt1 | contig 14098 bp, 12 predicted proteins | sample BarGraNGADG00211_2_FD_184492 | JGI IMG/M metagenome (GOLD analysis project Ga0209538, IMG submission 184492) | Arctic peat soil microbial communities from Barrow, Alaska - Barrow Graham LP Ref core NGADG0004-211 (SPAdes) (version 2) | ecosystem: Environmental > Terrestrial > Soil > Wetlands >... | reverse complement strand
TGCAAAAAACCTAACCCAACCAAAAAGCTATCTCTGACATTCATCAAAACAAGTGACGGCCAGAATAGCTGACGCATAACCGAAAGATGATGATAACGCCGTAATTTACCGGCCATAATCGTTTGGACGGGAATAGTTGCGTCAAAATGACCCATTATAGCACGAGCTTGCGCTACGAATGTGTTATCACACCAAAATCTTATCTCTGCTCTCGGATGAATGCGCTTAAGTTCGCGTAAAACCGCTACGACCGGTGTGACGTGACCGCCCGAGCCCCCGCCGACTGCCAAAATCTTCATATTGCGCCTCCTTTAATCTTGATGAATGAACTGTGTAATGTGATAGCTGAAACACCAGCCCTAGTGCTGCAGTGATGAATAGCATACTGGTGCCGCCAAAGCTAAGCAATGGCAACGTGATACCCGTTAATGGGCAAACACCAAGCATTGATGCTACATTTAGAATAACATGAGAACCGAACCAACCAAACACGCCTGCCACCAGTAACTTTAACCTGATGTCAACCAAGTGGTCCATCAACTTTAGCAAGCGCATGAGCAAGGCTGTAAATAGCGCTAATATCGTAATTAGGCCGACAAATCCAAATGTTTCGCCCATAATGGCAAAGACTGAATCGTTTATAGCTTCCGGCAAATAACCGGTTGCCTGAACGCTGTTGCCTATGCCGACACCAGATACCCCGCCCACACCAATTGCAAGCTTGGCCTGTTCAATCTGATAACTAGCGTCGTCACTGGTTGATGATGTTTTATCGCCCTTCAGATAAGTAATGATACGGTCAATACGGTGTGGTGCGCCGATAACAAATATTACCCCCGTAGCAGCAAGTGTCATCAGAATAATAGTGCCGTTTCGTTTATTTATCCCCCCAACAAAAAGCATTGCCACAATAATGCCGACAAGTGAAATGCCAGTTCCTAAATCTTTTTGAATCACAACGATAAATAACAACGAAACAGCCGTAAGAATAGCTACCGGTACAATGGTTTCGCGAATATCATTTAGCTTTCCCTTCCTAATCTTGGTGCCCAAGAAACCCGCCATAAATATAAGAATTGCAAACTTTAACATCTCGGAAGGCTGCAAGCTTCCAATTAGACCTAGGTTAAACCAACGTGTTGCGCCCAACGTCTGCTGAGCAATCTCCAAGTGCGCCCAACCTGCAATCGCCAAGAACGCACAGGCGCCTAAAGCGAACAGAACTAGTTTACCGGCATATTTCGTTACCAAAGTGTACGGCACGAAAGCCATAACCGTAAACGCCAACAATGCGAACAGCAAGCTAGTTATCTGTTTTACGAAGAAATATATGTCGCTATAATTACTCCCGTAAGCGTTATTTAGTACATTAGCACGCTGGGGACCGATAGCATACATAATAACTAGCCCCAAAAGCATCAAAAGCCCCATATAAAGCACGATTAAATAGTCAGGCCGGTGACGGCGAACGGTCGTCATATCCGAAAACTGACCTTCACTAGAAAGCGTCATCATTGAACTTTGACTTTCAGGAATTGGCACGTTAAATATTACCTCCGGCTAAAGCTAATAGTATACCAATAAACGCTGCGACATCCGCAATTATCCAAAAACGCATCGTCACCTTTGTTTCTGGCCACCCCGTTGCCTCTAGGTGCTGATGGACTGGCGCCGAAATAAATACTTTCCGACCAAAGAATTGTTTACTGGTAATCTGAATTAAGCTCGAGCCCGCTTCAATAACAAAAATAATACCGATAATCGGCAATAAGAACAGCGTGTTGGTCAGCATAGCTATAACTCCCAGCGAAGTGCCAAACGCAAAACTTCCCGTATCGCCCATAAAGAATCGGGCCGGATAAATATTGAACCACAAATAACTCAGCAATGCGCCTACTACTGTAAAACAGAATCCAGCTAGTAAGAATTGCGATTGAAAGAGAGCGATAATACCAAAAGTACCATAACTGATTGAAAGCAGTCCGCCAGCCAAACCATCAAGCCCATCACTGATATTAACCGCATTACTAGTTGCCACAACGACAAACGCAAATAACGGAACAATCGCCCACCCCAGCCCCCAGTTGCCTACAAATGGAATATGAATGGCCGTAGCACCAATCTTTGCAAAGAAAAACCAACCAAGTGCTAGACCGATAGCGGTGATCATAGTAAATTTCAAACCCGAACGCAGACCAGCTACACCGTTACCATTGCCACGAACATTAATAATATCATCGAGTAATCCGACGAACGCGCCACCAACAAGTGCCGCCAGCGGCAACCACGTCTGGCCTCTGTCAAGATTAAATGCAAGGGTTATAACTGTGATCGCAATCACAGATATCACTCCAGCCATAGTCGGAATATTGCGCTTGAACTTATCTGCATGTAATTTATTAAAGATTTCCAGTTTCTCGCCAGTCGTGCTAGTAGTGCGCTGCTTTTTCCAAAATTTGTATCTATAGGCCAAAAATGTATAGACTGGCGTTAGTAGCATCGCCAATAAAAAGGCGCTCACGCTTAGCGTAAAAATTATCGTTAATTCATGGGTCAAATTGGTTAATACCTGATTCATATACTACCCTTTCGGTTGCAAGTTTAAATAATCGAGCATCCAGTTAGAAATATCTGTAAATATTGGCATAGCGGCCAAATTACCCACCAGTTCTTTGTGATCCCCAGACACCTGTACCATTATGACATACCTGGAGGTATCTTCACTACCGCCGTAGCCTAAATATGTAGCGATGGTCTCATCATCAGCATATTTCCCATCTTTAATCACTTGGGAGGTACCGGTCTTGCCACCAATATAATATCCTGGCTTATCAGTACTAGCATAAAAAGTATCCCTTGCAATGTGTGTCATCTCGCGCACCTGATCGGCAGTCGATTTTGAAATTGGTGTTGATGAATTAGCTATTTTATTAGGCGTATATTTTCCATTGCTATCTATGATGCCAGCTAAAACTGTTGGCTTATAATATTTACCACCATTAGCTATTGAACAAAAAGCTGATGCCACTTGCACCATCGTTACGTCCAAACCCTGACCAAACGCCATGTTTGAATAACGAACAGCATTACCATCGACCGCAGTTGGTGGTATAACAGTACCTACTGCCTCCCCCGCCACTTCAACGCCAGTTAGTTGTCCTAAGTAAAATCTATTGTAGAAATAATCGTACATCGTATCACGTGCTTCACGCGTGATACTCTTCCCGTCACCCAAGCGCTCTGCAACCGTAACAAATCCTGTATTGAGCGACCAATTCAATGCGTACTGAAAAGTGATTGTACCAGTGTGTCCGAGGGTGGCATTAGATATCGTCCTGTCATCAACTTGGATATAATCGGTATTTACATAGGTGGAATCTGGAGTAACAACACCATTGTCAATTCCCGTTGCCATCGTCAGGGTTTTCATATCTGACCCTGGTTCATAGGGGATAGAAACAACACCGTTATTAAATGAAATTGCATCTTGTACTTCATTGAATTTTGAAGGGTCGTATGTCGGCAAATTCGCCATAGCCATAATCTTTCCAGTCTGAGGATCCATTACAATTACACTACCTCTCGTAGCACCAGTGCGCTTAAGACCGTCAGCCAAAGCCTGCTCAACATGTGACTGTACGTTACGGTCGATACTAAGAACAATATTTTTGCCGTTAACTGCCGGTTGATCAATATTATTATTGCCAATAGTAAGTGGTATATCATTTACGTCGGTCACTGACTGCAATAATCCGTCCGTGCCAGTCAATTGTTTATTTAAAAAGTCCTCAACACCATAACGGCCAACGCCACTAAAATCGACAAAGCCCAGTGTTTGGGCAGCAAGCGACCCTTCAGGATAAACTCGCTGAGATTCTTCTTGAAAACCAATACCGTTTAAGTTCGCGCTCTTTATTTTGTCAGCCTGAGTACGCGTAATCCTGGTGGCCAAGATTTGATAGCGGGTATCTTTTTTATCAAGTAATGACTGCAGATCAGGGCGAGCATTGCCGCCTGCCACTTGCCTGATTGTATCAATAATTTTACTATCATCAGTTGTCACTGTAGGATCTGCGAAAACAGTGTATACTGTCTGGTTCATCACCAAAGGTACAGGCGTTTGACTATCGAGTGCATAAATAAGACCTCGCTTGGCTGGTATATCCAAACGCTTCAACTGCTCGCTATTGGCTACTTTGACATAATAATTGTGTTGAATTATCTGCAAATAAAACAACCGAATAACAAATACGGCCATAATGCCAAGCACTATAGCCGCCAGGATTTTTGAACGACTGCCTTTTTGTAGCTCTAAATTCATAAGTTTATTGTTGAACGTATTCTGTCGAAGTCGGTGCTGTCATTGTTGATGCAACACTGCTATTTTTGACAGTTTCGAGTGCAGTTAATTTTGCGTTTTCAATCTCTAAATCAGCTTTTTGCGCATTTAGGTCCGCAATTTGACTGTCAATTTTCTGAGTTGCATAATCATAACTTGTCACACGGGTTGCTTGGGTTAAATATATCAAGCCGAGTACTGTAATCATAAGTGCAATAAGCACGGTATGGGTTACGGGGCCAAGTTTAATAGCTGAAGCAAAAGCAACGGTATTTTGGTTGCGAGACCAATTTTGTCGGCGTCGACTGCTAAAATTTTGAGTGCGTTGATAAGACATTGTGGTGGAGTTTCTGTTTATGTTTATTTTGGTGCTTCGTCCCGTCAAAGACGGGACGAAGCGAAATTTTGTTCGTTACTTTACGCGGACAGTCACTATTTGAGCGATGTCTGTGTATTGTACCGGAATGTGAATTGGCATGGTGTTTTGCCCCTTCCTTATTTTTGTTTTATTTTTTCACTGCGACGCGAAGCTTACTGCTGCGCGCACGCGGGTTATGAACATCGTGTTGACTCCCTGCAATTGGCTTTTTGGTCAGTGGCAGTAATTTAGCTTCGAATCCTGCGTCAAATTGCTCTTTTAAGTAGTGTTTGACTAAACGGTCCTCGAGGCTATGAAAGCTAATGATGCCTACTCGCCCGCCTGGTTTTAATAGGTCAGGCAAGAATGGCAACAAGTCTTCGATTTGCCGTAGCTCATCGTTGACTGCAATCCGGAGTGCTTGAAAGGTGCGCGTGGCGGGATGGGTTTTCTTCCATTTACCACGATATGCATTTTTTATCAGATCGGCTAGTTCCTTTGTGTTAGACAGTGGTCTGTTTGCGACGATAGCATTCGCTATCGTCCTTGAGAACCCAATTGGCTCTTCACCGTACTGAGTAATGATATGCGTTAGTTCTTCTGCTGAGGCGTTGTTAACCAGCGTTGCTGCGCTCTTTGCCTGGCGTCGGTCCATCCGCATATCTAGCGGACCACTATTTGTAAAGGAAAACCCTCGCTCGTTCTGATCGAGTTGTGGTGATGAAACCCCCAGATCAACCAGTACGATGTTAAATGTCTGACCCTCTTTTACCAGCTGTTTTGCAGCAGTGACAAAATCGGTGTGCAGCAACCTTACCCCCTTGTCTGACAGTGATTTCAAACGCTCGATAGCGTAATCGTCACGATCAACCAAGACGGATTCGGCATAATTTCCAGTAATGCTTAGAATTCGACTGGCATGACCACCGTATCCAGCAGTCAGATCGAGATAGTTCTCGCTCTGGACTGGATGCAGCGCTTCAACCGTCGCTTCTAACAAGACTGGAACATGTAGTAGATTGTGTGGTGGATGTTCTTTTATACTCATTCGTCTCTATGATAGCACGGGGACGGTTCGAGATCACCTAACTGGTAGCTATGGCTGTTTGTTTTTGTAAAATGTTTGTTTTTTGTTTTATAAGTGTCCGAACAATTATCGCAATGAATGCCAAAGGCAAATCATAATCTGCGAAAAAATTATTCGGTTGAGAGACTTATGTGTGAGGTGGAGTTTTTTGGGAGGTGTGTTTTTTGAGTAATGTGCGCGGATTTTTTAGTGTGGTTCCGTAGCCCACCGCCTAACTACCAGATAGTTGATCTCGAGAGTTTTCTTGTTTAATAATGCGTAGATTGTTAAGGAACGAGTAAATTGGCTTCTACCTAAACGTCGGCATCGGGCGATAATATGCGCCAGTATGCGCCTGCCCTTACTGCAATCAGTTCCCGGTCAATCCCAGCATAGTCAAGCAAATGTTGCTCGATTGTCACCCGACCTTGTTTTTGGTCAAGCTCTGCTTCGGTCTTGCCGCGTCTGAATTTTACATTGAGGTCAGCTATTTTCTCGTCGAGAATATTGCCCCCAAGTGCTGATTCGACTTCCCTGTCCCAAATGTGTTTTGGATACAGATGCAAGTACTGATTAAAGCCGCGAGTTAGCACAACACCGCTAGCAAATTCATTTCGAAGTTCGGTCGGTATGGTTAACCGGCGCTTGTCGTCAAGCTTCCGTTCGAAATAATCTACGCTTGCCATATTGTTGTCTCTTTTCGGCTCCGCTTAGGTTATTTTTTTAATTTTAGTGGTGTTTATTTTTTTGGTGGTGCTAACCACTTATTTCCACTGACCTAACTATACTACCCACAATTACCCACTTCAAGCCTAAAATTTGACATTTTTAGCACCTACTGTGCAGTTATTCACAGTTCTGTGGACAAATAACCGTATTAACAGAGTAGAAGTTAATGGGTATGTACTATCCGAGATTCGTGTTCAATAATTTCATCCAAACGAGTAACTCTTTTAACAGACGAAGGTATTCTACCCTGTGGAGATGCATAAATACGGGATATGTCTTGCAATAAGTATCCCCTTGCCTTTGCAGGTAGCCCATTGAATGCCTTGACTTTATCGTCAATCAACACAACTTCGCGTGCCATTTTTGATATTCCGTCCAAAAAACATTCTTTTGGAATAATAAAATGACCACTCTGCTCGTCAAACCATTCTGCGATATGACGACCTTTGTGCTCATTTGAAACAATCAGTTTAACAACATCGCCAAAACCGGCAGCTGTGATTTTGGTAGTTTGCCAATTCTTGTCACCATAACTCATAATACAAAAACTATGGTTAGCCAAGCGCAAGAAATCCATAAATTCATTCGCCCCAGATTCCAGCAAACTGCCCGGTGCCGCCTGAGCGCGCTTAATGTAAATATTCTGAATAATATCCAGATCTATACCTGAATCAGTCTCTTTGAGATAGTCTAAAACACGAAATGATACCCCGCTGGCCCTTGTTTCATCATGGGCCGATTGAAATGTCTGCCCGTCAATAGCGGACAATTCGTTGATAACCTCTCTTATCAACCTGACGTTGGCCTCATAATTACCCAGGCATCTATCGAAATCGAGCGCAAAAAATGTATCAATATGTTTCGCCATGCCACCCTATCCGCTTACATTATCATATAACGAGATCAAGGCATCAGCTACGGCGCCTGCGTCATGGCGTATTAATGAACGAGTAACCGGTAGCAGGTCCGATCTGTCGCTTTGAGCTATTTTACCCAAAAAATTGCCTGGGATAGCTTTGTATTTTGCTTTTCTAAGTGTATTTTTATTAATTTTAACCAAAAAGGCGTCTTCTTCTTCATATCTGTGCGCAACTTCTTTAGCTGGTGTTTGTTCATTATAAAATACGTAATCAAGGAATGGTGCACCAACAAATCGCTCAATTTCGTTTGCATGGTCACTGACTGTGAAACCCGTAGTTTGACCATGCTTTGTTACTAAATTAGACACGTAAACACATATAGCTTTCGTATTTTTCAGCGCCTCGGCAATCCCGTCAATAATCAACAGGGGTCCTAGTGAAGTATATAAATCGCCAGGAGTGATTACGACCATGTCTGCTTGTTCGATCGCCGCCAACGCCGTAGGATTGGCGGTTGCCGACGGGACCAATGATAATGTGGCTCGGCGAGGATCATATTTAAAATAATCAGCATCAATCACACGTTCACCGCGCAAGATAGTACTAGCTCCGGGCCACTCCATCTTGAGGCGAACGTCGTCAAGCGTTGCCGGAACAACCATACCGTTAATACGCAAAATATCCGATGCAGTTTCAACCGCTTCACTGAAACTGCCAGTCACTTTCTCGAGCGCAGTCAATAGAATATTACCAAACGGATGACCTCCAAATGTCCCCTCTTCAAATCGATAATTAAACAGATCGCGTATTTTAGGCGAATCACTAAGTGCCACCAAACACTGTCGTACATCACCAGGAGGCAATGTACCGAGCTCATCTCGAAGTACGCCAGTGCTACCGCCGTCATCCACCATATTAACAATCGCAGCTAATTGTTTTGTATGTTCTTTTAACGCCGAAAGGAGAACAAAACTCCCCGTACCTCCGCCTATAACTGCAATCTTTATATCATTTTTTGCAAATGGATCATTCATACTTAGCTATTATACATCTCGTATCTTTTTGACGACACGCCCAAACCAGCGGGCACTAGGCCGCAATGTTCGCTCACCTGTTTTATAATCAACCGCCGCCAGACCAAAGCGTGGCCATTTACCATATGCCCATTCAAAATTGTCAATCAAACTCCAGTGCAAATAACCCTCTAGTTTCACGCCATTTCTCATAGCTTTTTGCATACCAATCAGAGTTTCGGTAATCCACCACTGGCGCTGGTTGTCCTGCGCATCCGCCAAACCATTTTCGGTAATAATAATCGGTAATCTATATTTATCATGCAACCTTTCGAGCACATACTGTATATCGGCTGGATGCAAATCCCACTGCAAATCACTGAGCTTTTGATCGGGATTGTGAATCCGATAACCATACACTCGGTTACTAAAATAATAATTTACACCTAAGAAGTCACAATGTTTGATAATCTTCTTTATAAAATAATCATCCTGGGCGTATTGCATAATTGCCGCACTCAAGCGGCTTAACCAAGCATTATCGCCAGGATAAAAGAAGTTTGAATTCTTGGCAATCGAAACTTTATAGCGCCGATTGAGTTTGTGGATTGCTTTTGCCGCCTGACGATGAGCATAGGCCAAGTTATTTACTACTCTCCACCACTTATAGTGACTACGTACGGCTGGTGGCCAGTTTTGATGATAGTAACTCTCGGTAGCATACACTTCAGGCTCGTTAATCGTAATAATATATCGCACATTCAGACCCAACTCACTAACAATCTTCTTGGCAAAACGCGTAAAATATTTAACATTCGAACGCCTTTCAAAACCGCCTTTTTCGACGAACCATATCGGAAGTGTAAAATGGAATAAAGTCACAACAGGTTCGATACCCCTCTGTTTTAGATCTTCGACATACTGCCTGTAGTGCCCGATCGCTTCGGCACTCCATACGCCCTCATCAGGCTCAATACGCGACCATTCAACACTAAAGCGATATGCGTTCATATGCATTTTTTGCAATAAATCGAAATCTTCCCTATAGCGATTATAATGATCAGCAAGTTTATTCGAAACATAGTTATGAGGATCTTTGGCATAGGTTTTAATTCGGTCCCAACTTTCATAATCATTGATATGATACTCAGCTTGCACCGCTTTTGCTTTGGCATTCTCTAGCTCCCACACCGTCCACTGGTTATGATTACCACCTTCAATTTGATGTGCAGCCGTAGCCGCGCCCCATAAAAAGCGTTTCGAAAATTTAGAAGTGGGTTGCGTTTCTGCCATAGTCATCACCTATTATAACCTTATAATTACTATTGAACGATGTCTTCGCCAAAGTGTTTTTGAAGACGCATTGTAATTGAGCCTTCATGACGTCCTAGCAATTTACTCAATTCTTTAATTGTTGCGCCGTTTTGAAATTTTTCTTTCAATAGGGCATCCTGGCTAACTTCCCAAGGCCTATAAGCATTTGGGTAAGTTTCGCGCATTTTGGCGATCTTTTCACTCCAACCGCTGGCTTTTGGTGATTTTTTCGGAACTTCAATTTTACGCTTTTTAGATAATTCTTCTAAGTAAGCGAACCGTTTAAGGTCTCTGGCTGCCTTATCACGCAAGTTGATATCTATAATTTGTGCATCTTCACTTACCCTCAAAGCCATTTGATTTATACCAGATAAATACAAGTTGCGCAAATTTTTTACTCGGCTGAGAGCCACGTATCCCATGCCTTCAACGAAAGCTTTTCGCAGATCAATTCGCGCCGCGTCCAGCGTCATCCCCTGAGACTTATGAACCGTAATCGCCCACGCTAACCGCAGTGGAATTTGCGTAATACTGGCACGTTTTTTATCGCCATCGCGCAATTCCCAAGTGTCGGGCGACATCGTCACAACTTTACCGCTCTTGAATTCAACTGTTGGATATTCCGTACCGGACTCAAAACCGATCACAATCCCCAAACTGCCATTCACATATTTACGCTCAGGACTGTTTTTGACAGCCATAACCAGTGCACCTTTTTTAAGCCGCAATGTAGCTGGCGCCAAGACTGAACGCTGTAAATTTTCGATGTAATTTTTACCACCAGTTGTGGTTTGTGTATAAAAAAGTTCGTCACCTTCTAATAAATCTAATCTTGCTTCATTTATTCGGTCAACGTCAACATTCACTGTATGAAGTTCGGTTAGCAACTCGCTATTCTCTGGTTCTATGCCAACTCTTTTCAATAATTCTTCGGCGTGGTTACGACGCAATTCTCCTGCTCTCATTGCATCTAGAATATCTAGCAACTCCTCATCATCTTGACGGTGTTGTTCCTCTAGATAACAAATAACTGGATCGAGTTCTTGCCAGACTTTACTATTAACCACGAAACCACCGGCCCGCGAATCTCCCCTGTTAATTGGCGGCAACTGAAAAAAGTCGCCGCTCATAATCACCTGAATACCACCGAATGGCTCGTCTTTTTTGCGCACCATTCTACAAACTTCGTCAACCATATCCAGGCGGTAATCATGCAACATACTAATCTCATCAATAATCAGCACATCGGTTTTTTCAATAATTTCTCGACGACCTTTTGCCATATATTCGATAAAGCCTGGTTGCAGTTCGTCAGAGATACCAATGCCACTCCACGAATGGATCGTCGTCCCACCCAAGTGAGTTGCCGCCAGCCCTGTCGTAGCTGTGACCGATACGTGTTTTCCCTCGGATTTAGCCAAACGAATAAATTGATTCAACACAAAAGTCTTACCTGCCCCCGCCGGACCAGTCAGCAATACGCTTTCTCCCGAAAGCATAACCTCGAGCGCCATTCCCTGTTTCATTACCCCTAATTATAACATCATTCTTGGCAGCTAAGACTATCACAAAAAACTCTCTATTATGCCACCTTCTTAGCCTCGTCAGACAACGAAGCCTTGAGTTTGTCAGCCACTTTTTTCTGATCATTAAGCTTCTTATTTTCATAAGCTCGCTTTTCTCTTATTCTTTTTTCTTCTTTTTGCTTTTTATTAGCATAAATCTTCTCTGGCGATTTACCTTTTCCTAAAATTTTGTGACAACAAACACAAATATCACAACCACCTACAAGTGTTTTGTCAGGCAACCAGCTTAGATCACCTCGGCTAGGACAATTATTTATACGGCAAACACCGATTTTTGGTTTACCGAAATTATCCAGCTTTTCTCTAATATTAAAAGCCTGACATATTGCGTTATATTCAAAACCCGTGTCATTAGCCGATTCAGATTCAGTTGTGCTACTTCGACCGTATTCCGGGCAACCGTTGCTGGCATAAGTTTCGCCCGCAGTCCTAGCCTGCTCTCCGAAATGAGATGCCGCAGCAAAATTTGCGTCTTGTCCGGTTTTAGAATCCGCCAGATTGTTGAGTAATTCCTTGGGAGCTTTGTCTATTACGCTAACTATATTGAATCTTACGTCACTTATAAAATTGCGGGCCATATTTATAGTTATACCCTGATTGATTTTAAACTGGTATCCTAGGTTGAGGCTATTGTTTATTTGCATTATTTCAGGTGTTATCTTACCGTTGCTGGACGCTAAGGCTTTAATGGTATCCAAATAAATTGCAGTTTGCTGAGGTTGTTCTCGTACTTTTAATAGGCCGTTTTGTATTTCTTTAGTTTCATCAGTTTCGAGTCCAAAACTATACAGTTTGCCCGTTTGTTCTTGTAGCAAACGATCATAAACTCCGACATAAAAATCTATGAATTTATCTGGTGTGGTCAAGGCCGGTTCATAGAATTCATAATTATTTTGCAACATGGCTTTCTCGTTTAGACAAGCCGGCATATCAGCACATAATGTCTCGCGAAATTTGTTGAATTGCCCTACGCTTGAACTGTATAAAGATACAAAACACCCCTCCAAATGTCGTTCGTTATTTTTTTGATATATTCGCGAAATAGCAAACGTCTGCTCTTCACCGATTGGCAGAGATTCAAATACTAAATTGGCGCCAATCGGAGCATTTTTGAACCAAGCGACCAATTTAGCGACTTCATGGGCTTCTATTTCTGCTCTTTCAAATTCATCTCTCAAATTCGGATTTTTGGCCGATTCAGCCGCGAATATTTGTAGGTTTTTTTCGGTCATTGATTTCATCGAAACTTTGTCTTTTGCTGATACAAAATCGTCACTGGTGAATTCAAAACTGACATAATTTACAAAAGGAGTTTCCGTTAGGCGTTCGGCGATGTCTGTTTCGAGGTCTTCTTTAATACCAATTATAGCTTCCTCGCCTCTTGTAATCAATTGACCTAAATGACTTAAGGGGTCATTAATGCCTAATTCACTTGCATTAATGGCCACTTCACCCATACAAGCAATAACCTGCTTCTTATTAAAAGCAAATTCTGAGTGATTATTTACTATCTCGGCCGGCGCTGTTCGTGACATAAAATTAAAATAACCCCTACTACCAAGCGAGGGTTATCATAAAGAATGACAATTACTCCTGCTCGGAAGATTTAAAACTGTATCGGACTTAGCTATCTAGCCTTACCGTTGCGGCACAGTCCCGGATTTACACCGGGTTCCAGTAATTCTATTTGTTAATATACTAATTATACTTTATCAACATTTTTTGTCTAGCGAAAATATGCAAGGAATATTAGCCCCTTGGCGGTTCGCCCTCAGGATCGTCGAGGAGTTTTTTGGTTTTTACCTCATAACGCCGTCCTGTAATTTCGCTAGTAATATAGTCTTCGTTAATCAAATTCACAAATACATCCAGGTCGTTACCGTCCATGATGATAATCGCCCCGGCGTCGTCCGTCATAATCTCTAGTTGCATTTCGTCAGCATATTCAATCACCTGCTCTTGGGTAATCGCGCCGATTTCAATTTTTTGTAATTTATTTACTATCTTTTTGCGTTCGCGCACCAGTGATTGCAGGTCAAACCCGTCAGGAAAACTCAATCTGAATTGCTTTTCAATTTCGGCTACCTTTTGGTCAGCCAGCACCTGTTTTTTGTAGTCATAATTAAACAATCGCTCGAATTTACTTTGATTAAAGACAAAAATGTCTTTATCGACAATCAGCACTTGGTTGTCTGCTGGGACCTTTAGCCCAACCTCGGCCTGAAAAGCACCAAATTTGCCATCACGAAATTCCCAGGCAGTCGAACCTTTCAGTACATTACCTTGCAATATTTGCTTGATCGCATAGAATGGTTTTCTAGAACCTTTGTGCGTAAAACGGGCCAAGATACCCTTGATTCGTTTAAATTCATGTTCCTGCTCGCTAAATTCTACGATATCGTTTCGTTGATGTTCAATCAGATGTAATAATGTCTCGGCTCGACCAACTTTTTCAAGATCGGTGCGCAATAAAACATTGTCTTCACTTTCGGAAAGCTCAAAATCTCGTACCGATAGCCCAGTACCAGCACCCATATTTACAAAATTAATCAAGTCATACAAAAACAAAGGTTTTATCTGTGAGTTAAGCTCACTGCTAAAACTTGTCGAGTACAGCGTGTAGTGTTTATTAAACAAAAAGAACTCGACATCTAATTCTTTTTTGATACCGTCTATATTATTTGCCCACAAAAAAATATCGGTTGTTTCGTGTGATGTTTCCATTTTTAGCTTTCTCTTTCAGATTAAAACTTAATAATATTACAAATTGTTGGCGAAAACTAAAACAAGATTTTGCCAGTTAACCGCTGCTCACGCGCCCTGTTAGCCCATT
>Ga0209538_1001163_pt1 | contig 14109 bp, 11 predicted proteins | sample BarGraNGADG00211_2_FD_184492 | JGI IMG/M metagenome (GOLD analysis project Ga0209538, IMG submission 184492) | Arctic peat soil microbial communities from Barrow, Alaska - Barrow Graham LP Ref core NGADG0004-211 (SPAdes) (version 2) | ecosystem: Environmental > Terrestrial > Soil > Wetlands >... | reverse complement strand
CCGCCGCCCAGACCGGCCGAGCCGCCGCCCGCGGCACCCGCCGCGCCGGCCCCGGCAGCCGCACTGGCAAACGGCAGACCATGCTGCAGCGCCGCGAGGCCCGCAAGCCCGAGGACCAGGGGCGCGATCACGACGCGCATGCCGTGGTTGACGTCAGCGAGCTCCAGCACGAGGCCACGACACTTGGGGCACTCGTCCAGGTGCTGGTCGACGAGCGCCTGCTCGCGCTTCGCGAGTCCGCCACGCACGTACGCACCGAGCTTGTCGCTGACGGCACGGCACGACTCGTCCTTGACCGTCGTCAGGTGGTTCTGCAGGTACGCCTGGCGCAGGCCCTCGCGCGCGCGATAAGCAAGCGCAGCGACGCCGTTCGCCGTCAGCCCGAGGATGGGCCCGATCTGGGCGGGCTGGAGTCCCTCGACCTCCGTGTACCAGAGGACGGCCTGCCACCGTTCGGGGAGCGAGTCGTAGGCCTTGGCGACGACGCCGCGCTCGAACCCGGCGAGCGCCGGCTCGTCCACACCGGCCTCTGATCCGATGCTGCCTTCGTACTGCGCCAGGTCGTCGGTCGGTTGGACCCGTCGGCCCGCCCCGACGGATGCGATGGCGACCCGCCGGATCACCGTGAACAGATAGGCGCGGAACGCGACGTCGGGCCCACCACCGCCCTGCAGGATGGTGAAGACCTTGGCGAAGGAGTCCGAGACGACGTCCTCGGCATCCGCGGCGGAGTTCGTGTACTGGCGGGCGACCGCACGAGCGGCAGCGGAGTGGCGCTCGTAGAGGTGTCCGAAGGCGACCGAATCACCGCCGCGCACGGCAGCGATGAGTTCGGCATCGCTGGAGACTGGGCTCCAGACGCCGTGAAGACTCATCCCCATGCGGTGACTCCGGTCCCGTGGGCAGCGCGCAGGATCGGCGCGCTTCACCTCGTGTATCGGCTCATCACGATACGCGGGTGAACACTGAGAGCGACAAATCGCGTCATGATGACGCCAAACGGGTGTCCCATTCACCGTGACGAGCTACGAACGCGTCCCCGATGCCTCCCTCTCCCCGGCTCTGCGGGAGCAGTGGCGCACCGCGAGCGTCGAGAACGTGTGGCTCCGGCCCAACGACTGGTACCACCCGGCCGTGGACGCCGTCGTCGAGGCCGTGGTGGCCGGAATGCCCGCTGACGCCGCCGTGACACGCCTCGGCGAGGTGCGCGGGTCGACGGGAGTCGGGATCACCGAGGCGATCGACGACCTCATCTGCCTGTACCAATCCGCCGGTGGCGAGGCGCCGCCCGCCGAGATCATCCGGTCTCTGTGCGAGGGCTGGGCCCACTCCCACGAGTCGGCCCCAGCGTTCACCGAGTGCATGGACCCTGAGTCCGCGCTCGGCACCGTCGGATATCTCGCGATGCGGCTCACCGAGGTCTACGGCGAGGCCGCCCGGCAAGGAACCAGCGCCGGCGAGACGCACTGCCTGACGATCGTCGACGTCGAGTCGGGCGAGAACGCTCCGTGGCGACGGATGGCACGCTCGGCCGCGATGGGCCGCGCCCTGACCACCGTGTACGGAGCCGGCCACCCGATGGCGCGCTTGCCGGGCGGGGTGTTCGTCGCCCTGGTCCAGCGGGACGCGTACCTCGGTGCGGACGTTCGGATGCTGCGCGCCGTCGTCGAGCAGGAGGCGTCCAGCCTGGGTGTCGCCGACGTGACGCGCCAGCCGCCGCGGATCTGGATCGAGAAGCTCCCCGCTACCCACGATCAGGCCGTCGCGCTGCTCAGCCAGCTGCACCGGTAGCACCGCCGCACGGGCCCGATCTTCGGGCGACGATCGGCCCACCCTCTCGAAGACCCGAGGAATGCCTCGCCGCAGCCTTGCGTTGAAGACGGTAGTGCAATCTTCAAACACATGGCTCGAGGGGAACACACCATGCCTGCGATCACGGTCAGCAACGTCCTCGCGCTGCCGAGGGTTCCGGCTCCCGGCGCCGACGTCGGGCAGCGCGACGTCGTCAAGCTCACGACGTCGCCGCGCGGCTTCGAGGGCGAGGGCTTCCCGGTCCGACGCGCGTTCGGTGGCACCACCAAGGCCGAGATCGACCCCTTCGTCCACCTGGATCAGATGGGCGAGGTCGAGTGGCTCGCCGGCGAGGCCGTCGGCACACCGTGGCACCCGCACCGCGGTTTCGAGACCGTCACCTACATGATCGACGGCACGTTCCAGCACCAGGACAGCAACGGCGGCGGCGGCCTGATCACCGACGGCGACACCCAGTGGATGACGGCCGGCTCCGGGCTTCTGCACATCGAGGCGCCGCCCGAGGAGCTGGTCATGCGTGGCGGTCTGTTCCATGGCGTGCAGCTGTGGGTCAACCTCCCGCGCTCGGCCAAGTGGAACCCGCCGAAGTACCAGGACATCCGCGGGTCCGCTGCCACCCTCCTCACCACCGACGACGGTGGCTCGCTGATCCGCGTCATCGCCGGCGAGATCGACGGTCACCGCGGACCGGGTTCGACCTACACCCCGATCACGATGTCGCACGTGACCGTGAGCCCTGGCGCGCGGGTCTCGCTGCCGTGGCGCCCTGACTTCAACGGACTCGCGTACGTGCTCGCGGGTCACGGCACCGTCGGGCCCAAGGACCACCCGATCGAGTCCGGCCAGCTCGCGGTCTTCGGCCCCGGCTCGGCGATCACCTTCGCGGCCGGCGAGCACCCGGACGAGCGCACCCCCGCGATGGACGTGCTGCTGCTCGGTGGGCGACCGATCGGTGAGCCCGTGTTCGCCTACGGTCCGTTCGTGATGAACACGAAGGAAGAGATCATCCAGGCGATGGAGGACTACCAGGCCGGCCGGCTGGGAGTCATCCCCGCCGCGCGGATCCCGCACCTCAGTGGGGACCGCCGGCCCGGTGCGGTCTGAGCCGGCGGAGCGCTGCCCGGCCGGGCTCCGGCCGCGGGCGTAGGGTCGCTCTGAATCCATCCGAAGCAACCGCGCGAAGGGTGTCCATGATGGCCGACGCACTTGCCGAGCTGTCCGCCGACGGCGTCTCGATCTGGCTCGACGACCTCAGCCGCGTGCGGCTCACCTCCGGCTCGCTGCGCGACGACGTGGCCCATCGGCACATCGTGGGAGTGACGACCAACCCGACGATCTTCGCCAAGGCGGTGTCCTCGGGCGACGCCTACGACGCGCAGCTCGGCGACCTCGCGACGCGCGGGGTCGCGGTCGGCGAAGCACTCAGGATGATCACCACGGCGGACGTTCGCGACGCTTGCGACGTCTTCCGCCCGATCTTCGATGCCACCGACGGGGTCGACGGACGGGTGTCGATCGAGGTGGACCCGCTCTTCGCCCACGACACCGCCGCGACGGTCGCCGAGGCGCGCCAGCTGTGGTGGCTGGTGAACCGGCCGAACGCGTTCATCAAGATCCCCGCGACCCTCGAGGGCCTCCCCGCGATCCGGCAGTGCCTGGCCGAGGGCATCAGCATCAACGTCACACTGATCTTCTCGCTCGAGCGCTACGCCGCCGTCGCGGACGCGTTCCTGGCCGGGCTCGAGGACGCACACGCGGCCGGGCTCGACCTCGACCACCTCGGCTCGGTCGCGTCGTTCTTCGTCAGTCGGGTCGACACCGAGATCGACAAGCGCCTCGACGCCATCGGCACGCCGGCGGCCGCCGCCCTGCGCGGGAAGGCCGCGATCGCTAATGCGCGTCTTGCCTTCGAGCACCACGAGTCGGTGCTCGCCACCGAGCGCTGGAAGCGCCTCGCGGCGGCGGGAGCCAAGCCTCAGCGGCCGCTGTGGGCGTCCACCGGAGTCAAGGACCCGACCTACGAGGACACCCGCTATGTGGTCGAGCTGGTCACCAGCGGGGTCGTCAACACCGCGCCACAACCGACGATCGAGGCGGTCGCGGAGCACGGCGTCGTCCGCGGCGACACCATCCGCGGCTCGTACGACACCGCTCGCGCGTCCCTGGATGCGCTCGCCCCGCTCGGCGTCGACTACGACGACGTCGTCCGGGTGCTCGAGGAGGAGGGCGTCGACAAGTTCGCGACCTCGTGGCACGAGCTCACCGACCTGGTCGCGTCGCGGCTCACGAAGTAGCGCTCCGCTCGATCGCCGGCGGCTGGGGCGCCGCGTCGCGCGGGGGTTGGTCGTGCCAGGGTCAGGCGTGCCAAGGTCAGGCGTGCGGCGTCGGGCGCCAGAGCACGATCGCGCCGTTCGTCGTGCGCACCCGTTGGGCCCGCTTGCCCCGCGACACCTCGACGACGTCGCCGCCGGGCCCGGCCGCGAAGATGCGTCGTCCCGGCTCTGCCATCCGGCGCAACACCTCGACCTGATCGTGCAGCCGCAGCACCTCGGACTCGAGGGCGAGGATCCGCTTGATCCCGGCGAGGTTGATGCCCTCCTCCTGGGAGAGCCGCTGGACCTCCAGCAGCGTCGCGACATCGCGGAGCGAGTAGCGCCGGCCGCGACCGGACGTGCGGCCCGGGCTCACCAACCCGAGCCGGTCGTACTGCCGCAGGGTCTGCGGATGCATGCCGGCGAGCTCGGCCGCGACGGAGATCACGAAGACGGGTGTCTCCTCGGACGGTGCCATCTCGGTCTCCTCCCCTCGCCCGGTGCGGCGTCGCGCCGCGCGCCTGTTCAGTCCTTCGCGTGTGCGAGCAGGTCCGCCCGCACGTCCTCGCCCTCGGTCGCCGCCGCGAAGGCCTCGACCGCGCGCCGGGCATCCGCCGAGAGCTTCTGCGGGACGGCCACCTGGACGGTGACCAGCAGGTCCCCCGGGCCGTGCGTGACCTTCACGCCATGACCGCGAACCCGCAGCACCCGGCCCGACGGCGTTCCCGCGGGCACCTTGAGCTTGACGGTCTGCCCGTCCAACGTCGGGACGTCGATCTGGGTGCCGAGCGCAGCCTCGGCGAACGTCACGGGGAGCGTCATCCGCAGGTTCTTCCCGTCGATGCCGAACACCGGGTGCGGCGTCACGTTCACGGTCACCACGAGGTCGCCGGCCGGCGCGCCCGCATCTCCGGGCCGGCCCTTGCCCCGAATCCTGATCTTCTGGCCGTCGCGCACGCCGACGGGGAGCCGCGCTTTGACCGTGCGGCCCTCGACCCCCAGCGAGACGGTCGAGCCCTCGACCGCGTGACGGAAGGGAAGCGTCGTCGTCGCCATCAGGTCGGCACCGGGCTGCGGCCTGCGGGTGCCCCCGAAGCCGCCACCCCCGCCGCCGAACATGCCGCCGAGCAGATCCTCCAGGTTGCCGGCCGCCCCGCCGCCCTGGGTCGAGTAGCGGACGCGGGTTCCGCCGCCACCGCCGAACAGGCCGCCGAAAAGATCCTCGAATCCGCCGCCCGCGGCGCCACCCGGTCCGGCCGAGAAGCGCGCGCCGCCGCCGGCCATCGCACGAAGCTGGTCGTACTGAGCGCGCTCCTTCGGATCGGACAGGACCGAGTACGCCTCGCCGACCTGCTTGAACTTCTCCTCGGAGCTCTTGTCCCCCGGGTTGTGATCCGGGTGCAGGGTGCGCGCCAGCTTGCGGTAGGCCTTCTTGATCGCCACCGCGTCGGCATCCTTGGCGACGCCGAGGACCTGGTAGAAGTCCTTCTCCAGCCAGTCCTGACCGGTCATCGCGCCTCCTCGCTCAGTTGTCCGTCGCCGCGGCGATCAGCCGCCATCGTTCCCCGATCACTCCGGATCGGTCACCGCGACGCGCGCGGCCCGCAGGATCCGATCGCCCACCCGGTGGCCCGGCTGGAGAACCTGCGTCACTGTCGACTCGGTGACGTCGCCCGAGTGGCCGTGCATGAGCGCCTCGTGGACCGTCGGGTCGAAGCCCTCGCCGACGGCGCCGTAGCGCTCCCAGCCGAATCGCTGCAGGGCAGCCTCGAGCTTCTCGGCGATCGCCGCGAATGGCCCGCCTTCGAGCTCGCCGTGCCGGCGGGCCAGGTCGATCTCGTCCAAGGTCGCCGTGAGGGCTTCGATCACCTCGGCGATCGCGAGCTCCCGGGCTACGAACCGGTCCCGATCGACGCGCTTGCGGTAGTTGACGTACTCGGCCTGGAGCCGCTGTAGGTCGGCGAGGTACTCGGCCGCCTTGGCCTCGGCCGCGTCGAGCGCCCCCTTGGCCTCGGCCGCGTCGAGCGCCCCTTCGGTCGGGCCGACGTCGGCGCCGCTCGAGGCACCGGGTGACGCTGCGGCGGCGTCGTGCGGGTGCGCGAACTGCTCGCGGACCTGGCCCGTGGCCGGGTCGAGCTTGCGGCGGTCCCGGATCACCGGTCGGGTGGGGTCGACACCGCCGACCCCACCGCTCGCGCCCGGGAGCTGATCGGTCACTTGTTCTCTTCCTCGTCCACGATCTCGGCGTCGACCACGTCCTCGTCAGAGGCCGGGCTGCCGGCATCGGGGGCCGGAGCGTCGGCTGCCGCGCTCTCCGCCGCACCAGCAGCGTAGATCGCCTCGCCGATCTTCTGGGCGACCGAGCTGAGCTTCTCGGTCTTCTCCTTGACCGCCGCCGAGTCGGTGCCCTCGAGCGCCGTCTTGAGCTCGTCGACCGCGCCCTTGACCTCGGTCTTGACGTTCTCCGGCAGCTTCTCGTCATGCTCCTTGAGCAGCTTCTCGGTGGAGTAGGCAAGCTGCTCGCCGGTGTTGCGAACCTCCGCCTCCTCGCGGCGCTTGTGGTCCTCGGCGGCGTGCGCCTCGGCCTCCTTGACCATCCGGTCGATCTCGTCCTTGGCGAGGGCCGAGCCGCCGGTGATCGTCATCGACTGCTCCTTACCGGTGCCGCGGTCCTTCGCGGACACATGCACGATGCCGTTCGCGTCGATGTCGAAGGTGACCTCGATCTGCGGCATCCCGCGTGGCGCCGGCGCGATGCCGGTCAGCTCGAAGGTGCCGAGCGGCTTGTTGTCCCGAGCGAAGTCGCGCTCGCCCTGGAACACCTGGATGAGCACCGACGGCTGGTTGTCGTCCGCAGTCGAGAAGATCTCGCTGCGCTTGGTCGGGATGGCCGTGTTGCGCTCGATGAGCTTGGTCATCACGCCGCCCTTGGTCTCGATGCCGAGAGACAGCGGGGTGACGTCGATGAGCAGCACGTCCTTGCGCTCACCCTTGATGACACCGGCCTGCAGCGCGGCGCCGACGGCGACGACCTCGTCCGGGTTCACGCCCTTGTTCGGCTCCTTGCCACCGGTCAGCTCGCGCACGACGTCGGTGACGGCCGGCATCCGGGTGGAACCACCGACGAGCACGACGTGGTCGATCTCGCTCAACTTGATCCCGGCGTCGCGAATGACGGCCTGGAACGGCGCCTTGGTGCGCTCGAGCAGGTCCTCGGTCATCTGCTGGAACTGCGCGCGGGTCAGCTTGGAGTCCAGGTGGATGGGTCCGTTCTCGGACATCGACAAGTACTGCATCGAGATGTTGGTGCTGGTCGCGCTGGACAGCTCCTTCTTGGCCTGCTCGGAGGCCTCGCGGAGGCGCTGCAGTGCGATCTTGTCCTTGGACAGGTCGACGCCGGTGCTGTTCTTGACCTCCTTGATGAGGTGCTCGACGATCCGCATGTCCCAGTCGTCGCCGCCGAGGTGGTTGTCACCCGAGGTGGCGCGGACCTGGATGGTCGAGAAGCCGTCGTCGTCCTTGCCGACTTCGAGCAGGGAGACGTCGAAGGTGCCGCCACCGAGGTCGAAGACGAGGATGAGTTCGTCCTCCTTGCCCTTGTCCAGGCCGTACGCGAGCGCGGCCGCGGTCGGCTCGTTGACGATCCGCAGCACCTTGAGGCCCGCGATCTCGCCGGCCTCCTTGGTGGCCTGACGCTGGTGGTCGTTGAAGTATGCGGGGACGGTCACGACGGCGTCGGTGACCGGCTCGCCCAGGTACTGCTCGGCGTCGCGCTTGAGCTTGCCGAGGATGCGGGCGGAGATCTCCTGCGCGTTGTAGCTCTTGTCGTCGATGGCGACGTGCCAGTCGGTGCCCATGTGGCGCTTGACCGAGCTGATCGTACGGTCGACGTTCGTCACCGCTTGCCGCTTGGCGATCTCGCCGACGAGGACCTCACCGGTCTTCGAGAACGCGACCACCGAGGGGGTCGTGCGCGTCCCTTCGGCGTTCGCGATCACGGTGGGCTCGCCGCCCTCCAGGACGGTGACCACCGAGTTGGTGGTGCCGAGGTCGATACCGACTGCTCGTGCCATGTCATGCCTCCACGTGGTGCCAATGCCGCTCCGGGACCATCCCTGACGGCTTGTTGAGTCTGCTGCGCTCAAGTCTGCTCCGGTCGCTTCGGCAATGCAACTCGACGGGGCGAAACATGAGTCTGTACCGCTCAACCTTGCTCCGGGCCGCAGCATTCCCGGCGTCGGCGCTCCCGGCGTCGGCGCTTGACGCCCGTGTTCCTGGCCACGCCGCCGATCATCAGCCCGACGCCGAAGACCATTACCGCCAGACCCGAGCGCGCCATCACGCGCCAGGTCGTCACTTCCGTGCTGGTTCGTCACTTCCAAGTGACGACTTGGCGTCGGAGTGACGAAATAGCGGGCGCATGAGACAGCCCAGCGGGCGCCCGAGGCGGGCAAGGTCCGCGGCGGCAGCACGGCCAGCGGACTGGGTCGTCCACAGGTGGACCGCACTCCATCCGCGCCGCGCCGGAACTCGGCATGCTCGCTACGTGCCACGACGAACAGGGCCACCTTCACCCGTCCAACAGGACACGACCCCATTGCCCGGCGTCCACCTTGCGCGGGACCACCCCGCTAATGAGGTTGCTGCACGCGTCCGTACCCGCGAGTGGACGCGGGTCCGTTCCGGCGCCTACGTCGAGCCTCGGACCGTGGCAGGCGCATCCGTCGCGCAGCATCACCTCGCTCTGGCCCGCCTCGTCGCACTGCGCGAGCAGCTCACGCTCCCGTACGTCCTGAGTCACGAGTCGGCTGCGCTCCTGTGGGGCCTGCCCGTCCTGATGCAGCCGACCCGGACCCACGTCATCCAACGGTCCAGGCCAACGAGTCGCGGCGCACCTGATGTCATCCGCCACGTGACCGACGTCCCTGAGGACCAACGAACCGTCCATCGCGGGCATCCCGTGACCACCCTCGAGCGGACCGTCGTGGACTGCGCAATGACTCTCGGGGCTCACGGCGGTCTGGTGGTGGCCGACGCCGCGCTGCACGTCGGAGCGGACCCCGCCGGCTGCCTCGCCATCCTCGCCGGCATGGCGGGTCGGCATGGCGCGCCGACCGCTCGCGCGGTCCTCGACCTGGCCGACGGCGGCGCCGAGTCCCCCGGCGAGACGTCGACTCGCTTCGTCCTGCTCCGGGCCGGGCTGCCCTCCCCCGAGACTCAGGTTGCCGTGTCGACACGGCTCGGCACGTTCTGGGCGGACCTCGGTTGGCGAAAGTGGAGGCTCCTCGCGGAGTACGACGGACGGCTCAAGTACGGCGCTGCCGGGATGGCGTCCGAGGTGGTCGTGCAAGAGAAGCGACGGCAGGAAGCCATCGAGGAAGCCGGCTGGCGAGTCCTCCGCCTGACGAAGGAGGATCTACGCGAACCGTCCCAGCTGATCCAGCGGCTGGCCCGGTACCTGCCGCCCGGATCGCTCGAGGGTCTCCGGCCGAGGTCGGCGCTCAATCGGGTCGCCGCTCAATCGGGTCGCCGCTCAATCGGGTCGCCGCCCAATCGGCGACCACCCTGAGTCGTCACTCCGACGCCAGGTCGTCATTTGGAAGTGACGACCTGGCGGGAGACTGACGACCTGGCGGTGGGTTACGCGCTGCTGGCGCCCTGGCGCTGCTAGCCGTCGGCGGGCACCCTCAGCGTCGAGATGAACGGCATCGCGCCCACGATCGAGGATCGGGGTACCACCCCGGCGCTGGTTGCAGGGCCATCAGGATCCCCCTCCCCGGGCCCAGCGCCGCCGCCGGGCAGTCTGGCCCACTTGTCTGTCAGCGGTCGCTACGCGTCGGCCGGTGCCGAGAGCGTCTGGGCGAACGGCAGCGCCTCGGCGAGCGTCGCATCGAACCGCGCGGCTGCCCCCATCACGTTGAGGATCGCGACATGTGCTCCCTCGACGACGAAGAACGTGGCTCCCTGGAGGGCCTGTCCGCCGGCAGTCATCCGGAACCTCATGACCCTCGCGTCGTGGCCGTACACGTTCGTCACCGACTCGGTGGAGATCTCTTCGAATCCCTGGGAGGAAATCTTCATGCCATGCGTGTAGTCCGCCACGAAGGTGTCCATCGGCCCCGCGCCGGCAGCAGTCCCACTCATCAGGAAGGCCACGTCGTTCGCCGTCGCGTCAGCCGACGGGAGGGTCCAGAAGTTCTCGAACGCGAGGCCCGCGGGCAGCGAACCGAGGGCCGGCATCGAGTCGAGCGCCGTCCACTGGCTCGAGACGACCATGCTCGATGACCCGTCCTTGGCGACGAACGGGGTACCCCCCAGCTGCTGGGCCCGATCAGCCAGGCCGGCGCTCGCGGCCGACGGCGACGGCGTGGCCGACGGCGACGTGGTGACCGACGGCGAGTGCGTCGTCGTCGGACTGGAGTGGCCGGCAGCGCCCGATCGGGCGCCGACACGATTGATCGCCAACGCTGCGCCGCCGCCCACCAAGCCGACCACGAGAACACCGACCAAGACCCACAGGAGCGCTCGGTTGCCCCGCTTCTGCGGAGCGGGCGTCCCAACCGCTCCCGGGGCGGCCGACCATCCGTAGGGCGTCGGGCTCGACGGCCCGAAGCCTGGCTCGGGCACGCCACTCGGATGAGCGAACCTAGAACCCGGCGCAACGCCGGACACGGCACTCGGCGGCGCGAACCCGGAACCCGGCGCAACGCCGGACACGGCCGCGGGCTGCGTCGCGTTCGACCACGAGACCCCGTCCCACCAGCGCAGCTGCGTCGGCACAGACGGATCCGGGTACCACCCGGGGTTCGGCTGCGGACTCATGGTGGTCCTTTCGACGTCATCGCTGGCACGTTAGCGGCGATCGGGTTCGCCCCGTTGGCATTCCGGCAACCAGACCGGCCTCCCCAAGGACTTCACCCGGCGAGTGCGCAACTGGACGGGCCGGCCTGCTAGTTCGCGGTGGCCGTGGAGACAAAGGACATCTCGTGGGCTACCACGTCATCGAACCGGTCCGGAGAAGACAGGACGTTGACAGTCGTTGCGAAGCCCCCGCCAAGCACGACGTACGACATGCCCGAGACCGTCTGGCCCTGGATCGTGGTTGTGAAGGTGAGGATGCCGACCTCGCGGCCATACGCGTTGTGGTCTCGGCTTTGGGACACGACCGCGAAGTCGGTCAGGGAGCGCTTGGCCGTGACGATCGAGGCCGCCAGGTAGGCATCCATTCCCATGACAGAAGGAAGCTTCTCCGACACAACCGTGATCACGTCGTTCATGGTCGTGTTGCCCGAGCCCAGGTACCACGTGCCTTCCGATATCACCCTGGGACTGCCGGAATCGGGGGAGATCTTGGAAACGGTCCAGGTGGGCGACACGACGATGCTCGCGGCGCCGTCGCTGGATATGAAGCTCGTGCCGCCGAGCTCCTTTGCCATGGCCTCCTTCTGCGCGGTCGACGGGCCCGCGGGAGCCGTTGACTTCGCACCGCTCCCAGCCGAGGACAGGCTGGAACCGAGACTGCTGAACAGCCGCGCACCGCCGGCCACGAGACCGGCGACAACCAGCAGCCCGAGAAGGGAGAAGAGCACGATCCGGCCACGGTGCCGCGGAGGATCGACGAGGGTGTAGCCCGGAGTGGTTCCGTAGCCCGGAGTGGTTCCGTAGCCCGGAGTGGTTCCGTAGCCCGGTGCAGTTCCGTAGCTCGACGCAGCACCCGCGCCGTACCCCGACGCAGTGCCCGCTCCGTAGCTCGGCGTCGCGGGTCGAGTCACCTGGGCCCACGAGACGCCGTCCCACCACCTCTGCTGTCCGGGCGTCGAGGGATCCGGGTACCACCCTGCGGCAGGCTGCTGGTCCACGGTGGTCCTCTCGAGATCGACCCTCGAACGCTAGCTGCAGCGGCGGCGTCGCGGAGCCGAAGCAGAGGCTCGGATGTCTCTCATGCAACATTTCACCCGGTTCACCCCGCGCGAGATTCAGTTGCCGAGAAACGCGCGCACCGAGCGGTCGATGCCCTCGGCGCGCAGCTCCGCCGCGGTCCCCACCTGTACCAGCTTGCCGCTGAACATCACGCCGATCCGGTCCGCGACGGCGAACGCCTCGTCCGGGTCGTGAGTGACGAAGACGGCGGTGGTCCTCGTCTCGTGCAGCACCCGGGCCAGGTCCTCCGCGAGCTGCTCCCGCAACGCTCGGTCGAGAGCCGAGAGCGGCTCGTCGAGCAGCAGCAGCCTCGGCGTCGGCGCGAGAGAACGTGCCAGCGCGACCCGCTGCCGCTCGCCGCCGGACAGGGTCTCCACCTGCCGCCGCTCGAACCCCTCGAGACCGACCATCGCGAGCAGCTCGTGCACCCGTGGCGCCCGCTCCGCCGGGCCCAGGCCCGCCATCTGCAGCCCGAAGGCGACGTTCCCCGCGACGTCGCGGTGTGGGAAGAGCTGACCGTCCTGGAACATCAGACCGAAGCCACGCCGGTGCACCGGCACCGGCGCCAGATCCGCGCCGTCCCAGGAGACCGCACCGCGGACCAAGCGCTCGAGCCCCGCGATCGCCCGCAGCAGGGTGGACTTGCCGCACCCGGACGGACCGAGCAGCCCGAGCACCTCGCCCGGGACGACATCGAACGAGACGCCGGCGACCGCCGGCAGCCAGCGGCCAGCGGCCTCGTACTCCACGACGACATCACTCACCTCGAGCCCGCGAGCCGTCATCACAGCTCTCCCATCGCCGAGGCCGGACGCCAGCGCTCGGCCAGCATCATGACCGCCGCGGTCAGTGCCGCGAGCACCACCGACGCCGCGAGCGCCATGCCGAGATTCTCCGCCCCCGGGCGCCCGATCAGCCGGTAGATGACGATCGGCAGCGTCGGCCGGTCCGGACGGACCAAGAACGACGTCGCGCCGAACTCGCCGAGCGAGACCGCGAAAGCGAAGCCGATCGCCAGCCCGAGGGCGCGCCGGACCATCGGGAGGTCGACCGCCACGAACACCCGCCACGGGCTCGCTCCGAGCACGGCGGCGGCCTGGCGCAACCGCGGTTCGATCGCCCGAAGGACGGGGAGCAAGGACCGCACGACGAGCGGCACGGCGACGACCGCCTGGGCCACCGGGACGAGACCCCACCAGGTGCGCAGGTCGATGTCGAGGCCGAGCGGCCGGTGCAGGGCGATCAGGAATCCGAAGCCGACCGTCACCGCGGACACCCCGAGCGGCAGCATGAACACCGCGTCGAGCGTCTCGATGGCACGCCGCCCGGACCGGGAGCGCGGGCGCCGCGAGGCGACCAGGGCTACCAGTGCTCCGACCACGACGGCGATCGCCGTCGCGAGGACGGCCGTCCGGACCGAGTTGCCGAGGGCGGCCCACACCGTCCCGGTCAGCACCCCGCGGCCGCCGGTGGTCGCGAGGTTGGCGTAGTTCTGCAGGCTCCAGCCGCGCGCGGTCCGCAACGATCGCAGCACCAGCGACAGCATCGGCAACGCGATCAGGACGACGCCGACGAGCCCGGTCGCGACGGCGGGAGCCCAGTCCGCGCGGCCGAGCCGCTCCCGCGCCGCATCGACCGCCGTGAGGTGCAACGCCCGCTCGCGACGACGCCGCGCTGCACCCGAGACGCCAAGGACCGCCCCGACCACCACGAGCTGGACGACCGAGAGGACCGACGCGGCCCTCAGGTTGAGGAACTGCGTCGTCTGGATCCAGATCTCGGTCTCGATCGTGCCGAACCGGATCCCGCCGAGGATGAGGACGACCCCGAAGGCGGTCGCGCAGAACAGGAACACGATGGATGCCGCGGCGGTGATCGCCGGGACGAGCGCGGGCAGGGTGACCGAGAGGAAGGCGCGCCACGGCGGCGCCCCGAGGACTCGGGCGGCCTGCTCGGCGCGCGGGTCGAGGTGGGCCCAGAAGCCGCCGACCGTCCGCACCACGACCGAGTAGTTGAAGAACACGAGGGCCGCCACGATCGCGGCGAGCGTCCCGTCCAGGTGCAG
>Ga0209538_1001161_pt1 | contig 14114 bp, 22 predicted proteins | sample BarGraNGADG00211_2_FD_184492 | JGI IMG/M metagenome (GOLD analysis project Ga0209538, IMG submission 184492) | Arctic peat soil microbial communities from Barrow, Alaska - Barrow Graham LP Ref core NGADG0004-211 (SPAdes) (version 2) | ecosystem: Environmental > Terrestrial > Soil > Wetlands >... | reverse complement strand
CGGTGGAGAACCGGATCACGCCGCTGGAGCAGGCCGGGTGGGGCACCCTCGGCGGAAAGTCACAGAGGGTGGAGGACCGTCAGTCATTCCGATGGACGACCGAACGGGTGATGGTCGCCATCGGTTTTGCCCTTGGCGCTCTGTACTTCATCCTTCAGAACACCCCTGCATTGAAATGAAGGGGTGTAGCATGCGGGACAACAGGTCCATTTGAGTAAGGGGAGCTGACAATGACCGATACGACCGAGTTCGGCCTTGGAGCCGTCCAGAGCCCACCCGACGAACGAGACTGGCCGATCTCGTCCCTCTTCGCCACTGCTGGCGTGGAGGCGGCGGTCACGATCCCGGCTTCGTACCTGATACCCGCCCCGCTTCAGCCGGTGCTGAACCAAGGCAACACGCCGATGTGCGTGGCTTACTCGACGTCCTCCCTCAAAGGCTACGAGGACCGCCGGGATCAGGGCACCTTCTTCAACTTCGACGAGCCGACGTTCTTCCGCGCCATCGGTGGCGGGTCGAACGGAGCGATCCTCCGAGACGCCTACGTCCGAATGCTGGGGACCGGTTACCCGGTTGTCAGCGTTGGTCAGGCTGGGAGCCACAAGATCAAGGCGTTCTACGCCGTCCTCAAGACGAAGCTCGACATCCAGCAGGCGCTCCTTGCCTTCGGCCCGCTCGTGCTCGCAACGCCATGGGCGTACTCGTGGTTCCACCCCGTCAATGGCGTCCTTCCAGCTCCGAACAGCTCGGCTGGGGGGCACGCCATCGTGGTCATCGGCTGGGACTACAGGGGTCTCCGGCTTCGAAATAGTTGGGGCACTGGTTGGGGTGTCGGCGGCGACTGCTTCATGCCGTGGAAGTACGTGCTCTCGGTATGGGAGGTCTGGAAGGCGGTCGACGTCATCGAGACCGCTCCGGTGTTGGTCCACAAGCTCCACATCGCCGCTAATACCAAGGTTCTGATCGCGACGATCAGTGGTTCGTGCATCTCCGGGTGGACCACGGTCATCTGGGGCCCGACGGGAAGCTCGGCCGCCTGTGGTGCGCCGTACATCCTTCGCGGGTGTTCGAGCGGTCAGGCGACGGTCGCCAAGGTCACGAATGGAATGTTCGCCGGGAAGATCCTTCGGGTTGGCAACGGCGTGACTGTCACGTAGGGGGTAGACTACGCAAGCTCACGAGGGGAAAGGGGGTACGGCCGTACCGCTGATAACTCGGGGCAAAAGGAAACCCGGTCACTCGGCAGAGGCAGACCCGCAAGGGTCCCACTCAGCAGAGGGGCCGGGTTCTTCTATACTCTCCAGAAGGGTTGCAGCCCGTGGGGGCCGCTGGACGGTCTACTCAGGTGACCACGGGGGCCGCGACAACCGCCTGACCCCGTTGATCATCGCTGAGTGAGGGGAGGGCTCGTGGGTTCGAGTCCCACCACCCTGTGCTTCACCATGACAGCGTGACGTGGAGCTTGCCCGAGGACAGGGGAGCAAGCCGCACGAAGGCATCCGCGAACAGGTCGATGGAGCGCTTCGCCTGACAGTCGCAGTCGACGATGGTCACGACGACCGTGGATGCCCCGCAGCGGACGTGGACGTGTTTGCCACGTAGGAACCCCAGATCAGGGGAGATCGCGGCGTACAGGCCGCCTGAGCGCCCCACGGGGCATCGTGACAGGGGCCCGCGTGTGCCATTCTTATTGCAGTAGAACGTCGCCGTTCCAGAGATCGAGGAGGATGTCCGTGCGAGGGTGGTTGGTTTTGCTGTCGTTGCTGGTCGTGGCTTGGGCTTGGCGGTTGGCGAGGGAGTGGTCGCGACCGGTCGAGAAGGCGGAGTGGCCGAACTTCCATATGACTGGATGGGGGGACGACGATCCGCTACCACAGGATCTGGAGCGATGGATCGAGGAGGAAGAAGGGCTGATGCCTCCACCTGTGTGAACAGGGAGGCGGGGACCGGGCTCGAGGAGACCGGCGTGTCGCTCGCAGCTTGGTGGGCAAGGACAAAGACAAGCGCCACCGAAAGCAGAATGACCAGAACCGCCTGAGCGATCCTCCCTATGTGCGCTGGCTTCGGTTCTCTTCCTACCAAGTCTGCCTTGCGAAGTCTATTCCGCAAATGAAAAGGGCCAGCGTGTCCTTTTCTGAGTAGTGGGGTCCAGCGGGTCGATACGGTGGGAATGGGATCCCGTTCCGCGTTGCTCTTTCGTTGAGCCATCGCGTCGTCTCCTCCAAGCGTTCGCCGTGAACGAGGACTCGAAAGCAAACCTCATATTCACGGACGGCCAGACGCCGGAGTCGACGCATGACCTTGGTGGTGCGAAGGCGCTGGTCGTTATTGCGCCCCCGAGGGTGCTCGTCGCGGGTGATCCACTTCATGAAGTCTGGGTGCCACTCTGGGCCACCGTCTGCGGCGATGTCCGACGAATGGATCCGCGTCGGGACTTCTTGTCGCCAGTCTGCCGAGAACCATTGAGCCCAGTGGGCAGTCTGGCTCAGGATGGTTTCCGAATAGTATTGCTTCATGCGGCGGAGTCTACCCCACAAGCGCCGCGTCAAGTGCGAACAGTTCGGCGTCCACGGCATCGATGGCGAGGTTCCCTGAGTCAACAGCGGCGTGGTAATGGTCGGCCACCACCCGCGCCTGATGTCGATACGCCGTAACCCACCGAAAATCGTGGCCGCCCGCAATGACGGCGGCAAAGCTCACAGCATCAACGAGGTTCTGCCAGTCCGGCTCCGGGGGCTTCCGGCGCAGCCACCGCAGCCTCACACCCTCACCTGACGATTGCCGTGCTTCGCGCAACGTCCGTTGGCGTATCCCCAGCGAACGGTGACGTTGTACAGCTCGCGTGGACAATCGGGAACGGGGCACGCCACGGCTCTGGCGGGAACGAACGGGGCGGGAGCGATGACGGGGCTGGCAACAGTCTTCGAGAAGATGAGGATGCGGTACTGCCAGATACTCCTCTCGGGATCAGGATGACGGCGGGCCTCGATGCTGTGCCCATCATCATCTCTCAGCTCGCGGAGGCGCTTCAGACCCTCTGACCCACCGACCGCCTCGTTGGCTAGTTCTGGCCCGTCGACCCACTCACCCCGATGGGCGATGAGAGACTCGAGCACCTGTTCTTTGCGGGTCAGCGCGGATAGGTTTGCCATGGTGACCTCCTACTGGCTCGGGGACGAGGGGTCGAACCTCGATCTCTGGGGTCAAAACCCAGTGTCCTACCGTTAGACAGATCCCCGAAATGACCTGAGGCGGGCTGACTTTCAGGACCAGCCAGTGCCTTTGTGGATGCGTCGGGAGGTCCCGCGATCCAACAGGTAGCGCCCCAGCGAGTGCGCGACTTCTACCCTCTGCCGCGCTTGGTGCCCCTTGCTCCGGCTCTACACTCAGGCGCATGGCCCGCTGATGCACCAGCGAAGATCCATGTTTCCCGTGCGCTAGGCACCGTCCCCGGATCATTGGCCTCGAACGGCCTTGACGTCAACCGACCTCGCGGTACTTGGGCGGCTTGGGTGGTTTGGGTGGGCCCGGCGGGGGGTCAACCTTCGTGTTTTCGCTGATCTCCTCGAACGCCGGGCCGTCGCGTAGCGAGATCGAGATGGGCGGGATCGGTTCCATCCCGACGATGCCGACGACGAGGTTAGCGTGGCCCTTCGCGATCCACGCTCGCTCCTCGGGCGTGAATGCCCAGACCGAGTAGACGGCCCTCATGCCGGGGATGTCGCTCACGGACTCCCGGTAGAACGGCAGCCCGCCGATCTCGGCGTCAAGGCCAAGCGGTGCCCCGTAAATGCCCGTTGTCTTGGGTGTGCGGATCGGCTCAGGCACGTTCAGTCTCCCACGGCCATGCCTGATCCTTGCCGCGCTCCAGAAGCTCGAGAGCCACGAAGCCAGCGTCGGTCAGGCCACCGAACACGTAGCGGTTCTTCTTCCCCGAGGGCATGCTCCCCGGTGCGTACCCGGCGAGATTGAACACGTAGACCGGAACCCCCTCGGGGATCTTCTCCGATCCGTAGTTCTCCTGCGTCTGCTCGTCCGTCACGATCACGATGCGGTCGTGGCCGTTCAGGTGCTGGCCTACCGCGCTCCACGTGTTCGTTCCCAGATGGGACATGGACTCGACGATGTCCTTGGCCGCGAGGATGACACTGCCGTCCTTGCGGAACGGGAGCGCCTTGCTCGTCGAGCTGAACGCGACCAGCGTGGCCTTCTCGGCACGCAGGGCGAGGGATGCGGCGAAGATGCTGGCTGGAGCCAGACGCTTCACGTCGCTCTTCTCGCTCATGGCGTAGTCCATCGACCCCGAGACATCGCACAGCACGAGCGTGTTGCCCTTGAGGGACGGCACGTTCTTGAGCGACAGGTTGATGGCCTCCTCCAGCTCGCGCCCGTAGGTCAGGCTCTTCGTCGCGATGAAGGCGGTGAAGAACCGGAGCGGGAACATGCGGCTCTTGGCGATCACCTCGGGATCAGCGAGCTTGGCGCGGACCATGTCCTGCGCTTCCTTGCGGATCTTGGTGTCGTCGAAGTTCCGCAGGTTGCGGACCAGAGCGAAGATCCCCATGTTCGGGATCATCGCCTCCCAGAAGTTGGCGTCGAGCTTCCCGTACTTCGAGGACGCCTGCTCCCACGTAAGACCTGCCCCCTCGACCCACTCGGAGGTGAACTGGCTACGGAAGGCATCCTGCCCGAGGGCCATCGCCATCCGGTTCCAGACCAGCGTCTTGAGGGTCGCGGGCATGGCCTCCCCGACCATCTCCCGCTTGTGGCGGTCGTCGAGGGCGTACTTGAAGAGCAGCCCCTGCCATGGGGCCTTCGGCGTCGGGTGGACGAGGTCGATGACGTCACCGAAGCGGATCGGCTTGCCGTCCGCGTCGTTCTTGATCAGGGACCACTCGGAGTACAGGCGGGTGGCGGCGTCGGCCACGCCGCGTTTCACCGGCTGCGGGAAGTTCTTGCCCCACTCGCTCATCCAGTAGCCCAGCATCTCGGCGGGCTCGTCTGCCCGCTGGATAGCGGAGTCGATGATCGTGCGGTTGGTGATCTTGCTGCCCGGGACCGGCTTGGTGAGCTTCGCGTGGACCAGCTCGGCCGCCATCACGATGGATGCGGAGCGCATGTTCATCGTGCTGCGGAGGTACGGGACGAAGCGAGCGACCCAGTCGGGATCCTCGAGCGCTACCCGCTTGATCAGGGCGACAAACCGCTTGTCGCGGTTCTTTCCGTTCTCGTAGAAGGTCTTCTCGCTGACCATGTTGGTCACGGCGAGAAGGAACAGCTCGGACTTCGCCTCTCGGCTGAAGCCAGCCCCACCCTCGTGGGTCAGGGTGTCGGGCTTGCGCCCCTTGATGCTCTTGATCGGGGCGGTGGCAGCCCGCTTCGGGCGGGCGGCGAGCTTGACCATTCGAAGCTGCCTTTCTGTGTGTCAGCGAGAACTGGGCGACAGAGGGTTTTCTTGGAAACAGAAGTATCCCCTGTCAACGCACCGCTGACGTTGTGTTGGCGCGGCCGGAGGGACTCGAACCCTCGTTGGGCGGTTTTGGAGACCGACATCCTTCCCATTAGAAGACGTCCACGCTGTGCGCCGATGAGAACAAGTCGAGAGAGGAAACAAACCTCCTCGCGGAGGACCTCCTTGCGGAGGGTTGCTGGGTTGGTATCCCAGCGTGCCCCTTTCGGGGCTGGCACCGAAGTATCCCTTCTCTACGCACCATCAGCACGGTAGTTGTCGACGAGGACTAGGCGCTCGAGGTTCCTTTCAAGAGAAGTATCCCCGGGCTACGCACCGTCGACATTTCGTTCTGCCAGTCCTACGAGCGATACCACCGCTCTCGCAGTAGGGTCCAGTCTCGAGGCTACGGTTGACTCGGCTGGAAGGCCATGGCCGTGCGAACAGTCAAGCGGCTTGGTGTCCGCTCATTAGTTGGTGATGAGAACTGGTTCGGTGAAGGTCCTTACTAACTGATGCTCTATCAACTGAGCTATCCAACGCTATGCGGTGGAGCGGGACTCAAACCCGCGACCCTCAGATCCCTTGAAGTATCCCTCGCCTACGCACCATCACCATGGCTTGATGCCGTTACGAGAACTAATCTGGTGAGGATATGTCGTGCTCTACCACTGAGCTACACCCAGTTTTGCCCGGGAGGCGGGAGTCGAACCCGCGACCACGTCCTTACAAGGGAAGTAACCCCACCATTCGCATCGCGACGGCAATGTGAATACTAGTGGCGTTTATCGCCACTTGTCAAGAGGCTGTTGGCACCATTTCTCCGAAGGCATTCTCGGGATCGTGCTCGCCCACCCTCTCCACCCGACCGTCCTTCTCGACTCGGTAGGCGTACATGGGAATGTTCTGGTCGAGGGCCTTGTCCATGAGGTGGGTGGTCCCACTGTAGCCGTAGATGGAGTCCTCTGTCGTGAAGAACAGGAGGACGAGGTTGGCCTTGGCGACCATGTCAATGTCGCGGATGTAGACGGAGACCCTGCCGGGGTTGAGGATCGTGGGTTCGGGAGCGTGCCATTCGACCGGGATGTTGAGGGCATCACAAAGGGCCTCTACGTCCTGCTCGAAGTTGCCCGGTAGTTTTCCTTGATCGTAGGGCCTGCGGAGTAGGACGACAGCGCCATCCGGCAGGCCCCCGAGGAACCTGATCAACATGAACGGTGCCTTGCCCTCTGGCAGTTTGCGACTGCCCGCAATCACGACTTTCATGTTTCCCCGGTTTCCTCCCATTTCTTGAGCTTGGCCTTCAGGGAGCGGACGCCGAGCGATAACTCGAGGAACAGAGCGCAGACATCCGGGTCGGTGATCACGGTCTCCTGACCGCCCCAGTGGACAGTCATCGAGGCTGGCGGCTTGTATGGGTCCTTGCCGCAGACTACGATCCCCTGCCTCGTCCAGAGATCATCGGGAAGGTCTGGGTTGTAGGCTTTCTCATAGCCGATCTTCATGCTGATGAAGCGGTTCATCGCGGTCTCATCTGGTTGAACTTGGGCTTCATCCGGGGGTAGCGGACATCGTGGAGGGTGGCCGCCGCATTGGTGATGATGTCTCGCCATTCCTTGTCGTCGGCTGCTTCTTTGAGGTATCGGCGAAACTCATCGAGCTGCTCTGGGCGGATAGCAACCCCCGCCGGGAACGTGATGAAGTACCGGATCATTTCTCCTCCACGATCATGCGCCACGACTCGATCCGGCCGTCGGGCGCGTGCATCTGGACCGCGAACCCCTCGGGCGTCGGTGCGATCCCCACGTATCCACCCAGAGGATGGGCGTGGGATGTGTAATGGTCGGCGATCCGCATGATCGCGTCACGCAGGACACCGGCCCCCCTGCCCTTGGCGAGGAGGGCTCGGTGCTCTGTGCCGTCAGGAAGTTCTGACACCTGCCAGATCATCAAGTCCTCCTCTCCCACTAGAAGGGAAGATCGTCCTGTGCGTAGGTGAGATCCTCGACCACGCTGGGCTTCCCCGGCTTCTGGTTGCAGCCGTACTCGGAGCAGGCCCAGAAGGCGTTGTATGGCTTCGGGTTGCCATCGTTGTCGACCTTGGTCTTGCTCAGGCCAGCGGGAACGAGACGCCACTCGGTGCCGTGCTCGGGGCAGTTGCCGCCGGGGTACGCGGGGTCAGGGCGCTGGACGAAGGTGCGCCCTTGCGGCTGGGCCTGTCCATTGCCGGTGGTGTTGACGCGCACCTCGACCCCATCCGGTACTGAAATACGAATAACGATTTCCTTCATGGGATGGTCTCTCCTTTGATGAACCACTTACCTGCCTTGGTGAACGTGCCTGAAAGCACGATGTCGTCGCCGTCCTCTTTCTCCTCCTCGAGTCTGAAGACTGCAGGCCCGTGTGCAATCAGGGCTGTTGGGTACGGCGTGCCCCGGGTGATTTCCCGCAGGCGGTAGAACCAGTCCTGCCACCACGGAAAGCTGGCGGGACCATAGAGGCTGACCTCGACAGGACCGGGTGCCCATGCGGCGAACACCCCGTCTTCGAGCTTTCCTTCGAAAGTTCCCCCCACGTCCCGCAAGCCACTCAACATGAACCCCGGCTGACCGTTATCAAGGGGTTTGAAGGCATCGGCTGAACCCTGCGCCAGCACGATGTCCTCGGCGGGGACCTCTTCGTCACCGAGGAAAAGCTTCATGGGTTGACCTCTTTGTGTTCGATGACGTCGTTGTACCACTGCCCGCAACGCCCGCACCAGCGGTCGAACACGACGACTGGAGCGCCGTAGACCTTCCGCCAGTGCCAACGGTGGCGGCGATACACCACATCCGAGCAGGGGATGATGATGCGGGGTGTCATGCGCGAAGTTCGCGGAGTTCGAAGAAGTCCTTCAGCTCGGGTTCCCTCTTCATCAGCTCGCGGGCCATCCGGCTGTGCCAGTTGTTGTTGACCTTCCAGCCCTCGGCGTCGGGACCGACTCTCAGGGAGTAGGTGTATCGAGCCGCCTCCCAGAGCGCCTTGATCCCGTAGTGCCCGAAACCACGATGGCGAATGCGGAGAGCGCCATCACGGACGGCGTCGTAGACCATCTGCCCGTCAGGCGTAGCCCTCCATTCCTCGTACTTCGTCTGGATGTCGCGGCGATCCTTGTAGACGCCGCCCCAGTCGATACTCATGTGATGGTGACCTCCACTCTCGGGTTGACCTTGACGATTTCCTTGCTCATGGCTCGCGGCAGGGCCCACTTGTCGTCGATGCCCAGTGCCGGGAAGATGCTGTCCTCGACCACCTTGATGATGTTGGTGCAGTCGACGTCGTGGGTCAGGAAGAAGTTGTAGAAGCAGATGACCTGACCTCCGTTCCACTTCCAGCCGTGCTTGGGAGCTGCCCGCACAATCAGCGCCGCCCCCTGCATGTACGCCTCGGCCTCGGGCGTCTTCACAATCTTCGGGAACGTGATCCCGCCTCGGCGGAAGCCACGCCCGATCTTGTTGGCGTGGTTCCCGCTCGGGGGCTGGCCGGGGATGACGACAGTCCAGCTCATGCGAAGTGCATGTGCGTGACGACCTGATAGAGCATCACCGTCATCAGGGATAGCGTGATCAGGGCGATGCACAGCCCCACCACCATCAGGAGATTGAACACGGTATCCATCATCGGTAGTCGTGCTCCCCTGCGTGCCATGCACGGAGACGACACCGTTGGATGACATCCAGTGGGCCCAGCGCCACGACTCCGTGCTCGCCGCACCCGAACAGGAAACCCAGCATGCGCCGGATGTCCTGCCCGATCCGTCGGTCTTTCATTTGGGGATCTCTTCCTCCAACAGGCAGACCGCGATGAGGGCGTAGTTGGCGAGGTCCATCAGGGTGTCCTTGATCGGCTCGCCGACCTGATCGTTGGCGGGGTTGCGGAGCAGGTTCTGGGCGCGGCGGTACTTGTCACCCATGCGGATGAGGCAGCCCTGCAGCGCCGTCGAGCCCCACGAGGTGGCTTCACGGAAGTTGGTCCACGTGTCGGGGTTGTCGGATCCGGCGTAGCCTGCCGCCTTTCCAACATGAACGGCCCTGACCTCATCGAGAAGCTCGAGGAAGCGGGGATTACCGAGGGTCATGCTCTCTCCTCAGAAGTTCCCAACATTGTAAGACTCTCGAGGTGGTCGCGGATCGTCTCGCGATGGACCGCCTCCCAGTTCGACCCCGCCTCCGTTCCGGTGTGGTGACCGGGGCAGAGCGTGATCAGGTGAGCGGGGATCGGTGTCGCCTTCATCTGCATCGACAGCTCCCCGCGTGGCTTGGTGTGTGACATCTGCAGGTAGACGGGCCCCGGGTCGCGCAGGAAGTGGGGTCGAGCGATCACGCTGCCGAAAGCATCCCTGCAGTAACCAGCGTCAGGGTCGAGGAGCGGAGCTTGACACCGATAGGAGTCGCGAGCCAACACGAAAGCTCTGGTCGAGGAGCTGATCCTCTCTTTCATCTCACCTTCCTGTCGAGGGCCCTTGTGGATCTAACTACCCACCCCTTCTCTAAGAAGGGGGGTGGTTAGGTTAGATCCCAAGGTGGGCCATCTAACTAGTGAACTAACTACTTCTAACCATGGTTAGATCAGGCGTCGAACATCCCCGGGGTGGCCCCGGGAGCGTGTCCCACCCTGAGGGGGGACTTCACCGTGTGGTACTCCCCCCGACCCGTTCGCTCCAACCTGCCCGCCTTGACGTAGCGGGTGAGGAGGTTGTCCATCACCTGTGGGCTGTCCGGGGATAGCGTCCTGATCAGGACTGCCCTGTTGGTCGGGTCCTCGCACATCTCGAGCACGGCGTTACCCATGGTCTCCTCGTCCACGAAGGGCCGCTCTTGCACAACATCGACCTCGATCTTGTGGAACACGATGGAGTCGGGACCCCAGTCGAGAGAGATGCCGATTGGTGGGAGCAGGGCGGTGTCGTTGCTTTTGGCGTGGTACAGGCTGATGCGGAGCCCCTCAGCTGAGGGTTCCTTGCGGACTTCCCAGCTGACGCGGGCGGCGTTGGTCTTGTAGGCAGATCCGTAGGGTGTGGCCGCTCCACCCTTCGCCTTGGCGTCGGTCTTGTTGACGTGGTCGACGATCAGGCTGGTCACCCCGATGATGCGGAGCGCTTCGTGCATGCGGAGGATCGACTCGTTGGCGTCCCCGTATTCGCCCTGAGCCCCCATGGCATACGCCGAGCTGTCAACGATAACCAACACGATCCCCTTGGCCGCTACGATGGCGCTGAGTTCCTCGGCGTCACTCGCCAGAGGTCGGACACAGTGGCGGTAGTAGATCGAGTTGCGGGTCGGGACGAAGTGGTGACCGGAAGCGATGCTCTGGATCCGGTCGTTGATGACGTCCTTCGTGGTTTCCCAGTCGAGGTACAGGACGGGACCGTGGATGGCGGGAGGGACACCGGGGATGATTTCCCTCCCATAGGCGACAGAAAGGCCGCAGGTAAGAGCGATCAGGCTCTTGCCCACACCCCCGGGGCCGAAGAGCAGGGCTGGCCTGCCCTTCATAACTAGCGGTTCGACGCACCATCGGTCGTTCGGCGGGGTCGGGGCGTCCATGCCGACCTCGTCGATGTTCTCGCCCCTCTCCTCGCCGATGATGACGTGCTGGCAGAGCCACTCGAGGCCGTCGAACCAGTCCATGGTCGGGTGCATGGGGGTGCGCTTGTCAAGCGCGTTCGCCAGAGAGGTGCGTGTGCTGGTGGACAGGACGTTGAAGTTGGCGGCGTGCAGCACGCCATTGACTGTTTTCACATCCTTGAGGGTGGTGCTGACCTTGAGGATCCCCGACAGGCTGTCCCTCGACCTCTTCACGTGCGAGAGGCGAAACTCAGTCCCCACGTTATCGGCCCAGCACCGGTAGGTCATGCCCAGCTTCTCGAAGTTCCAGCGGGGTTTCTCGTCGGTCATGCCGGTTGGCCCGGGGCGAGGGCGCGGAGGCGGGCCCGCGCCTTCGACTCCCTGATGCGGAGAGATCGTGCGTGGACGGTATAGGGATGGTTATCGTCGTAGTGTGTCATAGAGCACGCCCACCACCATTCCAGACGCGGTGCCTTACCCGTCCTTGCGTCGTAGCTCCACCCATCCCGCCGGGCAAGAACCCGGCCCATCGGACTGCCGCACGCGTGGCAGTAACGCCTCATGCTGTTGCTCGCGGTGCCATGGTCCGCAGCTCCCACGTTCCTCGACCCTTGTCGTCGTTGTTCAGGACACAACCCGGGACTCTGCAGATCGCCCGCTTGTCGTCCTTCATGACCGTGAGGGACGGGTTGCGGTCGCGTCCGTGGACGGGGCAGTGGCTGTTCCTCCCGGGGGTTGGGCCGACCACGCCCCAGAGGGTACTCAGGAGTTCGCTGGCGGACGCTGTGTCTTCCTCGCGGCGGGGATGAGGTTTGCCGTAGTCGGGTGGGATCACGGTGACGGCTGGGTTCCAGCGATCAGCCCACTTCAGGATCTCGGCTGACGGGGCGTGCTCGATCTCGAGCATCACTGCGGCGAGGCTGGGACCCATGACCAGATGCAGATCGCGGGGATCGAACATGACGCCGCGTACCCCAGTCTTCGGGTGCGGCATCATCGGCATTCTCAAGGCATGACCTAGACCCTCGCCCACCACCGCTCCAGTCACGTGGAGGTGCTCCTCGGCATCGACGTGATCTGAGCCGGGGCGGATCTCGATGTGTGGGTCGTTGGTGGGCAGCAGGGCTGCGCCCAGAAGGGCACGCGCCGCCTTGCGGATGGTGGCCGCAGGTAGGGTGTTGCTGATGACGCACCACAGGTGAGCGCCTCGTCGAGATGTCTCCACATAGGCTGGCAAATCTTGCTCCCACATCGTGCGACCCAACACGAACGCCTGCTCGAGGCCGTTGTCCGTATCGAAGTCGAGCGCAAGGCAGTGAGCCAGAGATCCCAGACCGATCATGTAGGCGCTGATGCTGGGCCCCGTTCCCATCAGACCTGCCGTCACGATGGCGGGCGTCAGGGGCTCCCTGACGGGCCGCCAGCCCTTCTCGGGCTCCCAGTGGCTGTAGACGTCGGTGCGGTTGGCGAAGGTGTTGAGGTAGACAGAAACCACTTGCTCGTGGTCGTAAGGCATGGCTCCTCCAGCACTGAAAGGAGGGCGGCGGGACGGGTAGGGACGGTGCTGGTCGCCCAACGCCGTCCCGCCATGAAGTGGGGCCGTCCCTCTAGATGGTCTTGTCCCGACCTACCGTGGGCAGGCCCCGGGGACAGTCTAGACCAACGAGAACCCGTCGGTTTCGGTCAACTCGTCGGCCTCGCCGCCATTCTTCTCCTCGTCCAGTTCGGCTGTGTCATCCGTCGCCACAGGGGCACCTTCGGTCTCGACGTCGGCAGCGAAGCCGCTCGCGAGGACCGTGATCAGTTTCCCGCCATCTTCGGACGAGAGCGCCGCGAGGAAGTCGCGCAGCTTGGCGGACGACAGATCGGTCGCCAGCTTGGTGCCTAGCACTTTGTTGATCACCGGGATCAAGGTGACAACCGTGAGTCCTGCGGCCTGCGTCAGGCGCGACATCTCCCTGACCTGAGCCTCAGTGACCTTCTCGCTCTTGCCGCCGCGCTGGGCTCCTGCGACATTGCCGCGCACCACCCGGGTGCCGGTGGCCGCGCCAGCTGCCGCCGCCGCCTTGTCGACCTTCTCGTCGGCCTCGGGGTCGTCACCGGTGGAGACGAGGAAGGTCTTCATGATGAAGTACTTCTCGGCACCGGTCATGGCCTTGTAGATGCCTTTGTCCCCGGTGTCGGCACCGTGGCCGATGAAGATGGCGGGCCCGAGCTTCTCGCCCGTGTCGCCATCCATCCACGTGAACTCGACCGCGACTTCGGTCAACCACATGGTGCTGCCCGAGGCTGCGCGGTACAGCTCGGTCATCTTGTGGTCGAGGATCGTCTGGTTGAGGAAGACGTGCTGTTCCGAGAGCAGGGCGGAGAGCTTCTCAGCGACGTCCGACTCGCGGACGAACTTGTAGTGCTGGTTCTGGTTGAAGCCTTCCTTCTTGATCCCGGCCATCTTGCCCGTGATGTAGGCGAGCTTGGCGGCGAGGTTGCCGGGGATGTACTTCGGTTCCTCTGCGGGAGTCCCGGGCTCACCGCTCACCCCATCCTTCGCGATTGCTTCGGCCAATGTTGCTGTTTTAGTTGCCACTATTCGACTCCTCATTCAACTCGTTGATCAGGCGGACAAGATCCACTTGAGCCGTTTCCATGGCGACTGTCAGCGGGTTGGGGCGGACGGTGACTGCCATGTGAAGCGCGGCATCCGCTCGGGCTTGGTTTTGGAAGTGGCCGACAGCCACGCCTACCGTGTCTGTGATCTTCGTAAGCTCGCGGGCCAGATCCGCTGGCGTTCTCATCCGGTGACCTCCTTGATGTTGACGATGGTGAGGACAGCATCGCGGGACACTTGACCAGTCCCGTACTCGCGGCCCGTGACGTGGTCGCGCACCTTGCCTTCTCGTAGCCCTTGCACGGCCTCTGTGATCCGGTCGCGCTCCTTCTGAATGGTGAACTCGACGAGGGCGAGCAGTCTCGGGCAGATGTAGCCTCCCATCGGCGCCGGGAACAGCGACCAGTGTGTCTCGTCCGGCCCCAGCGTCTCGCCGCACGCTGGACAGGGCCGC
>Ga0209538_1001158_pt1 | contig 14129 bp, 13 predicted proteins | sample BarGraNGADG00211_2_FD_184492 | JGI IMG/M metagenome (GOLD analysis project Ga0209538, IMG submission 184492) | Arctic peat soil microbial communities from Barrow, Alaska - Barrow Graham LP Ref core NGADG0004-211 (SPAdes) (version 2) | ecosystem: Environmental > Terrestrial > Soil > Wetlands >... | reverse complement strand
GGGGGAGCAGGTCCCGCGGCTCGTCCAGCCAGAAGTCGGGGCCGGCCGCCAGAAGCGCGTCGCGGCCGAACACGCCCCAGGCCACGGCGGCGGTGGTCATGCCCGCCGCCGTGCCCGCCTGGATGTCGAACGGACTGTCGCCGATGTAGATGGAGCCTTCGGCCGTCGCTCCCAGCCGCTGCAGGCAGAGCTGCAGCGGCGCCGGCGACGGCTTGTGCTCAGTGGTGTCGGTGGCGGTCACCACGACCTCGAAGCGTTCTTCGAGACCCACGGCGCGAAACGCCATCGCCGTCGTGTCGCGGCTCTTGCTCGTGACGATGCCGGTGCGGCGCCCGGCGGCCTTGAGCGCGTCGAGCACCTCCTCGATACCGTCGTACCCGCGGATGAGCTCGTCGTGACGACGGTGGTTGTACTCGCGGTACACGTCGTACAGCTCCTGCGCGTGCTCCGCCGACAGGCGCTCCATCTGGGTGCGCAGCGGCCGCCCCACGCCGCCGAGGATGAACTCGTCGGGCAGCACCTCGCCGAGCACCGTGCTCGTCGCGTAGCGGAAGGACTCGACGATGAGCTCGACGGTGTCGACGACGGTGCCGTCGAGATCGAACACCACCGGGTCGAACCCGGGATGCGGCCGCGGCTCAGACACGGAGCCTCTCCAGGTCGAGCTCCCAGGTGGCGAGCTCGGCGAGCAGTTCGGGGTCGAGCAGGTCGTAGCGCAGCGGCGTGACCGCCACGCAGCCGCGGCCGACCACGTCGAAGTCGGTGTCGGCCCACTCCCCGGCCGTGGGATGGTCGCAGGGGACGAAGTACTCGGACGCGCCGGCAAGGGGGTCGGCGCCGGGCGCGGCGGCGGGCGAAGCAGGCCCGGCGCCGTCGCCGCTCAGGAAGACGCGGTCCCAGCAGCTGGCGCCGCCCAGCCGTGCCGGGTGGATGCCGGCGAACTCGACCAGCGGCCTGTCCGGAAAGTTGACGTTGAGGATGCTGTGGCGGGGCAGACCGCGGGCGATCACCTGCTCGACCATGGCGCGCAGCACCGGCGCCATCTCGGCCAGCCAGCCGGGTGCCCGGCTCTCGACCGAGAAGGCGAGCGCCGGACGACCGCGAAGCGCCGCCTCGAGGGCGGCGCCGACCGTGCCCGAATACGTGACGTCGGCGCCCATGTTGGCGCCGCAGTTGACCCCGGACACGACGAGGTCCGGGGCGGGGCCGCGCACGCCGAGGAGGCCGATGCGCACGCAGTCTGACGGCGTGCCGTCGCAGGCGAGGCCGGGCCACCCCTCGCCGAAGGTCGCCGGCTCCAGATGCAGCGGCCGGTCGATGGTGATGCCGCGCGCGACCGCGCTGGCGTTCTGATCGGGGGCGATGGTAGCGACCTCGCCGAGACCGTCGACGGCGGCGCGCAGCACGGCGAGGCCGGGGGCGTGGATGCCGTCGTCGTTGGTGAGCAGGATCTGCAGGGTCACCGCCCCATTGTAGCCGACGCGCCGCGCAAGGTCGCGCTGCAGCGGATCCCGAGTCGCCGCGGACTGCGCACGCGCCAACGTCAACGCCGGGCCTGCCGTGTCACCCTCGCGTCCGTGCCCGACCTCCTGTAGCCTCTCCCGCATACACCCGCCGCGGAGGTGCGCGGCAGGAGAACGATGGACCTCGTCGTAGGAGTGCCAAGGCAAGGCTGCGAAGGAGCCCGGTGACCGACGCGAAGCACGCCCCCCACGATCTGGGCGGCCGTCGACTGACGGTCCGTCGCGTGGCCGCTCTCAGCGCCGCTCTCAGCGCCGTCTCGTGCCTCGTCTTCCTGCTCGGCGCCGACTACCTGTGGCCGCTCTTCATCTTCCCGCTCTTCCTCGGCGCCGTGTTCTTCTTCGAGCTCGGCAGCCTCGCCGTCACCTTCTGGCTCGGCAACTTCTTCGTCCTGTACTACAGCTTCCGCGCGCCGGCGACGGCCGGCGTCGTGCGGCAGGCCCTGCTCGGGATGGTCCTCTTCTTCCTCGCCGGCCTGCTCCTTGGCCGAGTGCAGCGCAAGAACCACGAGATGCAGGCGCTGCTCGCGGCCTCGTCGCTCAGCGACCGTCTCACCGGCCTCTACAACTACGGCACCTTCGTCGACTACCTCCACAACGAGGTCACCAAGATCGACCGCTACGGCGGCGAGCTCACGCTCATCATGCTCGACCTCGACCACTTCAAGCAGTTCAACGACCGCCACGGGCACGAGCCCGGCAACGACGTGTTGCGGCGCGTCGGGGCGACGCTGCGCAACGCGGTGCGCGACGCCGACATGGCGGCGCGCTACGGCGGCGAGGAGTTCGCCGTGCTCATCCGCGGCGACGAGACGCACGGCTACGAGCTCGCCGAGCGCCTGCGGCGCGCCATCGAGACCACCGCCGTCGAGGTCCGCGGGGGCGGCGAGGTGTTCTGCACGGTCTCGGCGGGTGTGGCCACGTACCCGGTGGGCGCGGCCGACGAGACCGAGCTCGTGGAGCGCGCCGACGACGCCCTCTACGAGTCCAAGCGCCGCGGGCGCAACCGCGTGACCATCTACGCCGGCGTGGCCGAGCAGAGCGAGCTGCCGGCGAGCCTCAGCGCCTGAGGGCGGCCGCCCCTGCGGCCCGCCGCCCTCCCCGCCCTCACCCCGCGAACGACACCTCGGGCAGCCGCGTGTCGGGGCGCGCGAAGAGCTCCCCGCACGACAACTCCACCCCGTTACGACCGAGCAGCCGCTGCTGCTCCGGAGTGCGCACGCCCGTGGCGATGAGCTGCGCCCCGATGCGGTCGCTGAAGCGCACCAGGAGCTGTACGACCTCGACGGGCGTGAGCTCACCGCCGATGTTGGCGACCAGCGTAGGGTCGAGGCACAGGAACTCGGGTCTCGCCTCTGCGATCAGCTCCAGCGCGGCGAAATGGGCGCCGAGGCCGGAGAGGCACAGCTGGAAGCCCATCTCGCGCACATCGGCGAGGGTGCGGAGCGACGACGCCGTGTTGGTGCCCAGTTCGTCGGCGTCGATCTCGAACACGACGTGCTGGGGCACCAGCGCCTGGTTGAGCGAGTAGAACTCGCTCACCGCGACGACGGCGGCGTTGGGAAGCTCGCCGGCGACGCAGCCGAGGAACAGCAGGTCGTCGGGTCGCAGGCCTGCGGCGGCCGTGACCGTGGCCTCGCGAGCGGCGACGCCGTACGACGCCAGCAGGCTTGAGCGCCGGGCCACGTCGAGGAGCACATCGGGAAGGCGGAGCGGCGAGTAGAACGGGCCGCGCACGCTGCTGCGATAGCCGATCACGGTCGCGGTCGCCGGTTCGACGACCGGCTCGAAGAGCGGCTCGAGCTCGCCGCCCTCGACGCAGGCGGCGAGCGTCTTCTCGAGCTCCGCGTCGTAGACGGCGGCGCTTGCGGCGGCGGCCTGCATGGCAAGGGCCAGGCCTTTCTGCAGGTTCTGCTCGAAGGTCAGGGCGTCGTCGGCGCTGAGGACGGCTGCGCCCACCGACGGGTGCACCCTGTCGTAGACGCCGGGGGCGAGGTCGTTGAGCAGCAGCGACTGCAGGCGTTCGTAGACTCGTCGCGTGACCGCGGCGAGGTCGTCGTCGGCGATCACCTGGGCAGACCGCGGCGGCGAGAGAAGCACGATGAAGGCGTCGTCGGTGAGCGTGAAGTCGCTCACCACATCGAGCCGCCGCAGGGTGCTGCCGGCCATGCTCTCGAGGTTGGCGGCCACGGCATCGAGGATCTCGGCGACGATGCGCCAGCCGAAGATGGGCTCGAGACGGCCGTAGCGGTCGAGGCTGATGTAGAGGATCGCGACCTTGCCACGCTTCTCCAGCTCGAGGCGGACGGAGTCGGCGACCAGATTGAGCGACGGCAGGTGGGAAGGGCCGTCGCTGACGAGGCTGCGCAGGTTGGTGCGCGCCTTGCGCAGAGAATCGTCGCTCGGTCGCTGCACGCTGCTCACCCCCAGCCGGCGGGTCAGGTCGCCTTCTGCTTCTCCTTGGGCTTGCCGCCGTCCTTGGCCGGCTTGGCGGCCGACGACTCGGGCGCCTTCTCGCCGCCGGAGGACTTGCCCTCCGAGGAAGACGCACCCTCGCCGGAAGACTCGCCGCCGTCGGCCGACGCGTCGCGCCCACCGGCGCGGTGGCCAGAGCCCTTGCCGTAGTCGGTCGTGTAGAACCCAGACCCCTTGAAGTGGATGGCCACCGGATGGAGCACCTTGCGCAGTGTGCCGCCGCACTTCTCACAGGTCACGAGCGGGTCGTCGCTCATCCTCTGGAGGACATCGAACGAGTCCCCGCACTCGTCACATTGATACTCGTAGATAGGCACGCAGAAGACTCCTTTGCGTGGTCAGGAGGCGATTAGTCTAGCATAGCGCCCCATCGGGCCCCGGAGGCTGCGCCGCGGGCTACGGCGCGAACGGCGCCAGATGCCCGGCGATGACCTTGGCGGGCCCCCACGCGCGGATGCGCTGCCAGGACCCGAGCAGCTCGGCGGCGGCGGGTCCCGAGGGTCGCATGGCGTCGAACTCAGCGCGCCCCGGCCCGATGGTGTCGCCGCACAGCACGACCGGGCCTTCGGTGGTGTCGACCCGCAGGCTGATGTGGCCGTCGCAGTGCCCCGGCGTGCGCGCCCATGCCACGCCCGGCGCAAGCTCGCCCTCCTCGCCCGCCAGCCGTTGCAGCGGGAGGAGCTCGAGCAGGCCGCCCACCAGGATCCACGAGGGCGAGCGAGTCTCGAGCTCGTGCACCGCCACCGGCGCCATGAGGTCGGCGCAGGCGCCGGCGTGATCCAGATGCGCGTGCGTCAGCACGACCAGGTCGACGTCGCCCGGACCCAGGCCCCGAGCTTCGAGGGCCCTGACGACGGGCTCGTTCTGCAGAGGCAGGCCGGGGTCGACGACGATCGTGCGCTCGCCGCGCAGCAGCACCGTGTTGGGGAACGTGGTCATGCCGACGACCGGGCGCTCGTCGCGCAGGCGACGGTACTCCTCGAAGGCCTCGGGCGAGCGAAACTCCGGCAGCACGTCCGTGCGCCCGTCTTCGACGCTGAATACGAACCGCGCCGTAGGGATGAGGATGTCTACCTTGTACATGGCGTGGTGGGAAGCGGCCGCGAGGCCCGTGAGGCGCGCCCGCGGCGCGCCTCACTCGGGGGCGCGGCCGTCGTCCTCGTCGCGGGCGTAGATGAAATCGACCTTGTCCATGTTGAGGAGAATGAAGGGCGCCGTGTCGAGCAGCTCCTGGGTGGCCTTGCTGTAGATGCGCACCTGGGACAAGGTGAGGCGGACGTCATTGAAGGCGCGGATGTAGTCCGACGCGCGCCGGGAGCTCGTACGGTTGCCGACGCCGAAGTGCGCGACCCCGACGATCTTGAACTCGCCGATGTAGGCCACGATCTCGAGCTCCTTGAAGCCCGTGTCGAGACGCAGATCCTCGCGTGCAGCCGAACTTTCGTCGTGCATGTCTTCCTCCTCCGGCCGACCGGCGGGCTAGCCGCGGGCCGGCCCCTGTTCCGCCTCGGCGGAGGTCGAGCCGGCCTGCGAGCACGGTGTGCCCGCAAAGGCGCTCAGCGAGTCGCTGCCCGGGCGCAGCGAAAGCCGCAGCCGCGTGAGTGCGGCGCGCCGCGACTCACCGAGTCGCGGCGCCAGCACCACGCCCAGCGCCGCGCCGACGGCGCTCCCGTAGATGAAGCTGTTGCGCTTGCCCATCATGGCCTGACTATAGCGAGGCTACCTGGTGAACGCCAGAGAGCCGTCCACGAGGTCCACCTTGACCGTGTCGCCCTCCTCGAACTCGCCGCGCAGCAGGGCGCCCGACAAGGGATTCTGGACGAGGCGCTGGATGGCACGCTTGAGCGGGCGCGCGCCGTACTCGGCGTCGTAGCCCTGCTCCACCACGTACTCCTTGGCGGCCTCGCTCACCTCGAGCGTCATGCCCTGGCCCTTGACCAGCTCGCGCAGGTGCGTGAGCAGCAGGTCGACGACCTCGGTGAGCTGCTCGCGGCTGAGCGGGTCGAAGACGATGATCTCGTCGACCCGGTTGAGAAACTCCGGGCGGAAGGCCTTGCGCAGCTCGTCGAGCAGGCGCTTCTCCATGTTCTCGTGGCCCAGCTCTTCGCCCTCGGCGGCGAAGCCGAGCCGATGCTTGCTGATCACGTTGCCGCCGATGTTGCTGGTCATGATCACGACGGTGTTCTTGAAGTCGACCGTGCGGCCCTTGCCGTCGGTGAGACGGCCGTCGTCGAGGATCTGCAGCAGAGCGTTGAACACGTCTGGGTGCGCCTTCTCGATCTCGTCGAAGAGGACGACGCTGTACGGCCGCCGGCGGACCTGCTCGGTGAGCTGGCCGCCCTCGTCGTACCCCACGTAGCCGGGCGGCGCCCCGGTGAGGCGGGACGCGGTGTGCTTCTCCATGTACTCGCTCATGTCGAGGCGGACCAAGGCCGCCTCGTCGTCGAAGAGGAACTCGGCGAGGGCGCGCGCCAGCTCCGTCTTCCCCACGCCCGTGGGACCGAGGAAGATGAACGAGCCGATGGGCCGCTTGGGGTCTTTGAGGCCGGCGCGCGCCCGGCGGACGGCTTCGCTGACCGCCGCCACCGCGCGCTCCTGGCCGATGACGCGGCCGTGGAGGTCGTCCTCCATGGCGAGCAGCTTGTCGGCCTCTTCCTGCAGCATGCGCTGCACCGGGATGCCGGTCCATTTGCTCACCAGCGCCGCGATGTCGTCGGCGTCCACCGTGGCGTCGGCGATGCCCTTGTCGGCGAGCCAGGCGTCCTTGGCCGTGACGAACGTCGCCTGGATCTTGTCGCTCTGGTCCTTGAGCTGGACGGCGCGCTCGTAGTCCTGCGCCTGCACGGCCGCGGCGCCCTCGCGCGTCAGCCCCTGCAGCTTGAGCTCCATGTCGCGCAGGTCGGGCGGCAGCATCGTCGCCTCGATGCGCAGCTTGCTGGCCGCCTCATCGAGCAGGTCGATGGCTTTGTCGGGCAGGAAGCGGTCGCTGATGTAGCGGTCGCTCAGGTGCGCCGCCTCGCGGATCGCCGCGTCGGTGATGCTCACCTTGTGGTGCGCTTCGTACTTGTCGCGCAACCCCTCGAGGATGGCGACCGTCTCCTCGACCGTGGGCTCGCCCACGAGGATGGGCTGGAAGCGGCGCTCGAGGGCGGCGTCCTTCTCGATGCGGGCGCGATACTCGTCGAGCGTCGTCGCGCCCACGCACTGCAGCTCGCCGCGGGCGAGCATCGGCTTCATCATGTTGGAGGCGTCGATGGCGCCCTCGGCGGCGCCGGCGCCCACCACGGTGTGGAGCTCGTCGATGAACAGCACGACGTCTTTGGAGCGCTGGATCTCGTCGAGGGCGCCCTTGAGACGCTCCTCGAACTCGCCGCGGTACTTGGAGCCGGCGACCATGGCGCCGAGGTCGAGCGCCAGGACGCGCCGGCCGCGAAGGAGCTCCGGCACGTCGGCGTTCACGATCTTCTGCGCCAGCCCGTCGGCGATGGCCGTCTTGCCCACCCCGGGCTCGCCGATGAGCACCGGGTTGTTCTTGGTGCGGCGACTGAGCACCTGGATCACGCGCTTGATCTCCTCGTCGCGGCCGATGACCGGGTCGAGCTTGCCCTCCCGCGCCATCGCGGTCAGGTCGCGCGTGTACTTCTTCAGCATGCTCTCGCCGCTGGCGTTGGCCTCGTAGTCGGCGCCGGTGGCGCGCACCTGGGCCAGGGCGCTCCTCAGGCGCTCCTCGCTCATGCCCACATCGCGCAGGATGGCGCTGCCGGGGCCCTCGCCCTCGAGGAAGATGCCGAGCAGCAGATGCTCGGTGCCGACGAACTCGTCGCCGAGCTTCTGCGCCTCCTGCACCGCCAGGTCGATAGCCGCCTTAGCGCGCGGCGTCATGTACAGCATCTCGTCTGGACCCGACGGGCCGCTCGTGCCCACGGGCTGGTTTTGCGCCATCTGGTTGGCACGCGTCATCACGGCGCCCTTGTCGATACCGAGCACGTTGAGGACCTGCTCGACCACGCCGCCGGGCAGGCTGAGCACGCCGATCAGCAGGTGTTCGGTGCCCAGCACGTTGCCGGGGCCGCGGCGCACGACGCCCTGCGCGGTCTCGATGGCCTCGCGGGCTCGTTCGGAGAACTTGTTCACATCCATGGAATACCTTGCCTTGGTTCTTGGCTTGAGTCGACAAGCCGGGGTGGGCGGGCGGGACCCGAGAGGGTCAGGCCCGCCGGCGCCGGCGGCCCAGCGGCACGATCTGCGTGTGGCTCACCGGCACCATCTCGAAGCGATGGGAGCGCTCGACGCGCTCAATCTCGCGGTGCATCGCGGCGGCGGCCTCCTCGAGCCGCGCCTGCAGGCGCTGGACCTCGGCGGCCATGGCGTTCATCTGCTCTTCCATGGCCAGCACGCGCTCCACGCCGGCCAGGTTGAGCCCCAGCTCAGTGAGCTGCTGGATGCGCTGCAGCCGCTCCACGTCGCGCTGCGAGTAGCGGCGCGTGTTCTTGGCCGTGCGCTGCGGGCGCACCAGGCCGCGCCGCTCGTACAGGCGCAGCGTCTGCGGGTGCATGTCGGCCAGCTCGGCCGCCACCGAGATCATGAAGAGCGCCCTGTCGTCGTCCTGCTGTCTCATCGCTCAGCCTCGCCGCCTCAGCCCAGCACCGTGGCTCGCGGATCGGGCAGGGTGGCGCCCAGTTTCTCGAACAGCTGCTTCTGCTCCTTGGTCAGCTTGTCCGGCACCTGCACGTGCAGCCGCACGTGGAGGTCGCCGTGGCCGCCCTTGAGCTTGGGCGCGCCCTTGCCGCGCACCCGGAACGTGCGCCTGTCCTGGCTGCCGGCCGGGACCTTGAGGGCCACGCGGCCGCCGCCGGGGGTGGGGATCCTGACGCTCGTCCCGAGCGCCGCCTCGGAGATTGTCACCGGGACTTCCAGGACGACGTCGTCGCCGCGGCGCTCGAACAGCTCGTCGGGCTCCACGCTGACCCTCACGAAGAGGTCGCCGGACGGCCCGCCGCGCAGGCCGGCCTCGCCTTTGCCCTTGATGCGGATCTTGCTGCCGTCCTTGACGCCCGCCGGGATCTTGACGGCGTAGCGTTTGGTCTTGTGCTGCACGCCGTTGCCGCCGCAGGCCGGGCACGGGTGCTCGATGATTGTGCCGCTGCCGTGGCACTGCGGGCAGGTCTGCGGCATCGCGAAACCGCCGAGATTGCGGGCGATCGAGCCGCGCCCCTGACACTGGGGGCAGACCTTGGGCGTCGTGCCCAGCTTGGCGCCGCTGCCGTGGCAGGTGTCGCAGGTGTCGGGCTTGTCGACGGGCACGCGCACGGTGACGCCGTGCAGAGAGTCGTCGAACGACACCGTGACGTCGACCTGCAGGTCGTCGCCGCGCTCGGCCGCCTTGCGGCGGCCGCGGCCGCCGGCGGCGCCGCCGAACAGGTTGCCGAGGATGTCGCCGAGGTCGCCCATCTCGAACTGGGCGCCGCCCGGGCCGAACATGCTGGGGTCGAAGCCCTGGCCGCCGGCGCCCGGGCGGAAGCCGCCGGCGCCCGGGCCGAAGGCCCCGAGCCGGCTCAGCTCGTCGTACTGCTTGCGCTTCTCCGCGCCGGAGAGGGTCTCGTAGGCCTCGCTGACCTCCTTGAACTTCTCCTCCGCGCGTTTGTCACCGGGGTTCTTGTCGGGGTGGTAGTCCCTCGCCAGCTTGCGGAACGCCTTCTTGATGTCGTCCTGCGAGGCGTTCTTGGGCACCCCCAGCGTCTGATAGAAGTCGCCCATCTCAGCTCGACACGATGACCTTGGCCGGGCGCAGCAGCCTGCCGTGGAGCAGGTAGCCGCGCTCCAGGAGCTGGAGCACCGTGCCTTCCTCGTAGTCGGACGAGGCCTGCGTGAGCACCGCCTCGTGCAGGTTGGGGTCGAAGAGCGTGCCCGCCTCCACCGGCACCTCGTCGAGGCCGTGGCCTTCGAGCGTGGTGCGCAGCTGGCCGGCGACGAGCTCGAGGCCGGCGATCAGCTGGCCCTCCTCGTGCCGGGCCGCGGCGTCGAGCGCTCGGCCCATGTTGTCCATGACGGGCAGCAAGGACTCGACGACGGCCTCGGCGGCGCGCAGGCGATGCTGCTCGGCATCGCGCTGGACGCGCTTGCGGTAGTTGTCGAACTCCGCCTGCAGGCGCCGCAGATGGTCGAGATACGCGTCGCAGTCGGCCGCGAGCTTGGCGAGCTCGCCGTCCACTGCGGCCGTGTCGCCCGCCGCCGCGGCCTCCGCGGCGCTCTCTTCGGGCGCCGCCTTGGGGCGCGCGGCCCGCCGCTTGCCGTCGTCCTTCGTGTGCTTCCTGTCCGTCATGTCCGTCGTGTGCTCCTGTCTCGTTCAGACTGCCCCTGCGCCCCGCCCGGCCAGGCGGCGTCGTCAGCTCTCCGCTTTCTTGGCCTCGACCGTCTTCTTGGCCTTGACCTCGATGCGCTTGGGCTTCTCCTCCTCGGCCTTCGGTACGGAGACCGTGAGGATGCCGTCCTCGTAGCCGGCCTGGATCTCCTTGGGCTTGACGCCCTGCGGGAGGGCCAGGCTGCGCTGGAAGCTGCCGAAGCGCCGCTCGACGCGGTAGTACCGCTCGTCGTCGACCTGCTCCTCGAACTTGCGCTCGCCCTTGATGGTGAGCACGTTGTCCTCGACCTCGATCTCGATGTCGTCGGGGTCCATGCCCGCGAGCTCGGCCTTGAGGACGACGGCGTCCTTGGCGTCGAAGACGTCGACCGCCGGCAGCCAGCTCTCCTGACGCCCGCCCCAGACCTGGTCCGCCACCCGGTTGAACTGGTTCTGGACCTGGGTCATCTCGCGAAACGGGTCCCATCTGATGATCGCCATGGTCGACACCTCCTCGGGTGTAGTGGGTCCTTACTTGCTCTCTTCCTCGTCGATGACCTCGAAGTCGCCCTCCTCGACGTTCTCGTCGGTCGTCGACCCGCCATCGCCGCCGCTTGCGGCCTGCTGCTGCTGGGCCTGCTGGTAGACGGCCTCGGCCAGTTTGTGCGAGGCCTGCATGAGGGTGTCGGTCTTGGCCTTGATGGCCTCCTCGTCGTCGCCCTCCAGCGCCGTCTTGAGCTCCGCGCCGGCGGCCTCGATCTCGGCCTTCGTGGCCGCGTCGACTTTGTCGCCCATGTCGCGCAGCGACTTCTCGGTGCTGTAGACGAGGTTCTCGGCGTTGTTCTTGACGTTGGCCAGCTCGCGCGCCTTCTTGTCTTCGTCGGCGTGCGACTCGGCGTCCTTCATCATGCGCTCGATGTCCTGCTCGCTGAGGCCGCTGCTGGCGGTGATGGTGATCTTCTGCTCGTTGCCGGTGCCGAGGTCCTTGGCGCTCACGTGCACGATGCCGTTGGCGTCGATGTCGAAGGTGACCTCGATCTGCGGGATGCCGCGCGGCGCCGTAGGGATGCCCACCAGCTGGAACTTGCCCAGCGTCTTGTTGTAGCGCGCCATCTCGCGCTCGCCCTGGAGCACGTGGATCTCCACGCTCGTCTGGTTGTCGTCGGCGGTGCTGAAGATCTCGCTCTTCTTGGTCGGGATCGTGGTGTTGCGCTCGATGAGCTTGGTGAACACGTTGCCCTTGGTCTCGATGCCGAGGCTCAGCGGCGTGACGTCGAGCAGCAGCACGTCCTTGACCTCGCCGGCCAGCACGCCGCCCTGGATGGCGGCGCCCACGGCCACGACCTCGTCGGGGTTCACACCCTTATGCGGGTCCTTGCCGATGAGCTGCTTGACCTTCTCCTGCACGGCCGGGACGCGCGTCATGCCACCCACGAGGATCACGTGGTGGATGTCGCTCTTGCTGAGGCCGGCGTCCTTGATGGCGCTGTGGACCGGGGTCACGACGCGCTCGAGAAGCGCGTGCGTGAGCTCGTCGAACTTCGCGCGCGTGAGCGTGGAATCGAGGTGCTTGGGGCCATTCTCGTCGGCCGAGATGAACGGCAGGTTGATGTTGCTGCTCTGCGTGGTGCTGAGCTCGATCTTGGCCTTCTCCGCGGCCTCGTAGAGACGCTGCAGGGCCATCTTGTCCTTGCTCAGGTCGATGCCCTGGCTCTGCAGGAACTCGGCCACCATCCAGTCGACCACGGCCTTGTCGAAGTTGTCGCCGCCGAGGTGCGTGTCGCCGTTGGTGGAGCGCACCTCGAAGACGCCGTCCCCGAGGTCGAGGATCGAGACGTCGAAGGTACCGCCGCCGAGGTCGAACACGAGGATCGTCTGGTCGTGCTCCTTGTCGAGGCCGTAGGCGAGCGCGGCGGCCGTCGGCTCGTTGATGATGCGCTTGACCTCCAGGCCGGCGATCTTGCCGGCGTCCTTGGTCGCCTGGCGCTGCGAGTCGTTGAAGTACGCCGGGACGGTGATGACCGCCTCGTTGACCTTGTCGCCGAGATACTCTTCGGCGTCGCGCTTGAGCTTCTGCAGGATCATCGCCGAGATCTCCGGCGGCGTGTACGTCTTGCCGCCGATCTCGACGACGGCGTCGCCGTTGGGGCCGGCCTGGACGTGGTACGGCACGATGGTCATCTCTTCGGCCACGTCGCCGTACTTGCGGCCCATGAAGCGCTTGATCGAGAACACGGTGTTCTCGGGGTTGGTGACGGCCTGGCGCCTGGCGACGCTGCCTACCAGGCGCTCGCCGCTCTTCGAAAACGCGACCACCGACGGCGTGGTGCGACCGCCCTCACTGTTGGGGATGACGGTCGGCTCGCCGCCCTCGAGCACGGCCATTGCACTGTTGGTCGTGCCCAGGTCGATGCCGATTACTTTGCCCATGAAACTGCCTCCTTGCAGGATTGCTCTGATGAGTAGCATAAAACTTGAGTCACATACTGTCAACTTGATGCCCCGTCCCGGCAGGGCCGAAACCCTGCGCTCCCGAAGCCGGACGAACGTGGCCTGAGGACGCCGGTGCGGCCGGGAGGGCGGGCGCGAGGCAGGCTTCCGTCCGCCCGCGCCGAACCCCACGGCAGAGGTGATGCCGCGGCATGGCCACGCAACCCGAGTGCAATCCAGGCAGGATCTACATCCCCCGCTGGGTACAGCTGGCGGTGCTGCCCGTCCTGCTCATCGTCGCGTGGTTCACGCTGGGGGCGATCGCTCAGGTCATCTTCTTCTTCCTGGTGGCCGGCCTCATCGCCCTGGTGCTCAACCCCCTGGTGCACGCGCTCGAGCGCGTACACGTGAGCCGCTACCTGGGCGTCTTCGTCGTCTACGTCGGCTTCGTCGCCGTCCTGGCGCTCGTGGCGGCGCTGGTGTGGCCGCCGGTCGTGCAGCAGCTGCGCAACCTCACGACCGCCCTGCCGGGCATGGCCGACCAGGCCGGCGACACGATCAGGCGCCTGCAGCGCCTGTCCGATCGCGCCGGCCTCTCCATCGACATACAGGCTCAGCTCAGAGCGTCGCTCACGGCGCTCGCCGACCGCGTGCTTTCGTTCACCTCCAACGTGGTCGACGTCGGCGTCACCGTGGTTCGCCAGATCACGTACCTCATCATCATCATCGTGATCTCGATCTACATGCTGCTCGACGCGAAACGCATCGGGCGCTTCGTCGCCGAGCACTTCCCCACGCACAGCGTGAGCGACGGCGAGGAGTACGTCCGGCGGGCCAAGACGGCGGTGGTCGACTACGTCAAGGCGCAGGCGCTCTTGTCCGCCGCCCTCGGCGGCAGCGTGGGCCTTGCGATGTGGTTCCTCGGCATGATCGGCGCCTTCCCGTCGGGCGCTCGCTACGCGCTCTTCTTCGGCGTCTGGGCGGGCCTCATGGAGGCCATCCCTTACCTCGGCCCCGTGCTCGCGGCGGTGCCGCCCAGCCTCGTGGCCGTGTTCGATTCACCGCTCTCCGCCCTGTGGGTCATCATCACCTTCGTGCTCATCCAGGAGATCGAGGGCCACATCCTCGTGCCGGTGATCATGGGCAGCCGCTTCCGCGTGCACCCGCTGGTGGTCATCTTCGCGGTCCTCGCCGGCGGCGAGATCCACGGCATCACCGGGATGCTCATCGCCATCCCGCTGATCCCGCTGGTCAAAGAGACGATCGTCTTCCTGCGGCCGCGAATGCAGCTCGAGGGCTGGTGCGCCGCGGCCGGCGGCGCCATCGACGCGGTGACTCGCGAGGAGCCCGCCGAGCCTCAGGGC
>Ga0209538_1001156_pt1 | contig 14138 bp, 8 predicted proteins | sample BarGraNGADG00211_2_FD_184492 | JGI IMG/M metagenome (GOLD analysis project Ga0209538, IMG submission 184492) | Arctic peat soil microbial communities from Barrow, Alaska - Barrow Graham LP Ref core NGADG0004-211 (SPAdes) (version 2) | ecosystem: Environmental > Terrestrial > Soil > Wetlands >... | reverse complement strand
CGATCTGGACAAAAACAGTCGTCACTCCGGCTTCCGATTGCGGCGGCGCGGCTTGCGGCGGTTTAACCGGCATTGATTATCAGGATATCGCTTGTATTCCCATCGTCTGCACGTCGGGCGATTGTTGTGATATTCCGACGGGACAGTATAAATCTATCAATACTCTTATCGGCACCTGTCTAAAATGTACCGGCTCTTCTAATATATCCGTTAACCAAACTTCCGCTGAAGACCTCGGCGGAAATTGCGCGACCGGTGCTCAAGGCAGCGCCACCGCTTGTCAGTCTAACAATTGTTCCGGTTCGGGCGACTCTTGCGGTTATGTTTCCGCCGGCGCGACTTGTCGCGCTTCCGGCGGCAGCTGCGATATTGCGGAAACTTGCACCGGCTCTAATTATCCTTGTCCCAGTGATTCCTTCCAACCCGATACCACTATTTGTTCTACTTGTGCCGTTGATAATCCCGCCTTCGGCGCCTGCCAGAGAAAGGGCAACGGCCTAAAATGTATCGGCAGCAGCAACTCCTGCAGTGTCGGTTACGGCTGTACGGAAAATGCGCCGGTCGCCGGCAATGTCTGGAATGGCAGCGCCTGGGCGAGCGCTTCGTGCTTGCTATATTGCAGCATTTTGAGCAGCCCCTTCTGCAGCGGCGCCAGCCAGCAGGATGACACCGGCGGAACAATAACCCATTCTGGCGGATATACCATCCATACTTTTACCACTGCCGGTAGTGATACCTATCACGCTAACTCCAATCATAATATAGAAGTCCTGGTTGTGGCCGGCGGCGGCAGCGGCGGCGGCTCAACTGGCGGCGGCGGCGGGGCCGGCGGTTTAATTCATAATTCATCTTATGCGGTCACAACCGGAGCGACTACGGTGACGGTTGGTAATGGCGGACCCGGAGGGCAAAATCAAGCCACGGGAATTAACGGAGATAATTCATCATTCGGTTCTTCTCTTATTGCCCTTGGCGGCGGCGGCGGCGGATTTAGTATAGGCGGGTATGGCAACGGCCCCGGGCTAAGTGGTGGCAGTGGTGGCGGCGGCCAAAACTATTATGGGCAGACAGACGCCGGGTCTGGAACTACGAATCAGGGTAATGCTGGTGGTACTGGTAATTCTTGTAATGCCGGCGGCGGCGGTGGTGGTGGTGCCGGCGGACCCGGAGGCACAGGCAATGCGATCGGTGGCGTGGGGCTGCAATATGACATATCAGGCACACTGACATACTATGCCGGCGGCGGCGGCGGCGGTGATTATACTTGTAATTTTGCGGGTGGATTGGGCGGCGGCGGCACAGGAAGAGCTTATGCCGGCGATGCCGGCACACCCAATACCGGCGGCGGCGGCGGTGGTGGCTGGCTTTACGGCGGCGGCCAATCCGGTGCCGGCGGTTCTGGAATAGTAATAGTTAAATATTTGACAGAAAATAATCAAGGTAATCAAGTCCAGCAATCCGCCTACGGTTGTAATACCGGCGGCACTTGCGACACGGGCACGGCTCGCGCCACCTGCAACGGTGCCACCTGCACCGGCGGAGAGAATAGCCGCTGTAGCAGCGGGTCCTGCGCTAATTTATGTTCTGATGGTATAGATAATGATGGCGATGGCTTGATTGATGGTCAAGACCCGGATTGCGGCGCCGTCTGCACTGCGGGCGATTGTTGTAATTTAGCCACGGGCCAATATTATGCGGCCAATACCCCAATTAGCACTTGCAAAAAATGTACCGGCTCCTCTAATACCTCTGTCAACCAAACCTCCGGTGAAGACCTCGGCGGAAATTGCGCGACCGGCGCTCAAGGCAGCGCCACATCTTGTCAGTCCAATAATTGTTCCGGCACCGGCGACTCTTGCGGCTATGTGGCGGGGGGTACGACCTGCCGCGCGTCAGGCGGCAGTTGCGATATTGCGGAAACTTGCACCGGCGCTAATTATCCTTGTCCCAGTGATTCCTTCCAGCCCGATACCACTATTTGTTCCACTTGCGCGGTCGGTAATCCCGCCTCCGGCGCCTGCCAGAGAACGGGCAACGGCCTAAAATGTATCGGCAGCAGCAACTCCTGCAGTGTCGGTTACGGCTGTACGGAAAATGCGCCGGTCGCCGGCAATGTCTGGAACGGCAGCGCCTGGGCGAGCGCTTCCTGCTCGCTATATTGCAGCAGTTTGAGCAGCCCGTTCTGTACTGTCCAACAAGTCCAGCAATCCGCCTATGGCTGCAACACGTCCGGCACTTGCGACACCGGCACGGCTCGCGCCACCTGCAACGGCGCCACCTGTACCGGCGGGGAAAACAGTCGCTGCACCGGCGGATCATGCACTAATTTATGTTCCGATGGAATAGATAATGACAACAATGGCTATACTGACGCCCAGGATTCTGCTTGCGGCGGCGGCAGCCAGTGTACTTCCGGCAGCTGTTGCGATATCCCTAATGGCCGGTTCAAAACGGCCAACACTTCAATCAGTACCTGTCTAAAATGTACCGGCTCATCGGCGACCCCGGTCAACCAAACTTCCGGTGAAGACCTGGGGCTTAACTGCAATACCGGATCCCTGGGCAGCGCCACCGCCTGTCAGTCCAATAATTGTTCCGGTTCGGGCGACTCTTGCGGTTATGTGGCGGGGGGCACGCTTTGTCTCACCGGCACCTTTAACAATCCCGCTAATGGTTCTTGCCGAAGAACAGCGACTGATCAAAATTGCAGCGGCTCGGCTTATAATTGTAATGGCTCAACGGTCAATAGATATGAAGACGGTACCGGCGGCCAAGTTTGGTGGAACAGCGCTTGGCCAACCGCTAACGCCACGATTTACTGCGGGGTCAGCGGCGCTAATTCCTGTAGCGGCCAACAGCCACAGGGCGACGCTAAGGGTTGTAGCAGCGGTACTAATTGCGGCTATACCAGTTCTTATAAAGTTAATGTCGGTTCGGTTTGCGGCGGGGGCACGCCTTATTGCAATAACGGTACTTGCGGCCTTTGCGCCAACACCTCAACGCAAACTTGCGATGGCAATAGTGACGGTTATTATTGCGGAATGCAAACTTGTGCCAGCGGCAGTTGGGGCTCTTGTAGCGGCGATACGGGTTTAGCTTGGTTTTATCGAGACGCTGATAGCGATGGTTACGGCGATCCTAACAACGCGATGGTAAACTGCGCTAATTTGTCGTCTTTCTCTTACGGCGGCTATACTTGGGTTAATAATTCCTATGATTGTAATGATAGTGACGTCAATATTACTACTTTCAACGCAGCTCATCATAGCCCCCTGACTTGCGGCACCGGAGCTTGCGTCGCTGATTATTTAAAAGATACTTGTTCTAACGGCGTTTGGACGTCCGGGACTTGTACCCCCTTAACCCCGCCCACTTGCTCGGACTTACATTATACTTGCGGCACACAGAACGATACCTGCGGGGGAACTATTAATTGCGGCACCTGTAGTCTTTCCCAAACTTGCATTAGCGGCCATTGCACCAGTTGGAGTTGCGGTATGAGCGTCTTGGATGATGAATCAAACAGCTACGATACTGTGCTGATCGGTACCCAATGCTGGATGAAACAGAATCTGAATATTGGTAAAATGATTACAGCTTCTCAAGCCCAGTTTAGCAACGGTGTTTTTGAGAAATGGTGTCAAAATGACGATCCCAATTATTGTACTACTTATGGTGGTTTGTATACTTGGGGTGAAGCGATGAAATACACATCAGACCTGCGCGGTATTTGTCCGGCCGGTTGGCATATTCCGACTAGTAATGGCGATTGGACTATTCTTACTAGTTATGTCGGCCCTAATGCTGGCCGAGATTTAAAGGCGGTCGGGCAGGGAAACGGGACTGATTTTTATGGGTTTAGCGGACTATTAGGCGGTTCTTGTATTAAGGGTAGCTGCTCCGGTTATGGCTCATATTTAATCTGGTGGAATTCAGATTATCCCCCGGGTTTTTGTGGAAGGAACGCGGGTGCTTATGATACGTCCTTAAATGGTACATGTTATTCGGACCATAGCGTTGGCGCAAGCGTCCGCTGTATTCAAGACGGCGGCTGTCAGCCGGATTGTACCGGTAAAATTTGCGGCGACGATGGTTGCGGCGGATTTTGCGGTACTTGTCCCGCTCCGCAGACATGTCTTAGCGGCACTAGTTGTATCTGCCAAGTGTGCGAGGGTCCGCCTCCGCCTGATAATAAGTGCGGTTCAGAAGGCGCCTGCGATTGTGGTGTCTGCGATAAAGGTTACTATTGCGATAACAGTAAAGGTATCGGTAATTGCGTTATTGATACTGGTGGCGGCGTGGGAGCCGTCGGCCTATAATTTCCTAATAAAAGCTGGTTTTATTGGCTCTTGACAAATTTTAAGTTAAAGAGTAGAATGGTAAGAAATGGTCTAGATTAATTAGATTATAAGAATAAACAACATATGTTTACCAAAAAAGTCCTTATCTGGGCCATGATGATTTCCTTGGTGGTGGTTGTCGGCGGATCCCTAATTTTCAATAATCCGTTTAATAAAACCGCTGAAGCCAAAAGCCAGCAAACCACGTGCCCGGCCCCCCAAGTTTGGGATCCGGTCATGAACGCCTGTACCTGCCGAGTTTGTGAAAATCCGGGAGTTTGCGGTTCGTTTGGCGCCTGTAACTGCGGCGGTTGTTCCAACAAGCCGGGTTATGGCTTGAGTTATACCTGCAGCGTTACTACCGGTATCGGCCATTGTATCAGCGGATCAGTTGCTAGCCCGACCCTTCTTCAGTAATATATTTCTCTAAGATATCTTAAAAAAACAGAAATCCCGGTCAGTATTTTTGGCGGGGATTTTTTGTTTCTCCAATCCGGGCTGGACTGATATAACTTCTTGCCGAGGGTGGGCAAAAAATGATATAATATATTTATACATCTATATGTTTAATGATTGGCGCGAGAAACCGATTAAGGCGGTTAATCAAAATGCCGTCGGTTCAGAAATTAATTAAAATTTACATATAAATAATTCTTAGCCTATAAATGGTTGAGATAAAAAACAAATATGAAAAACAAAAAACTGTGGATTTTACTCGGGGTCGTCGTTGTTATTTTAATTATCGGGGCGATCGTTCTTCAGGGCAAGAAGCCGGCCGCTCAGCCGCTCGCCAATAATACGCCGGTCACCTCCGCTCCGACGACGCCGACGTCGGCGACGTCAACTCCAAATGTGCCAACGGCGGTCAACCCGATTTTAAAGGACGCCCAGGTAGTCGTTCCGGGCGCCAATCCGATTACCAAGGATAATAAAGTCGTGACCGCGGAAGGCAAGCCGACTTTAAACAACGTTTCTCCGATGACGCCTTCGGCGCCGCAAGAAACGCCGGCTATCTCTAAAGAAAGTTTGGCCAAAAATGCCAAAGTGACGCAAATTACTGCTAGCGCCGCCGGTTTTGTGCCGAATTCCTTTACCGTGGCCGCGGGCGCGCCGGTGACCTTCTCCGTCACTTCCATCGACACCCAAACACATGTCTTTGCTTTCTACGACCCGTCTTTGTCGGCCGTGGCCGTGGGTATCGGCCCGGGTGAAACGCGGGCGATAACCTTTAACGCGCCGACCAAAGCGGGCGAGTACATTTTCTATTGCAACGTGCCCGGGCATCCCAGCCGCGGAGAAACCGGGAAGATGATTGTTAAATAAAAATCCCTTCTCGTTTTTGACTAATAATTTGCCGAGAGCCGTTTCTAGGCGGCAACTCCAGATACTAGTTGACCCCCTTTTTCTAAGTTGCTATAATTAGAAGGTAAACTATTTATAATAAACATAAATCAGCGGTCTTGCACTGCGCGGTTTATGTCATTTGATTATTTATGAAAAAAAATTTTGTCGGACCGCTCGTCACCATTATCATCGTGGTTTTGCTGGCGGCCATGTTTGTCTATTTCTATGTCCAGATTAATCGGATGGACAAGAAAATAATCGCTAATCAGGCGACGACCGCCAGTTCAACCGCTCAGATCAGCCAGATTGTTACCTTTATTAATTCCAGTCAGACCGCCGCTACCGCTGCCAATACTACTGTAACACCGTAAATCCATGCCAACACTACTAAAAAATAATATAAAAATTCCGGTCGGGACCATTATTTCCCGCCGTGAACTTAATAACAACACTATGCGCAGAGAATTTGTTTTTCCCCTGGTCATCGGGATTATTTTAGGCGGTTTAGTCATGATCTTCTGGCAGTTTAACGCTCGTTTAAACAACGAGATGGCCGCTATGTCCCAGCTAGACCAGGCGACCGCTCAGAATTCGCAAACCGTCGCCAGTATCGTTTCCTTCATCAACAACGCCACCGCCCCCAAGGGAACGGCGACCACCCCCGCCGCTACTAAATAAAGAAAATCGGTTATTTATACTAAAAACCCTGCTAAGAGCAGGGTTTTTATGGTATAATAGGGAAGTATAGAGGGCTCGGCCCAGGCGAGCGGACATTATTTATGACTAAAAAAGAAGCCCAAGAACGGGTAAAAAAATTAAAAGTGGAGATTGATTTCCACCGCTATAATTATAGCGTTTTAGACCGGGAAACGATTTCGCCGGCGGCTTTGGACGGTCTAAAAAATGAGCTTTTCCAATTGGAAAATGCCTGGCCTGATTTAATCACTCCGGACTCGCCAACGCAGCGCGTCAGCGGTCAGGCGCTGGCCAAATTCAAAAAAGCCGCGCACTCGCAACCCATGATTTCCTTGTTCGATGCTTTTAGCGAAGCGGACCTGCGCGCTTGGGAAGAAAGGAATAATAATTATTTGAAGAGAACCTTAAAGGCGGAGTATTATACGGAACTTAAGTTAGATGGTTTGGCGATTAATTTAAAATATCAAAAAGGATTATTGGTTCAAGGCGCCACGCGGGGCGATGGCCGCGTCGGTGAAGAAGTGACGAATAATATCCGGACAATTAACAGCATTCCCTTGAAGCTGCGCCGGCCCAGTGAAAAAGAATTATCAACCATCGGTTTAAGCCCGGCCACCAGAGAGCGGATTTATAAACTACTAACCGGCGGGACGATAGAGGCGCGCGGTGAAGCGATTATGACAAAATCAGTTTTCGCCGCTTTGAATAAAAAATACGCGGCCGCCGGGAGGACGCTTCTGGCCAATACCCGTAACGGCGTGGCCGGCTCTATCCGCCAACTGAATTCTAAAATTACGGCCGAACGGCAACTGGAATTTTATGCCTATGATTTGCTGCTGGATAATTGGGCGCGCGGGGAAGGAGTGGAAACTAGAGCTCAGGCGGACAAATTGGCGAATCTGCTGGGGCTAAAAACTTTGAAATATAATCGGGTGTCTGCGGATTTAAAGGCGGTCTTTTCTTTCTATCAGGAAATAGAAAAGAAACGCGCGGCCTTGCCCTTTGATATCGATGGGACGGTGGTAAAAATAAATGATTTAAAAATGTGGCCAGTTTTGGGTATTGTCGGCAAAGCGCCGCGCTATATGATGGCCTATAAGTTCTCCGCCGAACAGGCGACCACTAAAATCAAGGCGGTTATTTGGCAGGTCGGCCGGACCGGCACCCTAACGCCGTGCGCCTTGTTCGAACCGGTTAAGGTCAATGGCGCAATCATTAGCCGCTCCACCCTGCATAATTTTGACGAAATTAACCGTTTGGATTTACGGATTGGCGACACTGTAATCATTGAACGCTCCGGCGATGTCATTCCTAAAGTAATTAAAGTTTTGCCGAATTTGCGCACCGGCCGGGAAATAAAAATTAAGCCGCCCCTGGTTTGTCCGATGTGCAACGGTCGAGTTGTCCAAATACCTGGTGAAGTCGCCTATCGCTGCGCCAATAAGCGCTGCTACGCCGTTAATTTGCGCCAAGTTGGACATTTTGTTTCTAAGGGAGCGGTTGACTTGGCCGGCTTAGGGCCGAAGTTGATTGAGCAGTTTATGACCGAAGGGCTGATTAAGGACGCGGCGGATTTATATACCATTAAGAAAGAAGATTTATTGAGCTTGAATCGCTTCGCCGAGAAAAAGGCGGATAATGTTATTGCCATGATTAAGTCCCGGCAAGAAATTGATCTGGCGCGCTTTATTTATGCGCTGGGTATTCGCCATGTCGGCGAGGAAACGGCCCAGCTTTTGGCGGACAAGATTACGAAGTCTTTGAAGAGAGAAGAATCAGGCAGAGCGCAAGTCAAAGAAAAGATCGGCACTAAAAGCCAAGAGAAGATTGCCATTGCCGCCTTAATCAAATATTTTCAGAAATCGCAGCCGGATGATTTGGAACAATTAGCGGATATCGGACCGATTGTCGCAAAAAGCATCACCGCTTTTTGGAGCGATAAGAATAATTTGGAACTATTGAGTCGCTTCGCCGCGAATGGAGTCAGCCTCCGTTTGCCCAGTCGCGAGCTAAAGGCCGGAGTCAGCCGTTTGCCGGGCCAAATTTTTGTGCTGACCGGCGTTTTAGGCGGTTTGACAAGAGAAGAAGCCAAAGATAAAATTAAAGCGTTGGGCGGCAAGGTGAAGGAAAGCGTTAGCCGCGCCACGACTTATGTCGTAGTCGGCGCCACGCCCGGCTCTAAATATGAACAAGCGAAGAAATTAGGGGTTAAGATATTGGACGAGAAGGAATTTTTAAAATTAATAAGTTGATTAAAAAAACGCCCCTTCCGGGCGGAAGAGGGTTTTTTCGGTTCCTATAATGGGACTTTACTTGATACGTATTAATTATATTATAGCCGGTTTTAAATACCAGTCAATATCGTTGGCGGAGGGCAGAGGCGTCGAACCCCATTCCATAAATGGAACCAATTACGTATCAAGTAAAGATGCCGACCGCGGCATTTTACCACCGCAATTAGCCATTTCATTATAGCAAAACACCCCTGATGGGGCGTTTAAATAAAAATAAAGTTTAGTTAAAATGAGGGAAATAAATATATGGCGATAACTAGAGAAGAAATAATGCATGTGGCCGAACTGTCGCGCTTGAGTTTGAGCGAAGCGGAAATCAAAAAATACAGGGAAGAACTGGCTTCTATTTTAGGCTATATCGAACAGTTAAAAGAAGTTGATACTAAAAAAGTCGAACCGACGGCGCAAGTGAGCGGCCTGACCGACATTTGGCGGGCGGACGAAGTAAAAGAGTGGGCGGAAGATGAGGTGGACGCCGCTTTGGCGCAAGGGAAGACCGAAGGTGGACAAATTAAAGTTAAACGGGTTTTATAAAACAAAAAACCCTCTCCGCAAGGAGAGAGCTTTTATTCCGTTAAAGGGACCACGCTTGATACTCGTTGTAATCATAATAGCAAATTGTAAAACAAAGTCAAGCTGGCGGAGGGCAGAGGAGTCGAACCCCATCCCTTGCGGGACCCGACGAATATCAGGCGTGGGCGCCGACCGCGGCGCTTTACCCTCCGCTCCTAATATACTCGGCAACGAATGAAAATAGATTAAACTTTTTCTAAAAAAGAAATAAATATAGGAAGGTTTCTAAAATAATTATGCTTTTAAACGAACTAACCATCAAAGAGGCGAGAGCCAAATTAGATGATCAGGAAATAAGTTCCTTAGATTTGACCCAGGCTTGCCTCGCTCAAATAAAAAAACTAGATAAAGATATCCACGCTTGTCTTTTGGTTTGTGAAGCAGAGGCGCTCGCGGCGGCGGCCGAGGCGGACCAAAGAATTAAAGCCGGCGAAAAAGGCAGCCTCTTGGGAATTCCGTATTTATGCAAAGATATTATTATGACTAAGGGGCTGAGAACGACGGCCGCCTCAAAAATTTTAGAAAATTATATTGCGCCTTATGACGCTACAGTAATCTCCAAATTAAAAACGGTTGGCGCCGTCTTGCTGGGAAAAACCAATTTGGATGAATTCGCGCATGGCGCCTCCACGGAAAATTCCGCCTATGGGCCGACTAAAAATCCGCGCGATTTAACGCGCGTTCCCGGGGGCTCGTCCGGCGGATCAGCCGCCGCCGTGGCCGCTAATATGTGTCTATTCGCCTTAGGTTCGGATACGGGCGGATCCATTCGCCAACCGGCCGCCTTCTGCGGCGTTGTGGGTTTAAAACCGAGTTACGGACGCGTTTCCCGTTTTGGCCTTTTATCCATGACCTCTTCCACTGATGTTATCGGACCCTTGGCTAAGACGGCCTATGACGCGGCCTTGGTTTTGGAAGTGATCTCCGGCGATGATGAACGCGATGCGACAGCGACACCGGAAGCAGTGGAGCACTACGCGACTCTGATTGGCGTGGGCGTTAAGGGTTTAAGAATCGGCTTGCCGAAAGAATATTTTTTAACTAAGCTTGACCCGGAGGTCAAGAATAACATAATTGTCGTGGCTAAAAAATTAGAAGCGGCCGGCGCGAAAATAGTTGAAGTCAGTTTGCCTTATACCAAATACAGCATTCCCGTTTATTATATTATCACCCCGTCAGAAATCAGTTCTAATTTAGCCCGCTTTGACGGCATCGGTTGGGGCTTGGCGAAAGAGGAAGCGAAAAATTTACAGGAGTTTTATAAACAGAATCGCGGTGCCGGTTTCGGTCCGGAAGTGAAACGGCGCATTTTACTGGGCACCTATGCGCTCAGCGCCGGCTACTATGACGCCTATTACAAAAAAGCCCAGGCGGTCCGGACTTTAATCGATGAAGATTTTCAAAAAGTATTTCAGAACGTTGATCTTCTATTAACTCCGACCTCGCCGCATCCGGCCTTCAAACTTGGGGCGCAGACGGCTGATCCGCTGGCCATGTATTTGGAAGATATTTTTGTAGCCGGCGCTTCTTTAGCCGGTCTGCCGGCCGTTTCCATTCCGGCGGGTTTTGTTTCGGTGGGCAGCGGGAAAGAAATGCCGGTGGGTGCGCAGCTGATTGCCCCCCGCTTGAAAGAAGGAATATTATTTGCCGCGGCCGGAATTTTGGAAAAATAAAATCCCCCTCGAGAGGGGGAAATTATTAGTTCCATAACGATTTTATTGAGCCAAAGTTGACGTTATAAATATTGTAGCACAAATAATTTTTCCGTCAACGGCTGTGGATCGGCGGGGAGTTGAACCCCGGGAGCCGAAGCGCCAACCTTGGCCCTAAGACCGCTACCCGACCCACAGCCATTTCAGTATAGCAAAATGACCCTGATGGGACGGAAAAGAAAAAATAAAGTTTTCTTAAAATAGTTTTTAAAATAATTGTTTAACATTAAATAAACATATAAAACTAGCGAGTCTTAACTTGCTCGTCTGTTTTTCAACTCTTATGCTAAAAAAGAAAAAATATTTGATTCCGGCGATAATTTTGGTTGGGCTGATTATTATAGCGGTCATCATTATAATTTTTTGGGGAAGAGGGAAGAATGCCGTCGAACCTTTAAAAAGAATTGATGTCGGTTCGGCTCAAGCGCAAACCTATGCCGCGGATCAAGCCCCAGTCTTGAGAGCGGATGATAAGGTTTTTGGCTCAGTCAAGGCGCCGCTCAAGATTTTCGTTTATGAAGATTATGCTAATCTCTATAGCGCGCGTTTGGCCGACATTTTAGATAAGGCGCGGACAGATTTCGGCAGTCAGATTGCCATTATTGTTCGCCCCTATTTTCTAAAGATTTCACCCTTAGCTGCCCCGGCCGCCCAGGCCGTTCTGTGCGCGGGAGAGCAGGGGAAATGGACGGAAATGCGCGCTTTGCTGTTTGCCCAAACCAAAACGGAACGTTTGACTTTGGCCAATTTTGGCGCCTATGCCAAGCAAATCGGCCTGAATGAAGCCAATTTCGGGATTTGCTTGACTAATTCGCAGAAATCAGAAAAAATAGAACAGTCAGTGCAGGAGGCGAGCCATTATAATGTCTTAGGCGCGCCGACCATGTTTGTCGGAACGGAAATGATTCTGGGCGCCCGGCCGTACGAAGACTATGTGGACAGCAATAACGATAAGATTGAAGGTTTGAAGAATGTGATTAGCCGGTTAAGCAATAAATAAACATCTCAGCCCATGAGGCTGAATTTGGAGAGGTCGCATAGTGGTCTAGTGCGCCGCCCTGGAAAGGCGGTATACCGCAAGGTATCGAGGGTTCAAATCCCTCTCTCTCCGCAGTTTGTAAATAGCCCTAAACACGGGCTATTTTTGAGAGGGAGGTTGAACTTTGGAACGGCTACTGTTAATATTAATATAATTATTATTTTTATGAATACAGCTGAACAATTTGAAAAAATAAAACAAGATGCAGAATTATTTTATGAAGGAATAGACTCAATGTATTGTCCATATTTAAGGACGAAGGTAAATTTTAATGCGAAAGGTCTTGATCATATTAAAATGAAATCCTGGAATAAAACCAGACTTATTTCTGACCAGTATTTAAGATTAAAATTTTTAAAACTAGTTCCAGAAATATTACAGGCATCTGGTACGTTGCAAGAGATACATGAAAGTAAGAATTTTGAAAGAGTAAAAAATATTGGTAAATGGCAAAATATAATGAAAAATGTTACTTATTACGGTTTTGTTGCGATAGTGAACAAGGTAAAAATAAAAATTATAGTTAAAAAGATTGGAAACGGCCAGTCGTATTTTTGGAGTGTTATTCCTTTTTGGAAAACTCAAAAAGATCCAATTTGTCAGCAAACAAAAAAAGTCTTCCATGAAGGAGACCTTGAAAATGATTAGAAAAACTTTTTTTGTCATGATATTTGTCTGCGGTTTTATGTCTTTAACCGCGGGAGAGCCTAAGCCCTCACAAATACCACTGCCTTCAATATAACAGATAATCAGAATAAATACAATATCTGTTTTTAAACAAAATATTTAGATAGAGTGATTTATTTAAGATTAGCTAATAATTTGATTATAGCGAAGTAAAACCGTTCCAAGTGCGTCCCACCCTCTCCGCCAGATGGTCAAAAATAAGGTTAAGCCTTATTTTTTGGTGTCTAAAAGTTCCAAAAACTGGGCAGCATGTAAGCAAAAAATTTACTAAATAACGCTACGTTTTAGCTAATATTTATGTATAAAATAGTTGTTCCAACGTTAACCTACTTTGTTGATTTTTTGGGAGTTTTGTGATATTTTATTGATAAGTATGAACAAATAAATTTTAAATTAAAATTATTAATTAAAATTAATTTTAAAATATATGTCAGAAAATGTGTTTGAAACAATTAAAAGGATTGATGATAACGGCAAGGAATATTGGTCTTCAAGGGATTTGTCAAAAGTATTGGAATATACTGATTATCGTAATTTTCTCGGAGTGATAGAAAAGGCAAAAATAGCCTGTGAAAATAGTGAAGAAATTATCCACAACCATTTCGTTGAAGCCAACGAAATGGTGGAAATCGGTTCAGGTGCGGAAAAATCGGTTGATACCATTTATCTTTCTAGGTATGCTTGTTATTTAATCGTGCAAAATTCAAACCCTACAAAAGTAGTGGTGGCGAAGGGGCAAACCTACTTTGCAATTCAGACCAGAAGACAAGAAAATAAAGATAGTTTAATTGAAGATAATAACCGTGTTTTTTTGCGTGCCGAAATGAAAAAGCATAATACCTCATTAACAAAAACTGCGTCGCTGGCAGGCGTTGAAAATTATGCTATTTTTCAGAATTATGGTTATAAGGGTTTGTATGGCGGTCTGACAATGCAAGATATTCATGTTAGAAAACGATTAACAAAATCTCAAAAGATTCTTGATCATATGAATAGTGAGGAGTTGGCCGCTAATTTGTTTCGTGCTACCCAAACTGATGCAAAAATAAGGCGGGATAATATTAAGGGTCAAATGAATGCGAATTTAGCGCACTATGAGGTTGGTCAAAAAGTTCGTAATACCATTGCTAATCTTGGTGGCACTATGCCAGAAGAACTCCCCACGCCTGACGCCATCGGAAAGGCAAGTACGAGAATAATAAAATCAAAAAAGGTTAGAAAGATTGAATTAACTAAATAAGAAATACTAGACAAATTTAGCGGGGGTAAGGCTTAAAATCGTTCCCACTACGTCCCACCCCCTCCGCCGTTTGTAAATAGCCCTAAACATGGGCTATTTTTGATAGGGAGTTTATTACTTTGGAACGCTATGATATAATTATGTTAATATAAGGAGTTTTAAAGTTAACATTATGAAAACAGTAGGTATAATTGGTGGATTAGGGCCGGAGAC
>Ga0209538_1001154_pt1 | contig 14145 bp, 14 predicted proteins | sample BarGraNGADG00211_2_FD_184492 | JGI IMG/M metagenome (GOLD analysis project Ga0209538, IMG submission 184492) | Arctic peat soil microbial communities from Barrow, Alaska - Barrow Graham LP Ref core NGADG0004-211 (SPAdes) (version 2) | ecosystem: Environmental > Terrestrial > Soil > Wetlands >... | reverse complement strand
GGTGAACCGATCGACGAGGACCGGCTCGAGTTCCGCCCTTGGTCGACGCGCTGCATCGAACACGCCTGACCCTGGACGTTTACTCCTGTCTCGTGCGCAGCGCGCTGGACAAGCGCAACGCGGCATGAGCGAGCACTGGTTCACCGCCCGCTGCGGAGAAGTTGATTGGGTAGACGGTGATCAATTGCCTTTCGGCAATGGATCTTCGGATTGGTCCATGGCCGCAACGATGGCTCGAGCGTCGAACGGGATGCCGTCGAAGCCCAAGACCTTGACGACTGTGGAGCCGGCGATGATGACGTTGTCACGACATCTAGCCCTCGTTCGCGACGAGAACCACCACATGCCCCTTCTTGTGGCCCTGCTCGACATAGGTGTGCGCATCAACGATCTCGTCCAGCGGATAGCACCTGTCGATGACCGCCCGGATCTTCCCGTGCTCGATCAGGTCTATGAGGAACACCAGATCCTCGGGACTCCCGCCGCCTCCGGATCCGGAGTCCCGGTTGACGTTGAGGTAGACGCCATCCTTCGTCAGAGCCCGCTTGCCCCGCGAAGACGCCAGCTTGTCCACCGCATCGAAGACAACGTCGTACGACCCACCTTCGGCAAGATCCTGTCGCGTGTAGTCGATGACGTGATCGGCACCGAGCGACCGGACCAGCTCGACGTTGGCGGTGCCGCAGACACCCGTGACCTCAGCTCCGAAGGACTTGGCGAGCTGCACCGCATAGGTGCCCACACTCCCTGAGGCTCCATAGACCAGGACCTTCTGGCCGGGCCTGATGTTCGCCTTCCGGAGGACCCTCAGAGCCGTTGCCCCGCCGGTGGCGACCCCGGCGGCAGCCTCCTGCAATGTCATGGTGGCCGGCCGAATGGCCAGCATCCCGTCCTTCGTGATCGACCTTCTCGGCTTCTCGCGGACGCATGCGTACTCCGCGTACGCGCCAAGTCCCCATCCGGTGAACCCGAAGACCTCGTCGCCCTTCGTGAACAGCGTCACGTCCTTGCCGACGCCTTCGACCACCCCGGCCAGCTCCATTCCCAGGATGGGGTTCTTCGGGCGAGCGAAGCCAAGGACCAGTCGCGCCAGGAACCGTTGCCCGCGTGGGACATCGAAGCTTCGGATCCTCACGTCCCCCCGGTGCACGGTGGTCGCACGCACCTTGATGAGAACCTCGTTGTTCCCGGGAACAGGCCTCTCCACGTCACGAAGCTGAAGGACGTCGGGGGGACCGTAGGCGGTACAGATCACTGCCCTCATGTGGCACCTTCTCCCATCGCCGAGACCGACGCAAGGGCTGGCGCGCTGAATCCTTTGACGATCAACCACACGGCCAACACCATTTCCTGCTACCTCCGCCTGCGGGCATGCGCCGGCCCTGACCAGAACGCCCGACTCTCGGCATGATCGCGCACATGCGTCGGCCGCCGCCCATCCTCGATCAGCGACCAAGAGTCGGGCTCAATGCGGGTCTACGCGTCGGGAAGTGGGCTGGTCAAGTCAGCCAAGCCCGCCATCGCTACCCGCAGTCGTTCGGCTGCGCTGGTGAATGAGCAGGAATCGCTCGGAGTCGAGCCTTTGTCATTGGTCGTGCAGGAGCGGGGCGCGGCTCTTGCAAGGCGGCGACAGTCGCGCATGCAGGCGTCAGACGTCCGGCTCACCAGTCCCGCAGCGGCGCTCGCTCAGCAGATGGAGGTCACAGTGACCGTGACTGTTTCGCCCGAGGAGAGTCTGCTGTTCGCGGCGCGTGTACTTCAGACGGCCGCCGATCAAGCGGAGGCCGACACCCGCAGGGGCCGGACAAGCTACGTCACAGAAGCCGCCGTCAAGGTGTTGCTGTGGCTGTGTGGGTCGCTGCTACGGGAGGATCGCGACCTAACGAGCACCACTCGTGGTGGCCGGCCGTTGCGCGTGTTGCTCCAAGAGGCTGAGACAGAATTGCGTCGATTCCCGATCGAGGACTATCCCGCGGGCACGGTGGATGTCGTGGTCGGTTTGTGCGACCTCATTCGGAGTACCCCGGGCAGCCCGACATGATCGACACACCCGACGACCTGCTGCTGCTCGAAGCGGAGCATCTCGCCCGAGACCTGCTGCTCGACGCGGACAACACCCAAGACGCCGTCGCCAGTCTGTTCAACGGCTGGGGGCCAGTTATCCGTGCGTCGTCCGGGTACTACGCCCCACAGTCTGTGACCCCGTTCAGCCAGGTGCTTGAGGTCTGTCGTGGCATGCGACGAGACGCCCGGGATTGGATCGGCCTAGGAGCACCCGACCGGCGACTCACCCGGATCCGGGAACTGTTCGAGGACGTCGCCTCTGCTCCGGAGGTGGCACGGGATGTCCCGCGGCGGCAGAACGCTGTCTTGCAGACCTGCTACCTAGCAACACATGCGGTCGCCGGCGCTGTTACCCGGTTCGGAGCGGAGCTCCGCCAGGATGAGTCGACCAGGCCCCGTGGCCTGCTCGTAGCTGCACTCGGCTCCCGGGTTCAAAGCGCCGAGCAGATCCTGGACGCTCAACTGAGTGTCCGGTCCGCGATTGCCGGCCCCGCTTGCGGGCCAGCTCAGGTTCTTGGCGTGGCCATCGCCGGCTGGGACAGGGCTCTGCATGACGCACTCGTGGATCAGACCCCTGATCCTCGCGTCCTGCTGGTGAGCGCCAATGTTTCGCTCGGTCTGCTGCGGCGTACTGCTGAGCTTGCCAGCCTGGCTGTCGCCAACGGTGATGCGGACTCGTTCAACGTCCACGCCAGGCTGTTGCCGACCCTCAGACCGGTCACGGACAGTTGGGAACGCGATCGAGACACTTGGCGTGCTCTAGCGCCGATGACGACGGGCATCCCTCATCCGGTCGCATTGTCCGCCCACGCGCTGCACCAGGCACTCCATTCCCCGGAGCTTGAGCCCGGTTCCGAGACGCGCCACGCCCTGAGGCTGGCGGTCCTGGCGACGGTGGAGGCGGCTCACCTTCAAGTTCAGGCCACCCAACGGTCCGACCTGAGGGGGATCGCATCGGGGGTGTCGGCCCTGACCCAGGCAGTCTTCGACCAGGTCCCTGGCGCCCGGTCGCTAAACCTGTGGCGCCAACTCGAACGGCTAGACGGGCCGGCACTGATCTCCATACCGGCTCCGGTCCGCACCGAGATGTTGCGCCAAGCTGCCAGCACCCTTGCCGCGGCCACCATGGCGGCGTCAGCAAGCCACAGCCTGGTCGGTGCCGATCTTCGCCAGGACCGCCAGACGCACGGAGTTGCCCGACCAGAATCGGAGGCGTACCGCCGCACACGCATCGGCCCCCGGCCGATCTCGCCCATGGGATGGTGAAGAAACTGTTCTCCGGTCGCAAGAATTCGGACATTTGTGCGCATCGGTCTGATCTGAGAGGCTGTGCCCTCAAGGCTGTGAGGCGATCCGCGGGGTCGTCCGGGTGTCGGGGACGGCCACATGCGTCGGTGTGCGGGAGGGCAGCCGTGTCGTCGCGGATCCGGTCTGAATTCGGGTTGTTGGGTGAGCGTGTTCTTCGGCGGCCGACACACTGCGTCGTCGATGAGGTTCATCCGGGGATCGTCTTGTCCTGGGCGAGCAGCTCATCGGGCTGGGTGGCGCTGGTCGCCTACGGCGATGAGAGCGGCGTGTTGCACGTCGGGCCACTGTTGGCCGCAAGGCTTCGGCCGCTCTAGCTGCAGGACCGAAACTGCGCACTACGCATCAAGCGAAACATGGCTCCGGGTGCGAGAGGGGGAAGCGCACGCGAGTCCGGCTGAGACTGGACGGCCTGGTTACGCGCCTCGTGCCCGCTGATACGCCGCTGCCTGCCGAGCTGCAATGAGCCTGGCACCCGTGGCGTCCAGTCGCCACCGTGCCATATCGACGCTGACGCCGAACTGGAGGGCTACCTCCTCGTTCGTCGCCTTCCGGCGGGCAAGCAGCTTGGCCGCTTCGAAGGGAATGAGGAGCTCACCACCGATCTCCGCGGCTTCGTCCTCTTGCGCTTGGTCCGCTAGTCGGCAGCCCCGCTCGTTAACCAGGCTGGCCTCGAACATGTGCTCACCGAAGACGTGAGCCAGTTCGTGTCCCATGGTCGAGCGACGACGGGGGGCCGGATGCGAATCGTTCTCGATGATGGCAGCGCCACGCCGGATGGGTACCAGGGCGCCCGAGAACACTTCGTGTCGAGTGATCGTCAAGTGGTCGAGGATTTCGCTGTTGAGGGGCAGGGCGCTGAGGGGGATCACTTTGATGCCGTAAAGGTCTGCCAGCCGCCAAGGGTCTAGAGCATCCATCGGCTGGAGACCGATTTCGGCACGCAACTCTGCAGCAAGGCGCTTGCACGCTGCCTTGTTGACGCTGCCCTTCCGGGTCACTCAGGTTCCTCCCGTGTGTCCTGAACATGCCGCAATGTCGCTCGGATGACTTCTTCAAGGTAGGCGACATCGCGCTCGTCTAGGTCCTGCCGCGCCCTCAACAGCGGTGCCAGCTGAGTGACAAGGTCGGGCTCGGTCGGGAGGCCGCGCCCGCCATCGAGGTCGACCATGAACCTTTCGGCAGGCATGTTGAGCCACCGCACGAGCGTTGCGAAACCGTCAGCATCGGGTCGCAGTTCGTTGCCGAGGCGAGAGAGCAGCGACGGACTGACGCCGATCTCTTTCGCCAGTTGGCGCCACGACCAATCCCGTGCGGTGCGCTCGGCATCGAGAGCGGCGTACAGGCCTCGAACGTCGATCTTCGATCTTGTCATAGGTCTCCTCTACCCTTGGGGCCAGTGTTGCACTTCCGGAGCACTGGTTGAAAGTCGACACGCAATGTTCTATATTCGACTCAGTGGGTCGAAACTGACGCACATCCCGGCAAGTTGAGAACAGGATGGAGAAGGACATGACTGAAGTGGAAGTAACGGCAGCGAAGATCCAGACGGTGACGATCATCGTCAACACGAGGCCGCACCCGTGGACGGAGAAGAAGATCAGCTTCGAGCAGGTGGTCGAACTTGCCTTCCCAGGGCAGCTATACGACGCGGCGGGCACCACGGTTGAGTACAGCCGGGGCCCCAGACCCGATCACTCTCTGCGGCCCGGTCATGGTGTCGAGGTCAAGAACGGAATGGTCTTCGATGTCGAACCCGCCAACCGGTCCTGAAGACCCGATCGCTCGGCTGCTGGCCGACGGCTACGACATGGTGCTCGAGAGCGGGCACCTCGTTGTTCGCCGGCTTCCGTACCTCGGACCTTCCGGGGTGCGTAAGGACGGCAGGCTCGTTCTCCCGATCAACGACACCGCAGCCGTGGTCACCGACGCGAGCGGAGACCACCGGATCTGGTTCGCCGGCGAGGAGCCCCACGACGAACGAGGAGGAGCCCTCGGGAGTCCCGGGCCGCATGGATTCGGGAACGGAGAAACTGCCGATTTCATGATGTCGTTCAAGCCACCCAGCGGAAGCTACCCCAGCCTGGACGAGAAGATTCGGCACTACGCGCACATCCTGCGGGACGCCGCGCGCCACATCGACCCGACGATGACTGATACCCCAGGTGCCGCCTTCCAAGTCGTCGAAGATGGCCTACCGCTTGTCTATCGCGACACCAACACAACCCGTGCTGGCCTAACTACCCTCAACAACCTTTTCCGAGGTCACACCATCGCAATCGTCGGCGTGGGGGGCACCGGGAGTTACATCCTCGACCAGGTCGCGAAGACCTGGGTCGACCGCATCATCCTCATCGATGGCGACGACTTCGAAAACCACAACGCCTACCGTGCCCCCGGTGCGGCCGCTCGAGAGGTTCTGCAAGATCGGCGCAACAAGGCCGAGTACTTTGCCGAGGAGTACTCGCGCATGCACATGGGCATTACTGCCCACCCCGCCGCCCTAACCACCGACAACTTGCACCTACTCGAAGGAGCGACATTCGTCTTCCTGGCCGCAGCCGACGCAGAGGCCCGGCCAGAGATCATGCAGTGGCTCAAGAGCCGCGAGATCCCGTTCATCGACGTTGGCATGAGCTTCCGGGAAGTTGAGGGCGGGCTCACGGGCCTAGCGAAGGTGGTTGCCTACCTACCCGGCAACGAGACAATCCTGCCGACGATGCCGTCCTCTGGGCCCGTGGAGGACGATTACAGCAGCAACGTCCAGGTCGCAGACCTGAACGCGCTCAACGCGATCCTCGCTGTCATCCGGTGGAAGCGGCACCTCGGGTTCTATGCGACACATGAAGCGACCAACATGACTGTCTTCAAGCTGTACCTCAACGAGTTGCGAAACGGCGAGGTCGAATGAGCCGAACCGAGCACTACACCGCCCAGTTCGTGGAGTCGTTCCCGACGCCTTTGGCGCCCGGTGTTCTGTACGTCTCGACCAAGTACGCGACGGCGGGTCACGTCTGCCCATGTGGGTGCGGGCGAGAGGTCGTCACGAAGCTGTCTCCAACTCGCTGGCGGGTCATCTTTGACGGCGAGGTGTCACTCCGGCCGTCGGTCGCGGCTACGGGGCTACCGTGCAACTCCCACTACTTCCTCACCCGGGGGCAAGTCGACTGGCACAGCAAACTCGACCCTGTTCAAGCGGCGAGGGCTCAAGGTGCGGATCGACGCACCATCGAGGAAGGCCGGGTACCGGTGTCGAACACCTGGATCGCCCGGCTCACGAGGAGGGTCTGGAAGCGACGCGCCTCGTAAACCAGCTTGGGGTGCATGAGGGGTGCAAAGCCAACAAGAAGGCCGGTCTGAAGGTGGCGTTTCCCCTTGTCAAACCGGCTTTCGCGTGTGGTTCCCCCGACTGGACTCAAACCAGAACCGCTGGTCTTGAACGCTCTTGATGGTCGATGGAAGGGGACGGCGCTGCGGCCCGGCGCGTCGGACGAAACACTAGACCGGCACCGTCTACCCTGCAGACCATTTCTGTCGGGAGGCAATCCTTGCAATTCCCTGGCTTCCAACGGCAAGCGCGGACAGGGAGACGTCGGCGGCCTTAATTAGGGCGGGGGGATACAGGTCAGGACTATCGAGAACCTGGTGTGCCCACTTTTCCTCTAGGGTCACCGGTTGACCATAGTTGAAAATCACGGCCTCGCCGGCCAGTGGATATGACAAGACGACATCTCTCAACGCGGACTCAATTCCGGAACCCTCGGCAATCTGCTCGATGCGTTCATCCAGAATCATTCGCATCAGGAAGGGGTCCGTCGTGGCAACCTCCACCGTAGCTTCACGAAGAACCGTCTTCATGAATTCGTCAGTTCCACGCGAAGCTATCAAGACTCGAGTCCGAAGGCTCTTGGATGATCTGCAGATTCCAGTGCTGACTCGAGTAGGGATGCGTCTGCGACTGACCCCTCGCCGCCTCGCCAATAGAAAGCCGGCTAAGGTTGCATAGTCGCCAGGCGACATCTGTTCTACTTGGGCTTCCAAGAATGGCATAAGTCTTTTCAGAAGTGCCGGAGAGCTCCAAAGCACACTCATTGCAACGTGGGCTCTCGCGACCAACGAATCGGTCCCTGCCTTCAATGACTCTTCCCACCACCCAGCCGATGTCTGACTCCGCGCCAAGGCCACGGCCGACAAAACATCGTTGACGTCCTTCCCGGGTTCATCTACCTCCGCCTGACTCTCAGATTGATTGGGGATGGTTGAGGCAAGAATGGCGGAGCCCCATGCAAACCAGCATCGCCCAACGGCTCGCTCGGTTCGCCGAGCGACCTCCTGCCAGACCCCGGAGATGTGCTCCCTTTGCCGGAGGAGTCTGGCCACATCAGTCGCGAGATCCGCAATCTTGTCATCGGCGACGATGGTGTGCCGGTGGTCGCTTGGCTGCGGAGATGCGCCGTACGGCAGGTCGTACTGCCAGTCAAGCCGTCTTGCATCAAGCACGCGCAATGCCCATCCCAACGCACCGGCATCCCTTACCCCTGGGATCCTCCCATCTAGCGCCTCAGTGAAAAGAAGTCCCTGCATCTCTGGACTCCGTAAGATCCCTGGGGAGCCGCCGAGAGCCAGCAGCCTTCGGAGCCGGGGACCCGACGCAGCCAGTCTGGCCGCTTCACTCTCCTCGAGAACCGCAGTCGTTCCCAATCGGTTGCCGGCCTCGACCCAGCGTTCAAGATCTGAAGCATCATCATCCAAACCGGGCTTCATATCCAGCCAGGCGTGGAATAGTTCCTCCTGAGTAAAAGATTCCTGGGCCAAGAGGGAAGACTCCAGGCGGATGGGCGCGCTTACATATGGCATAGCGCGCCTAGCGACAAGCTCAAGGAACTCGGTACGACCACAATCGCTCGGCATGTCGATGCCCAGTCCTTCGGAGGCAAGCAGCCTAATGAAGGCATATCGAATCGTAAGTGGATCCGCGGCGAGTTGGACAACTCTGGAAGTGATTTTCGGGCTTTGCTGAAAGACCCGATCTCCCAGTAGCGACGTAGCAATGCCACGAGCAAACGATGTCCTGCCCGCACGGCGATCTTCAATCAGTTCCTCTAGTTGAGAAGCGAGCCCGGCAAGCTCACCGATCGAGTAGCATCCCGCATAGAAGCGGGTAACATTGAGCCAGTATGGCTGTCGCGAAAGAGCTTCGAAAATGTCTAGTTTCGTGCCTCTTTGTGGATTGCCCACAGGGCTGCTGGGGGCCGTGTTGTAAAGATGCCTTCCAGCGAAGTATTCCCGCAGGGGTTGTACCTCGAACTCAAAAGTTCCCTGTGTGCGGCTCACGAGCGCGACAACGCGCTGAACCACGCCCGCGAACAGGTCCTCTACAACGACATCAGCGTGTCCGCTTGAGCATAGATACTCCGACATCATTTCGCGCAGTTCTTGCTCCGAGACGCGACCATTGGCGCGCTTCGACTGCGCGGCCCCATGCATTCTCCAAGCGACATATCCATGCAGATCGATCAGCAGTTGTCTGTTGTCGCGTACCACCCGGTTCTTGTCAGCTTCTCGATTAAACAGAATGTCTACATAGAGATCGTACAGTTGCGTTCGCTGATCTGGAAGTGCCGAACCACGCGAATGCATCAGTTGCAGCAGGATCGTTAATTGCATGGCGTTTCGGGAAAGATCCATGATATGTGGGCTCGACAACTTGGCTTTGAGAATCTCGCGTAGCTCCGCAAGATCAAGGGCATCAAGGCGCCGAGCAGTGCCCCAACGCTCTGTGTAGTCGAAAATCAAGTCTTCAGTGATTGAGGTCAGGCTCAAGAATCGCCACTCGGTATCTGAAAGCCGCGGCGTGGAGGCAGTCGCGGCTGGTCGGCTTGTGATGAGCATTTGAACGGAGGCCGCAGTGGCCGTGAGTCGTGAGCGCGCGGCAGTGATTGCTTCGATCACTTCGCGTCGGTCTGACATCACAGCGACCTCGTCCAGCCCGTCGAGTACAAGTAGGGCTGGTATTTGCCTAAAGAAGAGACGCATGTCGTCAACTGAGAAGCTCTGGCCGCCTGATAGGTGCTTGATTTGGGCTGCCAGGAATGACTCAAGTGAGGCCGTGATATCCGACGGGAGAGCGGCATTGCCGTTGAATGGATCTACCCGTCGGAGCCAACTGGCGAGGTCACGGAGGTCGACCTTAAAAGGGACGCGGATGGGCGAATATCGGTGCTCCGCGGGCAGCCGTTCGAGTTTGTCAGTCTTGCCAAGAATACGTATTCTGTGCGCTTGGCATATGTACTGTGCCAAGGTCGATTTGCCTTGGCCCGGTCCGCCCTCGAGAACCACGCTATCGAGACCTTGCTGCCCCACAGCGCTGAGTAGGAGTGTCGCCGCTCCAATGGCAATGTCTCGACCAAGACGGCGATGTCGTGAGGTCAATTGCGGATTTGAGTTTTGTAACTCGTCAAAAAGGACCTGCATTGCGCGGCCAGCCGTGAAGTCGCGTTGGGTATCTGCCCCGCGTTGGAGGGTGGCGGGCACATCGATAAATAGCGTGAGCAGGTCGCTGGCCTGGAGATCGGCTTGCTTGAACTTGACGAATTCATCGAAGGCGTATTGCGCCGTTAAGTACGCTGTGATCGCAGAGTTCCGGCGGATCTGAGGTTCCGCGAAGCCTTCCTCGATTAGCTTTCTCAAAAGATCCGCACTGGTGATTACCTCAGAAAAGGCCCACTTGATGTCGTACGCGTCGTTGAGGCGTGCGTCGACGTCCTCCCGCCACCATACTGATGTGGGCATCGGTGAGGCTGCGTCAACGTGAGCCTGTACTCTATCTCGTTCACCCGTGTCAAGCCCGGCGGTTGCTGACAGGTTTGTGATGAGCACGTAGTGCGTTGATCCGCGTGCGTGCAATCGTTTGATCTTCGGTAGCTCCGCATCGAACGCGGCGATCACAAGCGCCGCGGCACTGGTGGGGCTTTCGGCGGTCCTTCGGAACTTTACCTGAAAAACGATCGCTTCCCCGGCCGTACCCTCTGCGAGCGCGTCGCGCCCACCATCTTTCTTGCCAACCGGGAATGACTGGGCGCTCGGATAGGAATGTGTCACAAGAGCCTGGCATAGTTCCTGAAAGCGATCGGGAGTCAGAGTCTCGTAATTATACTGCATGCCTATCTCCTTATAGCACCACGTGCGACTGCTCGACAGTAGCCTGGTTGATGCTCGTATGGGGTCGACGCGCCCAATAGTCGGGATGTGCGTTGGCTCTCCGGGTTGCGTCACTCCGATGCCGGATGTGATCGATTCCCACTCGCGCTGGGGGACGCGTTGGCGCTGGGGCAAGCACACGCAGTGCGATGTCCTCGGCGCGGCCATGCTGAGGCATGTATCCCGGAAGCGCTCGACCCCACGGGAGCACCCGGTGATTGATCCGGAAGCGAAGGGCGATGGGTCGGATGACTGGCCGGGAAAGTGAAGGAAGCGGGGTCACCGCCGTGCGATGTGCTCTTAGCGCGGTCGCGCGGGCGACGCCTGCGAGCGCTCGGGAACCTGTTACAGGCCGAACTGGCTCAAGGCCACAATTCGTGGTGTGCTTGCATGACTCGAGGCCGCCGACAACGCGATTCGTTCGACAGAGCGCAGCGTTGGCGTCGTGTGCCGGATGGTTGCTGGGGAACGTGAGGAGCTCCAGCACCGAGCCCACGCGGCGGGATTCAGCGTTCAGACCTCCGTCATTCGCATGGTGTTCGGTCGGACCGAGATTCAGGATGTCCCGCGCGGACGGCCAATCTGGAGGGGGCGGCAATCGACCCCTGAGTGAGAGTCGACGCTGACGGGTCGACTTTGGCGCTTGGCGAGGCGGCCACTCCGTGAGCCGTGGTCCCCCCTCGAGGCCTCGAACTCAGGGCGGGGCCGTCGAGTCCTCGACCGCTCGCCAAGCCATGGGTGCGACCGGTACACAGTGGGTACACATCAGGCCCGCAAATGACCATTCGGCACCATCATCAGGCAGGGTGAGATCCCTTCACCAGAACAACTTTCAGCCGTGATCAGGCACTACCAACGATGAGTTGATCGCCCTCTCAAGGCGGTAGTCGGGACCGTCACACAGGCGAGAAACAGGGTCGTCCTGGTACCGGACCAGCTGCTCAGGTTCTTCCGCGCGTGGTAGCCGGTCGCCCTTTGCTCGAGGCTCCCCGAATCGCGTGCCCAATTGGCAATCGCCACGACGACGGCGAGGTAGGTGATGCCTGGGCTCGGCGGTCAGGGGTGAACCGTTGTCTGAAGGGAGCTTGGCGTCGCGGCCTGGATGAGCGAGACCAGGTTGGCAGTAAGTCGCGCGTGGTTGAGCGTCCACCGCGTGCGGCGCCGGCGACGGTCTCCACGGGGAAGGTCACAAGTCACGTAGCCGTGGTCCTCCATCTCGTGGAGGTTGCGATTGAGAGTGCTCGCGGCAAGCCTGTCACCAAGGGCGGCCACGAGTTCGGGCGTACTCAGGGTTCCGCCGTTTGCGGCAAGAGCGACAGCGATGGCGATCTTGACTCGATTCATGCCCATCCCGGTGAGCGCGTCGAGCCCGGTAGGGAGTGGCGCATCTGAGTAGGTCGGCACGGGCCCATTATCGCGCCAAGCCAGAACAGGTCACCCGCGCGAAGGACGTCGCTCGGTCGGGATGCCGCGCCGGGCAAGCTTCGCGGGAGAACTGCCTGCGGTGTGGTGACTCGGTGGCGGTCGTGGTGTGGTCCGCGGCCCCGTACGAGCACTGCCTATGCGGCGTACTGCTGCTGCAGCCAGGCTTCGACGTCGCTCCTGAGGTAGGCGACCTTGCGGGCTCCCAGCTTGAAGCTCCTCGGGCCTTGGCCGATGTAGCGCCACCACCTGATCGTGGTGGCGGGAGTCCCGAGGTACTCGGCGACCTGCGCGGTGTTCCAGATCTCGGCTGCATCAATCATCGCTTGCTCCATAACAGTGCGTTGGGATAGCAACACCTTGATTCTGCATCGACAGTGCAGGGTTGTCAAGCATGGCATTGGCAACGCAACATGGTGTTGTTAGTCTGTGCGTCATGAGTGATGCGGAGACTGCCGCAAGCGGCGCTGATGTGGGACCTTTGGGCCAAGCGTTCGCCCGGGAGGTTCGACGCCGACGCGAACTTCGCGGCCTGTCCCAGACCGACCTAGCGCTGCAGCTGCGCGATCGGTACGGGCTGAAGTTCCACCAAGCGACGATCGACCGGGTCGAGAAGGCTGCACGCCCCTGCCGGCTGGACGAGGTCTACGCGATTGCTGAGGTGCTCGGCTCCACCGTCGACGACATGCTGGACGACTGGTCGACGATCGACAGGGCGTGGCGGCAACTGGCCGGGATCGCTCTTCGAGCAAGGGAGGCGGAGGCCAGGATCGCGCTCGCCGTACAGCAGGGCCTGGAGTCGATCCAGGGAGATCGCCAGCGGGTACTTACCGGGCTCGCACGACGAGGCGAACCCGACGGCACCGATGAGGTCGACGACTGGGCGCGGGACGTGCTGGCGGACCTCGATCGGATCTGGGCCTGGGCTGCGGACTTCGCCAAGACCTCCGCGAACACACCGCCCGCGCCAGCCTGGGTGTCGGACGTCCTTAGCGACGCCGAACTGACTACCGCCGCCGATGAACGGGAGGCGTGAGTGTCCGGCAAGAGCATCGCGTCTAGGCCCGCTTCGTGGCGGGTGCTGTACGTCGACTCATCTGGCGCTAGCCGGGTATCGACGCTGAAGTCGGAGGCAGATGCGGACGCGCTCGTTGCGGAACTCGTCGGCCAAGCCATCGTGGCCAAGGTGAAGTCCACCTCGGCAGCGTGGCGGGCACGATTCGTCGACGACTCCGGCAGGGAGCACGCGAAGCACTTCCCGCGGAAGCGGGACGCTCAGACCTGGCTCGACGCGCAGATCACGGCGACTGCGAACGGGACCTATGTGGTGCCGAAAGCGGGGAAGGTGACCTTCCGCGAGTATGCGGAGTCGTGGCGCACATCGCAGGTGTTCCGGCCGCGGACCGCCGCGCTGGTTGAACTCGCGTTGAGGGTGCGGGTGTATCCGCTGATCGGGGACCGGCCGTTGGAGACACTCAGCAAGGCAACCATCCAGAAGCTCGTGGCTACTTTGACTGAACGGTATGCCGCTCGAACGGTGACCGTCACCTACTCGTATGTATCGACGGTGCTGAAGGACGCGGTCGAGAACCGCCGGATCGCCCGGACTCCGTGTATGGGCATCAAGCTGCCGGAGATCGTGAAGACGCGTGTCGAGCCTCGATCGACCGAGCAGGTGCGGGCGGCTGCGGCGGCAGTCGGGTCGCGGTTGGAGGCCGCGGTCTGGCTTGCCGCCGGGATGGGCCTGCGTCGAGGCGAGGTCTTCGGCATGACTGTGGACCGGGTGAAGTTCCTGGAACGCAAGGTCATCGTCGACAGGCAGCTGAACGACGTACGGCGCGGCGGCGTACCCGTCTTCGGGCCGCCGAAGACGAAGTCGAGTGTGCGTGAGGTCCCGCTGCCGGAGTTCCTTGCCGAAGCCCTTGCTCGTCATCTCGAGAGGTTCAGCCCGGGCCCGGAGGGATTGCTGTTCACCACATTCCGGGGAAATCCGTGGCGTCCCAAGACCTTCTACGACACGTGGCGGAAGAACCTCGATGCTGCAGGCCTACCAGGGTTCGACTTCCACGAGCTGCGGCACTACTACGCGAGCCTGCTCATCGACTCCGGGGCTTCGGTGAAGGTCGTTCAGGCCCGGTTGGGTCACAAGTCGGC
>Ga0209538_1001153_pt1 | contig 14145 bp, 15 predicted proteins | sample BarGraNGADG00211_2_FD_184492 | JGI IMG/M metagenome (GOLD analysis project Ga0209538, IMG submission 184492) | Arctic peat soil microbial communities from Barrow, Alaska - Barrow Graham LP Ref core NGADG0004-211 (SPAdes) (version 2) | ecosystem: Environmental > Terrestrial > Soil > Wetlands >... | reverse complement strand
GAACGAAGAGAAAGAGAAACGCGCAGCAGAGTTAAGCATTGCGAACAAAGAACTACTTGCTTTCACTTATGTCTCAAGTCACGACTTGCAGGAACCGTTGCGTAAAATACAGACATTCTGTTCGATCATACTCGAAAATGAAAATAATAATCTTACAGAAAACGGGAAATACAATTTTCTAAGAATGCAATTGGCCGCCGGTAGAATGCAACAACTCATTGATGATCTGCTTGCTTTCTCAAGGATCAACACTACTGAACTCGTATTCGAAAAGACCGACCTCAATTTAATAGTAGAAGAAGTTAAAACCGAACTAAAAGAGTCAATTCAGGATAAACACGCAACTATCGCAGCTACAAAACTCGGTTTTGCCAATATCATTGCTTTCCAGTTTCGCCAGCTCATGTACAATCTGATCAGTAATGCACTTAAGTTTTCAAATCCTGATAAACCTACAAAAATTATCATAAAAAGTAGAATTGTAAAAGGGAGTGAAATAAACAACAATAAGCTTTCATCCGAAAAAGAGTATTGCCATATCATGGTGAAAGACAACGGCATTGGCTTTGAACCTCATTTTAGTGAACGTATTTTTGAAGTATTTCAGAAACTACACAGTAAAGAGGTCTATAGCGGTACCGGGATTGGATTGGCTATTGTAAAAAAGATCGTAGAGAATCACAATGGCATCATCATCGCTACCAGCGAATTAGATAAAGGGGCGACGTTTGATATCTACTTCCCGGCAAATTAATTTGTAAGTATAATTCCACTAAAAAGAGATTTCCGGTCCCTGAGCGGAGTCGAAGGGACATTTCGTCATAGTCCCTTCGACTCCGCTCAGGGACCGTGCTTTTAACACCCTCCTTCAATAAAACAATCTCCACTTATCCCATATTCATCGAATAATCAGCCCCATTCATCGAAATAGTTTTGTATTCCTTTCAACACACCATACCTTCGTTTCAGAATATTTAAAAACCACTATCATGAAGCGATTTAAAGTGCTCATTATTTCTCTCTTTATCCTCTCCTTCTCGGGATGTTCTGACTTCTGCATGATCTGCTCTCTGAACCCCTTTTTCATGGAAAAAGATATCTCTATCGTTCCAGCAATTGAAGGTATATGGAAATCCAATACCATCACATCTGCAAAGGACGCCAAAGACAAAAACTCTTCCAACTGGAAACAGGTCGATACCACATCATTCTGGAAAATAAAACGTGTCATCTATACAGAACATGTAAAAACCAAAAAAGGGAAAGACTCTGTCGTTTACAAACCTGCCAATTATTACATGATTGAACTTGTCAACAACCACAGAGACACGACATTTTACAAATTCCATATGACCCTTTTCCACGTAAATAAAGCCCTCTACGCAGACCTGATGCCTGTTGATAATGCAGGACTCGGAAAGAGTTTGCTTGCAAATGAAAGCTACTTCACGGTCCATACACTGGCACGGGTTATAATAAAGAACAATCAGTTATCCCTCTCCTGGCTGGGTGCCGAATACATGAAGGAGATGATTGAAAAGAAACGTGTCCGTGTTAGTTACAAATGGGTAGAAAGTGCCAAACGGCTTCTTCTTACCGGAACCTCTGAACAACTGACAGGAATGATCGAACGATATGCTGACGAGCTAAGATTTATAGACTGGAGCAACCAAAAAGCAATGTTGAAGTTAAACCGTACAATATAAAACAGCCATGAAAATCTCAAAATATAAAAAACAGTTGCTTATAGCCTTGCATTTGGTCTTCTGGTTTATCTCCCTCAATGTATGGATGCTTATATTCAATCCGGGAGTCGAAGATAGAAGCTCATTATCTCTCTTGTTCTGGAAAGATGATATATTATCTTATCTCTTATTTGCAAACGCGATCTGCTTTCTTTATTTCCTTCTGCCTTTTATCTGGTTACGCAAGAAAACATGGAAATGGGTAAAGATTGTTTATACTGTCATTTTCCTGATTCCAATATGCTATATTGTGTACTTATTATTAAATCCTCATGCTCATGGACGAAATAATCTTGAATTCTTTAGTCAATATTTCATCCCCTATATAGGATATACTGTAATCTTTCACCTCCCTATAGTGTCTGCAGTATATTTCAATCTGAACACACTGATACCACGCTTTCTCACCAAGAGTAAATTTATCATCTATCTCCTTTCATTGATTGCGTTGATCTTCGTTACAGCCGTTATTGACTTCGGAATCTTTGACTACTGCATCGACAAGCTCTTCCCAAACATCTACTTCATATCCTATTTCAAAGTCTGGGAACTGGTCTTAATCGTCAAGGGTTATCTGATCTTAACCCTGCTGGTCTTCCTGATCTGGCAATATTACAATATGTTGGTAACCAACCGTCAGAAGGCTCAAAATGAACTCCTTACTTTAAAGGCCCAGATCAATCCCCACTTTCTATTCAACAACCTGAACACCATCTATTCGCTGGCATCAAACAATGATAAACGCACAAAGGATGTGATTCTGCAGCTATCCGATTATCTCAGGTATGTGCTTTATGACACGACAAATGAGTCTATTCCGTTGGAGAAAGAGGTTGAAATCATCCGTAAATATGTTGATCTGCAAAAAGAGAGAGTCAATCCATCGATTACTCAGATCGAACTAACTATTGAAGGCAACTTTGAAAACACAAACATCTCTCCTCTGTTACTGCTACCGTTGGCTGAAAACTGTTTCAAACATGGGATAGGGAAAAAACCGGGAAAGATTCAAATCAACATTGGATTCAATGGAAAACAGCTTATATTTACAACTGAAAACGCTATCGCTTTGCGCGAAAAGACAGGCGATGATATCAGTGGTGGTATAGGTCTCAAAAATGTTGAGAATAGGCTTAATCTATTGTATCCCAACCGGCACTCACTTTATTTTGAAGAGGTCGATGGTGTTTTCAGATTGGAATTGAAAATTGAACTTAAATGAAATTGAAAATATAATCGGAATTGTAGAAACTGCAAAAACAAACCCCCAATGAACTGCATTATCGTAGAAGACGAACCCGCTGCACAATCAATTCTGGAAAACCACATAGCAATGTGTCCGGGACTGACATGTTGTGGGTTTTTCTGGGATGCCCTTTCAGCTCAGGAATATCTGGACAACAACACAGTCGACCTGATGTTTTTGGACATCAACCTGCCTGAGATGTCAGGCGTCAGCTTCCTTCGGTCACTGGTGCATCCTCCGCTTGTTATTTTTACAACAGCTTATCCTGAATATGCCATCGACGGTTTTGACCTTGAGATCGTCGATTTCCTTTTGAAGCCTTTTTCGTTTGAAAGGTTTTGTAAGGCAGTGAACAAAGCAAAAGAAAAGTTCAATTCAAAAGAAGCTCCTTCAGTTTTAAATAAGATCAGCGTGAAGACTGATAAAAGGATTTACCAGATTGGTATTGACACAATATTGTTTGTAGAAGCTTGTGGTGATTATGTCTCGATCAATTGTACCGATAAAAAGTTAGTAGTTCATGGGACATTGAAAAGCTGGGAAGAGAAAATGAAAGCCTCTTCATTTCAGAAAGTCCACAGAACGACAATTGTTAATCTTCAAAGAATAGATCACATCGAAGGCAATCAGATCTATATCGGCCAGCACAAACTACCCATAGCCGAACCCTATAAGGCCCAACTCCTCGAAAAGCTGTTTAAATAACTTTCACTTTCCAACCGGCTCTATTAATGTAAATATCCTGTAAAAACGCTTCTTTGATTCTACATAAATGAGTTCAGCTACTATTCATGATAAATTGTGGCTGGTCCCATTTATCTCATTTATCCGGCATTTTTACTGAGATTTATATCAGCAAAATATACTTTAATTGGGTGCATTTACTGAGTTTTAATCGGCAATATGGAATTCAGTGCGAAAATCACAATTATTTTGTTAAATCTTGTTCAAATTTGGTCATTTCCCCAATAATGACGGCACTTTTGAATTCTATTTTCTTACATTTGCAGCGAATTGCAACACATAATTCAGCTGTTCTTAAGTGACCGGCACTCATTTACCAACTTTACAACATCTTAATTTTACTATTAAAAAAACATGAGAACAGTTATTTCTTCAAAGAAACTATTTCTAGCGATATGTTTATTCGCCACCACTTCTGTATTCAGCCAAAAAACGATCAAACCGGGTGAAATATGGCCCGATAATAATGGCAATCATATCCAGGCACATGGTGGGGGTATTATCAAATTAGACAGGACTTATTACTGGTATGGCGAGGAACGCAAACAAGGTTTAGACACTACATATCGTTTCGTAAGTTGCTATTCATCAACCGACTTAACAAACTGGACTTTCAAAGGTGATGTTGTAAAAATGAAGGACCCTGAAAATCTGGGGAGAGGATGGGTACTGGAAAGACCTAAAGTTTTTTATAATGCCTCATCGAAGAAATTTGTGATGTATTTCCATTTGGATGACAAAAGTTATAAACTGGCGAAAGTGGGTATTGCAGTTAGTGACCATCCCGATGGCGATTTCAAGTTTGTGAAGAGTTTCAGGCCACTGGGTCATGAAAGCCGTGATATCGGACAATTTATAGATGATGACGGTACTGCTTATCTTGTGTTTGAAGACCGACCCAATGGCTTTAGGATTGCAAAACTTTCATCGGATTACATGAATGTTGAAAAAGAGATGTGTCTCATTCCGCAGCATATGGAAGGTGGCGCTATCATTCACCTTAATGGGTTATATTATGCGATTGGTTCAGCTTTAACAGGATGGAAGGCCAATCCAAACAAATATGCTACTGCAAGATATCTGGAAGGTCCCTGGAGTGAGTTTCATGACATTGCACCTGCTAACAAGAATACATATGGCGCCCAGTCAACGATGTTGATTAAGGTTGTAGGAAAAAAGAGTACTACGGTTCTTTTTATGGGTGATATCTGGAAGCCAAAAACGCAGTGGGATTCTCGTTATTTATGGATGCCTTTGGAAATTGGTGAAGGGAAATTGTGGTTGCCTGAACCAAAACCGTTCGCTTTGAATATTAAGACAGGTGAAGTGGATTTTCAACAATAATAACTATCTTGGTTGCCTGAAATATTATCTAAACAGGCCCTGCTGATGTCATTAATGCTTATTTTACTAGCTGTATTGATTTTACTGATATTGCTGATCACGGCATTAAAAATCAATCCTTTCATTGCGTTTATACTGGTTTCTATAACAGCAGGATTTGCATTGGGCATACCCGCTGCAGATATTGCCAAATCTGTTCAGAAAGGGATTGGTGATATGTTGGGATCCATCCTGATTATCTTTTGTTGTGGTGCAATGATTGGTAAGCTAGTTGCTGAAAGTGGCGCTGCACAGGTGATTTCAGATACCATGATGAAGGTGTTTGGAGTGAAATACCTTCAATGGGGATTGATGAGTACCGGATTTATTATTGGGATCCCGCTCTTTTATAACGTGGGATTTGTGTTGGTGATTCCGATCATCTTTGCATTGGTTTATAAATATAAATTGCCTGCCGTATATATCGGCTTGCCCATGTTAGCTGCACTTTCTGTTGCACATGGTTATTTGCCTCCTCACCCCTCTCCTGCTGCATTGGTGATCATTTTCAAAGCAAACATGGGCAAAACCTTAATTTATGGATTGGTGATTGCCATTCCGGCTATTATCATTGCAGGCCCCTTGTTCTCTAAAACGGTGAAGAACATCAGACCGGTTGGTGAAGTGATGACATTCGCAAGCAATATTCAGCCTTCTTCTTTTCCGGGTATTTTCAACAGTTTCTTTTCAGCCCTGATGCCGGTATTTCTGCTTTCTGTTGCTTCTTTAATCGCAATGGTGATTCCTCACGATTCGAAGCTTTATTCGGTTATGCAGTTTTTTAGTGAACCTTCTGTTTTAATGATTATTGCGCTTATCATTGCAACTTTTACTTTAGGTATCAGGATGCAAAAAAGCATTAAACACATCATGCGGGTTTATGAGGATGCAATCAGGGATATCTTTATGATCTTGTTGATTATTGGTAGTTCGGGGGCACTGAAACAGGTGCTTATCGACAGTGGAGCCAGTAATCAGATCGGCGTGTTTTTTCAGAATTTGCAAATTCATCCTTTAATATTAGCATGGCTGATTTCTGCGTCGATCAGGGTGTGTCTGGGTTCGGCTACCATAGCAGGATTGACTGCAGCTGGGTTGGTGGCACCGATGATGAGTCGGTTTAATGTTGATCCTTGCTTAATGGTTTCATCTATCGGGGCAGGAAGTTTAATGTTTTCGCATGTCAATGATCCGGGGTTCTGGATGTTTAAAGAGTATTTTAATATCTCGCTGAAAGACACCTTCAGGTCTTGGTCGGTGATGGAGACGATAGTTTCAACAGTCGGATTAGCTGGTGTGTTGATTATTAATTATTTTGTTTGATAATATTGTCTTTGTTTTGATTAATTCAGTGTACTACGCTTTTTCAGATCATCGGGACGAAGGGTGATGAGATGGCCGATTGGTGTACCGTTGCGGTAGGTGATAACACGTAATGTGATAGGGCCATCGGGTAACTCGACAGGTTGTATATATTTATACGAATGGCTGTCGGGCATTGTGTCATCAAAGGAATAGAAGATTTCGAGATCAGGGATTTCAGCTCCAAGATCCATGACCATTTTCCCGTTCCGCATTGAGATCTTCACGATGGCATCATATACTGCCTTGCTGTAATTCTGGTCTGCAACATCGGAGCGTTTAAACTGGTTTTCAAGACGTGGGATGAAACCTGTCCAATCCTTTTTAGACTTCGGTGACCAGAATACTTCTGACAGTGCCCATCCACGTGGATAGGTCATGTATTCAGCATAACGCAATGTAGGAATGCCTTCGGTCCATAGATTTCCCTGTCCTCCCAGAATGTATTTTGAATTGACACCCTCGGGTTCCGGCTCAAAACTGTAGCTCTTGCTGACACGTAGTCTGTCATAAATCGGAGGATCTACAGTGGGATCGCCCTGACAATAGTCGAGATAGGAATATGTTGTTGGGGTCATCACAACATCGTGACCCAGTTTAGCTGCTTCAATACCATATTTCATTCCGCGCCAGCTCATGATAGTACCTTCGGGTGAGATTCCACTATCCAGATTCTCATCCCAACCCAGCATTTTCTTGCCCTTTGATTTGAGGATCGCCTCTACCCTGCCCATGAAATATCCCTGCAGGTCATCAATACGAGGGAGATTCAGCTTTTTCTGCAATGCGATACAGCTATCGTTCTTTGCCCAGAAACCTTTGTAACATTCATCACCCCCAACATGAATATAAGGATTGGGAAACAGTGCTGCAATTTCGGTAAATACCTTGTCCAGAAACTGGTAGACACTCTCTTTGGATGGGTCAAGTGAGTTGTCAACCAAACCCTTATAGGTTCCATCGCTTTGCTTTACCTCAAATTGTGCGCCCGGATTGACTCTTAAAGAAGTATCATTAGAACAACTCAACTCGGGGTAAGAGACAATTGCAGCCTGGCTATGACCGGGAATATCGATTTCTGGGACTATGGTTATGTTTCGTTCCTGCGCGTACCTGACGATCTCTTTGATGTCTTCCTGGGTATAGAATCCACCATAGGTTGCAGCTTCTCCCGGTTTAGGAGAGATGCGTTGACCAAACTTGCCATATCTTACAACACGCCATGCGCCTATCTGGGTCAGTTTTGGCAGTGACTTGATCTCGACCCGCCATCCATTATCATCGGTCAGGTGCATGTGGAAAGTGTTGAATTTAAACCTTGCCATCTGATCGATATAGCTTTTCACATCTTCCTTGTTGAAGAAATGACGGCTGACATCGAGCATGAGTCCACGCCATTTAAAACGGGGATAGTCGGAGATCATTACGCCAGGGATGGTCCATTTGGACTTAGTGACTTCTTTGCTTTCGATCTCTTTGGGAAGGAGTTGGAGCAGGGTCTGCATACCATAGAAGAGGCCTGCTGACTCATTGGCTGTAATGGTTACTCCTTTAGCATTGCTAACAAGGGTATATCCTTCTTTGCCAAGTTTGTCTAAAGGGGCCCTATTGAGATTGAACTGAATATTGGCAACTTTGGTTTGTTTAGTTTTAAGTTTGAATCCGGTGGGTTGGTTCAGTTTATCAGCAAGCATCCCGGCAACCATCTTGCCTTCACGGGTATTAAAACCGATGGTGGTTAATGCTTTCAGATGAAAAACACCTTTGTTTTGAATGATTTCTACGGGTTGAGGGATCAGCTTAATGGAGCTGTTTTGACCATAGACCGATGCAATAGAGATGGTTAGTAAAAGTAAAAAGATGTTTCTCATAGACGATACAGATATAATGTTCCTATTCTAAAAGTTACTTTTCGAAAAGTTAAAATTAGTATTTATTTTCAGAAAGGAATTGATAGGGAGGATTTTTTTATGAGATGGTCCCAAAAGGTCATGCCTGGGTGGATGAATTATCTGAATCAGCTAAGAAGGGAATAGATGTGTTTTCTGGAAAGATGTAACGTTCAAAATCAACCCTGATAAATATTCTTTTTCTCCTGATGTGCAATATGAATAATCTCCTGACCAATATCTTCAGGGGAAAGAATAAAATCGATACAACCGCTTTCAATGGCGCTTTCAGGCATATCAGGCTGCACTGCAGTTTCAGGTTTCTGTGCAATAGTGATTCCACCTACTTCTCTGATGCCACATAATGCTGCTGATCCATCTCCATCGAATCCGGAGACAATTACAGAGATCAGTTTGCCATCCCAGTTCTCAGTCAATGAACGCATGAAGACTGTAATTACATCGGGCCAGCCCTTGGGCTTTGATATCGGCTTAAGGCGAAACTCACCATCCAAGATGTGTAAATCACGGTTTTCGGGGATGATGTACACATGATCAGGTTCGATATCTAAATTTTCAGTGATCCTTTCAACAGGCATTTTTGAAAACCGTGGAAGAATCGTTGGAAGCAAAGTTGCTGTCTTTCTGATATGATTAACAATGACGATGGCAACACCCATTTTAGCCGGTAGTTGTTCCAGTAAACGGATATAGGCCTCGAGACCACCTGCAGAACCCCCTACACAAACTATTGGGAAATCTTTTATTCTTTTCTTTAATTCCATTGTCAAACAGTTAGTATTTATATATCATTCAGAACATAACTTTAAGCTTATAAAGGTAATGTCTTCATTTGTTGTAAATGTTACAGGATTTTTAAAAAGATTTACATAATTCACACATATCTTTCAAAAATGATATATATGGACCAGTCAAATAATTAATGATAAAAAACGCATAGAAATATTTTGTAATAAGCTATCTTTGTATTAGTAAATAATTTAAAAACAAGGGTATGAAAAAGATTTTTAAGAGATTTTTTTTGGTAATTATCACTCTTATTCTGGTTATTGGCGGCCTTTCCCTTTGGTATATGTTTAAGGCAAAGTCTGAAATCAAAATAATGGCTCCTGTTGAGACGCAACAGATCATTGAAAATGTATTTTCTGTTCGTGATACTTTCGTGAACATGTATCTGGTGAAAGATGGTGATCAATATATTGCTTTTGATGCCGGAAATAATGCAGATAATGTAGCTTACGAATTAAAAAAACTTAAGATCAATCCGGATCAGGTCATAGCGCTTTTTTTGACGCATACAGACGGGGACCATGTGGCTGCTGTTAAGATTTTCAAAAAGGCTCAGGTATATCTTTCAAAAGCCGAAGGACAATTGTTAAATGGTCAAAAATCAAGATTTCTTTTCTTTGGGAATAAAATAGCTACAAAGGAATATTTGTTGATAGAAGATCAACAACTGTTTAACATAGGGAATATAAAAGTCAAAGGGATATTGACTCCCGGACATACTACCGGTTCGATGTGTTATCTGGTCAATGATAAATACCTGTTTACTGGTGATGCATTGAGTTTAAAGAATGGCAAGATCGATCTGTTCAATTTATTTTTCAACATGGATAGTAAAACTGCTGCTGAATCTATGGGGTTAATCACGAACATTCCTACTGTTGAATATATCTTCACGGCGCATTATGGCTTTACAAATGATTACAAAAAAGCTGTAAAAGACTGGAAAAAATAAAAGACAGTTGTCCCAAACAGGCTGTAGGAAAAATGACAACAAACGGAGAGAAGAAAACATTTCCTCTCTCCGTTCATGTTCATCATGCTTTGATGGATGCATATCACGTTGGACTATTTGTTGATGAATTTCAACGGGTTATGAATGAATATAGTTGAAATTCCAATATCAGATAGCATAGTTTAATAGCATATTTGGTTCTCAGCTTTACTTTCCTCTTTCCTTTTTATTTTTTTCCTCCTGATTAGGATTCTGTTGTTGAGCGGGTTTTTGCTGCTGCTGAGGCCTTGCCTGTTGTTGTTGAGGTTGTTGCTGAGGTTGTTGACGTTGTTGCTGAGGTTGTTGTTGCTGCTGCTGAGGTTGTTGTTGTTGTTGTTGTTGACGTTGTTGTTGCTGAGCAGATCTTGCATTTTGCTGTTCTTGTCTTGCGTTCTGTTGTTGCTGCTGTTGCTGCTGCTGATTTGACCTTGCATTTTGTTGCTGCTGTTGTTGTTGCTGCTGATTTGATCTTACATTTTGCTGTTGCTGTCTGGCGTTTTGTTGTTGTTGCTGCACTTTTTGCTGATCAGACCTTGCATTTTGTTGTTGTTGTCTAGCATTTTGTTGCTGTTGTTGTTGTTTCTGCTGGTCAGACCTTGCATTCTGTTGCTGTTGTTGCTGTTTCTGCTGGTCAGACCTTGCATTCTGTTGCTGTTGTTGTTGTTTCTGCTGATCAGACCTGGCGTTTTGCTGTTGTTGCCTTGCGTTTTGTTGCTGTTGTTGTTGTTTTTGTTGATTTGACCTTGCATTTTGTTGTTGCTGCTGCACTTTTTGCTGATCAGACCTTGCATTCTGTTGTTTTTGTCTGTCATTTTGTTGTTGCTGCTGCTGTTGTTGTCTGACGTTTTGTTGTTGTTGTTGTTGTTGTTGTGAAGGTCTTACATTCGGTTGTTGTCTACCATTTGGTTGCACACCTGTAGCTCTTCCACTGCGTTCAGAAGGTCGTTTTACATCCTTCAAGTTGTCGACTCTTGAAGGAGTAGCTCTTTGTCCACCTTGATTATTTCGTTCAACCTGAGGCCTATAAATGCCTAATTGACCTTTACTGTAATTTTGTCCGGGTCGGCTATTTTCACGTATGGAAACAGGGCTGACCTTTCTACCGGAATATCTTTGTACATCAGACCTGCTTGGACCTGAAACGTAGGTAGCATTCCGACTTTTGTCAGTATAGGTATTTCGGATTACTACCGAATTTCTAAACATCCAGCTATTGTAAGTTCGACTGACTGCATAACGATTTACATCAGGTCTGTCAAAATCACCATATCTTACGTAATTCCAATGGTCATTGTCTCTGTAATAAGGCCTGCCAAAACTAAGACTGATACTTAAACCGGGACTCATTGGTTCCCATCCATAATATCCGTTTGCTCTTCTCCATGATACCCAGGCTGGCCCCCAATCGGTACCCGGAACCCAAAACCATCCATAATTGTCATCAAAATCCCATCTTCCGTAATGAAATGGAGCCCATCCCCAATCGTAATCTGAAGCCCAGGTCCAGCCATAAGCGGTTGATACCCATTGACCATCTGTTCTATATGGAACGAAGTCAGAGCCCACGTCGGGAATCCAGACATAACCATAATTTTGATAGTTAACCCATTGGCCGTAAGGGCTTAATTGATCATAAAACATTTGAAAACTGACTCTTGCATGTTGAGCTGCTGTTTGTTTTGGAATGATTACAGCACATAAAGTCAAAGAAAGTGCAAGCACTAAAACTTTAAGAATTGATTTCATGGTGATAAATTTAAATTATCAGGTTAAGTTGTAAGTAATTGTTTATCATAATATCTACAAAAGCTTTCCGGAGAAATACTTTTAGGACATAAAAGTAAACTTGCTGTTTACAGGATGTGTTACATAACTATAGAAAAAAATTACATAATTCACACCTTTCCTTTAACAAAAGATCTCCCCTTTGTTATTTGAATTAATCAAATAAATAACGTAAACTTGTAATGAATTTACGCTGATCGTTTTTAAGGAAATACCTACAAATTATGGTTACTCAAGTTGAATTTAGTTTGATGTCGAAAAGACGTGGATTTCATTTAATAACTGACGAAATATTAATGAATTTACCCCGTCTGCCTTCTGTAGGAATACTCAATCTCTTTATCAAACATACTTCTGCAGCATTGACTTTGAATGAGAATGCCGATCCTGATGTACGCACAGATCTGGAAGCTATTTTCAACAAACTTGTGCGCGAAAGAGAACCTTTCTATGAACACAAAATGGAGGGTGATGATGATATGCCTGCACATGCTAAAACCACTGTTGCCGGAGTGAGTCTGGTTATCCCGATAACGGGTGGGCGTGTAAACCTGGGTACCTGGCAGGGAATTTACCTGTGTGAGTTTAGGAATAACGGAGGCAGTCGGAGAATTGTGGCAACTATTATTAGTTGAAAATATCTGTAACTGACTGATAATGTAGTTTTATTAAAAACAATCAGTTTTTATCGAGGATGATCAAAGCGGCAATTACACCCGGGATCCATCCACATAAGGTCAGTAAAAAAAACAATAACGACGCTTCCACAGCCTTTATCGATTACAGATAAAGGTGGAAAAATAATTGCCAGTATGACTCTAAATATATTCATTTGGTTATTTTAAATTAGATGGTGAATTCCCCCATACATCATTAAAGTAAATCGCATCACTAATATTAACATCCATTGAATTTTTTAGTTTAATCACGCTGTTAATATCATTGGCTCGAACGGTCTTGATCGAAGAGATCGTTCCTCCAAACACATTATCCAGGAACAAGGTATATCTGGAATCGCGTTTCTCATAATTGAAGGTACAGTTCTTAATCGTTATTCCCAATACATGTCTTGCCAGCTGGATTAAGACAAATAGTGCAACAACTGTGAAAATTATATTCATGTTATACATTAAAAATTAAGGTATTGGACAAGTTATTTTTTGATTGGTTTTGCTTTATCCTTTTCCCATTTTTTTATTTGATTTTTGGTCATTTCCTGTGTTATAACAGCATCAGGATAATCACCTGTATAGAGCTTCCCTTTAACCAATTTTGTCTTGGAGGCTTCAGTAGTACAAAAGATCATAGGAACGTAAGCCCAATATTTCTTTCGTACTAAAGCATCTTTTTTCTTGTCGGCAGGTTCTTGTTCAAAATTGTAATACACACAAAATCTTACATGAGGCCCACTCGTATATTTTTCGCCACCTGCCAGCCCGATAGGATCTCCAGCCTCAACTTTCTGACCGGGAGTAACCAAAATTTTACTGAATACCTGATATTTTCCAAAGGTACAATCATCATGATATATTTCAATAAAGTTATCATCACTGGAATAAGTATAACCTGTAAGCTGTAATTTTGCAGCATCACTCATTCCACTCACGACACCTCTTCTTGCTGCATAAACTGTATCCTGGTATTTCATTTTAAATCCGACTACATAAAAATCTTTAGGTTCGGGATCATTAGTATTGATCTTAAGAAAACCCAATTCAAATACCTCAGTCTCTTTGCCTTTTCCAACAGGCATCAGATAAATAAAGTCAGGATTCACTTTTGGATTCAAACACCCTTTCTGATAGCTAAATGAATATCTGAGTGTTACCGAACTTCCCGGGTTTTCAGGTTGTACTGTCAATATGTTTGTTCTGCCGGGATTTACAACAACCTGATAAGGAAGAAAAACATATGTTTTAATGTTTATACTTCCAGGGAAATCAATGGTTAATATATACTTACAAAAATCATTGTTGATACAATAGAAATTGTAATTTCCTTTTGCATCAGTGTCATACTTTACCTCGATCGTTGATTGTGAAAAGGCTGATGAATGAAAAAGCATAATAATAACAGCAAATAAAAGTTTTTTCATAATCTAAAAAGTTAGTTGTGGTTAATTCTAAAATTTATTGTTTTGAAAAAATAATCCTAAAACAGTTGATATAATCCATTCTCAAAAATCTCCCA
>Ga0209538_1001152_pt1 | contig 14146 bp, 8 predicted proteins | sample BarGraNGADG00211_2_FD_184492 | JGI IMG/M metagenome (GOLD analysis project Ga0209538, IMG submission 184492) | Arctic peat soil microbial communities from Barrow, Alaska - Barrow Graham LP Ref core NGADG0004-211 (SPAdes) (version 2) | ecosystem: Environmental > Terrestrial > Soil > Wetlands >... | reverse complement strand
AACAAAAATTTTGTTGGAGCAGTTGGAACAAATAGAGCAAGCGGAAAAAGCTGGAAATCAAATAATGGCTACTTTAAAGGAAAACTATTTTGCCAAGAATATCTATAGAGGGATCTTGGAGCAAAGCCATCTTTTGGAACCCGCCGGCAAAGTAGTACCTTTTGTTCCGGCTACCAAGCATTGTCCGGAAGCTTTTTGTTTATGTCCACAGGAAGAAGGGGTAAGGCAATTCAATCTTTTCAATTACAGCCCCGTTAATGTTTTTAATACTGGTATTCTTGATTATAAAGAAAAGGGAAGGGCCGTAGATTTCTATAACCTGTTAATTACCCCGACGGGTAAAACCGAGTTATTTCTTTTTAGAAAAGAAGCAGGGCAAGAAGAAGAAGATGAAGAGCCGGAGCTGGCAGAGGAATATGCCTTTTTTCTAAATTTGCCAACCTTGTTATTACAAATTATTAAAACTGCGCGTTATGCGGAAGTAAATAAAAGGTTAAAGGCTTTTGTCCAAGCAAATCCGGTCAGTACTTTGGCAAATCTTTATACTTATGTCGCGGCGAACCTTGAAGCGGTAGCAAAAATTCCGACTTACATAGCGGCTTTTACTGAAATAACGGATGAACTTTATGATATTAGCGAGAAACTTAGCGAGGCTAGTAATCGTAGCAAGCATTCGCTTAAAACTTTTAAGGCAAATTTTGATACGCTACACGCCGAAAAATATACGTTCAAAAAAGAAAAAAACGGAGCCTTAGTAGCAGAAAGTGCTGCTTTTGGCCAAAGACTAAGCGACGTAAACCACAAGAGTTCGGAAAAATATGCGTTTAATTTTCCGGCTAAAATCTTGCTAGAAAAAGCTAAGGCAGTGCCTTATTTTTTCCCCGCGGTACTTTCAGAGGAAGAAAAATTGGCGTTTGAAAAGGGGGAGGAAACCTCTTTTCTGTTACCCTTGAAAGCTAAGGTTGCAAGTTTATTGGAGACTTACAAAACTTCCAGCACGGAGATGAGGAAATTTGCTACTCGTATGAAGGACAACCGTAAGAATAGCAGCGGAAGTGTTTTTGGTAAGGTAGCTTGCATGAATCCCCTCTTTGATCGCTTCGAAGAAATGGCGAAGGGCAAGGATGTTGAGGAAACGGAAAAAATTTACCGGCAAGAACTGGAAGATTATTCAGCTATGGTGGTAAAAGAGCTAAAAAAATGCTTGAAAAGCACCATGACAGAAGAAATTTCTAAAGAAGAAACCGTTAGGTTAGCGCGGCTTAAAGCGTTGGAAGCTTCGCTGCAAGGCACCGCCACAAGCATGGTTAAGCTGTTGGTGCAAATGTATAAAAAAGAAGTAGTCCTTAACGAGCTTTAAATAATTCTAAGCAAAATACGAAGGCAGGGAAACTATCCTGCCTTTTTTGATGGGAAAAAATAATTTGAATTTTTTAAAGAGGGGTTTTTATTGAAAAGCTAAAACCGTTCTGAAACCGAAAGAATTTTTATTTTAAAGAGAAAAAGAAGGACTAACTATCTGAAAATTCTAAGAAATACTTGGTACTGATCTTGGCTTATTCCTGGCATTAAAAACAACCCCTGGAAGGGGGTTTCCTTGCCCAAGGCCGAGGTTAATAGGGGTTTCTGCCATAAGTGTATAACCCCTGAATTATTTTTTGTGGGAGGCGGGAGGAAGCTCGTTACTACCCAGTTCTCCTATTGCCAAAATAAGAAAGATCTGAGAAGGTTTTCTTCTTAAACAAACCAATAAATTCGCGGCTTTTTGTTAAATCCGTGCTATAATAATGATAGCAATATAGATTAAGAACAAAGATATTTTGGTTAATTAAGCCGTAGCTTTTAGCAAAAGGAAAAAAAATATGTGGAAATGGTACTCTTTAAATATGATGGAACCCCCGCTCTGTCCCCCGGATGGTTATTACCGGTGGCGAAATCATGAGCAGGAATTTTCCGACAAGAAGGACGAGGAAGTTAATACCTGGATGGCGATGGGGCCCGTCGGACGTTGTAGCAACGCGGTTAAGGCCAGTAACGTTGAGGTTAATACTTCCGCTACTATTAATTTTGCTGGGTTATTGTTCGGCGTTGGTTGCCTCCTCTATACCTTGATTTCCAGCAGGAAAAAATAATGACTTATGCTTCCAAAATTTTAGATAATTTGCTTGCCCCGGAGACCAAGCAACGAATGCTCGAAGCCTTAAAAGCTGGGGGAAAAGCGGAGGAAGAAGACACAGCTAACGCCGTTCAACTTGTTTATAACGTTTTTGGAGGAGAAAGGGAAGCGGCCGCTGAAATAGTGAAGGAGGGGCTTCAATATTATTTATTGCTTACGAAAGTTGTAGATAATTCAAAACCTTTTGAAATTAATGAAAAGCCAAAAAAGAAGAGAGGGAAATTAACTACGGAAGAAATTTATACTAATTTCCTGCTAACGTTTCCGGAAACAAAAAATTATTTGGCTTTAATGCTTAAACTTAAAGCCAAGAACTTCGTAAGCGAAAGTTTGAAGAAAAGAAAGGTGGAAGATTTTACAACGCTTTTACTTAACGAAGTTTCTTCTAAGCTTGAAATTTCGCAGGAGGAAGCAGTACAGTTTGTCGAGGCTTCCAATAAGGGGTTTAATATCGAGGCTAAAAAAGAAGTAGCTACGGCAGAAGATATTGATCATTGTTTTGAGGCTGAGCTTCTAAAAATTAAACTTTTGAGCGATTTTGCAGAATTAAAGCTTAGGGAAATTATTCTTACTCGTTATGAAGCCCGGGCTAAACTGGCAGAAGAAGCCTTGGTTTCATTGATGGAAGGCACAATATAAACTAATTGGCTATTTTTTGAGAGGAAGAAATAAATTTCCTTTTTATAAAGTTGTGTTATAATATATAACGTAATAGTTGTAAGTTGCTCGCTAATAGCCATGCGTGTAATAAATAGGCTATGAGAACGTACCTCGCTAACGGGTATGCGAGTAAACAAGTAACCCGTGCTTAAGAGCCTCATGTGCCAAGGGCACAAAGAGATCCTGCGTCGACCAACCCTCGGCGCTCGCAGTTTTTTTGCTTTATTCGAGTTTCGGGCTGCCAGGTGCACCGAAGCGCCCCGTAAAAGCGGTCGAACTAAGCGCCAATAAGGCTTAGTTTAAATAAAAGCTCTTGTCGTCCAACAGCAGGACAGTAGTTTCGTAAACTACCAATATTGGTGTAATTCCAATCGGGAGCTCCATTTTTGTGGGCTTATATTTCAATGGGAGAATAGCTGCTTCGCAAGCAGCAGATAAAGGTTCGATTCCTTTTTAGTCCACCATACATATCATCCCTTAGATTCTAATTGCGACTCAGCAACAAGGCGGTCGGTAGGTGAGTTCCGTTCAGCTGGCGGAACAATTCCTGCGGGGGTGGCCAATTTTTTAAACAACTAATCTGTTTTCTGGAGGTTCGCTTTTTAGAGAACCTCTTTTCTTTTTGCAAATTTTCCCGGTTTCTATTGTTGCCAATTGGGGGCAGGAGCTATTAGCTTGAAAAAAAAAGTTGCTTTTGGAGGTTTTAATTCCAAGCTAAAAGGGGGGGCGGTATTTTTTGGAAAAAGGGCTCTTTTGAAGCTTTGCTTCCCCCTCTAGCCAGCACGCCTAGCGGTTCCTAACTTTTAAGTTTATGCCCGCGAACCCCCCTCGGAAGGAGGCCAACGGGCTTTCTTGTTTTTTTGTGTTAGGTTGGCAAAAACACTGGGTTTCGACATAATAGCTCTGGGCTAAAATTGATAAATTAGTTTTATAAATTTAGAATTTATCCAACAAAAAAACAAACTTTTTGGGTTTTCGGGTTTTTGGGAAAGCTCGTTTTTGTTTATAACGAAAGGCGGAAGCAAGATTAAAAAGAACGAACAACAAAGAAAACGAGGCGTAAGGCTTATAAATATTAAAAATTGCCGACAGAACTAGGAAACGAGGACGGAAGACCTTTTACCCTAACCCAAGAGATAAGTAAAGGTGCCCCTCTTTAGCAAGACGCAGCTGGCTCAACACCTTACTTTAATTATTTAGGAGAAAATAAGATGTGCAAAAAACTTTTAAGAACCGCTAAAACGACCGTAGCCCAAGGGGCGGGCGCTGCATTTTTTGGAGATGATGCTAGTTGCCGAGAAGACGGGGCACCAACGTTGGCGGCCCGCCAACGGCAGAGACCCTGATGGAAGAAATTAACGGTTCAACGGTAGCGCCTAAGGGCTTGGACGAGCTGCTAAAGATCGTTGTGACCCGGGGAGCTTCGGACCTGCATTTACAGGCGGGGACGCCCCCTATGCTACGGCTCCGAAAACATCTTGTGCCGTTGGGGACCGAGCTGTTGTCGGGCAGTGTCATCGAAGCCCTCGTGTACCCTATCATGGACGACGGCCAGAAGGCGGTGTTCAAACAACACCTGGACTTCGACTTCTCCTACTCGATCAAAGACCTGGCGCGGTTCCGTGTGAACGTATATCGGCAGCGGGGTTCAATTGCGGCAACCCTGCGGTGTATTCCCTTAACTATCCCCGATCTAGATTCTCTTGGGTTGCCCGCCATTGTGAAGCGGTTTACCAAGTTGGAGAAGGGTTTTGTCCTCGTGACGGGGCCGACCGGCCAGGGCAAGTCGACGACCCTTGCGGCCATGATCGACCGGATAAACCAGGAACGAGACGTGTGTACGGTCACCATCGAGGACCCGGTGGAGTTCTTGTTTCGGCATCGTCAGGGCATTGTGGTCCAACGAGAGCTGGGCGAGGATACAGAATCTTTCTCGCATGCGCTGAGAGCGGTCTTGCGGGAAGACCCCGATATCATTCTTGTAGGGGAGTTGCGAGACCTGGAAACCATTGCTGCTGCGCTAACCGCAGCGGAGACGGGGCACTTGGTGTTTGGGACCCTACACACGAATTCTGCGGCTCAATCCATAGATCGTATAGTCGACGTCTTTCCCGCGGGGCAACAGGAGCAGATTCGCATCCAGTTGGCCAACGTCCTGTCTGCGATAGTAACCCAGCAGTTGCTGCCGCGCAGGGACGGCAGTGGCCTTGTGGTGGCCACGGAAATATTGGTGGCGACCCCGGCCGTTCGTAATCTTATCCGCGGGAACAAGTCTTACCAGCTCGTTTCCACGATGCAAACGAGCGGGGACCTGGGGATGATGACGATGGAAAAATGCGTCAAGGAGCTTGTAGCCAGGGGGATCGTTGCAGCCGACATAGCGTTGCAGGCAGGCATCAACGTCGAGGAATAGAACGGGGGAGGGACCGGGAGGACGGCGCAGGAGGGGAGACCGGAACAAGACCTGCGGGACCCAACTTTTTGATGAATTTGGCTATTTCTTGGAGGGGACCTTTTTTGGGAACCTCTTTTATTTTTTGCGAATTTTCAGGATTTTATTGCTGCAAATTTGGGTTAAAAATTATAAACTTAGAAAAGATTATTTGCTTTTGAAGGTTTAAGCAATATACTAAAAAAGTTGATGGATTTTTTAAAAAAGGGCTATTTTAAAAAAAATAAAAACTACTTCCTCGGTTAGGGGCTTAAGGTTCAATTCCCTTCGCTAGAGGAATTTTTAATTTTTAGTAAGGGTTGTATAAAAATAATTTTGTCGGCGTACAGCTGGTAAAAAATAAGAGGAGAAAAGAAAATGAGAAAAAAAGTCGCGCTTATCGCGCATGATAGTAAAAAACCTGCAATAATTGCCTTATGCGGGGAATTTAAAGAAGTATTAGAACAAGAGGAGTTGGTGTCCACCAAAGCTACCGGCGGCCTCATTTCGGATTTAATCGGATTAGAAATTGCAAAGGTTAATTCTGGCGAAAAAGGGGGCGATTTGCAAGTTGGAGCAATGGTGGCTTCGGATGAGGTTAAGGCCGTCATATTTTTAAGGGATCCTTTAACAGCGCACCCGCATGAGCCAGACATCAATGCTGTTCTTAAAGTTTGTGATGTGCATAACGTTGTATTAGCCACAAATGTAGTTACGGCAAGACTGGTTTTGACCCATCTAAAAGATTTGCAAGAACAAGCTTCGGAAGAACAAACGAATGGGGAAGCCGTCCTTCAAAGGTAAATTTTCGAAGATTAAAAAATTAAAAAAAAATAAGGAAAAAGCTTTGCTTCCAATTTTAGCCCCGCTACCGACAAAAAGGTAGCGGTTTTTTTGTTGGAGGTGGAGCTTGAACTTGGGGAAGAGGGAAATTTACTCGAAGGGAACTAAAAGCTTGGTTTTAATTTGATATTTATAAAATAGTAGCCATACTTTTGTTAGCTAAAAGGACGGGAAAAATGAAGAGAAAAAAGTTAGTTTTTGTGTTCTTGCTTGTTCTAATACTTGGGGTAGCTTCTGTTTCCTTGGTAACTGCCAATACTTTTCCCGAAGAGAAACCGGAGATCATTTATCTTCTAATTGGGAAAGCCGGTGTTCAAACTTATGAAACAACGGCTTATCTTCGGCAAATTGTGGAAGCTAAGGGCTATAACTTTGTAAGGATAGAAAGCAAGGATTATTTCGTTACTGCGGCGGCTAAAACAAAGGCAATTATTGCTATCCAACCAGACAAAAGTATGCTTGCGGACATTTATACTAGGGTCAATTCCGGCAAAAATGCCGTGCTTGTGCTTGACAGCACCGCTTATTCAAATTCCCCCGAAACTTTGGTGGAAATTTATAACTTATTCGGGGTAAAAATAACAAAAACGCCCATTGCCATCGGCAAAGCTTCCATTATTTACGGCACAAATTATTGTCAAATTTTTGGGGCGCTGGTAAAATTACCCGGCAACTTAAATACGCAAATAATTATAGATACTCTACACAAAGGCCAAGTAACGGGGGAAGGCGTAATCCATTTTTATCAACTTAATAATGCTATTATTGGCGGAGATCCGTTTACCTTTTATTCAGAGAAAGAAGATCCAGGGCTGGTTACTTCGGCTTGTGTTACAATTGGCAAAGGTAAATGCTTAATTCTTGCAGGTATGGGACCTTTTGGTATCTTTTCCGACACAAATGTTAAAAAAGCTGAAGAAAATCGAACTACAACAGAAGTAGGCATAAATGGGGATAATTATACCGCTATTAAGAATCTAGTAAAATGGGTGGTTAATAAGAGAACTTTTTGGATGGACCTCGGCTTTTAGTGCCTTTTCACGAGGCAGGCTTTGGTGGAAGTTTGGGGGTCGGCACAGCAAAAAAGGAAGCCCTGAATGAGAAAAAAACGGGGAGGGCCAACCTTGGCCTGAACTATTTTTGATTTTATAATTTTTTCCTTATTATATAAATATAAAAGCTTATATTTTGAGATAAAAAGGAGCAATAAGTATGTTCGTAAAATGTCCGAATTGTGAGACCATGTTTAATGAAAAGCTTAATACCTGCCCGGTTTGTGGTATGAAAAGGCACGTCTCAACTTTAACAAAAAAAGAAGAAAAAGAACAAGCGGAACTTTTAAGGGCAGAAGTTAAAAGATTAGAGCTTGAAAAACAAGAGGAAGAAGAGGCGGCGAGATGGGGAGGGGTATATAAAAGAGTTGCTCCCCCAAAAAAAATAAGTGTAAAAAAAATAGTAGAGAAGTCAGAGGAAGAAAAGACCGCGCTTCGAAGGGCGGAATTTCAAAAGATAGAACGGGAAAAGGCAGAGCTTGAAAGAGCGGAAAGGGAAAAGTTTGAAGTTAAAAGAGCCGAATTCGAAAGAGCTGGCCGAGAAAAGGTTGAGCTTGAAAGAGTTGAACGCGAAAAGATTGAACTTGAAAAGGTTGAACTTGAAAAGGTTGAGCGGGCGAGAGTTAGCCTCGAAAGAGTTGAACTTGAAAGAACGGAACTTGGAAGAGCTGAACTTAAAAAGGCAGAACTCGAAAAAGCTAAACTTGAAAAGACAGAGCTTGAAAGAGTTGAGCTTGAAAAAGTTGGCCTTAAAAAGGCAGAACGTGAAAGAATTGAACTCGAAAGAGGTGAACAGGAAAGAATTGAACTCGAAAGAGCTGAACTTAAAAAGGCAGAATTCGAAAGAGCTGAACTTGAAAGAACTAAACGTGAAAAGGCTGAACTTGAAAGAACTAAACGTGAAAAGGCAGAACTTGAAATAACCAAACTTGAAAAGGCGGAACTTGAAAGCCTTGAGCGAGCAAGGGTGGAATTTGAAAGAACAAAATTATCGAGGGTGGAACGGGAAAAGGTTGGACGCGAGAAGGCCGAAGTTGAAAGAGCTAACCTTGAAAAGGCAGAGCTTGAAAGCGTTGAACGTACAAAAGCAGAGCTTGAAAGCACGGAACGGGAAAAAGCTGAGCAGGAAAAGCTTAAGCTTGAAAGCGCGGAAAGAGAAAGGCTTGAACTTAAAAAAGTTGAACAGGAAAAACTTAAGCTTGAAAGCGCGGAACGAGAAAGGCTTGAACTTAAAAAAGTTGAACAGGAAAGGCTTAAACTTAAAAGTGTTGAAGGTACAAAAGCTGAAGTTGAAAAGGCCGTACTTGAAAAGGCTATTTTTGAAAGAGCGGAACTTGGAAGAATTGGACGCGAAAAGTACGAATTTGAAAAAGCAGAAACGGAAAGAATTAAAAGGGAAAGGTCGGAATTTGAAAAAACGAGCCGGGAAAAGGGACTAAGAGCAAAAGTGGAATTTGAAAAAGCGAGCCTTGAAAAGGGAGCCCGCGCAAAAGTCGAATTTGGAAGAACCGAAGCAGGAAGGTTTAAACTGGAAAAGGAAGAACACGAAAAGGTGGAAGTTGCAAGAGCGAGCCTTGAAAAAGCTGCCTTTGAAAAAAAAGAACTTAAAAATCTTGAACGTACAAAAGCTGAGTTTGAAAAAACAGAGCTTGAAAGAATTGCGCAGGCAAAGGCCGAATTTGAAAAAACAAAACTTGAGAAAATTGAACGGGAAAAACACGAATTTGAAAAAGCAGAAACGGAAAGAATTGCGCAGGCAAGCGTTGAATTCGAGAAGTTAGAAGTAGCGAGAGTTGAACGGGAAAAACACGAATTTGAAAAAGCAGAAACGGAAAGAATTGAGCGGGAAAAGGCAGAATTTGAAAAAGCAGAACCTAAAAAGTTTATCCGCGCAAAAGCGGAATTTGAAAAAGCAGGCTTCGAAAGAGGGGCCCGCGCAAAAGCCGAATTTGGAAGAACCGAAGCCGCGGGCATGGAAAGGGAAAAAATGGAACGTGAAGAGGCGGAAGTTGCAAGAGGGAGGCTTGAAAAAGCTGCCTTTGAAAGCGCAGAACTTGAAAGAATTGAACGAGAAAAGCAGGAATTTGAAAAAGCGGAACTTGAAAGAATTGAACGAGAAAAGAAGGAATTTGAAAAAACAGCAAGGGAAAGAATTGGACAGGCGGACGAGGAATTCGAAAGAACCGAAGCCGGGAGAGTTGAACGGGAGAAGGCGGACCACGAAAAGGCGGAAGTTGCAAGAGCGGCGTTGGAAAAAGCTACCTTTGAAAAAACGGAACTTGAAAGAATTGAACAGGAAAAGGTGGAATTTGAAAAAGCAGCAACGGCAAAGGTTGTCTTTGAAAAAGCCGCTTATAAAAGAGCGGAACTTGGAAGAAGTAACCGGATAAAGAACGAATTTGAAAAAGCAGAAGTGGAAAAGGCCGAATTTGAAAAAGCTGCTTTTGAAAGAATGCAACTTGAAAGAATTGATCGGGAAAAGTTCGAATTTGAAAAAGCAGAAGCGGATAGAGTTGCGCGGGAAAATGCCGAATTTGAAAGAACAGAAACAGAGAAAATCGAAGGCAAAAAACCTGAATTTGAAAGAACGAGCCTGGAAAAGGTCCTAAGGGCAAAGACGGAATTTGAAAAGGCAGAGCTTGAAAGCCTTGAACGAGCAAAGGTTGAATTTGAGAGGTTAGAAGCAGAAAGATCAGAACTAGAAAAGGCGGAACACGAAAAGGCGGAAGTTGCAAGAGCGGCGCTGGAAAAAGCTACCTTTGAAAAAATGGAACTTGCGAGTATTGAACGTACGAAAGCTGAATTTGAAAAAGCAGCAACGGCAAAGACCGTACTTAAAAAAGCTGCCTTTGAAAGAGCAGAACTTGAAAGAATTGAACAAGAAAAGAACGAATTTGAAAAAGCGGAAGCGGAAAGCTTGGAGTGGGCAAGCGCCGAATTTGAAAAAACAGGCCTTGCAAGAACGGAGAAGGAGACGGCGGAATTTAAAAGGGCAGAGCTTGAAAGAATTGAGCGGACAAGAGCCGAATTTGAAAAAACCGAAGCCGAGAGAAGCGAAGGCAAAAAAACTGAATTTGCAAGAAGGGAGCTTGAAAAGGCCGCAAAGGCAAAAGCTGAATTTGAAAAAGCGGAGCTTGAAAGGGTTGAACGTAGAAAAACGGAATTTGAAAAAGCAGAGTTTGAAAGCCTTGAGCGAGGAAGAGTTGAATTTGAAAGCACCGAAGCAGGAAGGCTTGAGCAGGAAAAGGGGGAATACGAAAAGGCGGAAGTTGAAAGAGGGAGGCTTGAAAAAGCCGCCTTTGAAAGCGCAGAACTTGAAAAAATTGAACAAGAAAAGAAGGAATTTGAAAAAGCAGCAACGACGAAGATGGTACTTGAAAAAGCCGTCTTTGAAAGAACGGAACTGGAAAGAATTGAACGGGAAAAGAAGGAATTTGAAAAAGCAGAAACAGAAAGGGGGGAGCGAGCGAAGGTTGAATTTGAGAAGTTAGAAGTAGAGAGAAGCGAAGGCAAAAAAACTGTATTTGCAAGAACGGAGCTTGAAAAGGCTGCAAAGGCAAAAGCGGAATTTGAAAAAACGGAGCTTGAAAGAGCGGAACTGGGGAAATTAGAAGCAGAAAAGAAAAAACAGTAGAAGCAAGAAGAAGTTTTAAAACTAAAAGAATTAAAGCTGGAAGTAACTAAAAAGCAAGAAAAAATTTGGAAAAAGAAGGCTAAATAAAATGCTTATAAAATGCCCACAATGTGAGACCATCTTTGATGAAAAGCTTAATATATGTCCGGTTTGTGGGCGGGAAAGGCATGTCTTGTCTTTAGCGCAAAAAAACGAAATAGAAAAAGCAGAACTCTTAAAGGCGGAAGTTAAAAGATTGGAAATTGAAAAACAAGAGGAAGAAGGCGCGGCGAGGATGGGGGAAGAATATAAAAAGGCCGCGCCCGAAAGAAGGGCAAGAGAAAAAGCGGCCGCCGAGCAACTAACGCTGGGAAGAGCAGCAAGGCCAGAGGTGGAAAGAAGGGAAAAGGAAGCAGGGGCAAGAGTAGAGAAGGAAGCGGCAGGAAGAGTAGCGAAGGAAGCGCCGGTTAGTCTCGAGTTTGGAAAAAAGGAAGAAGCAAGAATTGGGAGGGGGAAAGAAAGCAATAAAAAAGTCGAACCTGAAAAATTTGTAAATAGCTTTGAAGTAGAAAAGAAATTACTTCCAAAAGAAAAAAGCAAGCTTCCTAAGAAAAAAATTGGAAAAAAACTACTGGTTTCCGGGCTAGTGCTTTTCCTGGTAGCAGGAATAGGTACTTTTTTGACTTGGAAAATTATAACAAAAGCGAGCCAAATTAATGTTGTGATAAGTTCCGTACCGGTGGGGGCAGAGGTTTATTGGGATAAGGTTGCTACCGGCTTGAAAACTCCGACAACGTTAAAGAATGTTAAAATTGGGGAGCATGCGCTAACTTTAGAGCGAGAAGGCTATGCTAATTTAGTCGCTACGATTTCGGTGGTAGTTAAAAGCAACATGCAGCAGCCAGCACCTTTCCAATTGCTTCGAAAAGTTATTCCGCCCCTAAAAATTGCGGTAACGCCGCTTACTACCGGGGTGAGAACTATGCTGCCGATACGCCCTATTGTTGAAGCCATTGGCGGAACAGTAGCCTGGGTTGTCCCCAACAAAGAAGCTCAAATTATAGCAAATGGAATAATTATAAACCTGTGGATAGGTAAAAATCAGGTGAATGTGGCGGGCCTTAATAAACTTTTAGATCCAACGAATCTTAGTGTTGTTCCAAGCCTTGTGGAGGGAAGAACCTTACTCCCAATAAAATTTATTAATGAACAATTGGGGCTAACGGTTACCTGGGATGAAGCCACTAAAGAAGCGAAGATTCAATTTAAAAATTAAAAAGTTTATAAAACATATAAAAAAGGAGGAGAGGGAAGTTTTGTTCTCTCTCTCTTTTTTTATAGCAGAATAAAATATAACGATATTATATAACTAAAGAATTAAAAGGAGGAGAAATGACTAAAAGCGCAAACGGTTATAAAATAACCGAAAATACTGATCGGTTCGCCTTTTTTAAGCTTTTATGCTTAAATCTGGAATATATTTATGCCTTTCAGGAAAAATTCGCAGGGTTGCGGCAGCAACTCAGCATAGATCAGTTTAGCAATTTTTTTAACGAAAAGTATAAGGTTAAATTAGATTTTTTAATTAAAGAAAAAAACAAGGCCTTGTTCGAGCACTTAAATATCTTTAATGCTTGCGCCAATATAAACCTTGCCGGGGACCGCAATTTTTATTTGGCCAAAGGAACGGGCCAAGGGTTTCGAAGAAACGATGAATTTAGGATCCGTTACGCAAAAAGAACGCTGGGCGAGGAACCCCGGCTTAAGGAAAGTTTTAGTATTGTCAATAAGAATCCAGGGGCAGGGAGTAAAGATAGAACTAAGGCTTTTGTTTTTGGTTTTGCCCAGGAATATGGTAATCTTTGCTTGAACGAAATACCGGGGGTAACAGAAAGAAATGCTATGGATGGGGCCGCCATGTATAGCTTAGCGGACGATACCTATAGAATTTCTTTCTTGGATTTTTTCATAATGCAAACCTTGGCGCTACAAATTTCTGGACTGGAAAGTAATACCTTCCCGGGTTCAGATATTCTCAAGTTATTCTCGGACGAGATCAGCAAGAATTATTTAGCGGCGGTAAGCCAACAGGCGCTAAAGGTTACGCTGCCCTTGGCAACGGAAATTGCCGCGTATGATAATGAAATTTACGACTGGGCAATGGCCGAGGGCCGGAAAATTTTAGAAGGGAAAACTTATAAATACGAAAAAGTGCCGGCCTTGGCTTTTTTAGCTAAAGCTGGAAATTTCAAGTTTAGCTATAAAAATATTAAAAGAAACAGTGGGCGAAGTTCTATGGAGACCTTGGTTAGTGGCGAATATTACAAAGATAAAGCACCGATTCATATGACCCTTAGCCGGGCCGGGCAAAGTAATAGCTTGACTTATTGCATAGAGGAAATTGCTTTTGAGGATTTGCTGCGCGTGAGGATAGGTACGGAAAGAACGGGCCCCTTCTTAAAAGCTTTGGCCGAACAAGAGAACAGTATACTTTATGAGCAAAACTTAAACAGGGGGACACCGCAAAATAAGCCTATGCCCACCCAAGAAAGATTAACCTACCTGTTGCCGATGCTAGCCGCACAAATCCAAAACGAGGCTTCGCTGTTAAATTATGGAGAAGCTTACGAGCTTTTGGTGGGGGAAATCGAATTTTTTAAAAACTGCACCGCGCTTTTCAATTGTTTTATGGAAAAAAACAAAACATCTTTATTAATCAACGCTATTTAGGGGAGAAGAAATTCTCCTCTTTTTTATTTTTAATTATTTTATAAAAATTAAAAATCAATTATTATTTCTTTAGCGGAATAAAACTCCGAAAGAAAAATTTTGTTAGAAAAATTTTTAAAATTTAAGATCGACCTGCGAGAAACCTTTTCATTTCAGGGGAGAGCCGAAAGCGAGAGTTTTTTATTTAAGTATAGGAACTAATTTTATTCAGAGAAAACCTTAACACAAAATAAAAAAGTGCTATACTAGATGTATGAAAAAAAATAATTTGATATAGGCTAGAACTTGGGTATATAAAATAAATTACCCTATTGTTGGGGCTGCTAAATATAGAAAGAAAATTTTAAGGGTAGCTATTCAGAAAGCTTTGAAAACTTTTTTTACAAAAATTGTAAAAAATAAAGGAATAAAATGGAATTAGAAAAAAATAAATCAAATCGCAGGCGAAGAACGCTGCATTTTGTTTTCGAGCCCTCAATAAAACAGGAGGTGGTGCTTGATTCCATAACTTATGCTGCTTCAAAACTTTGGAATGTAGCCAATTTTGAAAGAAAAGCCTGGACGGCAGCTAGTGGCAAAAAATATCCCGATTGGTACGATCAGAAAAAACGTTTGAAAACCAATTTTTGGTATAAAGCTTT